>Ga0136601_1000023_pt1 | contig 85500 bp, 75 predicted proteins | sample AntRauMFilla2699_FD_181020 | JGI IMG/M metagenome (GOLD analysis project Ga0136601, IMG submission 181020) | Saline lake microbial communities from Rauer Islands, Antarctica - Metagenome Filla 2 #699 | ecosystem: Environmental > Aquatic > Non-marine Saline and Alkaline > Saline | place...
TTTGTGACGGTGGCTATTTGAGAACCAATGGAAGACACAGTAATATCAGCACTTAAAGTTGCCTCTGGATACACCGCGTATCCGACCGTACCAAGTACACTCGCTGGGGTCTCTAGCGGACCAACTGTATAAAACGACGTAGGTGTATCTTGATTAGTATACTCAGCAGCAATCCAGTCTTCTGATCGAATAACGTCAGAAACTCTAAATTCATCAAGCCGCCCATCAAACTCTCCGTTAGCTAAGTCAAAATTACTGACAGTGGCAGTGGGCTGCTCTGAACTTGTTTTTGAAATAGCTAAACTACTATCGAGGTAAATACCCATAAACGAGTTTGAACTACCGCTTGAAACCAACGCAATGTGCGTCCATTGATCGAGACTTCCGGCATAACTGGTATTAAGCCGACCGCCACTACAACACATTCCGTAATCCCAATACAGCGTATTATCAATCCATGGTGAGTGACCAGACAATCGCTCGTTACCCGAGGCGTCAAAACCAAAGGTGAAATTTTGCTTTACCTCCGCAGTAGCAACATTATTCCAATACGAAACGGTCACCTGATCACCACCCCAGCTCCACGCAGCGTTGCGCAGTGCATCACCCACACCATCAAAATCAATCGCATTACCAACCTGACCAGACACCAAATCACCCGTCGTCATAGCACCCTCTGATGTGAGGTCACGACCATTTCCTGTACTGTCGATCATCTGTGGACCTGAGCCAGACGGATCTTCTGCCAAGTGGTACACCGCCTCAAACCCATTACTCCATACGGCGTTGCGTCCCAATGGATCAGTTGCGGCGTAAGCGGTTGCGCTGCCATTTCCAAAGTAAATGAAAAATTGATTGTCGCTAGAATCACTTAAACTAGATGCTCGAAAATGTAACTCGCCCGTTTCTGCTCCAGTATCAATTGTCACCACTTCAATTGGTAGCTCGGTCAAGGCATCACCAGTAGTTACTCGAATATCTTCGCCATCATTTGCTACCCCAGCCCAGAAATCTGCACCTAAATCTGCTAGGTCAACATAGACTGGGAAATCCGTGAGAGTCGCATCGACGCTACCAGCCGGCACAATAAACGGTACGCGCGAAGCGTACCCAGAGAGAAACGGCGCAGTACTGGCTGCATTGACAACCCGAAAACAGTACGCCACCCCTTCAATAGCAGACAGCGTTGCTTGGACCGAATATTCAACTTCTACAAAATCACCCCCTGGAATAGTGATTGTCCCGGTTTGCGATGACGCGTCACGCAACCCGCCGTTTGGTGCCACAAACGACCCAGTACCATCTGACACCCCACCATCAAGGACAGGAATATTAGTCGTGTCACCGCCTTCAAAAATTTGTACAGAATCAGCCATATCCCACGCACCACCTGACTCATCAACATCAATCCAGCTGGATACATCAGCACAACTGGTAACCTTTTCTCCATACTCTAATTTAAACGCCGTTGTTTGTGAGCCGCTCCCCTCAGCGTTTATCCCCAGTCGTAACCGTTGTATAGTTTCGGCGGCAAAGGCGAGAGCTGGCTCATTTTCAATTCCACCAGTCACTGATGTTGCACCGGTTTCACTCCCATCATCGTTGCGCCAGTGATAATTTGCTTGGGTGATTTCTGCACTCACAAAGGTAGAAAATGATAAACCGATACCTGAAAGCGGGCTTAATTCCCCACCACCAGTCACAATAATGTCTAAGGACGGACTTTCAATAAACACATTTACAGTGTCCCCATCTGACGCGCTAGCGGTAGTATCAAAAACTACGTACGCACACATCGCTTGGGTTGGTGATATGGTCTCACTATCGGCAAACGTAATTGAACCATCAGCACCACTAAAGGTTGAAGTAGACCCATACTGAGCCTCGTCTCCAGTATAACTCTCGCTCACACAATCGTACGGCAAACTGGTATCAAAATCATAATACAGACGCACGTTGGACAGATCTGTATTAGCATTGGCGGTACCATCCTCAGAAATCTTGATATTTGTTACATTGCGCGCTGCATTATTTTCAATAATAACTATTTGCTCACCCAGCTCAACATTTGCCGTACTTGGCGCTAGAGTAGCTGCTTGTGACCCAATGATCGAAATATCTGTTGACGCATCAGCAATCAACTCAGATAATTCAAGTACCTGCACAGCCACCCGACCAGATAGAAAGTCTGCGTTTGCGCCACTATTGGTTTCATCTTGTTGAATCAATTCCAAAACCTGCCCACTGGTTAGATTAGGAAAAATTGCGCCACTAGAACCACCACTAGTGAAGGTGTCTTCGTTCCCCTCATCTCCACGGTTGTAATGGCCGTGCCCACCATACGACTGAGTCAGGCCATCAAGTCGCCACTCTACTCGAGGAACATCACGGTCAACTCCACTGATACGAGATGTATAGGTGGTTGAAAAAACTACATAATCACCATCTGTATCAATCGTAATATCGTCGGTAGCAGACACAACTGAATGTGATAAGAAACTCGGTGCGGTTGAAATCTGGGTACCAAACGTAAACACGGTTGGGGTACTAGCAAGAACCTGGTCGGCGTTAGTGGTCAGCGATAACACTTCAGCCGCTGGGGGTAGCGCAACCATAGCCAAAGCTGTCTCATCACCAATGATCGCTGTAGTGTCAGAAACCAATCCCTCTGAACGCACCTCTACCTGCAACGTCTGATCACTGCCACTGGTTTTTTGAATTACTCCGGTGTACTGGATGGTTGAATTAATGTCTCCATTGTCAAAACGCATATACGCAGTCGAACGGGTCCCTGGTACCTCAACGCCATCAAGAGTCAGCCGAAGTTCATAATTTTGCCGTCTACCACCGCCGACTGTATTTTGTAGTTTGACATTGGTAGTGACGAGAAACTTTTGATCACTATTACCACTAACAGTAACCCCAGTATCAGGTGCAGAAAATCCAAAAGATCCAGTATCGACTTCGTCAGCCGTATCCCATAAAACACTGGTAAAGGCGGTATTCCCACTAATGTCACCCTGCCCGGCACTCGAGTGAATTCGCAGATAATCAAGACCTTCATCTAGCTTAAGAATGCTAACACCGTTTGTGCCAGGCTTAATCGCTGTACCAGCACCAGGATTAGAATCATCCCGGTCAAGCACCACAGCCAAATCATCGCCTGCAGCTGCGTCGATGATGGCGGCTCCTGAATTGTAAGTACTGAAATCATTGTCTGTGTCTCGAATATATCCCCCTCCCCAGCCATACTCGAGTGAACTACCGTTAAGAGTAAGATACGAAGCAACCGAGCGACGATTGTTACCACCTGTGGACCCTTGCTCTGTCCAGGTGTTGTAGAGCACTAGATACTTGCCGCCATCGGCCAAATCGATATCACTAGTGTTTCCCTGCAAAGCGATATTTCCACTGGCGCTCACTTGATTATCCCACGTAACATTATTGCCGGCTCCGGCGATTACTTCGGTACCGGTCGTTTCAGCAAAGACTGAAAAATCTCCGGCGGCTGCTAGCGCTTGGTCTGCCCTAATAAATCCTTGTTCAAGAAAAACAAATACGTCCGCCAACAAAAGCGTCAGCATGAGCGTGAATGAGCAGAGTCTATACAGCCAAGGTTTGGCGTTGTTTCCCATCAAGGATGCCATTGGTTTATACATTATAAGTAAAAAACCACTATTTTGCTAAAATAGCCTTATTTTAAGCCATATACCTGTGTATAACTCGCTTGACGCTGAACCAGCTTTACAGAGATCAGCTTGACACCCTTACCTAAGTCAAAAGTAATTTCATACCCCTTATCCCCTATCTAGTACCCAAGTTATACGTACACAACCCACACAGTTATCATAGACTTATCCACGGATTTTTCCACAACTAAGACCTTAGTGCGATCAGCTTACTTGACTCTATCTCTGCACTATCAGCTTTGCTACAATGCCACTATGCCAGAACTGCCAGAAGTTGAAACCGTCCGCCTGCAACTGATGCGCAAGGTGCAAGGAAAAGCCATCGATTCGGTTGAAGTGTTTCATAGCAAAATAGTTGCCCACGACGAAACAATTGACGATCGTCTACGCGGCAAAGTAATTAACCAGATTGACCGCATCGGCAAGCTGATGATTTTCACGTTCGTCGACGAGGATGATTTATTCCTACTAGCCCACCTTAAGATGACGGGGCAATTTTTCTATGTTGATAGCGAGGGTGATGTCGTTGGTGGTGGTCATAGCATGAGCGAATCAGACGGACGCGACTTCCCACACAAACACTCTCGCGTAGCGTTTCATTTTACCGACCACACCACCCTTTACTTCAACGATATGCGATTGTTTGGGTACACCAAACTAGCCAGCGCGGCCGACGTCGCGGTAGCCAGGTCAGGGTTTGGCCCCGAGCCTATCGACCCCGAATTTGACTGTAGTTGGTTTGCCACGAAACTCAAAAAGCGCAAGACCCCGATTAAAGCCGCACTACTGGACCAAAAATTCATCGCCGGACTGGGGAACATTTATGTCGATGAAGCGCTCTGGCGGGCCAAAGTGCGCCCTATGCGGCATGCTGATCGGCTGACCCAGAAAGAGGCGGCCGCGCTGTGTGCGGCCGCTGGTGACGTTATGTGCGAATCTATCGCCGTGGGTGGCACTACGTTCCAGCACTTTGTTGACACTGGTGGTGCTGCAGGCAATTTCACCGACTACCTACAGGTATTTGGTCAGCAAGGCAAACAGTGCAAACGCTGTGGTGACATAATCAAAAAGACCCGCTGCGCCGGCCGCGGGACGCATTATTGTCCCGGGTGTCAAAAATGAACAAAGGCTTATTAAGCCTATTGTAAATTTTGTTCCGAATTCGACCTACCAAGGGAGAATTCCTGGAACCGGAAGGCTGCAACTAGGCAGAGAACAATAGACTCGCACAAGTCCGATTGTCGGTCTACTCTCTTCCAAAATGTACATTCCGACCCCACGGAATTCTGCCCCAGGCGCGTTCGTGGAATTAGTAGAAAAATTACTCGATCAGGTTGTCAGCCACGCTGATGATGGCAACTGCTATAGACCCTGTCGGTCATCCCAGACCCGCAAGACTTCGATTGTAGTGTCCTTGATACGGTATATGACAGTAAATGGTGTACGAGCAATATGTAGCTCGCGTACGTCAATGTGGTCAGTTGAAATGTGGCCGATGAATGGATTGTCGATCAGAACTTGTATGATGCTAGTGAATTGTGTCCTGGCTTTGGCTGAACCTTCGGGAAACACAGCTTTGTAATACTGTCGAAACCACACTAGATCTTTAAGCGCAGCCCGTAGAAAGACAATTTCCACACGCTAGCTTGGTTTATGGTCAACCTCGGGAATCGACAGCTCGGTATCAGCGTCCCAGCTAGCAACCCAGTCTGTAGCGGATTGTAATGACACAAATTCACCAGCATCAGCTTCGGCCAACGCTGCTTCGATAGCCGCTCGTTTGGCAGCTTTGGCAGCCAACATATTTTTGATCGCTAACGATGCCAGCTGGGCTGCTGGCCGGTCTTCACGCTCTGCTTCGGCCTCTAGGGCTTGACGAACATCAGCCTCGAGTCTGATTGAATATGGTTTGGTGGGAATTTGGTTCATATTTTTGTACTACTTGAGCATACATTGTAATACGAGTGATCGTAGTTGTCCAGAGACATTATTGACCTCCAAAATGTACATTCCTCCCCCACGGAATTCGGCCCCAGGCGCGTTCGTGGATGTAATAGAAAAATAGTTTAATCACCACGTCAGCCGCACCGATGGCGCCGGCGACCTTTAGATCCCCGGTTGCAGCGTACGCTAGCACCATTGTCGTGCTGGTGGCGATTGCTCGCCAGGTCAAGGCTTTTAAAATACTTCGCTTGCGGGCTTCGCGCATTTCTTTCATTTATACATGATACCGGTATACTAAAGAGAATGATTCCTGATTTACCAAACCAGTGGAAAACTCTTTTGGCAAGCGACACAGAAAAAGACTACTTCAAACAGCTTATGCTCGATGTTGAGGCTTCTTATTTGATCAAGAATCCACCAATCTACCCTCCGGCTGAGCTCATGTTCAATGCACTTGAACTGTGTGCCCCTAAGAAAACTAAGGTCGTCATATTGGGCCAAGACCCCTACCATGGCAAAGACCAAGCTATGGGGCTGGCTTTTTCGGTGCTCGGTGGGACCAAAATCCCTCCATCACTGATGAACATATTTAAGGAACTCAAAAGCGATGTCGGTATGCCCATTCCAGAAAGCGGCAACCTCTCCCACTGGGCCAACCAAGGCGTGCTGCTCTTAAACGCCACCCTGACGGTCGAGGCTGAACGAGCTGGTTCGCACCAAGGTAAAGGTTGGGAACAATTCACCGACCAGATTATTAAAACCATCTCAGACAAGCAGCAGCACGTCGTATTTATACTTTGGGGCAACTACGCCCAAGACAAAGCCAGCTTAATTGATGAATCAAAACATTTAATTATGACTGCCCCACACCCATCACCGCTGTCAGCGCGCCGCGGTTTTTTTGGCAGCAAACATTTCTCGCAGACAAATGAATATTTAGAGAAACACAAAATCACTCCTATTGAGTGGTAGTAATTAAGCTAACCCTGGGAAGAAATCTGATTTAATTTGTTTGCGGGGGACGCCTGATTCCGTTAGGAGCTTTTTATACGCATTGACCATCCCAGGTGGACCAGAGATATACCAAGTGCGCTGTTTATAATCTGGTGTACGACGAGCCAGCATTTCGGCAGTCACAAAGCCACGTTCGTTTGGTGGATCCACTTCTTCTTTAGCTATTACTGGAATAGTGATGACGGGCATAGAGTCACCTAACTTGGTAAATTCATCGAGGTACGCCAACTCGCCTAGCGTGTTGCAACAGTAATACAGTCGAGTGTTGTACTGCTTGCCGCTATCACGCATAAATGCCAAGTGACTTGAAAATGGTGTCACGCCAATCCCGCCAGCGATAAAGCCTAGTTTGGTTTCAGTGTCTTTGGGCAGAGTAAAGTCCCCGGCCAGCTGACTGACGATGATTTCTTGCCCCTCATCTAGTTCTAGCAGAGCTTGTTTGTACGAGCTACTGCGCATATCGCTATCAGCTGGCACTACTTTGAGTGCAAGACGTACGACTGACTCGGTCGGACTTGATGCGATAGTAAAGTAACGCCTTGGGCCACGACTGTCTACCTGCCCATGTAGCAGCATCCATTCGACATACTGCCCCGCCTCAAACGAGAAACCATCTGGTTTAGAAAAAGTAAACTCCCAGGTGTCGCTTGCGATCAGCCGCTTGGATTGCAGTTTTAAAAACAACTTACGCCGAATCCTAAAGGTATAGGCAAAAGCATTACCAACAATTAGCGCGAGCTCAGGAGTCATCGAAATAAACGGTGCAAAAATTATGGTACTTGAAAGCGCCCCCACCAGCGCCCCATACCACACTTGATGATGTGTTTTAGGCGGAGTGGTAAACGGCTCAGTCAACATAAAAAATGCCAAAAACAGGGTTGGAAATGAGAAAAAGTAGGTATAAACTGATCCTGGCAGTGGAATTCCTAGTCGATATGATTCGATCAAAAATACCAGTAGTCCGACCCCAATAAACGCACCAATCATCGCCCAGCGTCTGATCTTTGACACGATCAAAATCCCTGCGAGTAAAACCGGCCAAAATAGCACCGGGTTACTCACCCACCAAGAAAATATATCTGTATTATACGAAGTACCAGCGATGAGATTATATCCGCCGACCAGTGCAACTAGTGCCACCGCGCCAAATGCCGCGGCATTAAAAATATGCTGGCGACGGTAGGTGATCAGATACTTTGAAATAATTGCGAGCGTAGTAGCAGCCAGCAGCGCCCAGTTGGCTAGCAGTCCGGTATACGGAATCATCATAAAATAGAGAATCAAAGCTGTAATAACCGCTGATTCATGATTGGCATGAACTCTGAGTATTTTGGCTAACCCAACATTGAGCACCAAAGCGGTAACCAAGGCTAAGACCACTGACACCAACTGAGCCAGAATGCTGTATGCAATCAGCCCAAACACGGTTGCCACTAGCGAATAAATATAAATTCCAACTAGAGACACAGTGACTAATCGATACATTCCTATCTTGTCAGTCAAACGGTTTGGTATGGCTCGTATATAGGAAATTGTGCTGGATATCTGTTTGATCATACTTTATACTAGTATAAACCATTTTACTTTAAATTCATTTCTTTATGCCGTACGTTATTGCCTTTGCTATTATTATTGTTGCTGCCGGAGCCATGCTCTTGTACCGACAACCGGTCGAAGAACCAGTGACAGCTAACACTAGCCCGGCTGTGGAATCTGAAAATAATGTCCCAGAAGGCTTCACTCCTCCTACAACTCGCCCGCCATCAGCGGCCGTAGAAGGCGAAGTGTTTACGCCTGAAATTGAGACCGAGTTAGAACCAGCTGTATCGACCGAAACCTACTCAGCCACAGCTTCGTATTTCACCCCAAGACGAACCGAGCACGAAATGCTTATTACGCTTGAGCTTGAAGGGGAAACTGTGGTTGATGCCAACGTTGCATACGACGGCGCTACTGCCCAAACACCTAACCACACCAGTTTTGACAACTCGTACGCAACTGAAGTTATTGGCAAAAACATCAATGATGTCCAGCTATCACGAGTTGGAGGTGCATCACTGTCTTCAGATGCATTCAACGAAGCTGTCGCAGACATCAAAGCGCAACTCTAACAATGGAATGCTCTTTCAAAGCGCTTGGTACACAGTGGTGGATTGAAATATTTGATGAGCTAGACGAGCAAACCAGCGACAAAGTCAGAGACTTTGTCGCTGGTTTTGTAGCCACGTACGAAGCAAATTACTCTCGCTTTAAGCCAGGCTCCCTTATTTCAGTTCTTAATCGTGAACGAACACTTAAAAATCCCTCGGCTGAGCTGATTGCATTACTAGATTTTGGTAAGCAGCTGTATTTACGCTCTGATACTCACTTCAACTTCCTGACCGGACATATGCTGGAAGCCAAGGGCTACGATGCTGACTACTCGTTTCAGGATACACAATCAAACGAAACTGCCGGTAACCCGATCACAGACGTGAGTATCTCAAATGAACTAGTTGAGCTACATCATGGCAACATCGACCTGGGTGGCTTTGGAAAGGGCTACTTGATTGACCTGCTGGCCAAGGAACTAAAGCAGACCCTCGGGCTAGAGCAATTTTTAATCAACGGTGGTGGTGATATGTATGCCAGCCATCAAAACGGTCAAGCAATTGAAATCCACCTCGAACACCCGACTAACCACAGCTCATTCATTGCGTCTACCACGCTACAAAATCAAGGGTTTGCTGCCTCTAGTCCACACAAACGCGTCTGGCAGAACTCAACCGGCACACATCACCACATCATTGCCGACACTGTCACAGCCGATGGCACGTATATCAAAGCTGCTACGGCCGCTGACGCTGACGCATTTGCCACCACTATTCTACAAATGGATACACACAAAATTGAATCTCTGGCGCAAGCTGAAAATCTAGCTGTTGCCAAGTTCGACACCACCACATCGCTTTTGACCAAGAGCCGTAACTTTGACTAATATTCGTGTAAGAGTGCGATTGCTTCCACGTCATATAGGGTAGTAACAGTCACTCCAATCAACAGCTACCTACTAATTACAATTAATAGGTATATAGTAGAAACAGAGCTTATTTACATTATCCAATAATAATTAACATATGAATAAAATTATCGCAGCTGTAGTAGTGGTTCTAATTGTACTTGTAGCCGGATGGTATCTATTTACCACCCCAAGCGTTACTGATTACACCAACACCGTAGACACCGAAATATCAGAACTAGAAACCGAATTAGCAGCTCTCGATGCACAAGTAACGGCTGGTACCCTATCAGAATCAGACGCCACCGCCGCTAAAGTCCAAATCGTTACCAGACTAAACGCCATCAACACAGCAGCCAGTGCCTCAGAAAGAGCTGCACTAACCCCTGCGCAGCGAATCCAGTTAGTAGAAGGGCTGGAACGACTAAAAGTAATCTTGGTTACGTACCGAGATACCCTAACCTCAATTGAAGTCAGTGCTGATGAAACCGCTGTTACCGCCGAACTTAATCGACGTGGCGGATCATACAACCGGAGCAAGCCTCTTAACCTTGTAATAGCAGACGCCATTGCTGACGTAGAAGAAACGGTGCAAGATTCCGTCCAAGACTACGAAGCAAACGCTGAGTTGGACGCCCAGATCGACGACGTAGTAGCTGAAGCCGAGGCAGACGTAGCTATGGAAGAAAAAGGGATGAGTGACGAAGAACCGGTGGACGAAACTGAAGTAGAAGCTGAAGACAATATGTCTGAAGAACCTATGGATGATACGGACATGGGTGAAGAACCAATGCTGGACGCAGAAGTATCTGCAGAAGCAGAACTAGGAACAACAACCAACTAGTCTCTCTTAAAGAGTACTACCAAAAACGCTGCCAATTGGCAGCGTTTTTACATTTTAAAACAGCCCAATTGAAGTTAGAGCAATATCACAGTTGCGCTACAAGCTGTAAAACGTTCTGTCTCTAACTTCAATTGTGCTGTTTTACTTTACCCCGCTAAACCAAGGTCGCGAGTTGTGTCGCTGTAAAGAGAACTCCACAGCGCGACCAGGTTTTTACAGAGCGGTAGCGACATAAAAACGGAAGTACTCTTGTGGTGGTATTCTTTAGTGAGGACCAGGGCGAGTCCAAGCGTACCAGCTCGCGACCGACTCTACGCAGGCACTTCTTCCTCTTTGGCGACAATCATTGCCTTAACTCTCATCGTCGAAACAACTGCGTCTCGGTTTCGCTCATCGAGCTGCATGGTGATGAACTTGATCGTATCTTGCAGGTTTGGGATCCTGACGTTTTCTAGCGCTGATACTCTTCGGCGCGTCTTTTCAATTTCTTCGGCCAAGTTTTCGGCGGTTTTCTCTAGCTCAGCGAGCTTAAGAATATCGACAAATACTTCGTCAAACTTTACCATGGCGTTGTCCAAGTCCCCGGTTGTTTCAAGCATGCCGTATGAGAACGCTGAGCCGCTTTTCGTGATCTGGAATTCAGGGATTTTGACTGACATCACACTTTTGATTTTTACGTCTAGGTTGATCTGGGCGTTTGGGGCCAAGAACGCAGTGTCTAGCGACGCAGCGTTAGTCATTGCGCTCGCGCGTGTGTATGAGTCGAAGGCAGAACCAAGCCTCGCTTCGACACTTTCTCGAACTGCTTTGGCTTCGAAAATGACCGCCATGAATTTCTTCACGAGTCCGTCTCGCTTGTCTTTGAGTAGTTTGTGACCCTTTTGCGCTGTCTTGAGACCCTTCTTGAGTGTCAATAAAGCAATTCGGGTTGGGCTAACTTTTAGTATCATAAGTTGTAACAATTATATCTTAGTGGGCGTTGGAGCGTTCTAGCAATTCTGTCTGGGCCTAAAGCCAGAATTGAGAACTAAATTCGCAATAGTCGCTACGCTCGTTTGCTTATTTAATATATTGATCAATCTCAGCTGGCTTGACTCGCTTGAGTGAGGTTCGTGGCAGCATTTTGAGCAGTTCCCAACCTTTGTCGAGTGACTCTTCTACACTGCGGTTTTCGTACTCACCTTGTCCAACAAACTGTCGTTCAAAGGCATCAGCGAACTTCAGGTGTGCAAGATCAGACGCATCAAGTGACGCTTCGCCAAGCACCACCGCTAGTTCTTTTACTTCTCGACCAGTTGCGTACGACGCAAAGAGTTGGTCTTTGAGGTTTTTGTGATCTTCTCGGGTTTTTCCTTCTCCTACGCCGGCTGACCACAGTCGCGACAGTGAACCTTGTACATCTACTGGCGGAAAGATTCCTTTACTAAAGAGTTCTCGTGATACCACAAACTGCCCTTCTGTAATGTAGCCAGTAAGGTCTGGTACTGGATGCGTTTTATCATCATCTGGCATAGAGAGGATAGGAATCTGGGTGATAGTCCCCTTCTTTCCTTTGAGTGCTCCTGCTCGTTCGTAGAGAGTAGAAAGGTCTGTGTATAGGTATCCTGGATAACCGCGACGTCCTGGTACTTCCTTTCGGGCGGCTGACACTTCGCGCAATGCCTCACAGTAGTTGGTCATGTCAGTCAAGATCACTAGTACGTGCATCCCCTTTTCAAACGCCAGGTATTCGGCCGTGGTCAGCGCCATTCGCGGAGTCGAGATTCGCTCAACTACCGGGTCGGCTGCGGTGTTGATGAATAGGACTGATCGCTCTAGCGCACCAGCTTCTTCGAACTCCCGGCGGAAGTATTCTGCTTCTTCAAAAGAAACACCCAGGGTTCCAAACACAATCGCAAATTCTGCCCCGTCTTTTACTGACGCCTGACGAGCGATCTGGGCTGCCAAACGTGCATGAGGAAGTCCTGCTCCAGAGAAAATCGGTAGTTTTTGTCCACGTACGAGCGTGTTCATCACGTCGATCGAACCGATCCCAGTTTGAATAAAGTCATTTGGGAATTCTCTTGAGTACGGGTTGATTGGGTCGCCGGCAATGTCCCGTCGTTCTTCGGGGATGATGGCTGGGCCACCGTCGGCTACTTCGCCTACTCCGTTAAACACACGTCCTAACATGTCACTACTCACTCCCAGCTTCAACGTCTCACCTTTGAACCGTACTGAAGTGTTTTCAGTTGTCATTCCGGCAGTAGGAGCAAACATCTGAACCACAGCCTTTCCTTTACTTGTATCCAGCACCTTTCCAAATCGAGGGGTCTTTTCACCTGGCACGTTTACCTCTACCAATTCTTCGTATGCCGCTCCTTCAACACCGTCCACGATCATCAGTGGTCCAGCGATATCAGAAACTGTTTTGTATTCTTTACTCATAGTATGAATGTTAGTTAGGCTGCTGATGCAGTAAGGCTGTTAATTTCGCTTCTGACTTTGTCTTGGTACGCTTCGAATTCAGTCGCTTTCCAAGTTACTTCGTCTTTAAGCGTCGCTGTTTTTTTGTAAGACTCAATGGCTGTAAACGTAGAAAAGTCAAAGTCAGGAGTTGTTACAACGTCCTTCCCTGCTTCGTAAAACGTCATGATTGACTTGATCATACCGTATTGTCGATCGAGTGGTGTGTACGCATCAATTGGATCAAATGAGTTTTGGTAGAGAAAGTCCTCACGAATCATTCGCGACACTTCTAGTACCAGCCGATCGCTAGTTGAAAGTGATTCCATACCAACAAGTCGTACGATTTCGAGTAGTTTTGCTTCTTGCCCAAGTAGGTCAAGTGCAGCCGCCCTAATGTCCGCAAAGTCAGGGGCAATTTCTCGTGCCCAGTACTCTTTGAAGTTTGGTGCGTATAGTGAGTATGATGTCAGCCAGTTAACACTTGGGAAGTGCTTCTTGTATGCCAAGTCAGCATCAAGTGACCAAAATGTTTTAGTTACTCGCAGTGTCGCTTGTGACACCGGCTCAGACAAGTCACCACCAGGAGGTGAAACTGCACCGATGATTGTAAGTGACCCTTGTCGACCTTCGCTGCCAAGTGCTGTTACCATTCCGGCCCGTTCGTAGAACTCAGCTGTCCTCGACGATAGGTATGCTGGGTACCCTTCTTCACCTGGCATTTCTTCTAGACGACCGGAAATTTCACGCATAGCTTCGGCCCAACGTGAAGTTGAGTCAGCCATCAGCGCAACGTTGTACCCCATATCTCGGTAGTACTCTGCGATAGTGATTCCAGTGTACACAGATGCTTCACGCGCAGCTACTGGCATATTTGATGTGTTCGCCACCATAACCGTTCGCTTCATAAGTGGTTCACCAGTATTTGGATCAACCAGGTGTGGGAATTCAGTTAGCACTTCTGTCATTTCGTTTCCACGTTCACCACAACCGATGTACACGATGATTTCGGCATCACAGTATTTAGAAACACCTTGCTGCGTTACTGTTTTACCAGCACCAAATGGACCAGGAATAGATCCGGCACCACCTTTAGCAATTGGGAAGAATGTGTCGAGCACTCGCCAACCAGTTCGCAAAGGTTGGTCAGGGAAGATTTTTTGAGCTTTAGGCCGAGGATTACGGATCGGCCAATACTGAAGCATAGCAACTTTAATAGAACCTTCATCTGTTTTGATGACTGCGATAGTTTCAGTTACGTTCTTATTACCAGATTCGATAGATTCAATAACTCCTTCCATTCCTGGAGGAACCATGACTTTGTGTTCAATAACTGATGTTTCTTGGACTGTTCCAAGCACGTCACCTTGTGCGACCGTGTCGCCGACTTTTACTGTAGCTTTAAAATCCCAGACTTTTGACAAGTCAATTGGGTCAGCCTCAATTCCTCGTTTGATGTATGGACTTTTGGCTGTCTCTTCGATAGCTGCAAGTGGTCGCTGCACACCATCGTAAATAGACGTAAGAAGTCCTGGTGCTAGCGCAACTGACATTGTCCTACCAGTCAGGAACACTGGGTCACCTGGAGCAATTCCAGCTGTTTCTTCATACACCTGGATTGCGGCAGTTTCGCCGTGCAATTCGATGATTTCACCCATGAGCTTTTCCTCACCCACACGCACTACTTCGTACAGTTTAGCAGTACTCATTCCTGACGCTCGAACCAATGGTCCAGTTACGCGGATGATCTCTCCTGCTTTTGTGTCTTTTGTTTCAGTCATGATAATAATTTTGTAACCTTCCTTTGTTAGTAATTCTTCCCAGAAATTCTGGCAGCAACCTAAAATAGTTTTTGTGCTGCTGCCAGAGTTTCTGACGTATGTTAAATAATTGATGAGCCGACCGCCTTTTGTGCCAGAAGACGCAGGCGTTCGACCGCCACTCCACTTGAACCAGCTGGGCCAGGCAGTACCACTACAGCCGGTAGTGCCCCCGCGATTACCTTGGCGTATTCGACCTGGTCAACGTCGCGGATTACGTCGTCGATGACACATACCACAGCGTAGGTTCGATCATCGGCTGGGTCATTGCTGATCTTTTTAAGTTCACGCAATTGAGTCAAGGCTTCGGCCGAGTTAGTGGCGTTGTGGGCTTCCACACCGAGTGCCAACAAACCAGACACCATATCGGTAGGACCGATAATTGCGATTTTATACGTAATGGCTGTTTTGTTAGTTACTGACATGAGAAAATCGGATATTAGGTCGGATAACGTCAGCTGATTGACCGCTCTCTAGACCAACGGTAATGGTGCGGATATTGGTTGCCGCTTGCCTCACTCGCAAGTAATACAGCACGATTGAAGCTGAACTGAACATGTCGATACTGGCATTGTAGGCCAGCTTGACCAAGTACTCGTCAAATCGAGCATCAAGCGCCGTAGTGTGGCCATCTAGCACATAGGCATTGGCCGCGTCGGTAAAGTGTCCAACTGCTAATGACTCGAGCGCCGCCACAATACTGTCGACGTCACCAAGAGATGATTGACCAAGTTTACCGCCAGAGACAAATACGGGATCGACAATTTTGTCACCCAAACGTAATGACCGGAGATGAGATTTACAGTTGTGCACATCAATCACCGCAGCCACGTATGAGTTGATGAAAGGGTCTTTTGCTGCGGCGGCTATGTCTTTGATTGACTGGAGTACCAGTGCATCAAATAACGCATCAACCTCATCTATCGATCCTTCTTGCACTAGTCCAACCGCCTGATCGTAGACCTCTTGAAACCGCGGCTGCAGGTTACTAAGCGTACCTTGTTCAGCGTATTGCGCCAAGAGCGCTGGATCGTACGAACCTCGGTTCGAAAAGTATCCTTGTAGCGCACCAACAGCATGTCCAGCTTTTGTGGCTTTAGCGAGTACACGCAAATTGTGAATGTCGTACTGTACCCACAACACGGTAAACTGACTAGAGTTTGGGGTAATTAGGCTAATGAGGTTTTTGGCCTCGATGAGGGTTAGCTCAATGGCGTCCGCTACCCGTTCGTCGTCTACTTGTAGCACATAGGGTGCCAGATACGTTTCTTTCAAGGCTGAGGCTAGCCGTTCTCCTGGTGCCGCGACCAACAGCCGTTCTATGTCGGTAGTAGTTAGTAATTCTTGACTTAGAGTATTTACTCTAGAAACGCTGTAGATATACGACGTACTCATAATTATGACTGTAGTTGTTGGGCTAGATGTAATTCAAGCTTGGCTCGCTTGTCAGAGAACTCTCGCTCAGTTGTGCCACCAGCTACAAGTGTAGTTTCGGCAGCCTTCATAATGACATCAAACGCTTCACGCTTGGCGGTCTGGGCGACCAGCTTTCCCGACTGACGGGCGCGCGCTAATGTGGCTCGACTGATCTGAGCAGCAGTTTTGTCAGCCAATACAGCAGCATCCGCTTCGATCTTTGCCACTGCTAGCGCAGCTTCAGCTTCAATCGCTGCTACTTGGTCTTGCGTATCGGCTGTAATAGCGGCCAGCTGTGTAGCGTGCGTTTCAGCGATTTTGTCTAATAAAGCTTTAGTATCCATAGATTATCCAGCGATTGAGATAAGTAGGATGAAACTGATGAGGACTCCGAAGATCGCCCAAGTTTCCACCATAACAGAGAACACGATTGCTCGCCCCATGTTTGCTTCGTCTTTTGCAATCAGTGAGATACCTGACGCGGCTACCAACCCTTGGTATACACCAGAAACCAGTCCAGCGATTCCAATTGGTAATCCAGCCACAAGGTACTGTAGTCCTGTGTTAAGCGTCACTTCCGGCAATGTTTCAGCTCCTAATACTCCAGAAAAACTCAAGATCAAAAAGGCACCTACTAGTCCGTAAATTCCTTGCGATCCGGGAAGCGCTTGCATAAGTAGTAGCTTTCCAAATAGCTGTGGTTTTTCGCCAACAACTGCGGCTGCGGCTTGTCCAGCGTACCCCATTCCGATTGCTGATCCGGCAAATCCACAAATTGCTGTAACGGCGGCACCGATAAAGATAAGTGCGACGCCAATGATTGATGCTTCCATAAATATAGTGTTATATAAATTAAATAATTCGTCCGTTTGTTCCTTGCCTCATACCACGATCACTCTTTTGTAACCGTCACATGATTATCTGATCGGGCTAACGGTGCAAAACTTCTTCCACTACCGACTACAAACTTGCCAAAAAACTCGACAAACTGCAACCGGGCACTATGGATGAATGCACCAAGGGTGTTTACAGCGAGCGTAAACGTGTGACCGATCAGCAGGATGATTACTGCGAACACCGGACCAAGGATTGGATTGGTATCATACACAATCCCAGCGATCAGGTTAACCGCAAACGCCAGAGCAGTCGTGGCCAACCCAAGTGCGAGCAACCGAGAATACGACAAGATGTCTGATAGATATCCAACACTGCCGTACAGACTGCCGCCGATGTTCATCAGTCCGCTAAGCACGCTGTCGCTGGCACGAATCGCCCCAACCAGCATAAGTCCTAATCCGACATACGCTACGCGCACAAGTGTTTCAGTTGGCACAGTAGCGTACTCGAACATGTTCAGTACATACACAATCCCAACCACAAATAGTAATAGCCACGGACCTTGTTCCCAGATTCCATCAACCAATCGTCCATTGCGGTGTTCAGAGTAGATTTTGAGTAACATACCAACCATCACCTGGAATACCCCCAGCCCAAGCGCCAGATAAAATACTGGCAACGGATTGCCAATCGGATCAAATTGCTGCAATGCCTGCAGTGGGGCTGGTAGTAGTTCTGGAGCGATACCAAAATATCCACCAAACAACATACCGACCAACATCGTCGCGATTCCAATGTAAAACAGCAATTTCAGCATTGATCGTACCCCGTCGCGCAGCTTGGCAAACATTAGCAAGCCTCCACTGATGACAACCAAGGTCGCACCATACCCCACGTCTGTCAGTGACAGACCAAAGAATAGGAAAAAGAATCCCGCCAAAAACAATGTTGGATCGAGGTCGGTGTGACCAGGCATACCATACAGTCGAGTCACAGCCTCAAACGGGCGAATGAAACTGTTGTTGGCGATCTCAACTGGAGGAACTTCGTCAGCGGTTAGCTCGATCTCGGTCAATAGTGCGACAACCCCAGCGACCTTAACAGCTTCTTCGATTTCAATTTGTTTATCAGACCGAAGCCAACCCTCTAACACAACGGTAGACTCGGTTTGTTTAGCTTCAACTAGAGTAGCAAATCGGTTTTGTTCCCACTGCAGAATTTCTCCAGCGATCCGCAATTGATGCAAGTGAGTGTGGGTAGTATGAGCAGCTTGGTCGTGCACGCCACCTTGCTCTGCAACTGCTGCGGCCAGATGTTCTTCCACCCTAGTTAATTCAACCGAAGCTGTTTCAACTCCTTCTGGTCGTGTGACCAATTCTAGTCCAATCTCAGTAATAGCGGCGATAACAGCTTTACTATCTGTTCGCACAACCGTTACTAACGTCGCGTCAACATATGATTCGGTTGCATAGGTAGAGCCTGATTGAGCCAAGGCTGCATCCAACATCGAAACTAAACCGCCTTTTACTTCAACTGGCTTTTGTACCAGGAAAGATACCGTTTGATCAGTATCGAGTTCTGATAATCTGTTACCAACTACAGACCAAGTCTTGAGTAATACACGCTGCTGCTTCAAACGTATGACTACAGAGTTTTTTTCAGCTAACTCCACCTGGATTGCCTGAGCATCAGACACAATCATAGTAATCGCATCGGTGTCATGCAATTGCCTCGCTACCTGCGCTTCTGTGTAATCAGTCACACTTCCCTCACGGAGCGTTTTCCATAGACTTCGCTTAACTTCGTAGGTACTTAAAAATTGGGTCGCATGCTGGACTCTTGCTAGTAGCGCTGCGTTTGGCGCGACGCTTTGTACGCCCTGCAGAGATTCGTCAGCCGCAACTGGTGTAAACTCAACCGCTCCAAACCGTTGTGCGATAGCGAGAAAAGCCTCAACGTCTGGTTGATGAACAATTACCTGGGTCTTTTGCATTGGTACGACAGCCATATCAGATACTATGCAGCATTAAAGGCGTCCGCTACACTTTTGGTTAATTGCGCTGACTTGCCTTCAATAACTTGTGTAATGGTAGCAGCTTCTTTTTGCGCTGCACTCATGATACTGGCAGATTCGGTATCAGCCTTTGATTGGGCAGCCGCTGAAGCAGCTTTCACTGTATCCGCTGCAGCAGCTGTGGCTTTGGCAATGACAGCTTGTTGTGACTCTTTAGCCTCAGCCACTGACTTTGCTGCCGCTTCTTTGGCGGTGATTATTGCGGCTTTGTTAGCAGCTTCGGCTGCCAGCACTTGATCGAGTACAGTCATAAAATAGGATTGAAAATTTGTTCAAATTAGCTTCGAAACGCAAATTCTCTAGAGTTACCCAAGATGAGTAGAGCCTTTGCGACTGCATACTACACCCCTGAGATACACAGTCAAGTTGACAGCTGGCATAAGTTTTAGGTGGTTTAAGTCTTGCAAGATACAGGCGTTCTTAATTAATTACAAACAAAGTAGCAAACAGAAAAAGCCCAACCGAGTTGGCTGAGCCATTTCGGTTGGGCGATTTATTTAGCGAACGTGTGGATCCATTGTTTGCAAGAGATCGTTCTCGAAGGGGTGATCAATGAGAACAGTTGTATTTGCCACAAAGCCGACAATAGATTCGGGCACCGGTTCACGCCATCGTATAGATGCTTTGTCTCCCTGAAAACCTGCCGTGTTCATTCGATCACGCAAATCAGCTTCATTTACTGCTTCTAGCACCATTTTGCTAATAAGAACTTCCAACTGTGAATTATTCATCCCCACAAGATCTTTTTGTGCCATTTATCTGACCTCCAAAAATAATTTCAACTTACTATAACATAATCTAATTATTTATACATCATAAATAGGTAAATGTCAATGTAGTCTCTTCCTGCTATAATAAACTCATGAAATTTGTTTTGCTAGCGATTGGAGGGTTTGTTTTACTACTGATCATCAATACGTTTTTAGGTGGTGACCCCCTGTAGACCATGTATCACCCAGACTCTCTTTAATTGTAGATTTGCCTGTAGTAATCCAGGTAACTAGTGCCTGCGCCTGCATGTGCTATTCTCGGGCTATGGAACTCCCCCGCTTTGTAATGCTAGAAAAAGCCGTCGGACAAACACCACTGCAGTGTATGGAAGCGTGGCGAATTGAGTCAGGCACAGCAGCAAACATTCCCCTCACCTACGCCGGCCGACTCGATCCAATGGCGTCGGGCAAGTTACTTGTACTCGTGGGCGAGGAATGTAAGAAAAAAGACGACTACCTAGCGCTCGATAAAACCTACGATTTTTCCGTGTTACTAGGAGTGGGGTCTGACACCCACGATGTGTTAGGGCGTCTGACCACCAGCGGAGTAGACTTTTTGCCCACCAAGGAGGGTAAGACTTGGCTTAGCGGCCCGGAGCGCCCAGATCAGGGGATGAAAAGTCTTAAGGAACATCTCGAACAAATCTGCCAAAACCTTACCGGAGACATTGAGCTCCCCTACCCACACTTTTCATCAAGAACTGTACAAGGAAAACCACTACACATGTGGACGCTCGAAGGCCGATTAAACGAGATCGACATCCCAACCAAGAAATCAACCATCTATTCACTGAAACTAAATAGCGTCGAGACGCTTGCGCGCGACGAAGTTTGCAACCAAGCCCGAACCAAAATCGACACCATTCCAGAAGTAACTGAAGAGAACAAATCCCTCGGCAAAGACTTCCGCCGGGTATATGTGCGACAGGATTGGGAGAATATAAAAAAAGGGCAAAACTTAAACTGTGCGACATCGGATGTCGCACAGTTATTGCCTGACGAGTACACCATCGCTAGTTTCACTTGCTCAGCCAGCAGCGGAACATATATGCGCACGCTAGCAAAGCTGATTGGAGAACGACTAGATCCAGCTGTGCCGAGTCTGGCGTGGAGTATTCATCGGACTGATATTGAGAGTTTTACTTGATTTTTATCTACGACAGTAGTACAAATTACAGACCCATAGATGATGAGGAGTAAGGGTATGATGCAAATTGGAAAAGTGAGCGGCGGTACGTTTCAAGCGTTTGAGTTTGAGATTACCGAAATCAAAACAGACGGCTCAATCATGGTAAAACAGGTGATACCTGAACGCACCTGGAAAGAACCTGAAAACCTTGGTGACGCAGTCAAAAGAATTGATGGATCAAACGGCTATCGTGGAATCAATACCACGATGTCAATTGACTTAACGAACAAAATTGTATTTCTGCTCAGGAATCGTTATAGACCTACAGAAGAACATATAAACCCATAACTCGTCGACGGAGAAGCCCGTTTCGGCGGGTTTTCTTTTACCTCACTGCACTTCTATTTCCAATTCGGAATACCAAAGCGTGTTACTGAAGCGAGAACTCCGCAACGATAGGCTTTAGTGAGGACCAGGGCGAGTCTCAGTAATACGCTTTGGTGTTCCAGACTCCGACTACCCTTCCAGCTCCTCCGCCTTCTCAACATAAGCCAGCGATGCCAACACAAACTCAGCATGACTCCAGACCAGTGGTGATGCGCTGAGATGCTCTCTGGTATCTGGTTGCATTTGTTCTGACAGGGTTCCGCTGCTGCTGGCGTGGGACGATGTCCATTCTAGTAGTTCTAGTGGGTATTTTAGGTCTTCTTTAGTTTTGGCGATATCAATATAGTACCGGGCGATCCAGAGGGTGCAGATCACCCATGGGTTGGGACTTGCGGCGTCGTGCTGCTTATAGTAGTTGTCGCCTTCGTATCGTACGAATCCTTTACTGTTGCCGTGTAGTTGCAACTTGTCTTCGACGGCCTTGAGAGTACTGACTACCCGCGGGTCATCTAACTCAAACACCTCAAACAACTGCAGGGCGTACAGGCTGCTAGTATCAACCACGCTGTCGTACAGTAGCTCATCGTCCTTATGTAGCACATGCTTTACAAAATAGCCCTTCTTTTCATCATAGAGCACCTCTACCATCGCTTGCTTGATACGACCAGCGACAGCTTCAAAGCTGCGAGCTGGGCCGGCCTTACCTAGGAGCTGAGCAAACCGGGAGGCAGCCATCAGGCCGGCATAGACGCTGGCTGAGGTATAGGTTGAGGTACCGTATTTTTCTTCCCAGAGGTCAAATGAGGCTTTGGGCAAACCGGTGGACGGCTCGATATAGTCACACATGAATTCTGCTGCCGGTTCGATGAAGCTGTTGTATAGATCCTCAATAAATTCGATGTCACGATGCTTTTCGTAGTGCTTCCAGAGTGCAAATAGTACCGAAGCTGTCTCGTCTTCTTGGATCGGCAATTGCGCTTCCCCATTAATCATCCACGGATGCCAACTACTCCCGAGCACACCATCACTGCGATACTTGTGCATCAGATATCCCGCTGGTTCTTGACACCGAGCCATAAACTCAAAAAACCGTCTGGTGACGTCTCTGTAACCAGCCTTATCAAAGGCCAAGCCGATCATCGCTCCGTCACGTGGCCACACATAGCTGTACGTGTCGCGTCCATGGTGCAACATGTCGGTATCACTCGAGGCGATTGTACCGCCACGATTATCGGTATGCACCCGCATAATCATCAGTGAGCGTCGATACAGGGTTCGTAATTCTGCCGGCAACACCGTCATATCCCGAGAGTCTTTGTCCAGCCAGGCGGACCAGTAGGCATCGGTTGAAGTGATCAAGGCTTCAGGGGTTTCGTCTATTACTAGTTCATCCAGTACGTGGGCTTCGGCGACTGATTTAGCGCAAACAATCCAGTAATGGGCCAGGTTTGATTCACCAGCTGCTAGATCAAATGAGAGAGCTAACACTGAATCAACCGAACCATGTTCGATCGGGTTATTTTCTAATTGACCATCTTGGGCATCTAGCCAGGTCCCTTCTCTGCCCTCAATTCCAAATAGACCGATGTTGTACTCAGTAAATTGTTTGCCATTGGCAAAGGCATTAACTAGTAACGTAGCGGCACCCTTGTAGTGCAAAATCGCTCCAACTCGTGGATCATACAGTCCGGTGTCACCACGCCTGGATTCAAATAGTCTGAACTGCTGGGCTAGAAATAACTTTACCTGACGCTTTTTGTCACCATTGTTAGTGACTGTAAACTGACGCAGGAACACGTTCTGTTCATTGTGCACCGTATCGCGACTAGCGAGAGTAATCCCGAGCGTTGTATTTTCGGCGAACATCGAACCGACACAGGTATGCTCTTCTCCGCCAATAGTAATTTTCCAAGCTGGGTCATCCAACCACGACATGACACCATCAACAAATACACCGACCCGGTGCACGTAATTTCCACTAGCGCCACTCACGTGATTAGCCTCTCCGACAAACGGATAGTATAAATCGCGAACCTGCCCACGGCTGTCTAAGCCAACCAGTAGGTTTCCGTTACCGACAGTGACAGAGCGTGCCATAGCGGTCTATATAGAGTAAGTCTTTAGGTGCTTTTTAACGACACTCTGGGCGCTTTTTTGTGTTTTTGCTTTCGCTAATTCTGCCGCACACTCGCCATCACACAAGACAGTCTCAACCCAGAGTGAAAAGTCATTTTGGTCACCATCAATGTGGAACTCAAACGCACCAGTTTCCATGTCAGTCAACGCATCAGACAAAGCTAACAAACTGTTCAAAACCTGCCCGTCCGTAGTCCAAAAAGACTGATGATCAGCGGCATAGACCAGTTCCTTGGCTGGCTTTTTTGCAGCCGCTTTTTTTGGTACAGCCGCTTTTTTAGTGGCTGTCTTTTTGGTTTTAACAGCTTTTTTAGCTGGTGTCTTGGCTTTGGTGGCAGCTTTAGCACTCATTACTTTTGCTTTCGCAGCGGGCTTCTTTTTAGGTGCAGATTTTTTAGTAGCTACTTTTTTTGTGGCCTTGGTAACAGTTTTTTTGGCTGGTGCTTTTTTGGTTGGCATAAATTAAGAACGTAAGAACAAGTGAGTAATACTTCTAGTGTATCATGTTGATTTTCTTTCTGGTGACACTAGTGGGAAAATCTTTTTTAGTCGATCCCAAACATTTTTAAAGAATGGTTTCGATGGCTCGGCAGCCGGTTCGACTTCGGCTGGTGGCTCATCATCTTTTGCAGGAGGTTCAGTTGGATCAGTATCTGGTTCGACTTTTTCTAGTGGAGTCTGTGGCGTTTTTTCTAACGCATCAGCGGCTTTGGCGGCGGTGGCATCAAGGGCGACAGCTTTCTCTTTAACCACGTGGTCAACCCTAAGTTTAAGGTCTGACAAAGCGTTCATGAAATTGATGTACGCATCGTAGGGTGATTTGTATGGTGAGAAATACGCGTGCACATCTCCATCATTAGACCACTTGGTACACATAAAGTAATAGTGGTCAGAGGTCTGTAGTTTACGCCAGGTCTCAATCAGATCTCGCTTACGGGTACTCATGACATCTTTCTCCATCCGGTAGGTAGCAGCAATCGCATCACGCTGGATATCATTACCAATCCAGGCGGTAAGGTCTCGCTCGGTATCGGCCCAGGTCAGAATTTCTGGGACGTCGTACTCACCAGTTGCTTCATAAGCCTCAATTGTCTCGGTAGCGGTTTTAAAACTCGTGTCTGGATGCTGCATCACCATGTCTGGGAAATGACGTAGAAAATCGAAAATTCCCGTGTCTTCCCATTGGTGCTCTCCGAAGCTTTCGTAGTCCATGAACAGATTGACTGTCTGCCCATTTCCATGATTCGCATTGATCCAATCAGAGTACTTCCCAGCATCCAACGGCCAGTCGGCCCACCCTTGGTTACTAAACCGGAATGCTACGTCATCAGACAGTTTGTAGTTTTTGAGGAGAACTTTGATTTTCTTGCATCCGGGCGGATTATATAAAAAGTTCGGACTGCGCCAACCGAGGTACTTTTCCCACCCTTCGGCCATGATGCCGATGTAGCCATTGTCTTCACACCACTTGGCTAAGTCATTGCGGTACGACAATTCGGTATTGCGAAATACTCTTGGCTTCACCCCAAACAATTGTTTGATGCGCCGCTCATGTTTGAGTACTTGCCGCTTAAACTCGGGTACGGAATAAAAGAATGCTAATGAGTGATGATAGGTGTCAGCTAAAATCTCTACCCGACCAGTCGCCACCAGCTCTTGAAATGACTCGAGCACATCTGGAGCATAGGCCTCAAATTGATCGAGGACCGTACCTGAGAAAGATAAGTTGAATCTAAACTCTGGATGCTTGTCGAGTAGTTCTTTGAGAATTTTGTTTGTGGGACGATAGGATTTATTGGCAACCTTTTCAACAATAAACCGATTGTCCATGTCGGTACCGCTGGCATCGTTGAAATACTCGGTGTCTTGCCCAATGTCAAATACGCTGTATTTTTTCACCCGGTATGGTTGGTGAACATGGAAATACGGGCAGATAGTCAACATAAGCTATGATGTAGCGTATTGTATCAGATTTTGGAACAAACCTTTCATCCGTTGTGCAGCTTTATTCCAAGACATTTGTAACAGCTGAAGCTTGCCCTCTTTTACAATCTGCTGACCTATGACTGGATAATTCAAAGCTGAGAGTATTTGATTGGCCATCTCGTCAACATCCCAGAAATCTACCTTGAGGGCATGAGTGAGCACTTCTGATACTCCTGACTGCTTGCTAATTACCGAAGGAGTGCCGTGTTGCAAAGCCTCTAGTGGCACCAAACCAAATGGTTCCGAGACCGAAGGCATCACAAATAAATCTGCACACTGATACATCCGATCGCGGTCGTCTTCCCACAAGGCTCCAGCAAAGCGCACATGCTCTGACAACCCCATCGCACCAACCTGATCAATCACTTGGGTCATCATGTCTCCCCAGCCGGAAATCACAAACACCACATTAGGATTAACGTCTACCACCTTGCGGGCCGCCCGAACAAAATAATCCACTCCTTTTTGGATACTAATTCTACCGTGATATAGAACAATCTTTTTTCCTTGGGCTTTGAGCTCGACCAAGGTTGGCGGCAATTCTTTTACTTCTTCAGCATCACAGCCATTATGCACCACAGTCACTTTGTTGTGATCAATACCGTGCTTGTTTAGGACAATATTACGAGTGTAATTACTAACAGTCACTACTTGGTCTGCTAGCTCAAAAGATTCTTTTTCAATTTTGAAAATACTCGGATCGACATTGTCCCCTGCTGCCTGATCAAACGACGTGGCGTGTACATGCAAAATAAGCTTTTTGCCGCTAGCGATCTTGGCCGCTACTCCGGCCAAGTATGACGTCCAATCGTGAGCATGGATAACGTCAAAATCTTCCATCTGGGCGATCAAGGCAGCTTGATGAGCAAAACGATGAGCTTCTTCCATAATCGAACGGGAACAATATATTGGTTTACCAGTAGCGTCATAACCGATGATTGATTCAATCATGGTAGACGCTTGATTGTATGGCCCAAACAACAAATCTTCGTTTTCACCCATCCGCACTAAACGTTCGGTATCGGCAAACAAAAATCGCGCATCACCGCGCGTCTCTTGAGTTTTTGGCAACACCAAGGTTACCTCCACTCCGTTTGCGAGCAGTTCTCTGGTTAGCCCAAAACAGGCGACTCCGAGGCCTCCGTTTTTGGCTGGTGGATATTCCCAACTAAAGGTTAAAACTTTCATTGCACAAGATCAGACCTCAACATTATAGTTCCGTCCATCGTTTTCATAATAACACGCAGGTGTCAGCAAACACTTACGCTACACACCTATTTTCTGTTGATAGGTTTGGAGAAAACACTCAGACCAAATAAGTTTGACAATTTCTTAGCGTTTGGTAGTATTTCGCCACTATGTCACAAGATTTACTCGTAAAGTTGGTTAGTAAAGGCGACGCTAACGGCGTTGGAAAAGGTCACGTGTACTACACACGATTTAATAACAAGAACAAAAAAGACCCAGGAAAGAAGTACGAAACTACAAAATTCAATCCAGTAGCCAAGTCACACTGCGTCTACGTACAGAAAAAATAAAGTAAAACAAAGCCCCGCAGGGGCTATTGTTTTACTTAAAATCATACACACAAAAGTTCGTGGTTAGGAGCATACCGTCTTACCTACAAAAAAACCGCACCTTTCTGGTGCGGTTTTTGTATACCAATACAGACTATGCCCGCCCAAGACTGGCAGCACTGTTACTTTTAGCAACCTCTAGCAAGGCTGCCTTGGCAGCGTCTTCATTTTCTGGCTTACCACCCCATACATCAAGCACTGGCTGCTCTAGTGCGCGAGAGAACGAAAACGTTATTGGCCACGGCTGTGATCCCATAGAGGCGATAGCGTTGAGGTTTTGAGTCGATCGATCGGGCGTCTGTCCACCAGAGAGAAATACGATTCCAGCGGTTTCGTGCGGCACACTCATATGGAAAGTGCGCAACGTGGCTTGGGCAACTTCCTGAGCTGATGTTTGTTCTGGATGTTTGTCACCAGCGAGTACCATCGACGATTTGAGAATCAGTCCACCCAGGTCCACGCGGTATTCTTGCAGCGTTTGGAACAAAATCTGTAGTGTTCGGGTGGTTTCAAGTTCAGCTGTTTGCAGTGAATGATCTCCAGAGTGAATCACTTCCGGCTCTACAATCGGTACAATTCCAGCAGCTTGCGCCAGCTGAGCATAACGAGCCATGTGCATACAATTCATCTTAACTGTTTCGTAGGTTGGGGTCTCACCTTCATCGATATTCACCACCATGCGCCACTTAGCAAATCGAGCACCCATCGAATAGTACTCAGTAAACCGATCAGCTAAATCATCGAGCCCCTGGGTGACTACTTCTCCTTTGAAATTTTCGTGGTCTTTTGTGCCTGTATCAACCTTAATACCCGGGATGATCCCTTTGGCTACGAGCACATCTGTAAACGGGGTTCCGTCTCTGGTTTCATTGCGGATTGAGGAATCGTACATGATCACCCCGGACACATACTCTTCGATGCCTGGAGCGGTAAACAGAATCTCTCGGAACGTCTGCCGGTTTTCTGGTGTGTTTTCAAGCCGCACCATATCGAGCCGTTTGCCAGCAGTTCCATCACTTTCGTCAGCTGCTAAAATCCCCTTGCCGCTAGCAAGTAACGCTGCAGCAGTCTCGTATAGTTTAGTGTTTGTTTTCATACTGCTTATATAATAACAGCCCGACGAGCTGCAATCGCCGGGCTGTGTGGACGAGTCGCCAACTCTGGCTAAGCCCGTATCTTCCAACCCTTTTGAAACAGTCGCACAACCAAGGCTCCTAGACCAATCACCAGACCAAGCGTAACTGCCAACCCTACTGCTGAATTAGCCTCACTGTACCCAATCATGCTACTGCGAATTCCGTCAGCAAAATAGAAAAATGGGTTGTACATGGTTATGGTCGCAGCCAACCCAGGTAGCATCGTAATGCTGTAGAAAATCCCCCCGAGGTACGTCAGTGGCGTAATCACAAAGGTATTAAGCGACTGCAGCTGTTCAAACCCTTCGGCCCATAGTGCAACAATGATACCCAACATCGCAAAGATCGCCGCGATAGCTGACACGTACCCCACAAACGCCAATGGATTTTGTAGTTGCACCGCCCCAAACGCCAACCCGACCCCGAGTACCAACCCAGCAACCATCAACGCCCGCACCACCGCTCCACCCACAAACCCCAGTAGCATTTCGAGATACGAAAATGGTGAGATGAGAATCTCTTCAATCCCCCGGGTAAAGCGCATGAAATATAGGCTAGATGATGCGCTAGCAAACGATGCATTGATGATCGATAACATTAAAATTCCCGGAAAGACAAATGAAATATATGGTACGCCAGCAAAGTCGTCGATCTTGGTTCCAATCACGGTTCCAAAAATAAATATATAGAGCGCGGCTGACACCACTGGCGCTACTAGTGTCTGGATAGCGACTCGCATAGTACGCTGCACCTCCCGCCTAAACATTGTATAGAGTCCGATTGTGTTCATAATTATTTACTTAAGAAAGAGTATGTAAGATATTTTAGACCTCGCGGAAAAATAAATCTTTATTTATTTTGAGCGGAGAACTCGATTCGTGTCTAAAATATTTTATATACTCTTTCGATCATCTTCTCTAGTAATCTCCAAATACGCTTCCTCAACAGACTTCCCGCCTTTCATAAACTCAGCTTTGGTGCCTTGTGCCACAATTTTTCCATGATTGATAATGGCAATTTCTTTACACAAATACTCAATCTCTTCTAGATAGTGCGAAGTGAGAATAATTGTCTTGCCGCGTTCGTTCATTTCTTTGAGGTATGCCCACAAATCTTTACGCTGTTCGACATCAACCCCAGCGGTTGGTTCATCGAGTATAAGTAGGTCAGGTGTGTGCACAAGCGCTCGCCCAAGCATCGCCCGGCGCTTGAGTCCGCCTGATAACTTTTGGAATTTTACGTTCCGGTGTTCCTGTAAATCAAACCGTTCGATTAGTTGTTCTATCCGCTCCTCGCGCACTGCTTTAGGGATTTTGTAATACCCACCCATATAATCCATCAACTGTTCGGGAGTGGCAAAAATATCGACGTTAAACTCTTGTGGACTGAGGCCGACTTTAGTGCGCGCTTCACGATAGTCCTTGACCACGTCTACCCCGTCAACGGTAATAGTTCCGCTAGTTGGCTGCGCAATCCCGGTAATACAATGAATAGTAGTCGACTTCCCTGCGCCATTTGGGCCAAGCAGTCCATAAAACGCCCCGCGTTCAACCGTTAGTGACAGGTCTTTCACAGCAGTTTTAGCATCCTTTCCTTTTCCATAGACCTTAGTCAGATTCTTGATTTCAAGCATTGATGTAGACATATATGAAAGATAGTATACACCTGATCAAAATTATAAAAACCACCCAGTAGATTAGGTGGCTTGATTTATCGGTTGATGATGTTCTCATTATTTCCAGTTTTAGAATCATCAACTTCCTGAGATTGAAGCTCCTCACAATTCACTTTTATTGAATCATTCAAGAGTGCCACGCAGGGATTACTAGAGTCAGAGATCAGACCAATAACAAGTCTGTCCTTACCGTCATAAAAAACCATAGTGCCGACAAGTGCAGTATAAAGATCAAATACATCATCGCTGATCGGCACAACATCTAATTCAGGCGCTAAACCCTCATCAGGCGGCGGTGATAGTAGTATTGGCCTGGTTTCTTGTGACGGTATATTATCAAATCCGAACACCTTAGACACTACCAACAGTACAACCGCCCCTAACATTATCCATTGTACAAAACCCAATCGAGCACTTGCTATTACTGAATATTTTGTCATTAAAATCTCCCGATTGACTCATTTTCATCTATCTTGCATAGTAGAGGCATACCATGAAAAGTCAAGAAGAACAGTGGCTTTTGTCCGAGAAATATAAAGGTATGAAAACCGACGAGTTTTTTGCTGATTGCAAAGCGTTGGCGCTGGGGACGCCTTTGGGGTACCTGATTGGTCAGGTGCTGTTTCTTGATTCAACTATTTAGCCTGGTCACAGAGTATTTGAAAGCGCCGCACACATACGTTGACACAAACTGGAACTTAAATATACGAGCAAACGGTCGCTGCTCTTGTTTATCTATTTAAAAAAGCCGCACAGTGTTTACCGCGCGACTTTACTTTTATGTACCTTGAGCATTGTTCAGTGCAACAGCCAGACGGCCCAGAACTTCTTTCCGGTAGTTTTGGTCGGGTGGCGCCAAGCTGGAACCTCCACGAAAATTGGTCCAACGCTCAACCTCGAGTTTTGCACGATCGTAATTGTGGCTTTGTAGCAAATCAGCAAGAATAAATGGGACATCAACCTTACAAATTGGCCGGCTCGCAATGGTAATTGCTTCAGCAAATTCTATATCAGTGACACTTGTCTGCCGTGCCAGCCGCGCTATTTGACTGGCCGCTTGCACAACGCAAGAATTAACAATCGTGTCGAACTCAGATAGAAGCGAAAGTGGGTAACCCATAATGCAATCTCCAGGCTATTGAGGTTTCTATTTCTGTATTTCATAATAAAGATATACCCTGCAAAGTCAACATCTAACAAGCATGACTAATGCTCACAAATATATGGACACAACGTTTTGAATATCTGGTATTAAAATCATTGAACTCTGTAGATAATGAAAGTGGTCAACCGCAGAGAATAGTTGACAAAATAGATTTTTTGTATTAGAACTTACAAGCAAATTACATTAATTATAAGGAGCCGTAAAATGCAACCTAGCACCTCACAGAACACATCCAATCTTACCGTCGAAGTTCAAGGTGGGCCTCAGACACAACATGCCTGGAAAAAGTGGCACAAAGATGGCGTCATTCAGCTGGTCAAAGCTCTTGAAATCAAGCTGATTATGCTTGGTTACGATGGAGAGTTCCGCATCAAAGGAGTGGAATCAAAGGTCGGCAAATTCGGCATGATCCGTTTCGAACAGATCATTGCCGAACGCAACGCCATCGGGTTTACAGCTCAGCTAGCCTCGCCCCAGTCCAGGTGGAAATACGAACTGTTTCCACCCCCAAACGTCGACGTGGTTGAGCTGTTTAACAAAATCCAATCGATCACATATAGCGAGATTGAATCACTAATCGATGCCAAGCCTTACGAGTCAGAGAAAGTAGTCGTCAAGCTGGAACCTGTTAGGAAACAACGAGCAGTCGCCGAAATCGTAGAACCGGTGGAAGTCATGCCCACAGAAGCGACGACTCCAACTGAAACAAAGCTACAACAGCTTCATTCTCTTGCTGCTGAATACCAAGATGCTGAGAAGAGCGTCGCGGAACACACTCCCGACCTCGAGGCAACGAAGAAAAAGTATGCCAAAAAGGAAGCTCAGGTTGACGAGTTGATGAAGGAACTCGCTGAGCTCAGGGGTGAAATTGATCTTTATGAAGAAGAAATGGCCCCGGCTATGAATATCCTAAATTCCAAGAAACATCAGGATGCGAAAGAAAAAATTCGTCTCATTACTGAGATTCTGGGAGACTAGACAAAAGCACTTCGGTGCTTTTTTTATTGACAAAGAACGTATTTTGTAGTAAAAGATATGCACGCCACAATTCTGTGGCGCATAAATCGTCAGACCAACTGCATAGCAGACCCACTGACGTCAAAGGAGAAGACAAATGATCCATATTCATAATGGAGCTCTCGATGAGGGCGAAGGCGGCGATATCGTACTACGCGGTGTCATTGATCAAGGTGCTTTGGGGATTGACCCCTCCTCACCAGCAGTCATCAAAAAGTTCTTTCAGGTAAACGATGGTATGCGGGGAAAATTCATGGTTGGCGACTACCAACGTGAAATTCTCTCCGGCAAAAAGCACGACGGCCTTGTCAAGGCGTACCTTGCTGGACAGCGGGTGCCTGATGTCGAGCTTGGCCTGCGTGGCCAAAGCTATGAGAGCTTGCCAAATGGTCTGTTCAAGCTATCCGACGAAGTGTTCATCATTGATGGGCTTCAGCGGATCGCGGCAGCCCGGGCAGCTCTCACCAAAACAGAAGATACGCTCAAGATTCGTTTGGGAGCAACGATCTACTTCGATTCCACTGACGAGTGGGAGCGTGCACGCTTCAGGACACTCAATCTTGAACGCACTGCACTGTCACCAAATGTACATCTGCGGAACATGCGGCCCAGCAACAAAGCTATCGCTGCGCTGTATGATCTGAGCACCCGCAAAGACGAGTTTGCACTTCACCATCGTGTGCAGTGGGGTCAGTCAGCCAAACGTCAAGAAATGCTGACAGCTCTTGGTTTGGTCGGGACTCTGACAATGCTCCACAACCGCTTTGGCCGCGGAGCAAAAGTAACGGAGCCGAACATCAAGCCCGCTCGATCAACAGTACTCTGGAAGACATTGGTGTCCGCAGCCTGATTGCAAACACCGTTGAATTCTTTGAGGTTGTGGACAAATGTTGGGGTATTCGTACAATTGCGTACAAGGACCGCGCACCACACATCAAACAAACCTTCCTGATCGTTCTGGCTGAGCTGTTCACCCGTCACGGCGTGTTCTGGAACGACAAGCGGTTCTCTGTTGATCGTGCAACTCGGCAAAAGTTGGAAAAGTTCCCGCTGAATGACCCAAGTGTCAGGGATACAATTGTCTCTAGCGGCGCTGGCAGTAAGCGTATGCTATACCAACTTCTGCTGGAACACGTCAACAGCGGGCGTCGCACCAATCGTTTGATCGCTGACAGCGAACAGCCAAGCGAGATGTCGGCGACCTGAAGAAAGCTGAATTGTACCTATCGCCCCTTAATACAGGGGCGATTTTTTATAAAAACCACCAGACTATCCGTCTGATGGCTGATCTTTGGAATTTGCTACACAATGAGTCAGAAGAGCAAGTTCAGCACGAATTCTGAGCTGCTCCGCACGACTAGCTACATCATTCACTTTATCCAGCAGATTATTTTCAGTTATAACTTCTTGCTTCGCCATGGATTCCCTAACTTAGATTTATTGACATGATTACTTCTATCTTGCATAGTAGAGGCATACTATGAAAAGTCAAGAAGAACAGTGGCTTTTGTCCGAGAAATATAAAGGTATGAAAACCGACGAGTTTTTTGCTGATTGCAAAGCGTTGGCGCTGGGGACGCCTTTGGGATACCTGATTGGTCAAGTGCCGTTTCTTGATTGTACTATTTGGCTTGACGAGCAACCGTTGATCCCGCGGGTAGAGACTGAGTATTGGGTCGAGCTGGCGATCAAAGCGATTAGGGAATCAAAGCGGTCACAGCCGGATTTGTTTGCCGGGGATACGCGACCAGTCACTCGAGTGCTCGATCTTTGTGCTGGTAGTGGGTGCATTGGGGTGGCGGTTGGAAAAGCTATACCGGAATCAAAGGTTGTTTTTGCTGAGCTGAACCAGCGACTGATTCCTACTATCCGTACAAATTGTGAGGCAAATGAAATTAGTCCGGACCGCTACACTGCCTATCACTCTAATCTGTTTGAGTCTATTCCGATTGACACTACATATGATTTTATTCTGAGTAATCCACCCTATATAGATCCAAGCGTAGATCGCGCCGAAGAATCAGTCAAAAGTCACGAACCTCATCTGGCGCTCTATGGCGGTATTGGCGGGCTGGAGATCATCGAGCAACTGATCACTGCTGCGCCCGCTTACCTCGCCCCAGGCGGACAGCTTTGGATCGAACATGAACCTGAACAATCAGCCGCCATTAAGGTAATCGCAAGCGAGCATAACTTTGCTGCGGTCACCCATCGTGACCAATACCAGGTCGAACGGTACTCAATCTTGGTGTACAACCTAAACTATAATGAGAGCGAAGCTCGACTATAAAGTTGGAAGTGCTCTTGTAGTACAATAATCTCATGCCACCTTCGAGCGTACAGTTCACTCCACCAATAGAATCACTACCCTCACTTGGAGATGGGGTGTTATTTACATTTTATGCGATTGCAGCGATCTACCTGATCTTTACGGGGGTTCTGTATTACCATTGGCAGCAGTACGGTACCAATGTCAAAGTAAATTGGATTACTGGGGTTACTTACCTAGCTACAACCTTACCACTGATGTTCATTATGACAATTCTGGCATTCACTATCTAATATATGTTATTTGAAAAAATTAAACTTGAACCAGGTGAAGAAGTGCTGGCCACCGTCCGTAAGCACTGGTTTGTAATCACAGCTGAATTGTTTGGGACATTTATTTTAATACTACTCCCCTTCCTTATATTGTTTGGCCTGGCTCTATTTCCAAAGGTCCTACCCTTGATCGGGGTAAATCTGATGGAATATGTTGGTGTTGTGGGGTTCTTCATTTGTGCTTGGCTATTGTTATCACTACTAGGTGGGTTTGCAATCTGGACCCATTACTACCTCGACCTGTGGGTGGTGACTGATCGTAGGATTATCCTAGTTGATCAGGTACGCTTTTTTAGTCGTAATGTTAGTGTATTTCGTCTGGAGCGAATGCAAGACATCGAATATAAAGTCACGGGAATCATTCCCACCTTACTCAACTTCGGTACGCTTAAAGCCCAGACTGCCGGCGCACACGAAAGCAACTTCAACTCGACCGGCCTACCCGACCCGCGCGGACTACAAGCCAAGATCCAGCAAGCAATGGACGCTCGCATGCTAGCACTACACGTAACACCAGATGATCTGATGCACTAGATTTGCCTAACGATAGTAACTCGCAAAAGAATCCGGTGGATTTTTTGTTATGGTTCCCGTACAATCATATCCATGCAAGAACCACTTTCCACCCAATCATACAAAGGCGTACGCGACTTTTATCCAAGCGATATGGCCGTGCAGCGTTATATTTTTGATATGTGGAGCGAGACCGCCGAGCGGTTTGGCTTTGAGCGTTATGACGCGTCGGTACTCGAGCCGTCTGCCTTGTACAAAGCCAAAGGCGCTGAGAATGCCGAGATGGTCAACGATCAAACCTACACGTTTATCGATCGCGGGGATCGCGAAGTTACCCTAAGACCAGAAATGACGCCCACTGTCGCTCGTATGGTCGCTGGCAAGCGGCGTGAGTTGTCGTACCCGGTGCGATGGTACTCAATCCCTAACCTCTTCCGCTATGAGCGAGCACAACGCGGACGCCTACGCGAGCACTGGCAGCTGAACGCCGATATATTTGGCTCAAATGACTACACAACTGATGTTGAGATTATTCAGCTCGCCCACCAGATCTTTCTTGACTTTGGTGCAACCGAAGATATGTTCGAGATCCTAATCAACAACCGCGCAACCATGCAACATGCGTACGCAGCGCTTGGGATCACAAATGCAAACACCGTCACCGCGATCACTCGTCTTAATGACCGTAAAGATAAAATTGAAGCTGATGACTATAGTACACAACTAACCGACATCACTAGCAGCGCCGAACTTGCACAGGAAATCAAAATGATGATCGAATCAAGTGATCCAGGCGATAACCAAGTGGTAGCCACTCTTAAAGATCTTGGAATCAACAATGTCCGCATCGATCGCTCTCTCGCTCGCGGATTTGACTACTATACGGGGACTATTTTTGAGTTCAAAGACACTCACCCCGACAACAATCGATCGTTACTAGGTGGTGGTCGCTACGATAATCTTACCGGGCTGTTTGGAGGTGAGCCTATTTCTGGTATTGGGTTTGGCTTTGGTGATGTCACCATGAAAGATTTTCTACTCACACATAATCTCATGCCAAAAAGTGTCACGTACACATCAGCAGCAGTTGCACTACTCACGATGAGTCCGGCTGAAAATCTAGCGGCCATGAAAATCGCCCAAACTATTCGTGCCACTGGACTATCGTGCAGTATCGACAACAGCACCAGGAAAATTGGCAAAAAAATCAGCGCAGCGGCAGAAGCGCATGTCATTTTTGCTATTACTGTAGGCGAAGATGAAACTGCCTCTAACACCTACACAATGAAACATCTAGAATCGAGCAACGAAACCTCTGGTACAATTGAGCAACTTATGACTCACCTCCTGGAACTCAACTAACATGCGGCCAAAAAGAAATCTCATCATTCTAACAACACTTGTTTTTTTGATTATCATCGCACTCTTATTCTTCTTCATTTCATATTACGAGAAAGAAAGTTTTGCCTTGTTTGGTAATCCTCCAGGATCTTTACAGGTTTCTGCTCGTTGCGTTTGTGTGGGCACATTGTCAGTCTTACAATCTTATCCGACCCAGTACAGTTGTTTTGGATTTGAGTATTGCAATGATTATCCGATAGCAGAATAAATATGCGTTACGTTGTTTTTGACCTCGAGACCCAAAATATTTTTCAAGAAGTTGGTTCTAGTGACCCAACAGCTTTAGACATTTCGGTCGGGACTGTCTACGATTATGGAACAAAGAAATACACCACCGTCTCAATCGATAATCTCGACGATTTGTGGCCGATTATCGAGCAAGCTGATGCTTTGGTTGGGTACAACAGTAATCACTTTGACATCCCCTTACTCAACAAATATTACCCTGGCGACTTAACTCAAATTAAAAGTATCGATTTACTCGAAGACATCAAAGCCTCGCTCGGTCGACGCTTACGTCTTGATAGTATCGCACAGGCAACCTTGGGTGCTAAAAAATCCGCTGACGGCCTCCAAGCAGTCCGCTGGTGGCGTGAGGGTAAAGTTAAAGAAATCATGAAGTATTGTGAACAAGATGTGAAAGTAACCAAAGATATTTTTGAATACGCCCGCAAACATGGTCACGTCAAATTCAAAGACGGCCACCGCAAAAAAGAAATCCCACTCAACATTGCCCATTGGGAAGAAAAAGAAGACAGTGCGATGACTCACTCACTACTCTTTTAGAAAAACTCAAATACTAAAAAGTGATGGTTTTCAACGTACCACTTTCTGAAAAATCAACCCTGTGAGATCAGTGCTACGTACCCGACAAACCCAGCGAGTATCACGCCGTACCAGACAAACGGCCACAGTGTGTAACGCCGAATGAATCCTAGGAAGAAATGGATCACAAATAATGCTGTCACAAATGCCACCACTGCACCAACAGAAATCATCCCCCAGGCCACTTCCCCTTCTTCACCCATCAGATCAAGCGTCATTTTAATTCCGACCCCTAGGGTAATTGGGATTGCGAGCAAAAATGAAAATCTGGTCGCTTCGAGTCGATTAAGCCCGACCAGCATCCCACCAGCAATGGTCGCGCCCGAGCGTGACATACCCGGCAATAGTGCCAGCATCTGGAATAACCCAATCTGAAGACCTCGCTTGAGGGTGATGCGACCACGCGGCGGTGATACCGAATACCTCCATTCGGCATACATAAAAAATACTGACCCAGTAAATAATATTGCTGCGACCACTCCAGCGGTACGTAAATGCTCAGAAATTAGTGGTTCAAGCAAGACCCCAACTACCACTGCTGGTACGGTACCAATCATGAGCGCATACAAGAGCGTCATGTCGCGCTCATCGACTGGCAATCGACCAAGTCTGCGCATCGCTACTTGCACTAGTCGTAGCAGATCATTTCTAAAATACAGCATCACCGCAGCGGTGGTTGCAAAGTGCAAAATTGCATCAAATGCCAAAGCGTTCACACCATCGATAAGTAGTAATTCACGCACCAAAACCAAATGGCCGGTTGAAGAAATCGGCAAGAACTCGGTAACCCCTTGCACCAAGCCCAAAATAATTGCGTCTAATAGTTCCATTACAGCGAGTATAGCACGGCTAAATGCATGATATACTGATTTTGTAACCACATAATTAGAACGTTTTTTATGGAACCTAATACGCAACAAGAATCATCAGCGGCCATCCCATTAGCAATCGTTATTGGCTTTGCCATGATCGCTGTTGCTATATTTTTTACTAGTGGCAGTGACGCACCCGCACCAATGGCAGAAGCTCCTACCCAAGCTGGAACAGCTGCCAGCACCATTCGACCAGTCACAGAGGATGATTACATCCTAGGTAATCCCAATGCGCCGATTGTCATGATTGAGTACTCTGATTATGACTGTCCATTTTGTAAACAGTTCCACGTCACGATGCATCAAATCCTCGATGAGTATGGAGTGACAGGACGACTCGCCTGGGTGTATCGCCAGTTCCCTTTGGTTGACCTTCACCCGAACGCAACTTCTCTAAGTGAAGCAGCCCTATGTGTGGGTGATATTGGAGGTAATACAGCATTCTGGACCTTCTCAGATATTATTTTTGAAAGTCGGCAAGACACTGAGTTTACCAATATCACGAGACTACCAGATTTTGCAGTGGCTGCAGGTGTCGACAAAGCTTTGTTTAACGATTGTGTAGCGAGTGACCGAATGCTTGATGACCTGAAGGCTGACATGGCTGACGGCCTAGCGGCTGGAGCGCAAGGTACTCCATACACTGTGATCAAGGTAGGTAATCAGCAAGCAGTTATCAATGGCGCTCAGCCATATGATGTCGTAAAAGGAATTGTAGAAAATTTGTTTGAGCAGCTAGACGGAACGTTTGATCCCGCCGCCCCAGTTGAAGCTGAAATTGACTCAACGGTGCAGACACAAAACTAACTTAAGATAACAAGTGACAATAGTCACAGTCAGCTGGCTCACACGTTTGTGTGAGCCAGCAGCCGTTTACAAGGGCTTGGGCAGAGGCAATGATCTCTTGTTTAAGGGCATTCACTTCCTCGTTGGTCACAACAAAAGTTTCCTCCTTGAGTGCTCCTGAAGCTGCTGACTCAACAAACGACAATACACCCGTGCGACACTGATAACGCTCATCATCGTACAACTCAAGCAATAATGCATAGAACACCAATTGACGTTTATACGAGCCATCTGAGGATTGCGTATTCCCCTCAATCACATTGCGAGATTTTGGTTTACCGGTTTTATAATCCACTACTTGCTGCAGGTTCCCTTTAGCATCAAAATCGAGCCGATCAATATTTCCTTTGAGTGGAATACTGGGAATGTCTGGATCACCAGTTTTGAGCTCAACTGAAATCGAAAACTCCTCTTCGGTTTTGGTCGGCAGGGCATCAGAAAGCGTGGCAACGTACGGGAGAAGTATCTCGAGCCCTTTGGCATGTAGATCGGTATACTCATTAGTATTTAGCGGCATGGTGCCCAAAGACTGCTCAAGCCACGTCAGTAATTGTTGGTCGGTTGGCAGGGCTTGTGTTTTTGTGTGGGCGGCGGTAGCTCGCTGCAATACAGCGTGCACAGCCGTACCAAACAGCAAGTGCGTTGGTTGGGTTTGGGGAATTCGCAACAAGTTTTTAAAGTAATATTCCCACGGACTACGCAAATAATTATTTAAAGAGGTGGCCGAAAATCCTCGCACCTTAAAGAGCTCGGCAATAAAATCTGGATCTACAGTATTTTTGACTGGTGGAGTTGTAATTGCAGCTAGTGGATCAAACAACTTGGTTTCAGATTCAGTGCTGACAGACTCTAATAATGCCGAATCAATTTCTGACAACAGACGTGACACCGAAAGCGGCTTACCATCAGCATTCAGCTCACTTGAGCTCAAATACAATAAGTGTTTTGCTCGTGTCATCAACACGTATAAGAGTCGTTTTTCGTCATCTGACGCATCGGCTGCTACTGGCACACTGCGGGGTATTTTAAACAGTTCTCGCCTAGACTTACCTCCCCACACTGAGTCGATTAGATGCGGGGCGATAACAACACTAAATTCGAGTCCTTTAGACTTATGAGCCGTCATTACCTGTACAGCATTCATGTCAGTTGAGATAAACGGAGCTGATAGCTGCAAATTATACGAGCGTCGCTGGGCTAGTACTTGGGTAATTTCTGCCAACTGCACTTTCTTATCACGCTTAACTAGCTCTTCAACCTCATCATATAGACGCCTAATAATCCGCGCCGCCCCATACGGGTCGGTCTGCAAGGCGTAGTCTTTGAGGCCACTTTGATCAAGTAGCTCGGCCAGGATCTGATGTGGTGAAACAATTCCATTTTTGGACCGGGCGCTTTGCAACACCTCAGTGATTCTAAATATCGCATCAGCGTCATCTACTCCAATTTCTTGCAGACGCTCTTTCGAGACCATCAATTGACTCAGTTTCTGTTTGTAGTTCTGAGCTGCACATACTCGAGCGACATCTGTTTGAGATACTCCCCAGTACGAGCCGTGCAACACAGTAAATAGTGCACCTTCATCAGCACTTGATACCGCCCGCAATAATTGCTCGATGGTATGCGTGATTGGATGGTGCAAGATATCGCTCTCGGCTGAGGCTGCCGCACTGATGCCAGCCGCGCGCAAGGCAGCGCTAATGTCCTCGACTTCACGGTTACTGCGTACAATTATCGCTATTTCTTCTGGTTGGACCCCACGTTCAATTTCTGACGTAACCGTTGATACTATCCAGCTATCTTCTACTGCTTGGTGAGCAAATTCTCTAATGGTGACTGCTGACTTTGAAACTGCGGCAGCAGTTAGCGGGATTCGCAATTTCGTTAGTGGACCATCCTCCACAGCTACCAAATCATGACTAGCGTCGAGTACAGCTTGCCCAGACCGGTAGTTCTCGGTCAATGAAATGACGGTAGTGTTTTTGAAATGAGTCTCGAAGTATAAAAAGTTCTCCAGTGACGCACCTTGAAAGCGAAAGATCGCTTGTTTTTCATCCCCCACCACAAAAATGTTCGGTGACTCGTGATAATTAGCCATCAGTTCCAAAATCCGGTTTTGTGATCCATTTACGTCTTGATGTTCATCAGCCAGAATGTACTGAAAGCGTTCCTGCAAGTCTCGTAGCATATCTTCATTTTGTGACAGTGCATCAACCGTCTCGACAATCATGTCATCAAAGTCATACAGTCGCCGATCACGCAACGATACTTCATATAAGCGATACACCTGCAATAACGCGTTATTTTTCTCAATTGATTTTTGGGCGTCTTTATATTCGCCGCGTTCTTTTCCTTTATGAGCGCCCTTTTCGTGGAATTGCTCAATTTCAAGCAGAGCTTTTTCTTGTTCAGCAATCAAGGTAGCTAGACGGTCGGGGGTGATGTATTCCCGCTTGAGCTCGCTCAACATACCCATCAGTGGTTTGACGTAGTATTCAGGATTACCACTTGGTCGCAGCGTCTTGAGCGCACTATCGGTGAGAATCGCTTCAATGATTTGGATCTTGTCGATATCAGTCGCCGGTTGCCCACCGACAATCTGCGGATACGAGTCAGGGTACCGAGCAATCAACTTTTGCGCAAACGCATGAAAGGTTGATATCTCGACTTTGTACGCCGCTGATCCGATATAGCTTATCAGCCGCTTACGCATCGCCTTAGCACCTGATTCAGTAAAGGTCAGGGCGATAATACTTTCTGGTGCGGTATCAGTCTGGAGCAAAATGTTCGCAATCCGGAGGGTAAGGATCTGAGTCTTACCTGTCCCAGGGCCAGCAATCACCATCACCGGTCCATCGATAGTATCAACCGCCTGTTTTTGCGCTTTGTTGAGTTGCTTGTAAGCGGAAGTAAAGGCTGGTGAAGTAAGAGATTGTGACATGAGAGTAGTATAACAAAACGAGACAACTTTGACTTTAATGAAATAAACTATATTCTGACTATGGAAACAAATAAGGAGATCTTTCTATGTCCGACGCACTTTTCCCAATTTCAACACCAATTCCTGGCGCCTTGCAGCGCAATGCAATGAATGAAATAGCAGCTATCTATGTTTGTAATGAGCCAAACAGCTCTGATCTAAGTTCTCTTATAGCACTGACACAAAGAATTAAACGAGCCATACGGGAATTTCCCACAACCGGAAAAGAGGACGCCTTCACTAGTGATCACGTATACTTTCAGTGTGTTGGCCTTGTAGGTGGCTGCTCTTTATCACACGAAGAAATCTCTATTGGTCAAAACGGTACTGAAGACTTTCGCTATAAAGTTTTGACTTGGATGAATAAGTGGGACGAACGTTTCTCTGGCTGGATCTATCAACCTGAGTTAGAGACTGAGTCCCGTATGAGTGAAATAATGCAATTCCTTAACTTATGGAGTCGGCGTGAATTACTGCTGCATACTAACGAGGGACGAGGAACTCCTCAATGTATAATCGAACGTGGCGTGTGGAATGAGAACCGATCTGCTGGTTTTAATCACGATTTGCAGCGCCATATGACATATGATGAAGTTTAAATCACAAAAGCCGCCTTCAAAGGCGGCTTTTTCTTTAGTATGACTTCAGTCGGCGAGCTTTTTCGTGCTGACGAATCTTTTCTAGTGCCTTGGCTTCAATCTGCCGGATTCGTTCTCGCGTCACGCCGAATTCTTTTCCTACTTCCTCTAGCGTGTGATACGTACCATCAAGTAGTCCGTGTCGCATTTCGAGAATCTTGCGTTCTTTGTCTGATAGCGTATCTAGGATTTCAGTGATCTGGTCGGTTAGGATACTGTGTGAGACTTCTTGATCTGGTGAGGTGATTTTATCATCAGCGATAAAGTCTGACAGTCGCGACCGATCATCGTCATCCCCTACTGGTAGCTCGAGTGAAATAGTATCTTGGGAAATCTTTTCGATTTGGTAGATCTTTTCTACTTCTACCTGCATTTCGGTGGCGATCTCCTCTGGCATCGGGTCCCGACCGAGGTCTTGTGATAGCCGTCTTGATACCTGCTTGTACTTTGCCATAGTTTCAACCATGTGCACAGGGATACGAATGGTTCGTGACTGATCAGCTAGCGCGCGAGTGATAGCTTGTCTGATCCACCAGGTGGCGTAAGTTGAAAATTTGAAACCTTTTGTATAGTCAAATTTATCCACCGCCTTAAACAGTCCAAGGTTACCCTCTTGGATCAAATCGAGTAACGTCAAATCCGGTGACCGGCCAACATATTTTTTAGCGATCGATACCACCAAACGTAGGTTGGCTCGTGCCAATAGGTTACGAGCTTCTTCGTCCTGCTCCTCGATTCGTTTGGCTAAGACTTTTTCTTCGTGAGCGTTCAAAAGCGGATATTGTCCAATTTCACGCAGGTACATCTGAATTGAATCGTAGCCGCTGTCACTTCGTTTAAAAGCGTTTTTCTTGGCCAGCACTTCAGTACTAGGGTCATCCCCAAGCATGCCACCGCTTTGCAACACATCGATGCCGGCGATACCAAATTTTTCGTATAGTCCATCAAGCATTTCGATATTGTTCTCGACTTCGGGAAATGAGCGCAACAATTCGTCATAAGTTACATACCCACGCTCTTTACCAAGCTGCATCAGATCTTTTGATTTTGCATCAAAAATCCGCTCAGACTTGCTGCGCTTTATCTGTGGTACTTCTGGTTTTTTGGGACCGGCTTTTTTAGCGGCGACTTCTTTGGCCGCATCACTAGCCGCTTTTCTTGAAGCGGCTTTTTTGATATCGGTTGCCGTTAGTTTTTTCTTTACTACTGGCTCTGGCTTTGGGGTGGTTTTGATAGTCGAAGCTGTGGTTTTTGGAGCTTGTTTTGTGACTTTTTTTGTGGTTTTAGGAGCAGTTTTTTTGACCGCTTTGTTGTCGTCTTTTTTTGTTGTGGCCTTCTGTTTGGTGGTTGCCATGTGTCAAGTACTATACAGAAATATAGCTAAATGTCTAGCCCGTTTCACCAAAGATCTCGACTGTCAATAGTGGCATTCGCAGCAACTCTTGTACTGCCTGGATTTTGGTTAAATGTTCAAGTGATGCGTCGGCATCAGCGTTTTGCTCAGCGAGCTGTATTTTCGCCCGTAAATTGTTGAGATTTTGTTGTAATAGTTTAGTGCGTAGAAAGTTTAACTTCGATACGATGTCTTCTTGTAAGGAAAGCTTGGGCATTTTTTCGATCTGGTTTTCTAAACTAAAACTCAATTCAGCCGCTTCTGCTTCTGAAATGGTAAACGAATGTTCTGGTATATGTACTGCCAAATGAGTCGCTATTACTGTAGCTACTGATTTGTCTGCCACCATCTCCATTGCAGTTAGGTACAGGAAGGCTGACCTAGCACCGTCGCTTTTTACTTGATTCACCTGAGTGGGTGACTCCTTAATATCAGGATTATTGGCTGCGAGCGGTTGTACCTTTTCATCTTCTCGGAGACGATCTAGTTCAAACCGAATGGCTTCGTTAGTACTCCCAATTTCCTTGGCGACAATCGTGACAAAGTGCTCTTGGTCAATCCGATTGGGTAAAAGTAAAATAAATGGTAGCACTTCGGCGCGAGCTTTTAATTTAAGGGTGCGCTGATCAGCTTCTGCACGTTTGAGCACATGCAATAAAAATTCTATGACATGCACTGACTTCCCCACCAGCTTTTTAAATTCTGTCAGATTTGATTGAATCAGGTCAGCTGGATCTTTACCTTCTGGTAGCTCAACTACCTTTACATCCATTCCGCGTGACAACATCAGTTGTGCCCCTTTTTTCATAGCAGCAATCCCGGCCCGGTCTGCATCAAGCGCTAGGACGACTTTTTCCGATAGTCGCTGCAGCAGCTGAGCATGATGTAGCGTAAGCGCTGTGCCTGACACGGCAACCGTGTTGTGATATCCAGCTTGGTGCGCCATAACCACATCAAACTGCCCTTCCACGATAAGAGAAAAACCAAGTGACCGGATCCCCGTCTTGGCTTTATCATAGCCAAATAGTAGTTCTGATTTTTTATACAAAGCCGTTTCTGGTGAGTTTACATATTTAGGAGCGCGCTCGTCTGGGTGTAAAATTCGCCCCGAAAATGCCACTACTTTTCCGTTACTTTCCGCCATCGGAAACACGATCCGGTCACGAAAGACATCAAACGGCTCCTTGCCACCTTCGGTTGTTTTGATTAAGCCAACGGCTAATAATTCTTCAGTTGTAAACTGCTTGGCTTCAAGCGCGTCTTTTACTTCCCGCCAGCCACCATTTGGTGGACCAGGCGCATAACCGATACTCCAGGCGGCAACCGTCTGCGCGGTTACCCCTCGGTCTTTGAGGTATTGATACGCTTCGGTTGATTTTTCCAACTCAGTTTTATAAAATTCCACCGATGCAGCCAGCGCTGCGTACCACCGCTCGCGCTGCGTACGTTTTTTAGGATCTTCTTTGACAAGCTCTACGCCGGCTTTGTCAGCTAGCTGCTGCAGCGCCTCTTTAAAATCAACCCCTTCCATAGCCTGGATAAAATTGAACATATCACCACCCTGAGACGTCGAGAAGCAATAGTACATTCCTCGATCAGGTGAGACGTAAAAAGATGGGGTCTTTTCGGCCGAGAATGGTGACTTTCCTTTGTAGTTTTTCCCTGCTTTATGCAGCTCAACATACGGTGAAATAATATCCACGATACTTAACCGATCCTTAATTTGCTGTACCGCATCTGACATAGTGAACCTAGTATACCGCTTTTAAGAATATAGAGCTAAACATTGACTTTTATATTAAAATGTATTAGAAATTCTTTAGAGACCCCCCTGTAATGACTGGAGAAAAAGATGACAGATACTTTGGCAAAACTACTTAACCAAGCATTGGATGAGATTGAGTCTCAGCCTGATCTGCAAAATCTGCACAATGACTCGAAAATGGAAGGTATGCTCGACAAATTACCTTACAGCGCTATGGCTGAAGTTGAACTGCTTAAAGATGAAAGTCGCAGTCAAGTTGCTATCGAACTTCTGCAAAAGATTCAGAAGGACGTCGCAGACATGCTCGACGTACAGCGCGACGAGTTTGCAAAGATCAAACAGAAACTTGATCACCCACTCTTACCGCCAACCGATCGCATCAAGTTTGTTCTTGAATTAAGGAACAATAGTTTGCAAATGGTAAAAGGTTTCTACGTGGCGATGGGTATCTCTAACGAAACCGCTGCAGGGTTGGCCGAGACACAAGTCAAAGACCTTTATAACCAGTAACGTCCTAAAAGCCCCGCACACTAGCGGGGCTTTTTAATTGTGATGAATCTATTAAGTAAACCCAGCCACGACGCTGTAGCGAAGCATTTGCAGTGCCCGTAGGGCGCGAAACCGCTGAGTCTCAGCGTGGTGGCTGGATTTACGCTCTTGATCTTTAGGCAACAAAGTAATGCACAAAAAGCCGGCGCTTAGCGCCGGCTTTTTGTATTCTTCTTAACTACTTAGTCTTGGTTGGCTTGCATCTCTTTGATCATGTCGTATTTCTTTGACCCCTTGAAGCCTGAACCGGCTGGGATCAATTTTCCGATGATCACGTTTTCCATCAGACCAGCGAGGTTGTCTTCACTACCACGGACGGCAGCGTTGATTAGAACTCGGGTCGTGTTTTGGAATGACGCTGCTGATAGGAATGACTTTCGAGTTAGTGAGGTTTCGGTGATACCCATGATCAGTCGATCTCCCTTGGCGATAGCTTTTCCTTCGGCCTTTAGTTTGGTGTTCTCTTCTTCGATCACCCACTCTTCTACCACTTCACCAGGCGTGAATCGTGATTCCCCTCGTTCGGTGATCTTCTTTCGTGACATCATTTGCTTGACGATCAACTCGATGTGCTTGCGTGAAATTGTCACACCTTGCAACTCGTAGATCTTGTTCACTTCAGAAATGATGTAGTCCTGGGTGGTTTCTTGCCCAGCGAGCTTGAACAGCTCTGGTAGCAAGACTGATCCATCAGTAAGTAGTTGGCCACGCGCGATGGTATCACCCTTGCTTACTACTTCGACCCGCCTATAGTCAACGGTGTATTCTGTCGCGTCTTTTTTCTTTGGCGCATCTGGTGCTGTCATGTCTGGAGTAACAACAATCACTCGTTCTCGTCCTTCTGAGCGGATCTCGGTTACGAGTCCAGCGTACTTGGCAATAACCGCCGGAATCTTTGGTTGTCGTTTTTCGAACACCTCTTCCACCCGGGGTAGACCCTGCGCTACGTCACCTTCTGTGGTCGCTGTACCAGCCTTGTGCTTGGTGTTCATAGTTAGCTGTGTACCTGGTTCTCCAATCGCTTGAGCCGCAATGGTCCCTACTGCCTCTCCGATATCCACGAGTTGGTTGTTTGTGAGGTCGATTCCATAACACTGCTGACATACTCCACGGAGGGTTGCACAGGTCATTGGTGATCGCACTTCAACTGATTCACAGGTAGTCGCTTCAACTGCAATCGCGTCTCGGCGAGTAAGCAAGTGTCCTTTCTTAAAGATCACAACACCCTTTGCATCAACTGCGTCGCCAGCCAAGATTCGTCCCTTGATGGCCTTTGAGAAGGCAATTTCAATACCCGAGGCTGAAATCCGACTGATCACTGTTCCGGCTTTTGTCTTACAGTTCGCTTCAGTCACGATTGCGTCTTGGGCAACCACAAAGAGTCGTCGAGTAAGGTATCCAGCCTTTGCAGTCTGGAGCGCCGTGTCGGCTAGTCCTTTTCGTGAACCGTGAGTAGTGTTGAAGTATTCCATTGGTGAGAGTCCTTCCTTGAAAGAAGAAATAACCGGAGCCTCAATTGTTTCACCTCGTGTGTTCAAGATAAGACCCTTCATACCAGTCATCTGTGAGATCTGTCGAATCGAACCTCGAGCTCCAGATTTCCACATCGTGTAGGCTGACCCATCAACTTCTAGTTGCTCTTCCACTTTTTTCTCGATCGCGTCTTTGGCTTTTGTCCAAATTGCAGTTACCTGTCGCCTTCGTTCGTCTCGTGAAAGTAGACCTTCGTTAAAGTGACCAAGCACTTCAAACTCTTCTACTCGAGCCGCCTCGACAATAGCTGGTTTTTCCAGTGGGACAACCACCTCGTCGATTCCCCAAGTAATACCTGATTTAGTAGCGAACTTGAATCCGTTCTTTTTGATCTTATCAACCATTTTTGGAACGATTTCTGTTCCCTGCTCATCAATTAGATCAATGATGATTTGGAATAGTTCTCGCTGACCAAGCTGTTCGTTTACAAACGCGTGATCACTTGGCAATACTGAGTTGAATAGCAATCGTCCGACAGTCGTTTCAAAGATTCCTCCTTCGTACTGTGAGTATTTTGCTGTATCAGTTGCCAACACTTTTACCTTGGCCCGTAGGTCGATTACTTCGTAGTCGTAGGCATTAATCGCGTCGTTTGGAGACGAAAAGGCTTTCCCTTCACCTTTGGCACCTACCACTTCTCTCGTCATCCAAAAGGCACCAAGCGCGATGTCTTTGAATCCTTCTGACACCACTGGTTCACTAGAACCTGGCTTGAGGATGTTGTTGTTGGCCGAGATGATCATCTTGGCTTCTAGCTGCGCTTCATCAGACAATGGTACGTGGACCGCCATCTGGTCACCGTCGAAGTCCGCGTTAAAGGCAGTACATACCAGTGGATGCACCTGAATCGCGTTACCTTCGATCAATACTGGCCTGAAGGCCTGGATACCTTGTCGGTGCAAAGTCGGCGCACGGTTAAGCATCACGTACTTCTTGTGCACGATATCGTCGAGAATGGCCCATACTTCTGGCACTCCGTCTTCGATCAAACGTCCAGCTCCTCGGATGTTGTACGCGAGCTCTTGCTTGAGTAGCTCCGCAATCACAAATGGTCGGAAGAGTTCCAGTGCCATGTGCTTTGGAAGTCCACATTGATCAAGCGCCAGATCTGGCCCAATCACAATTACCGATCGTCCCGAGTAGTCTACTCGCTTTCCAAGTAGGTTTTGCCGGAAGTATCCTTGCTTACTCTTGAGGTAGTCAGATAGTGACTTCAGTGGTCGTCTTTGCGCTTGACTCATCGATGCATACGCACCGCCGCCGTGTCGGATAGAGTTGTCGATCAAGGCATCAACTGCCTCTTGCATGATTCGCTTTTCGTTACGCAAGATCACGTCTGGCGCTTGGATATCGATCAGTTTCTTGAGTCGGTTGTTACGGTTGATTACTCGACGGTAAAGGTCATTAAGATCAGAAGATGCGTGCCGCCCTCCTTCGAGTGCAACCATTGGACGAATCGCAGGTGGTACCACTGGCAATCGAGTTAGGAACAGCCATTCTGGACGAACGCCAGCGTGAAGCATTCCTCGGATCAACGTTAGTCGCTTGTCGATCTTGAGTCGTTCCATTGCTCCAGCTTTGGTGTATCGCTCTTCGAGCTCTTGCACCAAGGTTGTAAGGTCAATATTTTTAAACAGTTCGTAGATTGATTCGGCTCCGATTTTTGCCTCGAATAAGGTTGAGTACTTGATTGAGAACTTATGGAAGGTCGCTTCATCAAGCACAGTTCCTTGTTGGATTGATTTAATTTCTTTGGCGGTATCATCAGCTCGAGTTTTCAGTGCATCCCGAGCTTCTTCGTTTTGTAGCGTTTTGAGCTTGGTTTTGTACTCGGTTTCAAGCTCGGTCATGATTCGCGCTCGGTCGCTTTCGCTCACGCTCGTGATGATGTATCCGGCAAAATAAATTACCTTTTCTACTGAAGATGCAGTAATCCCCAGGATCATTGCGATTCGTGATGGTACTCCACGCAAGAACCAGATGTGTGACACCGGTACACATAGATCAATGTGTCCCATTCGGTCACGTCGTACGATTGCTCGAGTGATTTCTACTCCACACTTTTCACAGATGATTCCTTTATACCTGATTCCTCGGTACTTTTTACAACTACATTCGTAGTCCTCTACTGGACCAAAAATTCGTTCATCAAACAGACCGTGTTTTTCAGGACGCTGAGTTCGATAATTGATGGTTTCTGGTTTGGTGACTTCACCCCATGACCAATCAAGAATAGTTTCTGGATTAGCTAACTTGAGCCCAACACTGGTGTAGTTGGTTGGAATCATTGGTGGCTTTTTGAAGTCAGTTTTTTTGAAGGTTGATTCGTTAGACATATGCAATTATTACGCTGATTCAGCTTCCTGATAATTTCGTCGTGGCCGTTCTTCTTTTTCTAGATTGACATCAAGTGCTAGTCCACGTAGTTGGTTTAGTAGCACATTGAATGCTGCTGGTGTGTGAGGATGACTGATTTTTTCACCGCGAACGATCGCATCAAAGGCGGCTGACCGACCGATGATATCGTCAGATTTGATGGTAAGCATTTCTCGAAGTGTGTAGGCAGCTCCATAACCCAAGAGTGCCCAAACTTCCATTTCTCCAAATCGCTGTCCACCAACTTGCGCCTTTCCTCCTAGTGGCTGCTGGGTAATCAGTGAGTATGGCCCAATTGATCGCATGTGGATCTTGTCTTCTACCATGTGGTGCAGCTTGAGGATGTACATGTATCCAACCGCAGTTCGTTCAGCGAACTCCTCACCAGTTAGACCGTCTCGTAGCTGGATCTTTCCGTCTTCGGCTAGTCCGGCTTCCTTAAGCTCTGCCTTTACGTCGTCTTCACTCGCTCCTGCAAATGGCGGAACGATCGCTTGATACCCCAGAGTATTTGCTGCCATACCTAAGTGCAACTCAAGAATCTGTCCCAGGTTCATACGTGACGGCACACCAAGTGGTGTTAGCAGCACGTCAACTGGAGTTCCATCAGCCGTGTATGGCATATCTTCTTCAGGAAGGATTCGTGAGATAACTCCCTTGTTTCCGTGACGACCAGCTAGCTTGTCTCCCACTGATACGTTTCGCACTTGGGCAACTGTGATCAGGATCTTTTTGATGACACCACTTTCTAGGTTATCGCCGTTTTCACGAGTGAAAATCTTGACGCCGATTACTCGACCTCGCTTTCCAGCTCCTAGTCGTAGTGATGTATCTTTTACATCCTTAGCTTTTTCACCAAAGATTGATCGTAGTAGTCGCTCTTCTGGAGTAAGTTGTGTTTCCCCCTTTGGCGTTACTTTTCCAACCAAGATATCTCCCGGTCGTACTTCTGCTCCGATCCGGATAACTCCGGTTTCATCTAGGTTTCGTAGTTTCAATTCTGAAACGTTAGGAATATCAGGCGTTGTTAACTCTGGACCAAGCTTGGTGTCACGAACTGCCACCTCAAACTCATCAAGGTGAATACTCGAGAACTTACTCTTCTTTACTAGTCGTTCAGAAATAATGATCGCATCTTCGTAGTTGGCACCGTTCCAGGACATGAAAGCCACCATGGCGTTTTGTCCAACGGCAATCTGCCCGTTATCGGTTGACGTTGTGTCAGCCAGTAGATCTCCTCGCTTGACCTTTGCGCCGACAGACACTGATGGTCGGTGCTGGAAGGCTGAGAAGTCGTTTGTTCGCTGTAGTTGAGCTAACTCGTATGACCTGGTCTTGCCGTTCTTTTCTTTCACAACAATTAGTCGAGCATCAGCTTCTACCACTTCACCAGCGTCATGTGCGTAGATTACGCGCCCAACGTCTCGTGCTGACATACCTTCTACTCCAGTCGCCACAATCGGTGCTTCTTGAATCACACACGGTGTCGACTGCTTCTGCATGTTTGAACCCATCAAGGTACGGTTGGCGTCGTCGTGATTCAAAAACGGAATCATTGAGGTCGCTACCGAGAACGGTTGATTAGTTGCGATGTCGATGTACTCAACATCTTCTCGCGCTACCAGTCGTGGTTCACCTTTTTGCCTGGCTTCTACGTAGTCTGGCTTAATTTTGCCATTATCTTCAACCACGATTGCTGAGTGAGCAATGGTGAACTTCTCTTCTTCGTGAGCGTTAAAGTACGTCACCTCGTCAGTCAACTTACCTTTAACAACCTTCATGTACGGTGTTTCGATGATACCAAATCGGTTCACGCGAGAGTACATTGAGAGTCGCAAAATCAAACCAATGTTTGGTCCTTCTGGCGTATGGATTGGACACAGTCGTCCGTAGTGAGATGGGTGAACGTCACGCACTTCAAACCCAGCCCGTTCCCGCGTTAGACCACCTGGTCCAAGCGCTGAAAGTGTTCGCAGGTGCTCTACCTCAGCTAGAATATTTTGCTGCTGTGAAAACTGTGATAGCTGGTTAGTAGTATAGAACTCCTTAATCGCTGCTTGGAGCGGTCGCGGGTTAATGATTTGCATCGGCAATGAAGTTTCCGCTTCGATCGTACTCATTCGGTCTTGAATGTTTCGCTTCATTCGGGTCATACCAACTCGCACTCGCTGCTGGAGCATTTCACCAAAGTATCGCACGCGGCGGAATCCTAAGTGGTCAATGTCGTCTGGCTTGGCGTTAATATCGTGGTTTGATTCCACAATGTGCTCGATGATCAGTCGCATATCTTCGATAGACACCGTTCGTTCTGCTGTCGCTTTGGCAGTTACTGGTCGACCATTTCGCTCATTAAAGTGATGACGTCCGATTTCCGAAAGGTCGTATCGCTCTGGGGCAAAAATAGACTTCACGAATTCTCGCGCATTGTCGACCGTTGCGAGGTCTCCATCACGTAGTCGCTTGTAGATTTCGATATAGGCTTCGTCAGTGGTTTTAGCCGGATCTTTGGCTAGAGTTGCTTTCATGTACTCTTCACCGCGCTCGACGCCGCTGGCGAGCTTGATGATGTCAGCGTCTTTTTCTACACCCAGTACACGTAGTAGTGATGTGATTGGGAACTTTTTCTTACGGTCGATCTTGACCACGATAATACCGTCAGCTTCAGATTCGATCTCTACCCATGCCCCTCGCGCTGGGATGATCTTGGCACCGAACATAGTTTTACCTTTCACGTCGTTAGCGGTATAGAAAATACCGTATGATCGCGCTAGTTGTGGCACGATTACTCGCTCTACACCGTTGATGATGAAGGTTCCGTTGGCAGTCATCACTGGCACATCAGCCATAAAGATTTCTTGCTCTTTTTCTGATTCAAAGGTTTTGTTCTTGAGCACTACTGTTGCCCGCAAAGATGCTTCGTAGGTTCGCTTGTTTCCTTTGGCGAATTCTGGCGTGTACTTTGGTTCACCAAGTTCGTACTTTTTGAAAGACATTTCGAACTTCTTCTCTGAGTAGTCAGAAATTGGTGAAAACTCTTTAAAGATTTCCTTTAAAGCAGTTTCGATAAACCACGTGTACGACTCACGTTGTGGTTCGATGAGGTCTGGAAGCGGGATGCGCGGCGCGTGTGCTTTTGCAAACACTCGCTGTGGCATCTGCCCAACTGATAGTTCCTTTTGTTCCATATAAATTGCGACTTATACTGGTGATATAACAAATAAAACAAAATCCACGCCCCGGGCGCTTATTCTTTTTTTATACTGTTCTATCGGAATAATAAAATCATCACTGACGTGTGAATATACCTCCGCTTTGAACAATTCCCCTCAATCAGAACTCATTCGAGAATCGCATCACTGCGTATGTAGCCGGCATTATACAGGTAGATAGAATGTTTGCAAGGCTAATGTTTGATAAATAGAAACATACAGTCTATATTAACAACAGACGCATAAACAAGGAGGTAGAAATGCTTACTCTTACAATTTATGACAATAACGACGTTAGCCAGATTGCTGGCGATGAAAGTTTTGAATTGATACCACATGAAGTCAGTGGTGCGACTCAGTGGACATGGGTTGCTCGCTGCATTCAAGAAACATCAAGCGGTCGACAGCCAGCTACCTTTGAGGCAAGTTACCCTCCTGGAGAATCAGGTTTCTGGACATTATTGCCAGAAGTTGCTGAAGAAACTGAAGATAATGACGTAAAGGTATATGTACATCAAAAACATTTGCATCTTTTGGATTACATGTACAAAAAAGATCCGACCAAGTTCATCGTTGAACTAGGCCTACTTGGTGCTAAACAGTAAAAACAGAAGCGTCCCAGTCAGGGCGTTTTTTATATAACATCTAATTAAAACCGGAAGAGAATGTTTCTAGTGGATAGCTGCCGAAAAATTATTTGTCTCAATGGTATATTTTAAAGAGTTGAGTAAAAGCTCAACGATAGTTCATAGAATAAGCCGTTGAGGCCACTTCCTCTACGCGAGGATGCTGGACAGCAACTGATGGGGCCCAAAAGGCTGATGTCAGACTGACAGTACCCAACCTCATTTCAACAAGCGGTAACACAAGATGAGTATCATGAGTTGAAACGTGATTACAAAGTCTTAGCTGCAGGCAGAAGCTAGTATGAACACCAGAAAATTCGCCTCTTAGGCGTTTTTTCTATTGTTTTAGGTATAATAACTATTAATATGAAGAAAATACTTTTGCTTCTACTGATCTCTATTTTGAGCTTTGGTATCTACTTGTTTACCTTATCGCCGTCTAACGACCGGAATTGGGAGACGTTTTCCGCGAGGACCACAGATGCTGTTGTTACAAGTGACAGCATCACCCTTACTAATGTGCGTAACTGGAATCACAGTACCAGTAGTGTCCTAAGCGAAGACTGGATTGATTCGGTCACCGTTGACCCGGTGCAGCTCAAACAAATCTGGTTTGGACTGTCTTCGTTTTCGGATATAGCTGCGTTTGGACACACCTTTCTCTCGTTTGAGTTTATCGACGGCAGCGTCTACACCCTATCGATTGAAGCCAGGCGTGAAGTTGACGAAGAGTATTCTTTTACCAAAGGTATGGTTCGTCAATACGATTTGCTTTACGGCTGGGGCACCGAGCGCGACTATGTCGGTGTCCGCACATTTTTACTTGATCAAAAGGTCGAACTCTACCCGATTAATCTTACCCCAGCCGAATCAGCCGCGGTATTTGTAGCGCTGGCAGAAGAGACCCATCTAGTGGCAACCAACCCGCGCTTTTACAACACTCTCACTTCAAACTGCACCAACGAACTAGTCAAAGTAATCAACCAGAAATACCCCGATTCTCTTCCCTATCATATTTCCCACAACCTACCGGGGTTATCAATCGACTATCTACAAAACCAGGGACTGATCGATCCCAGCACCAAGCGAAGTGTCATTCCAAGCGACAACCAAGATTTGTCGGGAACGATTGATCAAAGTCCAAAAGACTTCAGCCGTGTTCTACGAGAGATTATCTAGCTGTTACAGTTTGAGTTAGTATTAGCTTTTTCTTACAACTACCCGCAATTAGAGTGGTTCATACGCAAATTAGTATTTTTTATGTAGCAAAATAAAAAAAGGCACCTCGTGAGGCGCCTATTGTTATTTGTGACACGGGGCTACATTGCATCGATCCCTACAGCTACTGTTTTGTAGCGCTCAACTACATCCAGAATCACTTCTTCTGGTGGCATTTCTACCGGGTACTGAGGCCACTTTGACCTGTCTTCTGGGAACTGCTCCTTAGCGGCCACAACCGATTTATACCAATCTGGGTGATTATTCTCAAACCACTGACGCACTGGATCCTTGTCGTGACTGCGGCCATCTGGTCCAATCAGCCGCTGCTCATCAGGAGAAATAGAATCAGCGAACATAAATCCGCCACCAAACCATGCCCCCTCCCATTTTCCATCCTTGCGGTCAAACCCGTACGAATGGAAAAAGTTTTTCAAAAATACAGCCGCACGCTTCACTTCATCATAGCAAGTCATGAGCTGTGGATGGTCAATCGTCGCCAACTCTGCTGCTTGAGTATCGCTGACATACACATCTGCATCACGGTATTTCGTAGTGCATTCAACAAACGGAGGATTGAGCCTGGCACCAACGACCAAACCACGCTCATCGACCAACAAACTTTCAATTGCAGCCTGATCAACTTCACCGGCTGCGATGCGCCGGAGCAACTTTTCAGTCACGACCCAACGATCGATGATCTCGACACCTAGCACTCGCCCACAGTTACTGGGACCATAATGAGTGTCAAGTTCGTAGATCTCAAGTGGTTTCACCCGCATTGTTGCAGCCTCGATATCGTGACTAATGTAATGCGTGGCAAAACCAGCTGCGTTGAGTTCTTGGAAAATCCTCCCTGAAATAGCGCAGCGAATTTTACCCAGGCCAGGAAATAGTACTGGCAAACCACCAAGGTCAAGGATCGAAACTCGTTCGGAGAACAAAAACTCGATACATTCGTATCCACCAGCACCATCTGGTACTTTGTAGATGTCTTTGGCTGAACCAGCTCGTTCAAACACTTTGGTAACCATTAGATTTCTCCCTTTTGAAAACCGCGACATTGCGGCATAAACTTCTGTATGCTTTGTACCCTATATCTAAATAAATTACTAGCTATACAAGTTACATAAAAATATTTCTATGTTGAAACATTCTATTATTCACCACTGCGTCGCTTCTCGATTTCTTTATGGTTTCCTTGCAGGAATACTTCGGGGACGTGGAGCTTCTTTTTTTTGAATTCGATGACTTCTGGGCGGGTATAACATTCACCGTTAGTAATTCGATCATCCTCCAGGGATTCTTTGGTACCAAGCACGCCTGGTACTTGGCGAGCGACTGAATCGATAATGGTCAGAGCAGGCAGTTCGCCTCCAGTGAGAATGTAATCCCCAACCGATACCTCCTCGGCTTTAAGTGCTTGCTTGACACGACCGTCGATTCCTTCGTAGCGACCACTGATTAGCACCAGGTGGTCATACTTTTTAGCGTATTCCATGGCGAGCTTTTGAGTAAAGACCGTCCCGCGTGGTGACATGATCAAAGTCTTTACTTTCTTTTGATCTCTCTTGCGTCCGACGGCTTTTTGCCAGGCTTTGAGTACCGGCTCGGCTTTCATAACCATCCCTGGTCCACCACCGTAGGGCTTGTCGTCGACCTTTTTATGTTTGTTGTCTGCAAAATCTCGTGGATCGTAATACTCGACGGCAATTTTCTTCCCCCTAACTTTTGCCCCCTTCCCTTTATCAGTTTTCTGCGCCCGCCCTAACACACTCGCGTCAGTGTACGCTCGACAGATATCTGGGAATAAGGTGATGACGTGGAAGTTCATTATAATTTATTTCTATTGGCCTTAATAAAAAATGGAAATTGCGAGATTTGTGGATGAGGTATTTCATCTGGCTTACACCACCTCAGTTCCGAACACTTATCTGGTTCCATGATTTGAACTTGGGTCCGATCAACTTGGACTTTGTAGTCAAACATAATCCAGTGGGTTTCTTGACCATCAATCTCCCGAAACACCTCTCGAGTACCTAGAAACTCAAGGTTAAACGGGGTTACTCCTAACTCCTCCTGCATTTCTCTGACTACACCTTGTTCAATAGTTTCACCATGCCTTAGACCGCCGCCACCGGTTGGCTCCCACACATTATGTTCGTCGCGACAGTTTTCTGTACGCAAACCAACTACATAGTTACCCTGCCCATCATGTGCAAACGGTATGATCGCAACTCCAATAGTATCAATTCCCTTTTTCATTCCAAAACTCTAGCACAATCAAATGAATGAGTCATTGCTATCAAGCGAGCATCTGCAGGCAGCACGCCAGTCTTTTACAAAAACGCACCCTTTGGTGCGTTTTTGTAAAAGTTGCGACCGAAGCCGGAGTAGAATTCTGCAGAGAATTTTACGTTCGCTTCTAAGTAGTGGCGAATGACCTCTAAATCTTCAAATCGGCAATCGCGTCATCAAGTGACTTTTCTGCATCTGCTGATCCTCCATTATCTTCCTGCATTACGTCTGCTGTTTCTGCATCCATTCGCTGTCCGCCTTCTGGCTCATTGATTTTAAGGTTGACTCGGGCGTCGTTTTTCATCCCCACTACTCGAAGTAGAGTACGGATCGCTTTCGCCGTATTACCACTGCGACCAATGATTTTTCCCATATCGTCAGCGTGGACGTCGAGTGTGAGAAGCACACCCATCTCGTCAACAGTACGGTTGATGCCAACTGACTCTGGGAAATCTACCAATGATTTGACTACGTGTTCAAGAAATTGCTTATCTTCGTGCTGTTCCATATTCATGTCTTATCGTTATGTGTAAGCATTCGACACTGTATTGTGCGCTGCTTATAAAATAATACGAGAAACGCACGCCCTGGTCAATACCGTGGCGTGCAAAAGAATCTCAATTGGTCAGGCTAGCCTAACACGATTTTAACTAATCTTTTTTCTCTTCTGCTACTTCTGCGGCTGGAGTTTCTTCAGCAGCTGGTTCTTCGACTGGAGTCTCTTGTGTAGCTTCTGCCTCTGGAGCAGCATCTTCAGCAGCTTTTGCTTCGGCTGCTGCTTTTTCTGCTTCTGCTTTAGCTGCAGCTTCTTCTTCGGCTTTCTTGATGGCCGCTTCATCTACAATCGGAGACTTCTTTGGTAGTGGGTTGATTTTCTTTGCATCAATCACACCTTGTGACACCAAAATGTTGTGCATAGTCACAGACGGTTGTACGCCGTTAGCTAACCATTCTTTGGCTTTATCTTTATCAAGAATAATAGTGCTCAGTTTTGGATTGTATGAGCCAATTCGATCGACATGCTTGTCACTTTTAACACCAGTCCGTTTGTCGGTCACGACAATACGGTAGGCAGGGTCGTTCTTGCGACCAACTCGTTGTAAACGCATCATTAACATAGTGGCGGTATCTTACCAGGTTGTGCAAAAAGGTCAATAGAAAAAGCATCCACTTACTAGGTAGATGCTTGTTGATATACACGTGCTTGTTCTGGAGCCTACAAATAGTGACTTAGGTGGCTGTTGTTCTGATCGACCTACCTTGATCAAATGCGCCAATTAAACGGTACAAAATATGAGCATTCTCTAAACGGCGCTCAAAGAACGCAAACGTTTCTGGTGCCAGCAAAAATCGTTCTGGCCGATGATAGCGCACAGCATCGATTACTTGCTTTGGAGTCAAGCCTCGATTGAGCGCTCTGTAACCAGCCCGATCCCCCGCTACCGCTTCGCTACGCAGTAGTTTGTTGCGGTAATACAGCCGCCACCTGGCTGACGCACTGTCACTACACAGCAACATGCAACCAGGCTCAGGCTCGGAGTTCTTAAGTGCAGTTGCATAATATATGTGTATCCGCCTTCGATGTGACATCTGTTTTCATCTCCTTGTTTCTACAGGCAAACTACTATGGTCATTACAATGCGTCAATGTTAAAATCGCGTATATGACAAAGACTATTGAGGGCCAAATTTTAGTACGAGGTAAAGGGACGGGATTTGTAAAGCATGAGGATTACGCAGAAGATATTATCGTCAACAAGTTTGATCTTGGGTTTGCGCTTGATGGTGACACCGTTGAATTAGAACTTAAACCAGCCGTCCTTGGCCGCCGCCAAGACGCGAAAGTGACCAAAGTAACTCATTCTGCCCACCGCGAGCTGATTGGTGTGGTCAAGGAAAAAGAGGTGGACGGTGCGACACTTCGTTATTTGTCACCGGACAATAACCGCATCCACATTCGACCACTACTACCAGACGCCACTGCCAACGACCTAGATATGAAAGTGGCGATCGAAATCACTGGTTGGACAGATGCGAGCAAAGATCCCGTAGCGAAGATTACCGAGGTGCTTGGCCGAGCTGGAGATCACGAAACCGAAATGCAGGCTATCATCCGCTCTGGCGGATTTACGACCAACTTCCCTGAATCAGTCCAAGCTGCAGCTCAAGAACTATACGATACCCAAGACCAGATTTTCGCCGATGCCCTTAAGGACCCTAAACGTCGCGATGTGCGTGGCATTACCACCATGACGATCGATCCGCATGATGCGAAAGACTTTGATGATGCGCTTTCGCTCGAAACCCTACCAAATGGTAATACTTCAATTGGGATCCACATTGCCGACGTATCACATTATGTAACCGAAGGTGATGCTCTTGATCAAGAAGCGGTGGAACGCGGGACATCGGTATATCTAGTGGACCGAGTAATCCCAATGCTCCCAGAGATTCTCTCAAATGATCTATGTTCGCTCCGACCTAACGAAGATCGATTGGCTTTCTCGGCTATCTTTGAACTCTCACCTGAAGCTGAGGTCATCGATGCTTGGTACGGACAAACCGTGATCCACTCTGACAAACGCTTTAGCTACCAAGATGCCCAGCAAATCCTCGACGATGGTACTGGAGAATACTACACGGAGCTGTCTACCATGATGGAACTAGGGCGCAAGCTACGCAAAAAGCGATACGCTGCCGGCGCGATTGTGTTTGAACAACCAGAGGTCAAGTTTGAACTTGATGAGCGTGGTGCTCCGATTCGAGCTTATAAAAAGGACCGCATCGAAACAATGTTGATGATCGAAGATTTTATGCTTCTAGCCAACCGCCAGGTGCCCACCTCTATCGATAAGAAAGCCAAGGACAAAAACACCGATCTGACATTTATCTATCGTGTCCACGACAATCCAAACGTAGATCGAATCGAAGAACTAGGATTGTTTGTCCGGGCGCTAGGATATGACTTCCAAACCGATAAAGGAATAGTCAGCGCCAAAGCCATCAACCAACTCATGGCCGCAGTTGAAGGTAAGCCTGAAGAAAACTTGATTAAGACAGCTGCGATTAGATGTATGGCGAAAGCTGTCTATACGACCAGGAACATTGGTCACTTTGGTTTAGCGTTTAAGTTCTACACCCAGTTCACTTCCCCAATTCGACGATACCCCGACCTCCTTGCTCACCGCCTACTTCGCAAGCACCTTGACGAAACCCAAGTCGGACCAAAAGAAAGTAGCAAGCTTGAACAAATCTGTACGCAGTGTTCATTCCGAGAAATGGAAGCGGTCTCAGCCGAGCGAGATTCTATCAAGTTCAAGCAAGTAGAATACATGATGAATCGCATCGGCGAAGAATTCACTGGCGTCATTAGTGGAGTGGCGGATTGGGGTATTTATGTGCAAGAAGAAAATACGCTGGCAGACGGAATGGTCAAGCTATCAAGCATCAAAGGTGACTTCTATGAACACGAAGCTAATAAGTACCGCATCAAAGGTAAAGAAACTGGCAAGATCTACCGGCTAGGTGACGAAGTGAAAGTAAAATTAATTCGAGCAGACAAAGACGAACGTCAGCTGGACTTTGAGCTAGTACAGTAGCTGTACGTTTTTGGTAGCCTGCTTATTTACGTCGGCGGAGGTATAGTGCCTATAGTGGACTGTGGACTGTGGACGTCGGAGCCTGTAGATAAGCAGGTTACCAAAATAAGTAAACTACAAATCAAAAAACCGACCCCTAGTGGGTCGGTTTTTTGATTAACTACCTACTTGGCATTTACGGCTGCCTCATCAAATTTTACCGACAACACTTTTGATATACCATCTCCGGCCATCGTAATTCCATACAATATTCCGGCTCGACTCATGGTCTCGCGATTGTGGGTAATCAATACCAGCTGTGACTTCTGGGCTAAAGCTTCGATCATGTCACCATAGCGACGACTGTTAGCTTCGTCTAGCGCTGCGTCAGTTTCATCGAGAATAATAAACGGCGGCGGATTGACCTGACTCATGGCAAAAATAAGTGCAATTGAGGTAAGGGCTCGTTCTCCACCAGATAGCATTTGGAGTCCCTTCACCCGCTTGTTTGGGAGTGAAACTTTCAGTTCGACACCTTCTTCTTTAGTTTCAACTTCACTCTCGTCATCATTGGCCTTTTTAATCTTAACTCGCTCGAGGACAGCTTCTCCACCACCAAACATAAGGGCAAAGAAACGATTAAATTCAGTACTGATTTTATCAATACCAGCCACAAATTGTTCTTGTAACTGAGCATCCATATCACTAATCAGTGACTCTAGATTCGTCACAGACGAACGGAGGTCCTCAAGCTCCTTGGCTAAGAACGCATCGCGATCTTGCGCGTCTTTGTATTCTTTAAGTAGTCCATCGGTGGCACCGATCCCTAACTCTTCGAGTCTGATTTTTAGTTTTTCAAGTGAACGCTGTCTGTCTCGTTGTATCGATCGATCCTCCTCTACTATCTGGTCATCTGACACGGCTTGTCCATCAGTATCTTTGACTTGGTGGGTGAAGTAGTCCATCGCGCCGCGACCGATTAAGGCTACCGCTTCTTGCAGTTCATTTTTAAAATCAGCTCGATCGCGCTCTAGTACCTGCAGTTCGGTATCAATGGCCGCCAGCGACTGGCGCAAGTCGCGCTCTTGCCCCATAGCTTCAAACAACAACCGTTCAGAGTCTTGGTTAGCAGCTGACTCAGCTGCTAGTGCCTGCTGCGCAGCCGATAGAGTTTTCTCTGCAGTCTGTTCTACAGTTGCCGCTTTATCAGCAACATCTTTAGCCGCAGTTAGCTGCTGCTGTAGTGCGTCTAGCTCTGATTTATCATCGGCGGTTGAATCAGCTGTGGTCACTGTCTCTTGACGATCAACAAACTGCTGCAACTGCTGCACAACGTCTCGCAGCGTACCTTCTACTGATTCTTTAGCACTACCTTGCAATGCCTGATTTGCAGCTGCTACAATCCGATCTACCAAAGTCTCGAGCTTGCTGCGATCTATCAACGCTGGCAGAGTATGCGGCTTACTTTGCGCTGCTGTGAGGCGATTGGACAGGAGCGAGATTTGACCCTCAATGGTACTAAGTGCCCGCTCTGCTTGTAACAGTTCAGTCCTGGCGGCTTGTAGCGCCTTTCCGGCTGCATCTCGCGCCGTTGTGTCTTGTTCATCGGCCGCTGAAGCAAGCTTAGTCTTGAGTTGCTTAATTGTCTGCGTAACTGATTCTAGAGCTTCCGCTGGTGTGCGTCGCTGATTTGTAAGCAAGTCGGTTCGAAGCGCTACGTAGACGTCTTCCCGTTTGAGATATTCTGCATATGCTAACTTTAATTCTGCTTGTACGGCCAATGACCGTTCGGCTTGATCAACTTGTTTTTTTAAGTATTTTAAATGCGGAGCCGCCTCTCGTCTGAGTGACTCGACCTGGGTGATATTCTCTTCGGTTTTATGCAATTTTCGAGCTGCATCTTGTTTTTTGATTTGGTAGACCTTGAGGCCAAGTGCGTCTTCGATCATCTCTCGTCGCTCTTTGGGTGGAGCCGAAATCACCCGATCAGCTTCCCCTTGGGAGATAATATGGTGTCCAGTTGAGCCAATATGAGCCCCAGCCAATAGTTCGTGCACGTCCTTGAGTCGGACTACCGACCCATTAATTTTGTACTCGTTTTGACCATCACGATGCACCACTCGTTCAATCTGAACCTCATCAAAATCAAGCGCAAACGCCCGCGAGCTGTTATCAAATAACACCTCAACACTCGCACGATTTGCCCTTGATGACGCATCTGAGCCGCCCCAAATCAAATCTTCCCCGCGCTTGCCGCGCAGTGATTTTACCGACTGTTCACCTAATACAAACCGAAACGACTCAGCCACGTTACTTTTGCCTGAACCATTGGGTCCAACGATAGCGGTAATCGGCGTCGAGAATTCAAGTTCGCTTTTTTTAGCAAAAGACTTAAACCCGTTAATTGTAAGCTCTTTTAAATACATAACTATTGACAAGCACCGCCACGGCTATAGACCGCAAACGAAGATGTAAAATATGCGCTTGGGTCTGTAGGACTACAAATACCACTGCCGCCGCAAGATAACGGACAGCGAGCTAGAGGATCAGACGCACTCATCACTGCTGAGTCGTCCAGACAGTTAATCGCAGTAAGTTTATACCACGTTCCAGCTGGATCAGTTTGATACTCTATATCACAAGCTGTATTGGCAGATAAGGTAATGGTTGGCAAACTACTTATATAGTCTGGTGTGAGTCCCAGTATATAATTACCCGGACAATCTGAATCACTCGATCGAAGCACCGTTCCGCTAGTACTACCACAAGCCCCTGCCGTGTTTGGTAATGGATAAGTACCCTTTTGTGCTTCGTATAACTCAATTGCGAGCTGCGTTTCCTTTAATTTTGACTGAGCGGCTTTATTATCAGCGTTACCTAATGACCCAGTAAAACTCCCAAATAGAACAGTGGACAAAATCGCTATAATTGATACTACGACCAAAATTTCGATCAGGGTAAAACCGGTTCTGCGCGACAAATTCATAGCTTTATTTTACCACCAAGTAGTTGGTGTATGGCAGGTTATCCGTAGACAATTACGGCAGTCGGCAAATTATGTTTTCGGTTTGTCGTTCGACGTGGACTCGTCGGCGATCTGCTCTGTTTAAAATAGCGTTAGAATTTGTGGTGATGTGTGAGACACCACCCCAAATTGCATATGACGATTCGAACTGAGGATTACCATCTACACAATGCGACATGATTAAATAACTACCATCGTTATTATTTAGTGAATTGTAATCAATACTCGTATACAACCGATCACACATACCAATATCACACTGGATACTCCCTGAAGGAGTACCTGCGGTACTTACAGGGTCGCACATTCGGCCATAGCCATTACCAACTAAATCATTTTTTATAGCATCCGAACCAATCAAATGTAAATCAAATGTACGATCACAGCTCTTAAATGGATGTTCGTAACTTAAGTCATCTGCCTCAACTGTGTTTTTGGCCATAAATTTATACACAGAACCTGCTTCGTTGGTGGTATACATATACCCAGTACCACCTCCGTTTAACCTAGGATCGGTTGGTAGTGGCTGCAAAAACTCGGCAAACAATCGACCAGGAGCCCCCAGAATGTATGGTTGATTGGGGTCAGTACATTCAATTGGGCTACCAGAACCTACCTGACCAGACCAGACACCAGAAACTGGGTTAGCGCTGGTGTTGAGTGTGGTCCAACCATTACACCCTTCTGGATAGCGGCCATATCTATTTTTATATTGCTCTAAAGCTGATTCCACTAAACGTAGATCCGCTTGCCTTTGTGCGTCGCGTGATTTTTGCCCAGCTGGCTGCACGTTAAAAACCACAATAGAGAGCAAGAGGCCAGTAATAGCAATTACAATCATGATTTCAACCAACGAAAATCCCTGAGTAGTTTTTCTCATACGTTATAACTTTGACTTAGTAGGTAAAAAAACATATATCATCGCCACGAGCAGTCGGATTGGGAACAGTTGCTTTTTCATAGCTAGGCCGATCAGTCGGCAAAAATGTTTGCAGCTCTCCGTCAGGCCCCATACTACACAGAAGGGTATAGTATCTAGCATCTCCAACATTGAAATTATTGTCGTACCCGTAAGGATTACCCCATGTATCGGTCTCGATGCTTTCCGGCATGTAGCGCGGTACGAGCATACTTACGGCCTCATTCCACTCTGTTTGTGCATCAGAGATGTTTCCGGTCGCTAGCCGACATATTGAACAGTTGTCTTCTGGTGCATTAAATTGACCAGGTGGATACTGGCCGGTAGATTCTTTGTACACACTTAACGCAATTTTCAGTTGATCAATGTTTGCCTGTTCAGCGGTAATATCAGCTTGCTTCAAAGCACTGGTAGCGGAAAATATCCCCACCGAAGTCAGAATGACTATAATAGAAACAACCACTAACACTTCAATTAAGGTAAATCCAGAAGTGGTGGTTTTCATACCAGTATGATACCACGTGCGACTACTCCCAACCCTTGGCTTCCACGGCTTTGCGAGCGGCTTCTTGTTCGGCTTCTTGTTTTGACCTACCAACCCCTTCGGCAACTTTTTCTTTCCGTAAATATACGCCAACTGTAAAAATCCGATCGTGATCAGGACCTTCTTGGGCTACAGTTTCGTAAGTAGGAGTAACGTTGTTGTGCTCTTGGGCCAATTCTTGGAAACGGCTTTTGGCATCTTGCCACAAGCGATTCTCAACTATTCCGTCGGTTTTAGGGAAAAGATTAGTGGCAATAAACTTCGCTGCCACATCGTACCCTTGGTCCATGTATAGCGCACCGATGCAGGCTTCAAACGTATTGGCCAAAATATATTGACGAGCTCGACCCATGTCTTTTGCTTCTCCTTTGGACATCATTAAATACTCATTTACTCCTAGCTGTTCAGAGGCAGCCGAAAGAGACACTGTGTTAACCAGGGCCGCCCGCACGGCAGTCAGCTCACCTTCGGGTTTCTCTGGGTACTTTCGATAAAGAAAATCCGTAGCGACCAGTTCGAGCACCGCATCACCTAAAAATTCTAGTCGCTCATTATGATCCCAAGTTACTTCCTTGTGTTCATTAAGATAAGAACGGTGAGTGACCGCCGATCGCAATAAATCAAGATCGGTAAATTCAGCACCGATGATTTTTTGTAGTGTAACTAAATCAGTATTTGGTTCGTAATCTGCCATAGGCTTGAAAGTTGTAATGTTTGGAAAATAGCATTATTTTCCACTTCTGCCAACTAGCATCGTGATGGCTTTGGTAACAATCGGTAAGATATCTTCGTAAAAATTGAGTTCTAGTATTTCAGCCACCTTAAACCATTTGGCGTCGTCAAGACCACCCTTTTGTTCTAATACCAGTTCGGTATATTCTGACCGGGCTAAGTAGTAGCTAACTTGTTTGCGTACCTTACCCAACTCTGGATTACTAGCAACGTATTCGTTATTCCCAAGCTCAGCTTCGATTGTAATATCAAGACCAATTTCTTCTTTGAGTTCACGCGCTGCACCTTCCTCAACCGTCTCGCCTTCTTCAATCTTACCCTTACTTAGGGTCCAATGCCCAAAAATATCATGCACTAATGCCAGATACATTTGCCCTTCATGTTCAGCATATACTACCGCCCCAGACAGTCGCTGAATCGGCATATCTTCGAAGGCTACTTGCTTCTTTCGTTTCGCACCCTGGTCGTCCTTTCCTGGTTCACCGATTTCTTTGTACACAGCACCAAGTACACCGTTAACAAATCGACTACTGTTGTCACCACCAAATTGTTTTGCCAGTTCAATTGCTTCGTTAATAGCTACTTTAGCCGGGACTTCTTTTCGGTCTGCAAACAAAAGTTCATACAGGCCTAAGCGCAAGATGTTTCGATCGACCGGGGAGATGCGATCAATTGGCCACTCGGGAGCTGCTTTTACAATTACTAAATCTAGCTCTGGCTGTTTGGCCATTACGCCATCAAGTAGCTTCTCCATAAATGGGGTGTCAGTTTTGTTCGGAGCAAATTCTGCAACGTTGCGGTCAAGTACATCGTGTACGGCCTTTTTTTCCAAGCCATTAAGATCCCATTCAAAAAGTGACTGGAGGACGATACTGCGGGATAAATGTCGGTTTGCCATGACGATGAAATGTACTTAACTATTACTACCTATAACTTTACCAGAGTCTGAGCGACAAAACACCGCCTGAAGCGGTGTTTTGGGGATTAAGCAGACTGTTCTTTTCTTGGAGTTGCAGCTTTGCTTTTTGGCATTTCTGGGGCAGCCACTACTTCCGACTTCCCTGCCTTTACTTTTTCTGGGGGTACGTCTGAAGCTTCTCCTGGAATAGTACTGACATCTTCTTCTGCTTCGTCAGACTGTTGTCCTTTGATAGCTTCTTTTTTAGCGGTCATTCGAGCTGTTCGAGCTTCTGATTTGGCCTTCATGTCGATCACTAAACGACCTTTGTAAAATCCACATGTCTGACACATGTGATGTGGACGGTGGTGTGATTGGCAGTTACTACACACGGCTAACGTCGGCGCTTTAAGCGCATGATGAGATCGACGATTTGCGGTGTGTGCCCGCGTGTGACGCATTCTGATTACCATAGATAAATTTAATTAGTGGCCAGAACTATAGCAAATTGTGTGAAAAAGGCAAGTAAAAAGGCCGGATCACAAGGATCCGGCCTAGCTCTTTCCGCGTAGAAAGATTAAGAAACCAACAACTCATTAACAAAGAACTCTACAGCCGGATACTCTTCTAGTTTTTCATCATACTCCAGAAGAGTAATTGTGATGGTTTTAACGCCATGAACTTCACACAAGCCAAGCAAACAATCATAGCAAAGCTCGACTTGATCTGGTCCACGTAGAAAGACCTTTTCCAGATACAGAGCATAATCATCCACTTCATCTTTGAAGCTATGTAGCGCAGCACGTAGCGTTACCACAAAACCGGCATGCAGATCCGTGACGACATGTTTACCTTCACAGACCACACACAACTGGACTTCTACTCCGTTTTTAGCACTTGCAAGTAACATATTCTTCAAAGTTTTCTGCTCGCTCATATTTACCTCTAGTTTTTTTGGTTGGTGTTGAACCGAGACCTTCTCGAAGACCTTATACTTTACAACAACTGTATGTTTTTGCAATAGCTGCGGCGGTGGATTGGTGAAAAGCCGTGTTTTGCGATTGCTTCGCGGTGCGCTTTGGTGCCGTACCCTTTGTGCTGCGCTAGACCATACATAGGATAGAGAGCGTCTTGTTCGACCATGTACCGATCGCGGGTAACCTTGGCCATGATTGAAGCTAGTCCGATTACCATTTCTTTGTCGTCACCTTTGATGATGGTTTCTTGCTCGAATTCTACCGGAGCGTGCAGTGAGCCGTCTAGCTTGATAAATGTATCAGCGGGGGCACATTCTAGATCCTCGATCCCAGCAGCGATTGAGCGCCTGATGGCAGGCGCAATTCCTTTGGCATCAATCGATTTAGCTGATACAGATTTAACGACGTACGATAGTTTTTTCTGCACGTGCAAAGTGAGTACTATTTTATATATAACGTCGCGTTTCTTTTCACTGATTTTTTTAGAATCACGAACACCAGGAACCAATTCCCAATCAAAATCCGTCGGAATTTTAACCAACCCAACCGTAACCGGCCCCGCCAGCGGCCCCCGCCCAGCTTCATCTACCCCAACTATCCATTTTGCTTTCATTATTAAATAGTATAGCAAACATTGACTTTTCATGCTTTTTATGTATAATATAAAATGAGATTTCTAATTAGATCACAGAAGGAACTGATCATGAATAAATCGAAATCCTACCTTGCTCTTTCGTGTTTAGCTTTAGTTACAGTGATTGGCTACAACGAACTTTCCGTTAATTTTGAAGAAATTCTTATCTTGGAAGATCGCGTTGCAAACGCTGTCGCTGTACCATGCGACAAAAAGCAAAAAGACAGCAGCAGCTTGTGGTTGTCAGAAGATAAACCTGACTGGTGGTTAGCTGGTGGCAGCAGCCACGCTTACGCCTGCACTAGACAAAGTGACTGTAACAAACAGTACGACAACCGAACTGGCTACAGCATTTATCAGAACAGTAAAGGTAGTTCTGTCATTGCACAAGTCTATAGTTATGTCGATGGTGAACTAGACACTTGCGTTCAGCAAGAATTCATCAAAGTTGACCAAACTTAAAAATATCTACATGCCCCGGATAAAACTATCCGGGGCATGACTACGCTTAATGAGTAGAACAACTATCAATCGAGTCAGCTCGATTGCGTACTGTAGACGGTTAGTTTTCACTGATTCGATATGGTTTGCTATACTGTCCCTAATGTCAGAAACGCCTACATCCCCCGCTGCTACACCTGAGTTCGTCCACCTGCACACGCACTCGATGTATTCACTCTTGAATGCAGTACCACGACCAAAAGAACTCGCAGCAGCTGCGGCAGCCGACGGTCAAACCTCAATGGCACTAACCGACGCTGGAGCGATGTATGGCGTGATTGATTTCTATCAAGCGTGCCAAAACGAAGGAATTAAACCAATCATTGGCCTTGATGCCTTTCTCGCGCCACGCACCCGATTTGATAAAGAGAACCCCACCGATAGGCCAAGGTCACGGCTGGTTCTACTAGCCAAAACATTTAAGGGGTACCAAAACTTAATTGAGCTCGTAACAAAATCAAACGTCGATGGTTTTTATTACAAACCGCGCATCGATGATGAACTACTAGAAAAAAATAAAGAAGACTTGATTTGTATCATTCCCTCGTTTGCTGGTGAAGTAGCTCAAGCGCTTAAAGACTCGCTCCCCGAGCGTGCGGCTGAGCGGCTGGATTGGCACAAGCGCACCTTTGGTGATGATTGCTACCTTGAGATCACTCATCACCCAGAAATATTTGGCCATAGTGAAAACCAAGAGAAAATCAAAGAATTAGCGACGGCTACCAACACTCCCCTAGTGGCTGCGCACGACATTTATTATATGAAGCCAGAAGACCACCTGGCGCGCGAAACCATGATCAAAATCCAAAGTGGTGGTGTCGTTGATACGGCTTCTAATCACGATGGCGCCGAGAATTTCGCTTTCACGACCCAAGCCCAGATGAAAGACTGGTTTAAGGATACCCCCGAAGCACTCACAAACACGATTAAAATCGCCGATCAGTGCAATGTCGAGATCACCCTTGGCATGGACGCCTGGGTATTTCCAGACTTTGTAATCGAGAGTGGGCGCGAACCAGATGATGAATTACGAATTACCGCCTACGAAGGTGTCACCTGGCGTGGACTTGATATCACAGATAACGAAGTTAAAACCCGTCTTGATTACGAACTAGACGTCATCAAAATGAAAGGCTACGCCAAGTACTTTTTGGTGGTGGGTGACCTACTGCGCGAAGCGCGCGAGCGTGGGATCCTGACTACTATTCGAGGATCGGTGGCTGGGTCATTTACTACCTACGTGCTCGGGATCACAAACGTGGACCCGCTGGCGTACCGACTTCCCTTTGAACGATTCTTAAACCCTGAGCGCCCATCGGCCCCTGACATCGATATGGACTTTGCTGATAACAGGCGGGACGAAATCATCGAATACGCCAAACAAAAATACGGTGAAGATAAAGTAGCGCAGATCGGGACCTTTGGAACCATGGCGGCCAAAGCGGCCGTGCGTGACGTTGCGCGCGCTCTTGGTCACGCCTACAGCACTGGTGACCGAATTTCTAAGCTGATCCCCCTTGGCGCACAAGGTTTTCCGATGACCATCGATCGAGCGTTAGTCGAAGAAAAAGAACTCGCAGAGTTATATAAAAAAGACGCTGAATCGCGCGAAGTAATTGACCTAGCCAAACAAATCGAAGGTCGGGTGCGCCACATTGGGGTGCACGCCGCTGGAGTGGTGATCTCGCCAGTCCCCCTTAATCAATACGTTCCAATCCAACCCGACTCGAAGACCGGTAAATTTGTAACCCAGTACGAAATGCACAGTGTCGGTGAAGACGGCGTTGGCTTACTTAAGTTCGACTTTTTGGGGATCAAGAACCTGGCAATTTTGGCTGATGCGGTGAAGCGAGTGAAGAAAATTCGCGACGTGGACGTGGATATTGAGAATATCCCGCTCGACGATCTACTGACGTTTGAAATGCTCGCCCGGGGGGAAACTATGGGACTCTTCCAACTCAACGGTACCGGAATGACGTCGTTTTTGAAGCAACTCAAACCAACCACCATCCACGACATCAATGCGATGGTAGCCCTCTATCGACCGGGGCCGATGGAAATGATCCCACAGTACATTGAGCGAAAACACAATCCGTCACTGGTAACCTATCTTGATCCGCGCCTAGAAGACATCTTGGATCGATCGTATGGGGTGATAACCTACCAGGATGACGTTATGATGACGTCGATCAAACTAGCTGGCTACAGTTGGCTAGAGGCTGACAAACTCCGAAAAGCCATGGGAAAGAAGATTCCTGAAGTTATGGCCGCCGAGAAAGACAAGCTCTTTCAAGGGCTGATCGACAATGGTATGTCGACAGAAAAGGCCGAGCAACTATGGACGTTGATCGAGCCGTTTGCTGCCTACGGGTTCAACAAAGCTCACGCGGCTTCATACGGCCGAGTCGCCTACCAAACGGCGTACATGAAAGCTAACTTCCCCGTTGAATACATGTCAGCCGTGCTGACCGCTGACTCGGGTGATACCGATCGTATTTATGCCAGCATTCACGAGTGTGAACGGATGGGTATCGATGTGTTACCACCTGACATCAACGAATCATTCGCTGACTTTTCAGTGGTGCCCGGCACCCAAACGATTCGATTTGGACTGACAACCATCAAGAACTTCGGGGCCGGAATTGCCGAGGTTATCATTGATGAGCGTAAGGCAAATGGACACTTTGCCTCGATGCAAGATTTCCTTGATCGCATCCACGATCGCGGTCTAAACAAAAAATCCATGGAAGCGCTGATCTGTACTGGTGCATTTGATCGGTTTGAGCGACGTAGTCATCTGTACGGAAACCTCGAGGTGATGCTGTCGTACAACAAAGAACAAGTGGCCGGAAAAGAAGCTAACCAGGATTCTTTGTTTGGTGCGATTGCTGAGGTCGGCGGACTCACCCTGTACCCGACTGACAAAATAACCAAAGAACAAAAATTAATCTGGGAAAAGGATTTGCTTGGGGTTTATGTATCTGGCCACCCGCTTGATCAGTTTGAAGACGAGCTCAAAAAACGCTCACCATTATCAACTGTCAAAGCCGACGGTCGCCAAGGTATTCCGGTGGTCACTGCTGGCATGATTGAAACTGTTAAAGAGCTCATCACCAAGAAGGGCGACAAGATGGCGTTTGTACAGCTGGTGAGCAAAGACGAAAGCATGGAAATAGTCACCTTCCCCGAGTGCTTTGAAACGCACCGCGAGATGCTCGTGCCCGGCACCTGTGTCGCCATCAAAGGCAAGCTAAACATCCGCAACGATGAACCAAGTATTTTGGTGGATCGGATGAAGCGACTCGGACTAGCCCCGGAATCTGTTGACACGACGGTAGTTGCAACATAAATTTCAGCCAGACATAACATACATACGGAGGACAGTGTGCGACTTCCAATTGAAACTGGCGCTCGACCAGAACTGTGCGCGCCTGCCCGGCAGTTCAGAATTGTTTTTTATGATCATCATGATCAAGATTGGGGTTATCTAGACGAAGAAGACGAAACGACCGCTATCGACAGCGCCAAGGCATATACTTCTTCACCTCACTCCTCTTGTGCGGTGTACGACGACCAAGGAACTTGTCTGTGATCACCTGATTTTGACTAGTGCTTTATCCGAGCCCAACTTTGGACGCGGTTTTTATTTGCCAAAAAGGAATACTGGCGGTACGATAGAAACACAGAGATTGTGGTGACTACCAATCACCAGAGCGTTGCTCAAGGAAACTTCTAATCTGTAGTAAGAGAGTCGGGCCAGCATACTGGCACGGAAACTCGGTGGAACCGCGACCCAGATCGTCCGAGTGAGTATATGAATTTTCATGTATTCACTTGGGCGATTTTTATTATCAAAATACAAAGCCGCAGACAAACTAGGCACCCGCAGACTCAACGGCTTCGCCTACGGTAGCCGGCTGCAGATGTCTCCCTAGAGGACACCTAGTTTATCTGCTCAAGCGAAATTAGATTGCTGTGTAGAGAAGCATCTGCAGCACGATAGTGCGAAGCCGCTGAATCTCACAGCGATCTAATGTAGCGAACAATTAAACATGATCATGAACCAACAACTCGAATACAAACGGCACACCCTCGCCCACCTGCTCGCTGCAGCGCTAGTAGAACAGTATCCGCACGCCAAACTCACCCTTGGTCCGGCGATAGATACTGGCTTTTACTACGACATTGATTTTTCTGCTGGGGCAGCTCCAGGTGAAGAGGATCTTAAAAGTATCCAGAAAGGCATGAAGAAACAGATTAACAAGTGGACGCAGTGGTCACACGCCGAAGTGTCAGCAGCGGAAGCTCGAGAGAAATTTGCTGGCAACCAGTTTAAGCTAGAGCTGATCGACGAGATCGACGGCAAGGGAGAAAAAATTACCCTCTATACCTGTGGTGACTTTACCGATCTGTGTCGTGGTGGCCATGTCGAGAACCCCAAAGCTGATATTGCTATGGATGCCTTTAAACTCGACAAAATCGCTGGTGCCTACTGGCGCGGTGATGAAAAGAATCCCATGCTCACCCGTATTTACGGAATTGCGTTTGACACCAAAGAGGAGCTGGTCGCGTACGAAACGCAACTAGCAGAAGCCAAAAAACGAGACCATCGGAAAATTGGTAAAGAGTTGGGGTTATTTTCTTTCTCAGAGCTAGTCGGACCCGGACTCCCATTGTGGTCACCTAAGGGTACTATCCTGCGTAACAAGATCGATGCATTTGTAACTGGACTAAGAATGGAAAAAGGCTACCAATTAGTCACTATTCCCCACTTGGCAAAAAAGGCTCTGTACGAAACGTCAGGACACTGGAACAAGTACAGTGAAGATCTATTTAAAGTACGAGCTAAAGAAGGTGACGATCATGAAGAGTACGTGCTCAAGCCAATGAACTGCCCACACCACACGCAAATTTTTGACGCTGAACCTCGGTCGTACCGCGACATGCCCCAACGCTATGCTGAAACAACGATGGTCTATCGAGCCGAGCAATCTGGTGAACTAGCTGGACTCACACGAGTGTTATCGATTACCCAGGACGATGCTCATGTATTTTGTCGCGAAAGCCAGCTGCGCGAAGAAATTGAAGCTATCTGGGATATCGTAGACCGGTTTTATGGTGCATTTAATTTCAAACTAGAAGTTAGTTTGTCATTCCGTGACCCAGAGAATTTAGACAAGTACCTTGGTGAGGCAAAGGTATGGGATGATTCTGAAGCCGTCATGGAAGCAATCGCCAAAGAACGAGGAGCGGCTTATTTCGTAGACCTAGGAGAAGCAGCGTTTTACGGACCTAAACTAGACTTTATTGCCAGAGACTCTATCGGACGTAAACACCAAGTCGCTACTATCCAGCTCGATCGCCAACAACCAGAACGATTTGACCTGACGTTTACTAATGAACAGGGAGAAAAGGAACGAGCCGTTATGATACATGCAGCCATTGCTGGATCACTCGAACGCTTTACCGCCGTACTTATTGAACACTTGGCTGGCAACTTCCCACTCTGGCTTTCTCCGGAACAGATCGCTGTCATTCCGGTAGCGGATGTGCATAATGAATACGCGCAGAATATACATGAGCAGCTGCTAGCAGCCGGGTTCCGATCAAAGATCAACACTGACAATGATTCTATGGGTAAGAAAGTAAGAAGTGCTAAACAAGGTAAACTCCCCTACTTCTTGATTATTGGTGATACAGATATTGCTAACAATACTGTCACGGTAGAGTCTCGTGACACTGGAGAATCAATCGCCATGAGTGTGGCTGACCTAATGGTGAAATTAGCTGGTGAAGCAAACGTATAAAGAAGTGGAGAGGTAGTACAGGATTAAACAAAACCGACCGGCACCCTAGGGTGCCGGTCGGTTTTGTTGTCTTTGATTATTTTGCTTGATTATGCAGCAATCTTGACGGCCTTCATGATAGCCATTTTCACAGCTGATGCTTCGTCGGTATAAGTCCCGTCGAGTGCACCAGTGAGGGCAGCGATCATGTCAGCAATTTGCTCATCCTTCATGTCTTTAGTTGCGGTAGTGAGCAGATCTGAGACTTCTTCTGAACCACCCTTTCGGTTACGGTACAGAGTATCAAGGTCAGCCGCAGCATCTGCTAGGGCAAACATTGGTCGATTACCAATCATCTCGTACGCGGCAACCACGTTTCCGGTGACAACAGCTTCGGCTAGTGAACCGTTGCCGGTTACTGTTGCAGTAGCTGGTACAGCTGGAGTTGCGGTTAGTTCAGTCAGACGAGTCTGATTGATTACCACCCAACCGTCTTCAAGTGGGTACGCGCCTTTGGCGTCAGCAATCACTTTTGACAGCGTCTGTGATCGATCACTATCGGTTGTCATTGCAATGAGTGACTGTACAGCGCCACTTGATAGTAGTGCGTGATGTAGATGTGCCTCATTTTCAACTTCTGTAGCAATAGTAGTTTTTGTGTCAGCGATTGCTTCCTCTGCCACTAGAGCTGGTGCAGCCACCGGTAGGTTGGCTGGTGCAACTGCAGTGGCTGACGTAGCCACTGCTGACATTGGTGAGAATACATCTGGTCGAATACTTTCTGCTTGTGTCATAAGGTCAACTGAACTTCTTGGTGTCACCAATACTGGAGCGGTGGCCAACATTGTCTTTGGAATCACTAGTACATACGTGATGTATAGAGCCCAGGCAACTAGTAGTGCGTAGAACATAGCTGTCATCACTGATCCAGCTTCAAATCCAGTATATGGCACTTCAGTTAGTGAGATACCTGCCACCAGTGGAGCCTGATCGCGTGTTTGTAGTACTACAATTTCGTCATCCATCTCGACGTCTACAGTACATTCTCGATCTCGTGATCCACGCTCAACTCGCAATGTATATTCTGTGTTTCGAGTCGGCTTCAGGGTAATTTCCCCTTCAAATAGATCATCTTTATCGTCACTTAGCTTATCTTCGGTAGTAACAATGACGTTACCCCGGTCATCGGTTAGGATAAGTTCTCGTGCTCGACTTGAATCCCAAGTTAGAGTGATTTCGTCACCGCGGTTGATTTTGGTATCTGAGATTTCTAGCTCACATCGTGGTGATGAACTTCCTCCCCCTCCACCTCCTCCACCAGTTGATACGTTGATTGTAATCGGACAATCAATTGGACTAAACCCAGATTTTGTAGCAGTCAAGACATACTGTGTGTCTGACGAAGGTGAGACATTTTGTGTGCCAGTCAGTCCGGTAGCATTGATGACAGAAACAGCTACTGAATCTGCACCAGTGACGTTCCATGAAAGTTGACTTGAGTCGCCACGATCAATTGAAGTATCAGACGCGTTAAATGTAACGTTATCTGCACAGGTAAATACAGCTGGATTGTCAATAGTTACGTTTGTTGGGTCAGTGTCGTTTACTGTTTCTCCATCAACGGCTGAGTCACCAGTGACGTTCGCCACGTTTGTGAAGGCTGATTGGACGTTAGTTGAACTACATGTGTACGTACTTGAGGCACCAATTGCGAGCGAACCAATAGTTTGGTTACAGGCAGATTCAAGTGGGTCAGTAACTACTACATTTACAAGATCTTCGTTACCAGTGTTGGTTACAACGATTTCAAAGTTTGCTGTTCCACCACTTACAACTGCCTGCGTGTCGTCCTTGTCGACAGCATCACGCTTGTCGATATCGATTGCAGGAGTACCTGGAATCAATACTGTAATTGGAACTGAACATTTTTCACTTTCTTGTCCATCAGCTGCAATTGCAATCAAATCATACACTGTGGGTGCACTAGGTGTAATTGAATAACCAGGAGCTACACTATCTGCAGTCTCAAGCCCAATACCATTGTTAATAAATACTTCACTGGCATTTGTTGTACCCCATGTAAGAAGAGCAGTTTCTCCAAGTGTAATTGTAGATGGAGTTGCTTCAAAGAAATCACAAACCGGTGCTGGTGTATCAACAATTGGTGCATTAAACGCAACACAGTGATATGTCTTATTTTTCTCTAGTCCGTCAATGAAGTCTCGGTTGTCGTAGTTAATCACGTCTGTATCACAGTAAAACTCAGCTGATACATCGTCTACGTTGGATTGTCCGTTAGCATTGTGAGTGAACGGAATAAATCCAGTTTGTAGCACTTCACGGAACCACAGCTTACCTGTAGTTACGTTTGTTAGATCAATAGCAACCTGAGTTCGTCCATTTGTATCTGTAGGTCCAAACACACTCCACGGAGATCCAGCTCGTCCAGTCAGAATATCTCCTGGATCAGTAGACTGATCGGCTGTCCATTCAAATTCCCAACCCGATTCAAACGAACACGTGTTATTAGCAGCCACCCAATCAGCGGCGGTGTTAGCTGTAATATTTGTTCCTCCAGCCCCCCAATTTGGTAGCTGAGCTTCGTCAGTACACACGATTTTGTGTGCGACTACAATCGCTTCGCCTGGATGAATCACCACCGACTTCTCAACCTTCACAGTATCAACACAAGAATGATTTGTTTCACCATCAAAGGTCAACGTATAGATATACACTCCTTCTGCAGTCGGAGCCTTGAAGATTTTATTTACACCATTAACTGTATCAACCTCTCCGATACCGTTGTTAAATGAGACCACTGATACATCAGTAGTGTTCCATGAAAAGGTCATGTTGCCTTCAGGCTCTACGACAGATTCAGTGATAGTAAATGATTCACAGATTGGGATAGTAACTGGTACTAAACATCCAACAGTCACAGTTTGTGTACAGGTATCTCCATTTGCATTAGTCGCCACCAGGCGATAGGTAGTTTGTTCCTGAATGTTTTCGAAGGTTATTTCGTTTTTAGAGTCGGTACTACTAAAGACTGATTCACCGTCTACCTCAATTTCGATTGAATCGAATCCTTCAGTTTCCCAATCGATAGTAACTGATTCACCAAAATTCACCGTTGATGCACTAGCACTAACTGAACATTTAGTTTCTGAACTTGAACCAAACGAGGTACTGTCATTCCAATCGGCATTATCAAATGATAAGTCAAATGACGGAAAGTTGGTTGAGAACCCAAAGTCAGATGATGATTGGGCTGCAATAGTTGTCATCGGCACGACCACAAAAGCACCAGCGACAATCAGTGCTTGACATACGAACAGCATTTGCTTCATATTTTTTGAAAACATAATAAATTTTTATTCCTAAGGTTAATACTCTTACCTACAAATGAAGATACGAAAGAGTAAGCAAACTCACGATAATTTACACTACTTATGTTGATGTCGGGGATCACCTAAACGTTAAGCGATGATACTAGGTACGGTCGGAGAACTATATTAAATAATATAATATATTAGATAAACCTGTTTGTCAAGTATTTAGACTGCGGTTTGCGTCTGCAAGGTTGCCTCAACTATATAGCGATCATCAGTGCTTCCAAAGCTATTACAGGTTGCTATCGTTAACATTTTACCGGTATTTGCAATTGGCACTACAACATCTGAGGCCTTTGCCTTGTACACCTTATCTACTCGGTATGTATACGTAACACCCTCAGATGTAAGCGTAATAACGTCTCCCCATTCGAGGTTTTGAATACCGTTAAACGCCTGAAAGTTTGGATTGAATACATTTGGTAGGTAACTTGAATGTCCCAGGATAAACACGTTGCCGTCTTGATTTGGTGCTGCAGAATCTGGATGACGAACCACCCCATCTAGTAAAGCAGTGTCCAAATCAGCAATACTTCGAGACAAAGGATTAAGTACGGTAATTTCTCTATCGAGAGATTCAATGTACATACTCACTGGTAGATCCTGTTTACTATCATCTACGGCTTCTACTGCCACATCTGTTTGATCTGTTTCGATAATTTCTATATTTAGTGGTTGATCAGACACACTTTGTAGTACATCTGAAGATTCAGACATTAAATCTCGCTCAGTATCGTTCAGCTCATCTACCAAACCTTCGGCTGGCACATTTGCACTTACGGGTGACTCCGGGAGAAAATCTACTATAAATAGAAACGTATACGTCATGGTAAATACAACGAAAAACACGATAAAAAATCGAATTTTGTATAGTAAAACGGCGTCGGTTATTTGTTTCCAGTTCATAGATGTGACACACTTTAACACTTAATTATTAAATGTCAATAGATTTACAAGTCCTCGTAAAATAAGATGTAGAAAATTGCTTGACAAATATCACATCTATGCTACTATGCCGACATTATGGAAACAAACAACGTATCACTTGAGAAGAAGGACTCAATCTTAAAGTCTCTTGCAATTGCTGGATTTATTGGTGTATTACTAATTGTCGCTTGGCTAGCTATTCAGCTGGTCCACATCTTCCCCGCAGCATTTAGTTCAGTTGCTTCCTTAGCAGAAAGTGTCAATCAGAATCAAGAAACAATTATTGATACTGAGGTTGAAATGGACACACTTACCCTAATGAACAACACATCTTTACTCAATACCGGTGAAAGTGTTGTGGTTGAATGGAGCAAAGTTAATGCAAATGGCTCATATACATTTGCTTACAACTGTATTGACGGAGTTGCTCTAGAGCAGATCAGCGAGGCCGGAGTTCGACCGATCGCTTGTGATACTAACTATAATGTTGGTGATACGAGCACACTCACCCTAGGGATCGATTCTGAAAAAAATCGTTACGCTGACGTGCCATACACAGTCTCGTTTTTACGAACCAGTGACTCAGAGCCAAGTGCCATTGGATCAGATACGGTAACAGTGGTAAATACTGATATCAACAACCAGGTTGCGCAACTGCCAGAAGAGGAAGAGATTGGTTCTGAAAGTACTGTTGTAGAACCAGCAGTTACTGATACAAATCCTACTGTACCAAGTAATCCAACACCTAGCACCCCAAGCTTCACCCAGGAATTTACCTACGCAATTCCCTCGTCTAATCCGAATGGATATACAGATCTAGGTGCGACGTATGTCGGGGTTGGAGCCATCAACAACCAATCATTTGTTCCGGGTATTGTCGAGGTAAACGATAATGGAGCTATCCAGTTTACGGTTAAAAACTTTGGTACAAAAACATCAGGTAACTGGACATTCTCATTAGAACTTCCAAATGGAGGAACCTACGAATCACCAAACCAGACAGCCCTGAAACCAAATGAACGAGCAGTGCTCACCATTGGCTTCCCTACTGGTGCGTCAAACATTCACACATTTGAGCTGAGTGTCGACGAATCAACCGACCGAAACAGTCGTAACGATTCATTCTCACAAACTGTTGAATTTGCTAAATAAAAATACTACCTATACAAAAAGGACCGCAACAATGTCGCGGTCCTTTTTGTATAGATAGTTACTTCTAACTGACAATTATAGTTCTAGATATCTAGGTTAGCAGTTTTAGCATTATTCTGGATAAAGCTCTTGCGGCTTGGCACATCGGTACCCATCAAGATATCAAATACTCGATCGGCAGCCAATGCGTCATCAATCGTTACTTGCTTGAGGATGCGGTTATTGATGTTCATGGTGGTTTCACCAAGTTCATCAGCATTCATCTCTCCTAGTCCCTTGTACCGTTGGATTCTAGCTTTACCGACTTTCTTTACTGCCACTTCTGGTGCTTCTGGTGCTTCTTCCCCATCCTCTCCTTCGACAACATCTTCATCATATTCGGACACTTCTTCTCCCATATCTTTTAAGATGGCAAACTTTTCATCATCGGTAAAGGCGTAGCGGGTGTCTTTACCTTTTTGGATTTTGTATAGTGGCGGCATCGCAATGTACACGTAGCCCTCATCGATCAGTGGTCTAAAGTAGCGGAAGAATAATGTCAGAAGCAATGTCCGAATGTGTGCCCCATCGACGTCCGCATCGGTCGCAATGATAATTTTGTGGTAGCGCAACTTTGAAACATCAAACACATCTCCGATGGCAGTTCCTAGCGCAATCACAAGGTTCTTGATCTGTTCGCTCGCGAGCATCTTGTCGATTCGGGCTCGTTCAACGTTCAGAATCTTTCCACGCAGTGGCAAGATAGCTTGAGTCTTGCGATCTCGTCCCATTTTAGCACTACCACCAGCTGAGTCTCCCTCTACGATAAATAGTTCTGAATCTTCTGCTCGCTTGCTTTGGCAGTCGGCCAGCTTTCCTGGGAGCGACATTCCTTCGAGTGCACCCTTTCGCAACACCGAATCTTTTGCTGCCTTGGCTGCCTTCCGCGCCTTTACCGCCAAAATGACTTTATTGATCATGGCTTTGGCATCATCTGGATTTTCCTCCAGGAACATCGCAAAAGCCTCAGAAAATACTGATTCTGTCGCCCCACGCGCTTCGACCGACCCAAGCTTGGCTTTGGTTTGGCCCTCAAACTGTATTTCAGGCATCTTTACCGAGACAACGGCGGTGATCCCCTCAAGTACGTCATCTCCGGTAAAGCCGGTGTCTTTATCTTTTACACTAAAGAAGTTGTTTTTCTTAGCGTAGTTATTGAGCGTACGAGTTAATGCAGTTTTAAACCCAGTAATGTGCGTTCCGTGTTCTGGGTTGTAGATATTGTTCGCAAAGGCAGTAATCCGGGGTGAGATGTCATCGACATACTGCAATGCCACCTCAACTGACATTACTTCAGGAGTGACATCATTTTTCTCGACGTAGAAAATGTTTTTGTGAACCGGTTTTTGGTACGAGTTATTAAAGGCTACAAGAGACCGCAGACCACCCTCAAAGTAGAAAGTCTGGTGTGGGACTGGTAGATGGTCTTCTGATAAGTACCGCTTTCCTTGCCACTCATACTTTTTACCGGTGATTTCATCTATCTCGCGAGCGTCGATCACAGTGATACGCATCGCTTTTACCAGATATGCTTGCTGGCGCAAGTGGTTAACGATTTTTTTATAGTCGTACTTGATTTCAGGGAAGATGGTTGGATCAGCTTGAAACGTAATAGCGGTTCCGGTTTCTTTACTGGCACCAAGCTTTTTAATTTTGGCCTTGGCCACCCCGATATTAAATTCCTGTACAAACGATCCACCGTCACGATGAATTTCTGCTACCACATGGGTAGACAGTGCATTTACTACCGACACTCCCACACCGTGCAGACCACCGGACACTTTGTAGCCTGAGTCTTCACCACCAAACTTTCCACCGGCGTGCAGAATCGTCAAGATTGTCTCAAGGGCTGACAGCCCAGATTGCTTGTGTTTATCAACCGGGATCCCACGACCGTTGTCTACCACCCGAATGTAGTTATCCGGCAAAAGCGTGATTTCAACCCGATCAGCAAAACCACCCATGGCTTCGTCGCGCGAGTTGTCGAACACTTCCCAGATCAAGTGATGCAATCCATCAAGACCAGTTGTACCGATGTACATTCCCGGTCGTTTTCGCACTGGATCTAGTCCTTCGAGCACCGAAATCGATGATGCGTCATAGCCTTTTACTTTGGGTGCTTTTGCGGGTTTTTTGTCTGCCATGCTGAATAGTAAATGAGTTAAATAATGCTTGAATTATAACATGAATGAGCAAATGAGCTTGTAGCGATTATTGCAAATTTATGTCTCAATTTAGGGCTTTGCCCTACCCGAAATTGCTAGACCAAGTACTTTACTTAGGTTGAAAACTGTAGTATTTTGCGGGTTGGAACAGGAAGGAAACAACGACGTGCTCACATACACAATTGCAAATGATAACTTCGCTTTCGTAGTTGGTCGTAACACAGGCTCTGGCAAACGAGAATATCTACGCGTTGAAAAAATTTCGTGGTGGCGTGGTGGCGGAACCAGATCTGTGTTTACACCGCGGCTCCGTGAAGCATCACTGTTTACAGACAGTCAAGCTTCAGACTTTTTAGAAATGCATAATGCGTTTACTGTCGAAAGACAAGTCAGCAAATCAGAGGTGTTGACTCTTCGAATAGACACCTGATGCAGTTCTCACCAACGATTACCATCGTCGCATTAACCGCACCCAAACCCTATCGGCTTTATAACCGGTAGGGTTTTTATCGCACCTCCCAACCGTTTTGCTCCGCCACCTGATTGATGGTGTCCATAATGTCTGTCACTTCCCCATCGGTCAGAGTACGTTCAGTTGATTGAAATACCAGCCGAAAGGCGTAGGATGTTCGGCCGTCTTTTTCAAACTGATCGAACAGATCAATACGCACGCACAGGCTGCTAGCGTTTTCTTGCAGGATTGCCAGGACTCGCTCTGCCTCGAATTCGGCGGGTACCCACAAGGCGATATCTCGAGCGGTGGCTGGGTACTGAGATACAGTTCTGTACGTAGTCACTTTGCGTTCACTACTTGAGCTGTATGCTGATGGTACCGGAAGAGCTGCAATCAACTCTGACAGATTCACCTCTATTACTCCCTGCTCACTCTTACTTTCGAGCGTTACACCCAACCCTGTCTCTAATGCGTCTAATGCTTCTTGCAATGGAGCGTCGTCTTTTGGTGTGTAGCCATTGCCTTTTTGGCGGACACCGATTGCTAAAGACAGATGTTCACCAACACCAGATTCAGTTTTATCGAAAACTGTACCAATTTCAAATACCTTAACCGACCGTATTCCTAGTAGATCGGTATGAGTAAAATTGGTATCAAGGGCAGCTGCTATATTTTTACTCAGACCACTTCTAACGTAACTCTTGTCGCTCGCTAGCGCATTTTGCAATTGAATCTGATCCTTCTTTTGAAATGACGAGGTGATGACTTCTGAAAACCCTTGCGCCAATAGAATCTGGCGAATCTGTTCGCTGTAATGCTGCTGCGGATTGACGGCTCCGGGGGTGGTTGTTTCTGGTATCACTGACGTAATATTTTGTAAGCCATGCAGTCGACCTACTTCTTCGATGAAGTCTTCTTCAATCAACAAATCTGTTCGCTCCCATGGTCCAGTACAAGAAAGCACGCCCGGTTCAACTTCGGTCACAGCCGATCCTGTCCGAGCAATAATTGCAGATATGTCGGCTTGAGAAAGCTCTAGGCCAAGTAATGCATTGGTTTTGGATACGCGCACTGACACAGCCGGGTTCTCTTTTTGTTCAGGATAGACGTCCAACGTTCCTTCGTATGTTCCACCAGCTATATCTTCGATCAGTTTAATGATCTTGTACTGTCCATAAAGTGGCAAGTCGCGCGACGGTTCATTTTCAAATCGCTTACTGGCATCAATTACGATCCCCAGCCGGCGAGCAGTTTTGCGAGTGATGGTTGGGTGAAAGTTGGCCGCTTCTATGATGATATTAGTTGTGCCATCATGGACGCCAGCGTACTGACCACCCTTGACTCCAGCCAGCCCAATTGGGGTATTTGATGACTCGTCGACGATCAGGAGCTCTGTTCCAACACACTCGACTTGCCGTGGCTCGGTACTGCCGCCTTCTGGGAGAATCTCTACTATCTCACCAACGTTTGCAAAGCGTACTCCAAATTGCCATTTACCATCCACCTGGGGAAAGAGGTCGGCATCATAGGCATGCAATGGCTGCCCAATGGCGTACATGACGTAGTTGGTCGCGTCGACCACATTGTTAATAGACCGCTGCCCGAGTGATTCTAGCCGTTCCTTGAGCCAGCCTGGTGATTCTTTGACTTCGATGCCAGTAATCAGCGCAGCGGTAAAACGCGGACAGGCGCTTGTGTCAGCAATGGTCGCTTGTATTTTGTCGGTTGGCGCTAGGTTAAGCTTGATTGCCAGAGGATCGTATTTGAGATCAGTATCCAGGATGGTGGCTAATTCTCGAGCAATTCCCCGATGACTCAGACAGTCACTTGATCGGTTTGGCAATACGTCCACATCGATCACCACATGACTACCAACCGTTTCGATCCCGTCAATTTCAAAAGCATGCTCGGTAAGCAGGTCAGTAACCTTCCCGGTATCGGGCAATGCATCTCCTACATAATCTTTTAGCCACGCGTAATTTACTTTCATACTTAGAATTGATTAACGAAACGTAAGTCACCTGAATAAAAATCCCTAATGTCTTCGACGCCGTACTTCATAACCCCTAAACGATC
>Ga0136601_1000024_pt1 | contig 83956 bp, 92 predicted proteins | sample AntRauMFilla2699_FD_181020 | JGI IMG/M metagenome (GOLD analysis project Ga0136601, IMG submission 181020) | Saline lake microbial communities from Rauer Islands, Antarctica - Metagenome Filla 2 #699 | ecosystem: Environmental > Aquatic > Non-marine Saline and Alkaline > Saline | place...
ATGGTGTTATATACCAGATCTTTATCGAGCTTAGACTTTTTAGGCATGTTTAATCTCTATTGATGACAAGTCGGGACAATCCGTCGCAGATAGTCCTGATACTAACAGAGATTAACGCGGGAAGTGCAAACCACCTGCACCGAAGATAATGCCCAAGTAGTCGAGTTTATCAACGTTATAATCAACGCTAGCAGGGAGTGATGCAGTCATTTCTGTATCAATGATCCCTTTAAGATCTTTGACGTCCTCAAGAACGTTAGGGTTAGGTGGTCCAATGTGTGGATAACCGCCCTGTGTGTCGTACAAAACTCCGCCGCTATATACGGGCTTGGTGCTGTAGGGGTTCTTGATATCTCTGACAGAATGGAAGTGGCCCATTACGTAGATGTAGGGCTCGTTGTTGCCGATTTGTGGCGTGTAGCTGAATGATCCGGTTAGGCCACTGATGAGTGAGCCTCGTCCGGTTGTTGCACTGGATGGTGACTCTGGCAGTTTGATGAGTGCGTTGTCACGGAGTTGTTCGTAACCGGCTACTGCTAGTCGCCCCATTTCGCGGTAGATTGTGAGCCTTGGTGGTTCTGTGTTTACTCGGTTTGTGACTGGGTAAACGGTGATCCATACTTTGAAGGCACGCCATTCTTTCGGGTTTACTGCGGAGGTTTTGGGGCTAATTGCCATAATCTTCTATTCCCAAACGATTGGTGGGTAATCGTAATCAGCAAGAGCTATTGGATATTTGAATCCGGCATTCCTGCCTTCCACGAAATGGCCCATTTCGACTTCAAATGTTTTTTCGTTCACAAAGGCCACGTGAAGATTGCTGACGGTTTTCTTACCGTCCCAGATGGCCCATCCGAGGAGATGTATCTTACCGGTAGTGCCAACATTTTGAGTCAACAAAGTACGTTGGCGATAAAATGGTGACATGCCGGGGATAAATGATTGCGAAGTTATTAACTTGCAACCATGAACCGTAACAAGTGATACCTTTCTCAGATTCAGACGAGGCAAATCACCAAAAGATCTTCCTTGACCTTTTGTATCATATTGATAAACCAAACGTTGGTTGCTGTAATGAGCAACCCACATCAGATTGTTGCCAAGATTAAGACGCGGGTCAGCAACAGGTGTTTGGTTAGCACCTATCAAAATACCATCAGCCATGGATTCCTCGATTCAAAAGAGTTTTGACTATTTACTCTTTGAATGAAGGAAGAACCGGTTCACCATCTTCAAGAGCAAGAGGTTTGGGCTCGCTTGAATCGACGGAGAATTGTCCGTCTTCATCAAGAGTAATGCTGTTGAATTTTTTGCCGACCATCGCCGCAACAGTTGCTTTTTGCAATGAAACGCTTTGGTCAACAGCGACCCATTCGTCTTCATCATAAATGAAGTCTGGATGAACCCATAGGCATTGGTTGAAGAGACCTGCTCCATCGCATGTCAATCTTTTCCCGATTTCTTCATCGAATTGAAGACCAATTCTTTTACCGGGATTATCTGTTAGTACGATAATAGTACCAAGAAGAGGAGCTGATAAACCGCTGGAAACGCACCAGTATTTATCGCCGACTGTAAATGTTGTGTTTCCTGTACCGCTCATGAGAGAACCTCTATCTGAGATGATTTTGAATTGTGAATGGTCTTAGCGATTAAGACTCATCAAAGGCCCAAGTGAAGGTTTCTTGGTTGGTCGGACCGGGCAAAGCAGTTTGGATAACTTGGAATTGATAAACAATAAAGTTACCCAAAGCACCCGTAGCCGCACCAATCGAACCGTTACCAATCGTCAGTGGAGCACCCGCTGTGAAAGTAAACGGTGAAACTGCTGCCGTAATGGTCGCATGACCAGCAACTAATTCGTCACCAGTGGATGATGTACCAGTCGCTTGATCGTAGTTAGCTCTAATAAGACCGTTGGCTGGTGCACTTCCGTACACACAGGAAACACCAGTACCAAAGCCGTCTGCACCGTCAGTGTACCAACGGACGTTGTTGATCGCAGTAGACGGAGCGACTGTTACTTCCAAACCGGTGGTGCACCAAAAACTGTAGTTGGTACCAGCACCAGGGGGAATTTGAATAGGGTCGGCTACACCAACTGCACTAGCAGAAGCTAAGATCTGTGGTAGGTCGTTAGCGGTGACGACGGTGTTAGCCGTGATGGGTGTTGCCGTTGGACCGGCACCGGTGTATCGGTTAATTACTACTGATGCGGCCATTACGTATCTCCGTGGAATGTTCGGTTATTATAAATTTTGCTTGAATACAAAATGAGCCTCGCACAACTCCAAAGAATCACACGAGGCCCATAAGACTCAAGCAACTGAATACGAAAAAAGCCGGGTATCTTTCGACGCCCGGCTTTTCGTTTTTTCGTTTTTTCTGACCGAACCAGAAATCAAGCTTAGTTGTTGATATCTGGGGTGAGGTCGCGACCGTCTTGGTGAAGGTCGCCACTGAGACCAGTTTCGGTGTTCTGGATGAATTGGTCTTGACCAATCTTGAACGAGAAGCCAATGTTCGGCAGGTTGCCTTGAGCTTGTGCCAAGCTGACTTGATCTCGGAGACCAATGACAATTGGATAGCCCCGTACAGCTGTCGTGCGAGCTTCGCCCATGTAAGAGCTGAAGTCCGAAACGCTTGCATCACGAGTCTTGACTTCGACCAAGTCTTCACGACCTGGAATGCTCATGACCTGTGGGCGAAGACGCTTGGTCAGTGCAGCAATCGTTTCTTGACGATCAGCACGACGGTAGCTTCGGAGAGTTCGGAAGACTTTGATCTGAGTGTTTGCGGGTTGAGCCGACATTTCTGTGTTTCCTTTGCAAAGGTAATTGAACTATTGTTTTTTGGTTGGTACCAACAACAGTATAATTTTGTGGGGCATAAGATATGAAATCAAGGAGTATCACACAAAAGTGTTACCAATCAATCTCATATCCGCGTCCACCATATCATGAACTAACTGTTCGAATGATATCTTTGGTTTCCACCCCAATTCCTCATGGGCAAGTGAAGCATCACCAAGAAGAATCTCCACTTCCGCAGGCCGGAAGAACTTTGGATCAATCTTGACATATTTTTGATAATCCATACCCATACGACCAAAAGCAAGCTCAACAAACTCCCGAACCGTATGAGTCTCCCCCGAAGCGAACACAAAATCCTTCGCCTCATGATGCTGAAGCATCATCCACATCGCCTCAGCCATATCCGCCGCATGCGACCAATCCCGCTTAGTATCAAGATTCCCAAGCCTAAGCTCCGTCGCCTGATTATAATTAATCCTAGCCGCCGTATGCGTAATCTTCCGAGTCACAAACTCATGCCCACGACGCGGAGACTCATGATTAAAAATGATCCCACAACACGCGAACATGTCATAGGATTCCCTATAATTGATCGTTGACCAATGAGCGAACAACTTCGCCACACCATAAGGAGAACGAGGATAAAAAGGAGTCGACTCCCTCTGAGGCGTCTCAACCACCTGACCATAAAGCTCACTGCTCGAAGCCTGATAAAACTTGATCCGATGATTCACAAGCCGAATCGCCTCAAGCACCCGAAGACAACCAAGCCCCGTCACCTCAGCCGTCTGAATCGGACAATCCCAACTCACCTTCACAAAAGACTGAGCCGCCAGATTATAAACCTCATCAGGCTCAACAGCCTCAAGAACCCGAATAATCGACGAAAGATCAAGAAGATCAGCAGGATGCAAAGTCACCAAATCAAGAATATCATCGATCCGACTAGTATTAGGATTACTAGTCCGACGAACAATACCATGAACCTCGTAGCCCTTAGAAAGCAAGAACTCCGCAAGATAACTACCAGTCTGACCGGTAATCCCAGTGATTATAGCTTTAGGCTTAGTCATAACAACTCACAATTATCCAAATGAACAGGCAAAGTAGGATCAATAGCAACAGAAGGAAAAGAAACCAAACTATCCAACGGCTTAAAATGTGCCTTCGCAATGCCCCTAAAATGATGAAACAAAAAAGCATCCTTCACAACCACACCATCACCACTTGGAACAGCCAAATGCATATTCTTGAAAGAGCACTTGCGAGGATCAACCAAGCACTTTGAAACTATAATCTTCTTAGGATGATACCGCTTAATATCCCGGATCTTCCTAACAAGACTAGACCCAAAAACCACCTGATTAGACATGAAAACCGCCGTGCCAGGATGCTCTACCACAACATCGACCAAATTCCTGTTCGGAATCTCATCAACATCACAATGAACCACCCAATCCACCCCATCAGCAACAGACCTCACCAGCTCATCATTAACAAACTGAATCTGAGCCCTAGCTCTCTTCACATCTTCACCAGGACCAGAAGTCTCAACCTTCGACAAGCTGACTGGTAACAATTTAGAAATCCTAGCGAGAACAGAATCCCACTTCCGATATAACTCAGAATCAGACAATTCTAAATTGTAAAACTTCGAATCAGGCTTCTTCCACCACACCTTATAGGACGGAAAATGAGAACGAAGAGCAAGACTAGTAATGCCCTTAGCCATCATAATATCGACCCACTCTTCAAGCCGATTCACTTCTAATCTAGGTAAGGCAAAAAGCACGGCTCGAATTTCCATGCACTATTTACCAGCTTGCCAATCCTGTAAAAACTCGAACGGATAAGACAGCATGATCACGTTCAAGATCAAAGAGTCTCGGATAGACAAAAGCATTACCACTTCAATTATAACAAAAAGAGCAAAGCCCCATTTCCAATTCGTCCATTTACAGAGGTAATATCCCAACATGCAAGCCGCGATATCAGACATTGAATTGGCAATCGAATCACCATAATACCCAAGAGAGATATTAATAGCCCGATACCGGTCGATGATCAATGGAGTATTCTCAATGAACTCCCAGAAAGCCTCTACGCCCAAAGCTATGAGCATTTTGGTTTCGGCAGACCAACGTGTAATCCAGACCATAGCGTAAAAGAAAACGACGCCGTGCAACACGTGAGAGAACGTGTACCAATCCAGAAGGACTTGAGATTGGGATTCAGAGGCGTTATCGAAGGTCCATGGAATCAGAGTGCCAGTCTCGCACCACCAAACTCGCCCAAGGATCTTAAGGGCTACGATAGCGACTAAAAGAATACCAACGATCCACGACCATTTTCTGGCGTTCGACATAATGCAACTTGGGGCTATAAGGACAGGTTACCTTTGCACCCTTATTTATCTCGATAGACCAAAGCACGCCGATTCATACCGCCACATAATGAACACACCTCCGTTTCGTCATCATCTTTAATGACCAAACAACCACAATCGTGGCAATGGGCTACTTCAGATTCTGTTGCTACTGTAATACCGCATCTCTGACATGATCCCACTCCACGAACAACATTCGTGACATGTTGGATTGACCACTTATGACCAAGTATATTGCAAAACCAACCGAACATGCTACGCCTTTTCCTTAAAAGTGTCTGCGATTTTCGTTTTAAGAGCCGTCGAAGATTGAACCTCGATGACGTCTTCGATAATAACCAATTCGCAAATATCGGCACCAATTACATCCTGCCCATAAATCTGAGGGGCATTCTTGTATATGTAATCAGCGAAGCCACAAGCCAAAATCAAATCATCGAGCGACCGCAAGATGAACACAGCGTCAACGTGCCGGAGATCCGCGATCATTTGGGCTCGATGATATTCCGGGATTGATGGAAATTGCCCCTTGTTCTTTTTGACGAGATCGTCCGAGTCCACGCCCACAATAAGAACGTCACAGTGAGCATGGCATCGTTTCAGATAATGAGAATGATAAAAGTGAAGAAGATCGAAGCAGCCAGAAGTTACACCGACTTTCTGTCCTTGATCAAGACCGATTCTACGGATCTCTTTGGGGTCAACTATCATCTAATTTCTCTTTCCAATTACCTATGAAAGCCTCGAAACAAAAGGATGGCACGAATTCAAAAAAGAAGGAAACACAACATGTATGGAAATAAGAGATAGTTTAAAACGCGATCTAGTTAGAGGTCTCATAGATGGTGACGGATGGATAACAATCGCGAGAAATGGAAGACCAACAATAGGATTTTGTGATATGCACTACGATGTGGTGAAATGGGTACAAGATTGGATTATACATAATATCCAGAATATTAATCAAACGAAGATTTATAATACCCCAGCGAAGCGGTTTATGTATAATGGAGGCCAACAAGTCCCAAGGATATTAAAAGAAATATATCCGGAGGAATGTAGGGCATTAGATAGAAAGAATGGCCTTGCTAAACACTTAATAGAAATAATTATAAATTAATTATCCATAATCTCGAAAACTTCTTCGAATGCTGATTCACCATCAAGGATTTGAGGATCGGCTTCTCTAATCATCTTTTCCAATTCTTGGATTCCAATAATGGTTATTCCATATTGTTCGGCTTTTTTAGCTTTAGAAGTGCGTTCAGATTTATCACGTTGGACCAAGAAATCAAGCTTCTTGCTCACACCGCTCTTAACCTCACCGCCAAGCTTCTCAACAATGTCAGCATAGAGTCGGGTACCAGTAAAACAAAAAGTTCGTGTTTGGAAAGGCTTCGAGCCTGCATCCGATTCCTCAGCCTCGACCTTGGGCTCATGGACGCCGACGCCCATTTCCCGAAGCCGGAGAAGGTCAGCCTTCATAACACTCAATTGACACTCGATCGAAATCAGAATGTTCTGTGGCAAATGCGGGTGACGGAGCAACTGGATCAGATTGCAACCCTTAGCACAAGAAATCCAATCATCGAAAGTCTCAAGCTGACCAAGATCACTAAGAGCACCCGTACGAGCGACTTCCATCATAATCTCCGCCCGATGCTCGCCCATCCCATCAATTCCAAGCGAGCCAACCAACTTCTGAATCGGAGCGTTCTTGGATTCTTGGATATTCGCAACGATCGTCTTTGCCCGCTTGGCTCCGACCACACCATTACCAATTGACAAGACTCGGACTTGATCCTCAGTCAAGGTGTACAAATCAGGAATCGAGCTAACGAGCCCTGACTTGATAAGGCTGGCAATCAGATTCTCACCGATCCCGAGGATGCCCATGCCACGCTTGGACGATCCGATGAATCCCTTGATCTTCTCGAATTGGATGCCAGGGCACTCGTAGTTGACGCAGTAGATATCGACTGATTTGCCCTTGACCAGATCCTTGTATTGGACCTGCTTATCACAAACGGGGCATCTGTGAGGCTTCTGCAAAGTCGCCGGGATTTCTTCTAAATCCATAATACAATTCATTTTTTAAATCTCATTCATTAAGGGAACAATGTCTATTGCTATGTTTCATGAGAGCAAACATATGTTAATAACACTAACAACAGACATTATAACATGCAATCCAAAAAACAACGACTGATTGATTATTATTTTAATCAGAAACTAAGCCAGTCTCAAACTGCCAATAAAATGGGGATCAGCAGGTCAAGAGTGGGACAATTGATCAAAGAATATGGAATGTCTAGTAGGGAATACGCAGAAGCGTCTTCGAACACGAACAATCAAAAAACAATTGAATTTAATGACCACCAGAAAGATTTAATGTTTGGAAGTATGTTGGGAGATGCTGGGTATTATAAAACAACCATGAGATCGAATAAAACAAACAAAGAATTGGAGGTAATCAGGATGACTTTCGCACATTCTATTAAACAGTATGAATATCTATTACACAAAAAAGAAATTATGGGTGGCACAAAAATTGGCGAAAGAATTAGTGGACACGGATCAATAATAAAACATTTTTCTGTGTGTCACACGCCAAGTTTGAAACCATATGTCGACTATTTTCTAGACGAGAATAATAAAAAATCGGTCAAAAGAAACTGGGTGGAGAAATTAAATTGGAGATCTATAGCATATTGGTTCATGGATGATGGTGATCTTATTATAAGAAACAAGGGAAAGAATCCAGTAATAGGATTCCACACCGAATCGTTTAATCAACATGAATTACGAATTCTCAGAGATAAACTATTAGAATTCGGGCTGACCACAAGTACAAGAATTTGCAATAAAGATCCAAATCAACTGAAAATAGTATCAAAACATTATAAAGAAGTTGCTGGTTTTCTAGAAAAAATGAAAGAATTCATAATACCAACAATGGAATATAAAATTAGGTGGATTCTTTGATCAAATTATGATGTAGTTCTTGTGCGTGTTTAGTCCCAACGAACCCACAATTCTTGCAATTATACAATTGTGGTGATTTATCGACCACTTTTAATATACGAGGGATAATGTCTCCAGCCAAGATGATCTGTACCTTGTCACCAACACCGATCTTGAGGCGTTCGACTTCGTCGTAGTTGTAAACCAGGACGTTGCTGTTGACGATCCCGCCGATTTCAACGGGCTCGACAGTAAGAGTGGGCGTGATCTTGCCGGTCGAGCCCACGGTGACGGTGACGCCGGTTACGATGGTTTCGGCCTTTTTGCTGTTGAATTTGACAGCTTGATTGGACCGGAGCCGTAGCTTGTCGCACCCTTCGTTGATCAGGTCTTGCTGAGCAAAGTCGTTGACTTTGATTACGAGTCCGTCGATATCGAAAGGATAGTCGCGACCGACCATAGTGTCGATTTGCTGCGAGATACCATCTTCTGCCACAACTTGGTAATCGGGACATGTGAACCCTAAACCAGTCATGATATCATACATACCCGAAACGCCAGGAAATTCCATGCATTGGACAAAACAATCAAAAGCATAGAAGTGGATCAGGCCCGCTCCGTAGGAGTCTTTGCGGACGATGAGCCCGTTGCCGGTGTTGCGGGGGTTGCGGACACCTTCGAGTTCGGCTGATTTGATGTATTCGAGGAAGTCTTCACGGTGCATGACGGCTTCGCCTCGCACCGTAATGTTGATTTCCCTGCTAAGAGTAGTTGGGACGTTCTTGAAGAATCGGGCCTTGGCGGTGATGTCTTGGCCGACTGCTCCGTTGCCGCGTGTGAGGACTCTGACCAACTTTCCGCTTTCGTAGGTGAGAGCGAGGCTGGAGCCGTCGATTTTGGGCGTGATGTGGTAGAGGGAGTCGGTCAGAACGTGGCCACGGTTTCGTTTGACGTAGCTTTCGAGTTCTTTGGGTTTGTTGGCGTCGATGTTGTCCAACGATCCCATTGGGAATTCGTGTTCGACTTTGTCGAGAGTGGGCTCTGAGCCGACGCCGGAGAGGCGTGGGTCTTTGTGGTCGAGCCGTTGGAGCATATTCAACACGGTGTCGAACACGTCGTCGGTGACGATTGAGACGCCTTTGTTGTAATAGGAGTCTGCGGCTTCGTCGATCTTTTGGCGTAGCTGTTCTAGCTGATTCATCGTATTTTCCTTGGTAAAAGCGGTTGGCCGACACCGGGATTATAACACCCGGAACTCACTCTAGTGTTTCAAGAGTGTGTTTTGAGTTAAACTATGCCGGTCAGGGTGCCCCTACGTACGACCCTGAACTTCCAACCATGCCCTTACAATACGACGTGAATTGCTAAATAACTCGGAGAACAACAATGACCAGAGCTACTAGTGATCTTTTATCGAATAGTAATCCCTTACAAAAAGTCGATAAAATCGAATGTCTGACGCTCGAAAACGATGAAACGCAAGAGCATTCGTTCGATTTACTTACCGGTGAGTTGGAATCAGAAAACCCAGAGAAAGCCGACCCGGTCTTAAACGCGATCATATCAATGCTAAAGACAAGATGATCTGATCCTACGTTTCAACTCCGTAGAACTTATCCCGTTGGTGTAAGCGGTGTACACCAACCGGATTCCATGTTCATCCAACCACTCTTGGCTGCATTTAAGCTGCCCCCAGATAATCCTTTTCTGCCCAATCATCACCGATGGCAATAATATCTGGATTGACCCGAGCGATCGCTATCTTGCTATCGTAACCGCCAATATTGGGCACGACCAAATCGACATATCGGCATCCCAGCAACGATGACTTTCGTTCACTGTAGTCCATGATTGGGTCGAACTTCTTGTAAGCTCGAATAAAATCATCAGTATTGAGCGATACAACCACTCGATCAGCAATCTTCTTGCATTCTTTCAAGAAGTTAACATGACCGTAATGAAAAAGATCGAACGTACCACCAGTGTATAAGATTTTCATTGTCTACTACCATGCCTTTTATTGAATGAATGATTCATCCGAATTACTGAGCCAACACTTTGAGTTATCGCTAGCCCCAAGATTCTCTCGTACGCCATGCTACCTCTTTTATCGACCGGCAAATTAGGCAGAGCGTTTATGAGGTATGACAATTTACCATTGGGTATCAAGAAAGAATTGTGAGTTGCAAGACGAAAATCCTCTGAAATACGATGCTTGGAAACAACATCATGGTAGATCGTATCTTCGGTTAATTCTATAGCCAAATCAGCAAGATCATCATACTTGAATCCTGTCATATTAAAGTAAGACATCACTTGGTCGCAACATAAAGTCTCAACTGGCAATCGATTTTGGGGGATTAAAGTATCCTGAATGCAGAGGTACGCATCATAATCCCCGTACAATTCGTAAGCAAGCTTCCAAGCACCGAGTTCATAATTCTTGTTTTTGAGATAATGCACCGGCACGTCAACTGAACGATACACTTCAGTTGCGTCACTATCAGAATCGATGATTGCAATATCGGCATCAGGATAAAATTGCTTAATGCCTTCTAGACAATCAATAAGATCCTTGGTCGGATTTCTAGAACAAATGACAGTTAAAAGATTCAATAGTTCATTTCCAATACACGTGATCTCAGTCGCAAGAATCTGTGTGGTCGAGGGCCGTACAACGTCAGGGCACCTTCTCCTTTAGGTCCGGACGAACTTTGATGGCTGAAAGATGCGGTGAGCTTAGGATCAGACTCCATGGCCAAACGAATGGCAATGATGCGTTCAAAGACATGAGGCGTCCAGAGTCCGCATTGCCCCAATTTCAGTTGAGTGACCATCTGGCATAATTTATAGCCCAATCGGTCGAATACATCCCTGGAAGCCGCGAATTGATGTGAATAAATCATCACCGGGTCAGTATCCATGGCGAATTCCCATGCTTCCGGATCAATATTCTTGATGAGATCCCAGATATCAACTATACCATCGAATTTCATCAATCTCCAAGGGTCGACACTAGCTCGATAGGCATCAGTGTCCTCAATAACCAATTCGTCATGCTTATCTGCATGGTAGCTTGGTACGGTGACGCCACAGGCGAATGACTCAAATTGTTCGAGGTAGTCTATGGTTTCCACAACCCGGAATTTCGGCGTAATGTCAGTGTGCAAGACCATGATTGGGCTATCGTCGAATAGGGCATCTGCATGTTCCCACATCGTAAGGATGCAGCTGGTTTCGAACAATATGGAGTTGTAAGAAGCATAACCTGGGAAGAAGTCTGATTCGCACAGACCGTCCCTGTAAGCGTGTGTTAATCCACAATTAATATGGGTTATATTGACCCGTCGAGATCGGAAGTCCTTCAAGCGAATTAGATTCAAGCTATTGGGATGGTGGAATATGACGACGTTCAAAGCTAAATCTCGGTTGATAATAAGTAAAAGATCCATCACCCCGGAAAATATTATGCCTTACAAAGACCCCGAAGCTCGGAAAAGTTCGATGAAAAGAGAAAATCCGATCCTAAATTCATAGAACAGAGAAGATTTATCGCAGCTGCCAAATCCGTTGCAAACAAGGTTAAGGCCGTCTTATATAAAGGCGGGAAGTGTCAAAAATGTGACTACGACAGATGCTACGCGTCTCTTGACTTTCATCACAGAGATCCCACCCAAAAAGATGGAGTATGGAACAAGTTTAAGGGACGATCGTGGGCCAAAATCAAAAAAGAACTGGACAAATGTGACTTGCTTTGTGCGAATTGTCATCGAGAAGAACATTTCAATAAGGATGCCGCACAACACATGATTGACTATTTTAAAAACAGAGACATAAAATATGTTAAAAATGGAATTCTAGTTAATTATGACGAAGAGATAAATTATGTCAAAGAGATGCCGATCATGAATATTGAGAGTTCTTGATTGTTACAGCAAATCGTGGGACGTCGATACGTTGATTGAATTGGTCTTTCATGCCGAATGGGATGTAGCTAACGATTCGACCGTCGTCCCATTGGCAGTATGGAGCACAGAGTTGAGTGAATCGCATACCCCATTTCTTATGAAGTTGTATTAGTCTGCCAAGGAAATTAGAATCTTGGTAAAGACTGGCGGAGTATTGTCCGCAATGCTGAATATCGAAGTCGGCGGCAGCCAATTGGTATCCAGTAGATCTAGCTTGGAGGCAGTAGTCAAGCCCGTAGAGATGGAAGCCTTGCCAGCTTGGGTCGAAGCGTAGGCCGGAGTTTCTGTCGATTAGCATGAAGACTTCGTCGACGCTTTGGACTAAGTGGAAGTCTTTAGAGCCAGACCAAGTCGGGTTGTTGTCTTGGTCGTAGATGTTTCCGACTGTGGCGTTTGGGATGTCATTGAGACCCCATTTGCCGAGCAGTTCTGGGTAAATTGTGTCTCGTATACCGGCAGCACCGACTAATGCTACGTTGTCTGGGTAATTCTTTATTATTGATGCTAGTTTTTTGGATGAGGACGGTTTGAATTTTACGTCTTGATGCACGTATAATAGGAATCTGTCTTTGCATATTTCTAAAGCGATGTTGGCAGCTATAGACGCAGAATAGACATTCCCCTCATTATAGATAGGGATTATATTGATGTCCAAGCCTTCACGCAAACATGAAATAGATTCCAGCACGCAAGCTTGAAAAGCTTCAATATTGGACACACAACACGCCACTGTCAATCGAGGCTTACTCATGGCTAACACCACACTCGTTCGAATCACAAATACAACTAGTCAAGTCGTTTCTGTTATGGTCAACGCGATTGATCCTCGGAAATCGAATCCGCAAAGCGCGATTCGTCCGCAAGAAGACGGCTTGTACCAGATGACTTCCGGTAGCACAATGACAGTGGAGCTTCAGCGAATCAGTGTGGGTCAACTTGACAACCTGCAGAACTTGGGACAAATCACTTACGCATAGCCCCGTCCCAATTGTCTTAACTAGTTATCACCGCCCGAAAACATTCGAGAGGTGTGTTACTAGTGTGGTTAGAGCTACACGCCAACCTATCTACATCATCGACAACTCACAAGGTAAGATCGATGAACAACTTCGCTGGGCACAAGAAGATCTTGGAATAAAGATTATTCGCAACAGTGAGAATCTTGGCAAGCCGACCTCTATCAGAAGGCACTGGTCCAAAATCCCACAGGGTCAATGGTTCATCACCATGGACCCTGATGTGATTGTCCCTGAAAATGGGATCGATGACCTAATCTACTGTGCCAATAGTATGTCAGAAGAAGGATACCAAATAGGTATCATATGCCCGGCCTTGGAGCAAAAAGGTAGAATATGGGCTAAGCAATTGGAAAAGAAGAATCTCGTGATGCACAATTGGAACGAGATGACAAGAATCAAGCAAGACGTTTATTTCAATTCATCCCTAGCCGGATGTTTAATGCTCGTCAACAATCTATTCTACAACCACATTGGCGGATTCATAGGATGTAGGATGTATAACGATGACGACGGATGGTTGTGCAATGAATCCGTGAAGCATGGGCTCTTAAATCTTATCAACAGTAATGTGATATGTGAGCACGATTTGAGTGAAGAGACGTCGGGATATCGGACTTGGAAAGACCGGAATTCTACACTACAAATTGATCAGTTAGGATACTGGGATCAGTAATCCCATCATAGAATTCATTGATTAACCACGATTCTTTTTCCAACAGCTGCTTTAAAATCTCCGGCTTATAGATAGCCACGTCTTTTGCAGTTTGGCCGATTTTTCCAGACGTATTGGTCCGTGGAACATTGTTTATTTGTTCTCGTGTTACGTCGTAACCCATTTTGATGAGAAATCTGAACAATCCGTCAGTCAATTGTTCGTTTTTGATGATGTGCTCTACTCGTTGATTCCTTTTCTTGTATAGAAAAAGCTTGGTGAGACTTGTCAGACGACCGTTTGGATCGTAGTCCATCACATTCTGTACGAACTGGTTAAAGTCATTTGAGGCACATTCCCAGTCTATGGGGTGCAACGGCATCCAGCCTATTCTAATGCGATGGTACCAACGAGATTGATACCAAGTCACTGGGTGCCGGATACTGATAAGAGTCGGCAGATTGATGCCCCTCTTGGGCATCGCGAATGATGAAGCATGGTGTTGGCAGACTTCTTCGCCAGTGATCCCAAGCTCTTGAATGACTCTTCGTATATGCTGTCCGCCAGTTTTCGGCAGATGAGCAAATACGAATTTATCAGTTACTAGGGACATTTGCTACTAGATCCGTTGCTTCTTTATGCCATCCTAACGCATTAAACAGCGTAGCTAGGCGATGGTGGTAAGTATGGTTGTTCATAACCTGCTTGTGGATTCGATCTGCCAATTCGATCCGTTCATCTGTCTTCACCATGTAATGCAAATGGATACCAGCGTATTCTTCGGGATTTCTAGCCATTGGCAAATCTGGAAGAAGCTGATGCAGAGTAGGAACTGGATCATGGATCGGCAAACAACCGCAAGCGGCTACCTTCCAAACACGTTCTGGCAAGTCAAATCCCCATTTCTGAGTATGTGGCTCTGAAATGCATGGGCCGATTTGAGCCCGGTTGAACGTTGGTATGACTTTGTCTTCGGGAAGTATACCGTGGCTTAACCCGTCTTGCCACTCTCCCCAACCGTGGATTTCGACTTTGTAATTGTAAGGAGCGACGTGCCTGATCATTGGAATGAGGTATGCGTCAATGCTTTTGGCTTTGTAGGCCCAACGACCACCAATATAAGCGGCTGCGAGGGCACGATGTTCTGGTGGAGCTGTTCGCTTGAAGATCGTAGCATCAGCCCCGGTGGGCATTGGGCACCATGGGATTCCAAGCTTTTCTTTCCAGTATTGCCAATACACTCGGTCTTCTTCGAATCCGTAACCAAAGACGAGAGACGGGTTCATATCTCGAATATATTGGATCGAATCGGCTGATTCATTGATGGCCCCGCAATCCATTGGTCCGTAAGGATTGACGTGCATTGCGAATTTGCAGCTTGGGTCTTTGGGAACGGGCTGTCGGTGTCCTGATGATCCGATATAAAGATCGGGCGAGAACACTTTCCATGACTCAATCAGTCCGTCCCAACGTTGCACTTTATGCCCAGCAGAACGAAGAGTGTTAGCCCAGCTATCGGTAATGTAGCCAAAAGCACCACCTGGTCGATGAACCAACATTATTCTTTTCATGATTTACCCGATTTTTAGATTGTTCTCTAACTCAGGTATTTACCGTAACCTAGAGAGTGCAACTGTTTGTGTTGTAAACGAACACGTTGCTCGATTGTCATTTTATTCAATCGAGCTGCGATCGATTTATTGTCATTATGATGGTCGTTCCAATTAACAACACGACCATGCCATAAATGGACTAGGTCGAATTCGGTCGAACAGAGCCATGATGATGTGCTTCCGATTCTGGTGTAGAAATCGCAGTCTTCGCAGCCATAGCCCCAGAAATCTTCGTTGAATGCACCGCGTTCCCAGAAAGTAGACATCCGGCATGCGAGTGAGCCGCCTTCGAAGTAGCCAACGATGCGTTCGAATTGCACATCATCAGGGACGTACCCTACTCGGTTCACGCGATTCGTGGACTCCATGTTGAGGTAAATGACACGCCCGCAAATGTGGACTGATTCGTGTGATTGGAGTAAGTCGTAAGTCCGTCTAGTGTAATCGACGCGAGATAACATATCAGCGTCATGAAGAATGACTGAATCAGCGGTACACTTTGTAACAGCACGGTTGAATGCTTTGGACTTGTTGAATAGGTCGTTGCCTTCGCCGCCTACGAACAAATAGTGGACCGATGGATAATCATCCCCATTTAGTCGTTGTTCTGAGTCTTGCTCAACTAGCCATATGTCGATTTCGGGAAAAGATTGGCCGATTACTCCTTTGACTACGGATTTGATACTGTCTTGTCGTCCTTGGTCACCAGCGTCTCTACATGGGATGACGTATGAGATCTTTGGGACTACGGATTGCTCGCATGGGGGATGATAGGTTCTTGGGATTCGTTTTTCGAAGAGTGATTTATTACGAACGTAGTGTTCTGTTTTGCTGTCGACTGATGTTGCTTCAGCGTGGATTCTGACGTATTCAGTGCTGCCTACTAAATCGTAAAACCCTGCGGGTTGCAGATTGAATTCTAATGGTCTCATTGACCAATCGACGTGTTCCATGCCATAAAATTGATATTGTGCGTCGAAGTAGCCGATCTTTTTGAGGCAGTGGTTCGACATGTACAACATGGCACCATGTGGTTTATCGGGCACATAGTTCATGCGGATGTTTCTAAATTTCTTTTCTTCCCCTAATTTGGCACCGTAAACGTTGGGTTGTCTGTAGCAGAAATGGTGGAAGCCCGATGCTTTTGCTCCACGAACGTAGAATTCGATCCATCCGGGTTGCAAGAATTCAATGTCGTCGTTGCATATGAACATGTGCTCGAATCGAGACATGCATCGTAGTAATCGGTTGGAATTACTGGAGATTCCGACGTTTTCGGAGTTTTTGATTACTACTATGCGGGAATCGGTTGCGATCTGAGAGAGGATAGTGAGTGTCTGTTTGCTGGTACTCGCATCATCTGAAATGAATAAAGTAGTCGTGTTCAGATCAACTGTTCTTTTGATCGATTCGACGAGTCGCAGCAGCGATTTGCCGCGATTATACGAGAGTATGCCGATTGCGATACCGTTGCTGATTCGGTATGGTGCTTTGGCGTTGTTTTCTTTGTAGATCTGAGTCGCATCGCCCGATACGATCTTTCCGACTAACTGTTTTTCAGTTTTCTTGCGACCTTTGTAGATCCCGCCAGGGCGATGTTTGTGGATGGTGGGACGTTTGTCATGGACAACGGGCTGGCGACGTATACCTTTGTTGGTCGGGACGACTTCTACTGCTTCGGAGTTGCTTGTGGGCTTTGTGTGGACTCTTGGGGCCTTGGTAGGCGTTGTTTTGGGTGTTGAGGTTGGTGTTTGCTTGACCGATGGTTGAGGTACATCGGGAGTCTTGATTGGAGTGGTTTTGGGTGTTGAGGTTGGTGTTTGCTTGACCGATGGTTGAGGTACATCGGGAGTCTTGATTGGAGTGGTTTTGTGTGCGTTGATTCTTTGTTGGATATCGTTCTGTCGTTGAACTCGTGGCTTAGAACCCAGTTTGAGGTGATTCACTGGGGTATTAATAGAACTGTTGGTTCTAGGAACAATTACATTGGATGGAGTGCTGGATTCATCTACTCGTTCAATATATCCACGAGCTGTGTATCTCTCGTAATATTCATCCAGATGTTTTCGTGCTTTGCCTTTTAGTCGAATCCGTTCCCCTGCGGGACCCATTAATTCAACTGTGTGCGGCCACGGGTTGATGTATTCTGGCATAAAGTGGCCTTGATGTATCGCCGTTGATGAACGTTTTGTTCGACGGTTTGAGAATTAATTCTTCATGTTGATTTGACATTTCATCAATTGAAGACTGGTCCAATGCTCCTTTACCCAATAGTTTTTGGGTGGAAAAATGGCCTTTTAACAATTGATCCAACATTCCAGGACTAATAAATTGCCCCTTCGGCTCCACGAAGTCAACTACGTTTAGATCTGCGTCGAAGAACATTTGGTACTTATTGATTCCTGAAGTGGAGGCAATAGGTATGAAACCTTCATTGAGAGACAATGCCTTCATATGCAATTCTTCTAGGTTGGTAATAATATTACCACCCCAATCCGCGATCTGTAAAGTTACATCTACATTTTCACCCAATAGGGCAAAAATCGACAAGCCCGGTTTGTAGGGTTTAATGAAAAAGACATTCTGACCGTACAAAGGTGAACCCGGTGCCAGATCCGAGATCTCGGGGGCTTTATACAAACCAGATTGGGAGACTGTGCTCATGTGAATGCCTTATGATTGTGAATCTGCCACCTCTTGAATTACGAAGTTCTTCAAGGTTCAGTTTCTGTATTGATTTGCCGATCCCGTCTGTACGCACCAATAATGCAGGAAGCCCCGCGATCATGAAAGTGCAATCACTCGGTTGACGATAATCTATGAGAAATCCGTGCCACGTGCTAAACCACTTCGACCAAACAAGATAATCGCCGTAGAGTGGAACGTATGTGAGGATTGATTGAGTATGACATGCTGGTTTGATATCGTTCATCAGTGAGCTTAATCATTGTCCGCCATGGTCAACCGGTCCGCAATCGGATCATAAAAGTAAGTAGAGTCGCCCACGACCCATTTAATACGGTCACCATCTCGTTCGCCGCCCGTGCACTTCTTAATGAATGAATTGACGGCTGAATTTTCACCTATCCTGAGTGGTATAATACTCTCACCTTCATTGATTGGTATAGACGAAGGTGGAGCTTCTTCTTGATCTGCACCAAGAATAGCATCCTTAATGATTTCCATGTAAGGTGGATGGTCGGTCGAGGTATTAACATGGAATTCTTGTTCACCCACGTTGAGACTCACTACTCGACCAGATCCAGGCTTACGTTCTTTGAGAACTTTGATGATTCGTTTCACATCAGCGAGAGAGCTGATGATAGTAACTTCTTCAGATCCTCGTCGAAATTCACGTTCACGTGCCTGACTTAGCAGGGCTTCGGGGTTATATTCGTTCATTTCTTGTCCGAAACTGACCAATGGTGACACAAGTTCGATAGCTGTAACTCTACCGCGATGCAGCAGCTTGTACGAAGTATTTAGCCAATTGGTGGTCCTCTGAAGTGCAAACAGAATAATAGGCAGCAATAACCAATTGGTAGCCCAAGATAATAGCAATGCACCTGGGATAGAGTAAATGACACTCATGCATTGCCCACAGGTGATCCACTTATACAGAGTCCAGTTGTACCACACTGGATTCTCTGCGTACCTGGGAGTGATTCTAGAATGAATCAGGGCGTGACTGATATCTGAGTCTTTTACTAACTCAATTATAGCTTCGGTCGCTAGAGCGACGAAAAAGAATGCTATTACTGGATAATATGGCGACAAGAGAAATTCGTGCATTGTTTCCGGGGCCTTCCGCCAACACGGGTCATCATAACTGTATGCTGGCAGAGGGGGCACTTCTCAGCGTCGGGCCGTCTAACAGCTCGTGGGACCGACGTACGTTCGCCTGTCTTTTGATTATTTACAAAGACACGCATAGTGGAAGACGGTTTTAGATTCACGGCCTGTGGAGATACTGCCTGATTATTAGCAGTCTGAGGGGTAATTTGAACGCGAAGAGGTCTTTTACTTCCACCGCAACAAGCCATAACTTCACCTAGATGGAAAAATGCTGTTTTATCATTCTTATCTTTGTAAGAAGATCATTTCACGATCTTAGAACGATAAAGATTTGTCCGATCTTTACTATTGGTGCAAGCCTCAATCTCGGACTCTGTCGCACCAACGCTCTCAAGTATAGCCACTTGATCAGGTTTCTTGCCTCTCCCGAAGCGTTTCGTTAGCTGCCGGGTACCAACAGGATGTAGAGGACCTTGGTCACGTTCGAGATAGTCCGCCATAGCACGTAGAACTGTCGGAAGGTCCCATTTACCGTGGATACATCGAGACTTATGGAAGTTCTCGATCTTTCCAAGTAGAGCGTTGCCTTCAGAAGACACAACTGCACGAATCCTACCGGATTTATGATCATGATCGACGACAGGAATTAATTCCTCATGGCCCAGAATTGGGCAATGTGGTGGAATATTCTCTTCTCGCCATTGGGCCAGACGCGATTGTGGTACGTAATCGTCGTACTGGGCCATATTAGTTCTCTGTCACGATCATTGTGTTGAGAACTGAAACTGGTGAAAAACCAGCCAGATCCTCTAACGCGAGATAATCCTCGATGTTAGGTGAGTTCACAGAACTCGGGATCAACGGATCTGGGATAACCCGCATATCTGTCTCGGCAGCAAGAGCTACTTGCTGGATAGTGGTGGCGGGATCGTTTTTGTCAACGACGTTACCGTTGGAGTCGATAAGCGTTGGTTTGACGTAAACTGTGTGGACTGCCATAATTATTCCTCATTAGAAACTGACCAATCTAGCTCGTGCAAGGCCGGATACATATTATATTGGCCTAAAATGCCTCTCGCAGCATTGAGATCGAATTTAGTTTCCTCTTGGATACCATTCAGAACGGTATACTGAGCCCGCATCTGATATGGACAAAGGGATAAATCCACAATGTTGATATTGAACAAGAAGGTGCGGGGATCAGCAGAAACGAATTCATGCAATTTATTTGGACATTGAAGCATCTTTTCAGCTCTTACTGGCCCGATTCCCCTATAGCCTTCAATATTGTCCGATTTGTCTCCCATTAAGCACTTTTGCAGAACCGGGTTGCAGAGAGGCTTCTCGTAGAAATCCCCTGCTGGTTTGAGCTGCCGAGCATTCAGGAATCTGAACGGGATCTGCAATAAATCGTGGTCAGATGAGAGGACCACGAGGTCAGTAGGATGGAACAACGCGGCGAAAGCGTAAACAAGGTCGTCAGCTTCGAGCTTGTCACAGTAGTATTGGCGGAAGCCTAGGACTGGTATCACTTTTTTCAACACTTGTAAGTTGATACCGATTGCTTCGCCAATTTCGGGGTCGCTTTCTTTGCGGTTGGCTTTGTATGGTGGATATAGTTTTCTACGCCAAGTCTCATTTCTTGGACAGTCCCAGAAGATATGAAAAGAGGTGGCATTCGCCGTTCTAATCGACTTCTGTATGATACGAAAGAAAACCTCTACCGGACTGTCCTTCGATCTAACGAAGATAGCCCGGTAGAGGATGTTCTTACCATCTATTAACAGATGGGTTCCTGGCAACATGCTAATTTGAGAATCCCTCAAGCATACTTTCGATTTCGTTCATCACGTCGTCTCCGCCTCCAGTTGGAGGCTGGACTGTCTCAGCTGGTGCCGCGACAGGAGCCGGGGCAGCTTGGACCACTTCAGCTGGTGCAGCTGGTGCAGCTGGTGCAGCTGGTGCAGCTGGTGCCGCGACCGGAGCAGCCTGAACAGGTGCCGCAACAGGTGCCGCAACAGCCGGTTGCGCCGGAACGGGAGCCACAACAGCAGCCACGGGAGCCGCAACAGCTGGTTGTGCCGGAACGGGAGCTACAGTAGCCGCAGCCGGGGCAGCAGCCATTGGAGCAGCCGGGGTCCCGAATCCATCATCTTCAACACCGTTGATCAAGTTCTGAGCAACCTTGTTGAGAGATTCAATATTCGGAAAATCGACCTTGGTAGTGAGATCGAACCGCGAGGACAGAATTTGCTGAATACCAGCAGCATCAGACATTGCGGTCGGAGTTCCACCATTAGCCAAGAAACCCGAAGACTCATAGGTGTTGTTCTGTCCCTTGACTCTACAAGAAAGCTGAAACATGAACGCCGCGTTCTCATCAAAGAACGCCCCATAAGCTTGCGGATCAAGCGAATCGCCAGGACCGGTTCGTTCAAGAGCCTCCACCCAAATGTCGAAACACGTACGTGGAGCCTTGTAGAACATGACACGGCCTTCCAAATCGGAGCCATTACCTTGTCCGACAGGGAAGTAAATGTTGACGACTTTGTAGTCGGCTGGCATCCATTCACGACCAATCGCACTCTTTGCAGCACGGTCATCAGCAGCTTCTTTCATGAGATCGAAGCCGTGTTGACACACTGGACATGTGCCGCCATCGCAAACCCGAGGGCATGGCTGTGGCGGCTTGCAAACACCGAAGTGAATACCATAAGGCAAGAAGAACGTATCCAAGCTATGGGAAGCCGGGGTTCCACGCAGCGGATCATTTTCTTGGTAGGGCGGAAGGATATAGAAACGGTACTTCAATTCCTTTCCAGCATCAGCTTTCGCGGGTCGGAACTCATCCGGATCGCTACGGCGACCAGATTTGAGTGCATTGACTTTTTTCCGCATGGCATCGAGATCATAACTCATAACTCATTAACTCCCAGAACTTTCAGAACGTTTCAAACTAGTAAGTGTACGGCCCAAATCAGCCTTCATACGAATCGCTTCAATCATGTAGAACATCTTGCTCGCAACCATATGGGATTGAGCATGTTGAAGTTCTGCACGGTTAACACGTTCGTCCTTCTCTACCAGTGTTTTGATGGCGTCTTGGGCCAGACGGACACCATCTTTCGCAGCGGCATCTAATATCTGTTCATGAGCGGTGGCCCTTGCGGTTTTCACCATTCTTTCCAGAATATTAGTACGGTACTTGGCTTCTGCATAAACAGCCGACCAGAACGCTAATTCTGAGGAAATGTCGGCCAATTGATGCTCAACCGTATCGTAGTCGAGTGACACATTCGCTAAAAGATCAACACGAATGGTCTTATTTCGTTTCTCTAATTGATTGTTCTGGCACTGAGGGCACGCAATCAAATTAGGATCAAAGACAACATTACACTGAGCACAGAAATGCTCGAACATCGAAGGAAGAGTCACTTCGAATTTGAATATCTGCGAATCAATAAGATCCTGCGGAACACTCTTTATAAAGGGTAATTTGCTCATATTAAATCCAACACATCAAAAACTCATTGCTCAGTACATTTATATTTGCTTGGAACGAACGACAGATATCTCTTTCCACTGCTTCCAGCGGTTCCCCATCGACACCTTGTAAGGGAACACAAGATCCTGCGTAAAAATCCCATCAAACGGACGATAAAAAATCTCACCAACCTTCTCAACCACATGGCCCAAAATCTTCTTATCCTTAGGCAAAGAAAGGACCACACCATCATGGATGTCTGTAATTAAGTAGTTCGGAAACATCCGACGAACATTCCATAACACATTCTGCATCGCAGCAGCAACACTACCCTGCAAAATAGCATTAAAAACAGAACGCTCCGTACGATCTTGCTTCAAACGAAACTGACGACCAACAATATTAGCAGAATACTTATCCTCACGAAGCTTCATCAACGTACCCTGCAACCAATTACACAACTTCGGAAACTCACCCCTAATCACCTCATCAGAATAATCCAAACTATTAATCGTCTTCAACAACAACAGCTTAGCATCATCCCGAGCCTGACTACCACACCCAGTCAACCGCTTAGACAAATAAGTATAGGGGTCAGAATCGAAGAAAGAACTATTAAGAGCATCATCACCCGAAAACAATGAAGCGATCCGAAAGTCAGCACAAATCCAGTCAAAATGCAACTGCACTGACTCGTACGGCATCATAGGCTGATAAATCGCATCAGCATTAGACCAACCTTGAACATTAAAACCAGTACACTTCGATCGGCCAGAATAAGTGTCCCAAGACCAATGTGGTTCCATCTTGGTGTAATTCAACATCAAACCAGTGCGTTCCATTCCAACGTAAACGCTTTGTGCTTTGGCTAAGATGTTCTGATATGGACGATTAGGAACAGCCTTGACCAACTCGACGATCTTTTCACAAAGGATCTTATCCTTACTAGAATCGCCGGTTGATTTGATGGAACTGTAAGCATAGTCGCGAGCCTGCGTCCCGCCATGCAGCTCTTCCATATTGAAAGCTCGGAGCAGATCACCCATATTCGGGGACCGAAGATCACCTTGAGCGGCCCACGACAATAGTTCGTGTGCTCCATCAAAGCGTTTAAAGGTCTCAGCGAGACTCTTGCCTCCGCCCTGCCTGAAAATCTCGAAAGCGACAGTCTTCTGCTCGTTTTGGAAATGAAACCAAGCTGGGCGACCTTTATTGTCGATAGTCGCCACAGCGTAAGTTGTCATTTTTCACCAGATTTCGGTACGTCAGATGGTTTAAAAGGCTCAGAGGCAGTTTTCTGAGTGAAATACTTGGTGTTAGGATCGTGTTTGCCCTGGTCCTTCAACCCACGACGAACATGTTCGACTTCGCCTGGGACCCTGTGCTTAGAATACGGGTCTTGATTATCTAGGTGATAGACATGCATGTCACGTTTCGAACCAGCCTTATCTTTCCATCCATATCCGCGTATGTAACTGGAAATGTTTACACCAACGAATGTCTTGTCACAATCTCCACTATTACATCGTGGACAAAGAACCGCCTCTTTTAATTGTTCTTCCGATGGATTCATCGTATGGAACGTCTCGAACAAGAGCTTCTCGCCATATTCTTCTTCGGACATGGCATCGGCTTCTGCCTCAGTGTAATTTGAGGAGCAAGCATTGCATTGGTAGACGTAAACTGGCATAATAAATCTTCAAGGTAGAATTATAGTTGGCGGCGGCGGATCATCTCTTAAAGTGACCATTCCTTCGCCATGACATTGTTTACAGCAACCCATGACGAAAGACACAGCTGACGAACAGGAGCATTCTGGTGTATGCCCCGATCCGCCACAAATACCACACCAGTCCTTATGAATCACACGAGCCGCAGTCGGGCTCGCAGGACGGCTTGCAGACGACGTTGACTTTTGGTCCAGTCGTTGCCTTGTAGAAGATGTTTTTCTCTGTGAAGAGTTGGACAAGTCGTCCCTCATAAGCTGGGCCTTGTTCCTCGACGTTAACGATACCACCACCCTTCGGGTTGATGATAACATTTTGTCCGAGCTTGAACGAATTGACACACTGGGTTCCAACACCGACGATAACGCCAACATTAGAGAATCCACTTGCACCGGGCAAGGCGATTTGGGATTCACGCGGAGTGAGCATCACAGCGACGTAATCATTAAAGACTTCGACAGCTGGGAGGGTTGTCTGATCTGGAACAGAATCAACGACGTTGTGAGACTTTTCGAGGGAAGTATCAGGACCGATCTTACGAGCGGTACCAGCGGATTCAGCAGCTTCGAGAGTAGCGGATTTTGGCAGAGCCATGTTATTCCTTTTTGGACTTAGACTTGGTAGGAGCGTTTTTGTATGTAACCTTGCATTTTCTGCTAGGAACCACAACATTATCTCCGACCGTGATTTTATGACCGGAGCCGTCTCTATCTACAGTGAAAGTCCCACGTTTAATAGTATCAGTGATCGTCTCGGACGCATCGACTTCGATTTGGATGATTGTTTTCATATTACGTATTAATCTCTCGAACTTTCATGGTAGTGTAATTGATCTCGCAAGTAACGGTCTTGTGTTTAGGACCATTCCGATTCTTAGCAATAAAGAAACGAAAACGTGGAGGACTTGATTCACGTTCCTCGGGAGTCTGGTTGATGGTGATAATATAGTCCATTGAGAACTGCTTGGCATAAGACTCTGCCGCGTCCTTCAATGTAATAGCTTCGCCAGTAGATCCCGCTGACCTATTCGTCTGCGTAGCCGTGAATACTAACACATTTTCATTTTTAGCAAAGCCCCGAACCTCATTAGCAACAGCTTTTTGCCGACTGTAATCATCACGATTAGCATACTTATTTCTACTAACCATCAAGTCGAGATAATCGATAATAACAACGTCCGGATGCCAACCATGAGACCGACGAAGGTTATCTAGCAAGTGATACAAATGGTCAACACTACATTGCTCAGGCGGCAATTCAGAAATGAAAATCTTGCCATCATAAGTCGTCTTCAACGAATTAATCTTGCTCGTTATTTCATCCTGGCGACTGACTAATTTGTCCATCGGGATATCTTCACCAAGAACGCCAAGACACCGCATCGAAGTCTTAATGTAATCAAGCTCAAACGTCACCAACAAAACATCCTGCCCAACCCTACCACCAGGACCGGGGCCCTGCCAAGACGTAATGGCATTATTACACAGAACAATCGAATTATGGCTAACCAAACCAGAAGTATAATACCAATGCGGATCAGATATGGTAATATCATAAAAATCTTCCTCGGGACCATCATCAATATAATAGCCACCAGGAGAATAGTAATTTCCATGCCGTAGATGTTCACAATGGAAACCAACTAAAACATCATTAGTACAATCTATTTGATCAGCACGGGCTGCCGTTAATTTTCCATCCCTTATGATCTGTAAAACATGCCCAGGATCACAAGAAAATTTATCAGCTCGAAGAGAGAAAATCTTAGAAGGCCCGCGTTTCATGAACGCAAAATCAAGAACTTTAGTCCAGCCAGATGGGGTCAACACATGGTGAATAGCATCAGGATTCTCTTCTAAATCATCTTTAATGATTGATAATGGAACTTCTTGAAGTCTATTCGTCGGTTTAATTGATCTAATTTTCATCTGTTTTCAAATTCCATGTGATTTTCAATGGCCGATTGTACAGGTTCACCCACAGAAACCACTTGCGGCTTTCGTTTTTCATGAGGACGAAAACCTTCTGCTTTATATTCATGCTGAAGACGCAAATCAAGCCATTTGGCGTCCTCTAAATCAAGTTCGATTATTATTTTCGACATCTTCTATAATCCCTTTGAGTCTTAAAAAAGCTTCCTTTGGTGTTTTCATAATCTCTGATTCCCAGAACACGTGAACAACATATCCAAGAGCTTCGAGATCGTTTTTCCTAATCTCATCTTTTTCTTTTTTGTTCATTCGTCCGTCATTACAAACAAAACGATCTGAATGCCAATAATCACCATAAACCTCTATTACAATATTATCAAATAAACAAAAATCTACACAATACTTGTCTATCAGAAACTCGAATTCAAAATCGAATTCGAAAGAATACAACATGCCCCACATAGCAAGTTCTGGTTTAGTGACAATTTTAGATTGTAGAGATCTAGTTCTGGCAGACACTCTTTTAGTCTTATCAGTATGACCTCTTCCATGAAAACCATTATTAGAACCACATGACTTTTTACTTAATTCCTTTTTTATTTCCGATTTTGGTTTGCCGGTTCTTTTTTGAATCGATTTAATAGAAGCCGGGTTTCTAGCCCCAGAATTACATTCTCTCAACAACTTTTTCAATTCATCGGTAGAATACCTCTCAGCAATCCCTTTCTGACGAGAGCTTAAAGCGATAATAGCATCATCAACTTCCATCCCCTGATATAGATAGAACTCTATACATGATGGATTTCGGAGTCTGTTGATGCTACTACATTCTCTAGCAAAACAAGAATAAGCAAAATCCCTTCTGTGAAGGTTGACATCTCGGCCGCAACCACAACAACATTTTGGGACTTGAAAATAATCTTTCAAATAATCCCCAAAATCCCCACCACGCTCAGAATTGCGTCTCTTAATACCATGTACATCATGTAAGTGTGTCATGAGCTTATTCGGATGAGATCCGTCACACTTCCAATCGCATATCTGACAATTCCAAATCCCAGGAATCATCGACAGATGGTAAATCTCCGATCTCATCCTCTTCGGTAAGATCTTTAACTTTAACTGCTCCGCGTGCAGTTTGAACTTTTCTAAATCCTGCAAGTTGTCGAACCGTACCATCTTCCATCTCCAATTCATAAAGCTGTGAATTTTCTTTATTTACAATCGAAGTTGATAAAGAATGGCATTTACCGACGTTTGTTCCCGCCAGCCAACAAACGACTTCCTTCGGACCGGGACCGCCATCATTAAGAAACTTATCAAGACTTCGGAAACCAGAGGTACGATGCTCAATAGCAGACGGGCTGAACAATAATTCATAATTATCCAGAAGCCACAAACCCTGGACCTGCAGATCAGTAATCCGATTAGCCTCTTCGACGATCTTCTCGATCTCATCAAAATCCCCGTTCTGATAAGCAAGCATCGCCTCGTCTGAATAGATCAAGCCGAAAGCCCTCTTCCGAGCCCATTCGACCATCTTCTCTTTCAGAATGGGAACATCACGCGGGTTCGATTTCTGATCGATAAGTTCCAGAACCGATTCATATGGGTCATCCTCAGTCATATGCTGAAGGATGAAATCACGAAGCAGGCCCCGAGTCGGGACGATTTGATGCTTCTCAATGTGATTAAGAATGATAGCGATTACGTATCGTGCTTCAACCGCTTCAAAAAGATCTGGCGTTAAGAATCGTCCGATCGAAAGAAATAGATCCGGGTGATCAAGGGCAAGGGGGATCAGAGCCTTCTCAACGTACTTGCCAAATTCGCTCTCAGCCTCGTTATTTTGAGTGAGAAATTTGGAAGTATCTTCGTACATATTATGGTCCTGAAGTGCCGCTCGTACCTGATGTAGGATCAACGCAATGCGTAGCGATCCTATTTTGAATTGCAGCTAGTTGATTTTGATGATACTGTTCTGCCAACGCAAGAGCATCACAGATCTGAATAAATTCGCATTCTTCGAAAGTGATAATTGCCCCATTTGTCAGACTCCGACGCTCCCCATAATGGGGAGCATGCGTTGGCAAATTGGGCCTAATTAGAATGGTATAAACCCACCCATTATTTCCACGGGTAACACCCGCAATCGTATGAGCTTCTAAGAATCCGACTGAGGCGGATTCTCGGAGGTAGACGGTTGTTCCTCGTTCGTAGAGGGGAGCGTCGTAGGGCATGAGTCTGTTCCAGTGATTACATGATTGTAAATTCTCTGAAATAGATTTGGGTCTGTCGCCAATATAGCAGCAGAAGCCGCCATACCATTGCCAAGAGATTCCCCATCATATTTGATATGACTCCCAGAGACAGTAACAATTTTCTTATCTTTCGCTACCGTCAACAAGCTGGAATATGGGTCGACACCATAAATTGGGTATTCAGGCAGACCAAACGTGATATTGAATTCAGCAACAGTAAAAGGCGGTGCGATCTTATTCTTCTTGAATGTCACCTTGGTGGTATTACCAACAATGGTATCACCAACCTTGAAAGAGCCTGTCCGACGAATGTCCATTCGAATAGACGAATAGAATTTCAATGCCCTCCCACCGGGGGTTGTCTCAGGAGAGTTATGCACAACAACACCAACTTGATTACCACCAGCCATGTAATTATGATTCCCTTCTACAGAAATATCATACTTTCCCTTCTGCTTCATTTGTCGTTTGCTAGCTGGTCGAATATCAACAATCTCAACACCGCAAGATCTGAAAGCCCTTTTTCGACTAAGATTTAATGTTTTGTAAAACCCGCGACGACAAACAGGTAATTTTCTGTCCATACATTCTGGGACAAAGCAAGCGATCTTAGAAGCAATATTTTCGCTGATGTCCACGTCAAATGTGACTCTGCCACCACGAGACATGTAGTGGAATAAGCCTAATTCATCAAGTGCTCGACTAATTTGATCAAGCTTCTCACCATCACCAGCGAATCGTTTGATAGATAATTGATAACGTTTACGTTCGTAAACAGCATCATCCATCATCCAAATAGCAAAACCAAGCCATGAAAAATTGTCAAGCAAAATCATTGGGTCGCGATTTGGATAATCACGCTTAACTTCAGCAAATTCAGGATACTCTATTGAAGAATAAAAGACGCCAGAATTACATTTATAATCAGCCATCTTAAGACCAGCAGCAGAAAGAATTTCAGCCTTCCAATTCATATAATGAGTATCAATATTATCTCGAATCTTCAGAGCAGCTCCTAATCTCTTCTTATTTTTGGAGATATGAGAGTCACCGGACAACACTCCAGTAAGGAATTGACCAAGAGTGCCATTTGGGTGACCGTCTTCATCAAACACAAAACAATCTTGTTTTGTGGTAAGATGATCACCCACACTCAAAGAATCCATTTGAACGAATTCATTATCACACAATACTTCGTGACTTGGAGTCACAGTGATTTGCATGGTACCGTTTTTCGTACCAGTACCACGCAATGAAACGTGAAGATAGTCGTCAGATATTTCTACATCACCATTGTGGTGCCAGTCGACGATTTTCTTTGGTTCGAATTCCTTGGTCTCGATGTTGTAAGACCATACCTCACCTTCAACCTTTTCATCATAAACTTGACGAATCGGCAATACTCTGCCATCTACAAATGGGATTAAAGTGTCGGCATGAAGGCAGCCGAACATGACGCCGATCTTCTCTCGGATCTGATTAACACACAATAGAGTGCATTTACTGGCTGAAACAGGGCCATTGATTTTAGCAAAGGCACGACTGTTCATTCGAGCATTAGCACCAATTTGGTTGTTACCCTCAAGAGTGCCTTCGATTTCGTCTTTCGTGATCATGGCAGCGATAGAGTCGATGATCACCAATTCTACCTTGCCGGATTTGACAAGCAATTCGACAATATCGTACGCTTGCTCACCATTACTCGGCTGAGAGAAGATCAATTCTTCGACGTTCAAACCGATCGCCGAAGCCCAAGTGGGATCAAAAGCGTGCTCGACGTCGACAAAAGCCACACGTCCTGGTCGTTGCCCAGTCACTTTGCCAGAGTCGTCTTTGACGTCAAAAAGAGTGTTCTGAAATGCTGCACCGATTTTGAGGCACGTGGTAGTCTTTCCGCTCGACTCAGGCCCATAGATCTCGATGATCCTGCCTCTCGGGATTCCGCCGCATCCGATCGCCTCGTCGATACCGACGACACCGGTTGGAACGGAATCTACTGGGACAATAGCGTTGTCTCCAGCGAATCGTACGGCTTCGACACCATACTTAGATATGAAGTGTGCTCTCAGCTCAGTCAGATCTTCAATTGCTGTGCTCTTCGTTTTAACTTTCACCATCATTCTCACCTTGGTTATCAGAATTAATAGCCGGTTTCACTTCCGTAGTGAACTGGCCTACTACCTTTACGGCAGATGGTTTAACACGTAGAATACGGGCACCTCGTGACAACACAAGGAATTCGTCGTGGCTAGATACAACAGACCATCGGCCACTTGAATCAAACCCACCTTTCTGCCCAAGAACACCAGTGGTATCAATAATAATTACAATGTCGAAAGCACGGATATTCTTCATTTCAAAAATAATCTTGAACCAAAAGTGGATGGGAAACTAAACTTATGAATAACCAAGACAAATCAATCGTCGAAGAGATCCGAGCTTATTTAGGTCTCGACGCCCATGACAGGGGCGATGAGCAACGATTAGCTTTGGGTTCGCAACATATCCGCGAATACATCGACGACGCCTATCGTCTGAAAGTCGGTAAACTATCCCACTTCGATTCAATCGTCACTGCATTCAGTAAAACACATCACTCAATGTATATTGACGACCCCGCATTCGTCACCACCTTCAAAAAGGAAATGACAGCACGGGGCCTACCAAAACCACAAATCGAAGAAGCACTCGATGCGGTCGACGCCGTTCTCGACAAAGTCGTCAAAGAATTTGGTTCAAAGCAAGAAAAAGACGGCGGAACCCACCCGAAATTCGACGACATCAAAGAAGTCAGTCAACCCGGACAACCCGATAATGGTGGATTAGTCAAGCCACGAGACGGGCACAAGCAAGAGAATAATATCGACAGCGACCTGCCAATCAACCGTGACAAAGCCCCTAAAACGGCAGAAGCCTGAACTAGAGGGTTAACGGCGTACAGTAACTTCCCCAGCCCCATTGCATTTGGGACACTTCTGACCACTCACCTGACCGGTAGGAGTCCCATCCTTCATACATAATTTACATGGGCTAAATTGGACTGAATAACCGTCACCAAATGATTGGTCGACAGCTCCATTATTCTTCCCATCTCGCTTCATTCTCTCCCAATTATCATTGAAAGCCTTCTCGCTATTAGTATCAATAGCGATAATGGTTTCACCAGTCTCATCCACAGTACGTTCTGGTAACTCAAACTGACGACCAGTCGGAGACTGAACACGCTGCTTGACCTGAACCTTCTCACCGGGTTTAACAGATTCAACAATCGGAGTCCGAGCTGGTGCAGGGGTCGAAACGGCGACAGCTTGAACCGGAGCACCCTCCGAAGCACCCTCCGAGGCTTCCTCTTGGTCTTCCTCGTCTTCGCCGTTACGTGATGGTATTTGCTGCATCCTCATCGTTACAGGACCAGGAGAGGCCACAGGAGCCGCTGGAACGGGTTGAGCCGCTGGGATAGGTCCATTATCCGTAGGTCCACCAATGGTCATCATACCGCCTTTGGCGATCGCTTCCTCTAAATCGAAGCCGAAAGTCTCAGCCAATTCTTCTGCTTGAGTGACCAATTTGACCACCGCATCCCTTACTTCAGCGAGTGATCGACCCAACTCGTCATCGCAAATAGCAACAGTAATCGGGCCAAGACTACATTGAACAGTCACAGAAGTATTAAGTTCTTCAGTCGTCTTGCTAAACAAGCATTTTTTAGCCATCGTAGGAACCCATGTCAAAAGCAATTATTGTCAAAATTGATCTCGCAACGCCGCCCGAAGAATACATCAAACGTCACTTGGGCAAGCAGTCTGAAGAAACCAAGGCGGCAATCGAAAAAGTAGTCCAAGAGAAAAAACTCGTCCAAAATGCCAAGGATTCTCTGAAAGAAAAAACACGCCAGAAAACCACAGCATTAAACAACCTATTTACTCAAATCCACGCACAGGGCGAAACTGGTATGCCCAAGCAAGAAGTCATCGACGCCATGATGGAAATGGAAGCCGTCAAAAGCTCGTCCGGAGCGACTTTGAAGCTCAAGAAAATGGTGGCCACCGAATTAGTCGGATATGAGCTAAAAGTGACCAAGACGCATTATTTCATCGTCAAAGCCGAAAACTGAGCGTAATCCCTAGGGACGTCAATAGTCCTCAATCTTTGCAAGACGGTATGGACCTTAATCTCCATACCGTCCATCATCCATTGAATCTGCTCTAAATTTTCAGTATGGGTATAATAACCAATTGACCCATTAAATTTCTTAGGAATTCCCTGCGGGAAGATATAAACACCAATGTGCTTATAAAACTTCGATCCATTATAGGGAATACAAGACCGACTGAAGTACAAAGCTTTGCCACCTGCAGCAAAGACAACTTTGACAGTATTCGGGTCATCTGGATCATCATACTTATCATCTGACAAGAATGAATATGCCAAAGTATGAATCGGAAACGAGGTGTCAGTAACCAAACCGGCCAAAATACCATTCAGCAACATCGGATCTAAATCAGGACAGTCAGCCTGAATGATAATAAACGGATCGTTGATATTATTCTTCATCAGATAGCGATGAACCCGATCAGATCCAGAATGTCCAAGAGTAGAATCAACGATCCGGACTTTAGTAAAGTCCACCTTACTCACAGCTTCTACTATCCTGGGATCATCCGTGAGAACAACCACTTCGCTAATATAATCACACTTGGCGGCATTCTCAACAACATGATTAATCAGCGGTTTCCCACCAATCTCTATCAGGACCTTCCCAGGGAAACGAGAAGAATCATATCGAGCAGGTATAAACGCAATCATACTATTGATCCATCAGCGATTTTTAATAAGCGGTGCAAACAACTGGAAACGTCCATAGCAGAATCCCATTGAGCAGACATACCCAATGGGACGATACCATACGACTTGAGCCAATGCACATCTGAAATAGCACCAGCTGGCAAACAGCCAGGATAGAAAAACCCAGAGATCAAATCAAAATCATCAACATAGGGCGTCAAATAAAGCCCCGGATTGTCGATCCGATCCAAGAAGTAGAAAATGTACTTGTTTTCGCTAACCTGTGCGGTCTTATAAAATTGAATCTGAGGATCGACGACATAAACCTGATTGAACCCCTCATAATTCAGCGTGCTCGACTCTAGAAGAATCACACTAATATCGATACTATGCAAATTAGACTGATAATTCGTCAATTCGCACAAATCATCGAGCGGGATAGTAGAAATACAATTATCGAACTCAATCACATGCCCATCATTAAACTCGATCCTATGAGGCTCGATAGACTTAATAGACGAGATGTTGCGAGAACTTTGCAATTCCTGATAGTACCGCTGGTATAATGCAGCATAGAGCTGATTCACTCTGGTCCCGTATACATCGAACTCCATCCGGTGCGGATAAACGAGTTCTAAATGTCCAGGGATTTGGAAGCCATAGGTCTTGGCCAACCAAAACGAGCAATGCTCTTTGTCAAAGCCGCGAACTAACTGCCCCTCGTGCGACCAGCAGCATTTATAGGGGTGTCGTTTGATGTCGATGTTCAAAGCCTTGAGTTGATTCTCTAAAGGCTTCAGTAGATCACTAGCATAAATGAAGTTGTCAGCCGATGCCGGATTGACTCCATAAAATCGACTAGGCCCGGCACTGATCATTTCATAATCGGAGCCTAAAATATGACGAGCCAAAAAAGCATTAAGGCCGGAGCCTAATATTACATTCATTATTCGCCGTCAGGGTCAAAGTCAGTTGGTATAGCATCTGGGGTGTTTTCTAGCAGCTCGCCCATCGCATCAAACACATCCCCACCACGAAAATCGATTCTATCTTCCTCAGGCTTCTTGACCTTCTTCCATTGATCACGACGGCGAATAAATTGCCCAAGGCCCTCGCTGCGTCTTTCGACCATTGGATCTTCGATTTCCTCGATCAACATTGGCTTCTCGTCATTGTCTTCATCAATAAACATTGCATCAATATTGCTCAATGCCGTTGGGTTGATGTCGAACAATACTAGAGAACTAGTAGAAATCGGATCTCTGAACGGAAATTCATGTTCGATGACTTCCGGAACATAGACGTAAGGAAAGCACTTTTCGCAGTACGTCGGTATGGGGACATTCAAATCGTCGGAAGGCTTTATTAGCTGTTCGATCAGACTGCCGCATTCCGGACATGTAGTCACAGCCATGGTGGGACGAATCAATTCGCCATTTTGACGAATATAATCCTTATTATAATCATCATCGAATTGCACTGGGCGTAGAATGAGCGATTGACCATTCAATACGCCTTCAAGGATAGCAAAAGGATTCGACATTATGATTCTGTCTCCCAAGAGCTTGCACCCGGAGGCACAGGCTTCGGTTCGAACTCGGGCTTGAATTGTGGGTGTATCAAAAACGAGAGATAATTTGGGTCGGTCGCCACCGCTTTCGTTTCCAAATCGACCTCAACAGCGGTGACAAACACCAAAAAAGCCGGACCATTCACAATTGGTTCGCCAGATATCTCACAATCTGCTCGGCCTCTGCGTTTTTTCTGCTGAAGTATAACATTCGTACCAATGACTTTCTGGGCGAATTTGCCATGACAATTGCCACACAAATCAAGAGATCCTATAGCAGCTTTGCGATTTGCTTTAAGAACGGAAGGCCCCATACCATTGATGATATTGACACTACAGAGATCGTAACTGTAGTATCTGAACTTCGATTTCAATTTCATGTGGCAAAGATCACACGATATTCCATCTTTAGTCGTAAGCTGGGCCATTAATCTTTCCGATTCAACGGGATTATCACATTATTACGCAACATCGTAAAGGACTTGCGTTTCGGCTGATAAGTCACCGGAATCATACAAGCAACACCCTTCCTCAGGACCGATGGGTTAATCTTCTCTAGATTGTCGCTCCAGATGAAAACTGTCGTGGTTTCACGACCATCAGTAACATTCAATCGACAATAAGGATCACCCTTCTGAGTGCTACCTCTATGTACTTCATTGATAATGCATTCGAGGAAAGCAGCCTGCTGAGTCATGAAATCCTCAATACAACCCTGGATATCCCGATTAGCCCGAGTATCATACATCAAAAGCGGATTGGATAGATGATAACCCAAATACTCTTCTTCATAATCAATGATTTCCGAGATCTTGTAATCGTCGAACAATTCATTGAAAGTCTTCAAATCGTGCTTATCTTCTGGCATCCATTCAGTCACCCGCTTCGGATAATTAGCTTCCTTCTTGCGAGGGAATAAATCACGATAGGCGTCAACCTGACGATCACGTTCATTCTCGATCTCGGAAGGCGACCAACCAACATGCTCAATCAGAGTCGGATACAACTCACGACGTTCAGCAGTCTTCATCTTCTTATACTTATAAACATAATAATGCCACAAAGCCCGGCGATTCTCATGATCCGGAACCTTCTCGAAAGCCCCAAGACGAATCAAACGCTCAACAAGAGTCTTACCAGCATTCGTACGTTCGATAAAGTCATCAAGCGATTCAAAAGGCCCCTCGACCTCAGTGATGGCACGATCTGATTCACCGATGCCCTTAATCGAAAGCATACCGACCGAAACAACATTGCCAATCACGCTAAAATTAGGGCTCAGATTGTTCACATCAACAGGGATGATCTCAAACTTCTCGTAGCCCTCTTTCGGAGGTCGTCCGAGCTTGGTGATCTCAGTAGGGTGCCAACCTTCTGCACGGGCCACGGAGATATAACGGGGAGCCTTCTTTGGGTCACACGTACTCAGAACCGACGCGATCCACTCTGGGAAGAAGTGAGCCTTGAACCATGTGCAGCGATACGCGATAATAGCAGCGTACGCAACGCCGTGACTATTTTTGTGAATAACGGAACTATTGCCGGTCAAATAGTTGTGGTGTTTTGATTGCATCTCTGGCGAATAAGTTCTTTTAACACCCAAAGAAGTCAACGATTTAATTTTCATATTTTCAACCCATATTTCAAATTACCAGAATCCCACAATCTACGATAGCCGTTTGCGAACATATTTTCTGACTCAGTGAGATCAGGATCAAAATGATCTAGTTTCTCAGAAAGTTTATGCTTTTGAAATGACCTTCTGTTATACAATTTATTAGATCTCCAATATCTATAACCAGGATTCGTGATACCATTAAATGTCATCCCAAATTTAGAATAACACGTATCTTGAGTAGTAAAAGATCGATCGACAAATGTTTCGATACAAGTCGGTTTGTCGAATTTAATAAAGCTTTTCATGAGTTTGGAAAAACCGCCAATAACGGTATGTCCAATAATATTTGCAAATCTGGAGATGGAATAATTTACATCATTTCTGGTTAGAGATAAAACAGAAACAATTTTACCATCATTCTCTAGAGCATACGCCACATGCGGCATAACTCCACAATGATAATGATTATCATCAAAAAATCTTTTAGCCTGCAAATTGTCCATCTTGATAATAGAGCATTTTCTTGCGTAGATCCTAGATGATAAACCCAAAGAATTTTTTATCATCGAATCTGCTACGATTCTTCGTTTAGAATAATCAAGATCAACAAACTGCAACAACTTAAAACCTCTTCTATAAGCCATGGCAGATTTCATAGAATGATAGTTTCTGTGATATGTCGATTCTTTAATATTGAATGAATGAAAATAAGCACCATGATATTCTATACCAACATTAGCATCAGGTAGCCAGATATCCAATTCCAAACCATTTAAAATAGATCGGTTAGATCTTTCTATTTTACCATCATAAACAGAAGCGATCCAATCAGCCAGTTCATTCTCTGGAATAGAAGTCAATTTCTCAGTGTTGCATTTAGGACAGCCATTTTTCTGTCTAACATGCCCAGTTGGGCTAGTTTCAAAATCACCGTGTTTAGGACATACGACTATCACTTTTGTTCGCTGATTTATATATATCGTTTTTGAATAATCATATTTATTACCATGGGTCGCAACACACCTTCCGATGAATTCTTCCTGGTTTAAAGTTCGTGGGTCATCTGATGGACTATCATAATAATCGGACCTAGCTTTAGTCACTCTGTCGACATAATCTTGATCTGTGCGAAATTTTTCCTTGATCGCCTTTGACATTTTCTCCTTGAAGTCTTCAGAAACAGAAAGCCTTTCATGATTGATCACCATTTTCTCACGATAAGAAGGATCTTTCCATCTTTCTTTGGCTGTTTCAGATCTTTTTGAAAAACTGGAAGACTTCGACGCAACAATAGACTGTCTCTCTTTAAAAGAGTCCAAAGAACGAAAACATTTCGGACAATGATAACAATTAACGTGTTTAGATTGATTATTAACCTTCCTAACATGATCATAAAAATTCGTATCTGAATTCTCATTGCAAGAATAACACGACACAATAACTCTATGCTTCAGCTTTGGTTTAACATGACCTGGATCGACCAATCTAAGGCGTGGTGATCTCCAATCCTTTGGCAACAATTTCTCTAACTTCATGATACAGGCCATCCTCACATAAAAATTTATGGTCTAAAGTCACGTCTTCGCAAGAACCGTCTTCGAACTCTACTCTAAAGATTTCTTGTTCACCAGAATAACTAATATCCACACAATGATCTATGAACAAATCTTGTCCATCATATGACCAAAGACTTGGTAATTGATTATGTTCAAGAAAATCACTTGTCACGGGGGGAGAGTCACACCATTCTTGAACAGTCATCTCTAATCCAGTAACAACACATTTCAATTTTGTGTCGTATGACAAACATTTATTAAAAGCGTAGCGGCCGAAAGCCTCAAGCTTGCCCCAATATTCCTCAGCAAAATCGGATCCAAGTGTCTTCGAAGCACCCCTCATCCACTTTTCTTTGATAGCTGGGAGCTTGTGGACCTTCTTCTTCGCAATGTCCTTCCGACTCATCTGAGCCTCGGTGGCCGAAAAACCACCCAGACGTTGCCAAAGAGCCGTCAACTGTTCCTGATAAGTACAAACACCATAAGTCTTCTCAAGGATCTCGAACATAATCGGGTTGCGAGCCTTAAGCTCGCCCTTCCACGATTGAGTTGGATCATCACGATTAGCCAAAACAGTAGGAATCGACTGCATCGGGCCAGGGTGCCCGAGAGCATTCAACAATGTCAACTGGTGCGGATCACTGACACCCTCACCCTCAGATGCGTCAGCCAAAATCGACTTGGCCAATGACGTATCGAACTGGAAAATCGTGTCCGTCCGTTGGGTGTTGATGAGCTTATAAGTCGCTTTATCATCATAGCGAATCTCGTGCTCGTTCCCATCCAAGTCATAAAACTTGCCACAATAACCAGCCTCGGGATCGACATCATCAAGACCCGAAAGTTCATAGCAACCGCCATATCCCTCGATCTCTTGTGGGATACCAAAAGTAATCCCGCGATTCGCCTTGATCATATAACAACAGTTATAAATGTACTCCAAGGTCTTAAGACCAAGAATGTCCCATTTAATATATCCGCATTTGGATAACTGTTGATCCCCGCCCTCAGACCACATCGAAACCCAAGGGCCATCAACCTTATTCTTACCAAGCGGGATGTTGCCAAGAAGCTTGGTGCTGGCGATGATTAGAGCACCCGCATTCATGCCCATGTTGCGAATTCGACCGACCATTTTAGCCGCATAGCCAATAGCAGCCGGGAAACGACGAGCAAAATCAGCTAAAGGCTCGCTCTCTTTCAACAGACGTTCGAGAGTCGGAGCGTCAGTTAGTTCACTACCACATTTCGGACATTGATAACGAGCGTGGCGATTGCCACACTCACGCATTTTGCCACTCTCATCTGTGACGTTGCCCTTACAAGTAGCCAGACCACCGGGTTTGAGGCTATCAAGATCATCGGGGAGATTAGAAGTCAGCTTTTCAGCTTCGTTCCTATGCATCAATCCTAAAGCGGTTGCTGCGTCTTGGATCGCCATCTTGAATTTGTATGTCTGCCATGTGCCGACACTACACACTTGAAGATCGCCTAATCCGTTCCCATCACCATAACGCCTGATGGCGTAGTCTTTGATCGGATCGCGGGCCGCTGGGAGACAGTCAATGTCAATATCTGGGACGTCGTTGTCTTTTTGGAAGTCATGGGGTGGGCTACCATGCTTCTCGACGTATGCGGCGACATCGTCGTAGCTTGTGCTGATTAGGCATTCCGAGCCTCGTTGAGACATGGGATCGACGGGTTCGGTCAGCATCCCGAGAACCCATGGTATCAGCAGATTGTTGGGGTTCGAGTCGAATTTGGCTTCGGTGTTGAGATACTCGATCCAGAGGCCATTTAAACCTTGCTTGTTCAGTTCGTACAACTCGAACTCAACACGATCCTTGTATTGTTCTGGTAAGTGGTCGGCTGCTTGCTTTACAGACTCTTCGAACTCTTCCCAGGTTTCAATCTTGTTTAGCAGCGTTGTACTCATCCAGTTTTTCCGGGTGCTTTTGTTTGACGTGATTGGTAACACCGAAGGCTTTCTTCATCGTTTTGTCACAGTAAGGACAGGAGAAACCTTCAGTCGGTTTCTCTATCACTTCTGGTGCTTCCTCTTCGGAACCACGGGGATCAGCGTTTGGTACTTCCGTGGTGGCATCCGTCTCGGAGTCGTCTTCAAGGAATTGTGGTGGCACATCATTGTCGACCACTAAATCCTCAACGTCAACGACGGCATCGGATGATTTGATGAAGTTCCGGAGCGAGACTGGAAGTAACACCCATGGGCCTTCTGCGACGATGTGTTTTCCTTGTATTGTATACGAGCTGTAATACAAGAGCAGATTATGGTCGTTCGATTGGGAAACGATCTCTTGCAGATGCTTCTTAGAGAAAGCCTTGCGAAATCCGACGATTTTGGATGGTGGTTCGACTAAGGCGAAAACGAATTTTTCGTAGTCGAGGTCATTGAGTGACTTGCCGATATCAGCAGCGACATTCCCGCTGTCATCTTGATTGTAGAACACAGAAGGGGGCAGATTTTTCACAATGATTTCATCCACAATAGCACGTTCGTCAGAAGCAGCCAAAAGAGACGATTCAGCTGATAACAATTTCTCGATCACCAAGTCTGGTGCACCATATTCAACACGCTTGAATTTGTCACGCCACTCACCAAGCACCTTCTCAGTACAAGATGACTCATCCGGGCTGACCAATATCAATTCGTGTCGGAAATTACCTATTGTGGCAGCTAAAGCCAATAATTCACCGCGACCGGCAGACGGGCAAATCTCAGCAGAACCAAACCAACGTGCCATGTAAAGCATGGAGTAGTCTCCATCTTTCATCTCACGTTGGACTTGGAGAGAGCAATAAAGTTGTCGGTCAATTATTGAGTCGTCGTACTGAATTCTGATCATGTTGATGAAACCGGTTTTGGCATGGATGCATTGAGACGGTATCCACCACGGGCTTCTGCAAGGAACCGGTCGAATGACAGGTCCCATTTCAGAGGATCGATCGAGGATAAACCGAGTAAGTAACAAACAAGACTACCACCAGCCGAATTAGAGCTAAATACCCCATTCAGTTGGTAACAATTTGTATTGCTGATTTGAATATCGTAAACCTTGCCATCATAATGTGACTTGGTTATCTTTTTGATTTTTCTTCTCTTTATAGAACCTTCTGTAACCAATTTCTGCAATTCGGCGATGTTCTGGATCTGAGAAGGTAATAGATTCTTGTTCATAAATTTTCTTAATTTGTTTCCACATATTAGTCCCACCGAGACCGGACAAAATCCCCTCAGCCAACAAAAGGTCTACATCATATAACACGTACTCATCTGCTACGCCAGTTTCTTGAATGTATCGAATAGCAGCTTCTCGCTTCTCGGTAATATTGTTTTTATAATAACCCTTTATTTCTGCTATTACTCTTTTTCCACTTGGATAAACAAGATAAAAGTCTGGGTGATAAAAATGAGACCCATAAGCTATAGCGTTTTCGCATCTTCTTATTACATCACATTCTTCCTTGATACGCGAAATGAATATTAATTCAAATCCGCTATCGAACCTAATATTATGGCCGTTTATGAGAATAGAACCATAAACCGACCTGCTTCGTCTTCTGTGTTTTGCTGAATATTCAACATCAGTTTGCATTAATCTATTGTGTTCTTCGAAAGATTTTAAACACTTGGACCTATAGTCGGGATTTTCCCACAACTTGATGCTTCTTTCTTTATGGTCACTCAAAACATCTTCTGAAGTGTTGATCAGCCTTTGTAAGCATATGTAGCATAATTTGGAAAATCTGTGGTTTTTCCTCACCAAAATCTTAGACCATTCTGTTTGACAATTTTCGCCACAAGTTTCACATTCATATGAGACAAGAATTTTGGAATTAACATCTTTTAAATACTTGATCGCAACATCAAAATCGATATCCCATTTAAAAACATCAGAATGAAAATTTTCTGGAAGAACATCAAAAAGATTTGGTGCTTTCTGCAATTTAATCAGACAATCTCGACAATAGTTCTTATTCTTATGATGTTTACGATATCGCAAATTGTGAGTTGTAGTAGAATGATGTTTCCCACATCCAATACAATCAAATTCAACTCTTATGTATTTCATCATGGTTGTCTATTAGGTCCGAGCGTGTATCAATGATTTCATCTGTATCTTTGATTTCACTCGCTTTCAACAACACAACGATTTCGTCTCTAATGACATATAATTTATGATCGGAAGTCACGGTGACACTATCATAACCATAGTCTATTGTTATCAATTCTTCCGAAACATCATAAATGAATTTGTTTTCGACTGTTTGTGGGTTATCAAATCCATCTAAGACGTCATCGCCAACTTCTATATCAAGAATAGCTTTCGAACTTCCGTCTCCCATTACCACTTTTTCAGTCGGAATAGAACAGCCCCGTGGACCAAAGATCCATCCCTGCGACTTTCCATACATAATCAGATCCTGAGTAATCAAGAAATAACTAGCAAAGCCTTTGGAAATAAAACGAGTCAGCTCGATAGTAGCTTGTTGGACGTAAGTGACCTCACGACCATCGATCACGAACTTGCGATCGACCTTATCAAGACCTTTCATTCTCAACGCTTTCATCACAATCTCAGTCAGCTTCGTAGCATCATCAGTGATACGCGGAAACTTTGGATTGCTATCCAACTCAATGTAATCACACTTATCAACAATCTCAAGAGTAGCATCACACATAGCCTCGAAAGCACTAGATGACACCTTCTCACAGTAGCGGTTCGACGCATAATAAGACCAAAGCTCAGCCCTGGTCTTAAAATATTGCTCGCTACTATTCACATGGAACAAATCAGGAGAATCAACAGTCGTCCCCTGAGCCGTAGCCATCATGATCTTCTGAATCTCGAAGTCCTTACGCTGAATGTAATGAGAATTGCCAGATGACAGACCGACCAAGAAGGAATGATCATCTTCGACTTGTATACACCACACTTCTTTTAAATCAGATTTAACGACTTTAAATGGATTTTTAATCCAAACTCCATGGTGATCTTGATGATGTTTAGATCTAACTTTAGAAGCGTCAAAATACTCGCCCAACCCAATCGCAAAGATACCAGCTTTACCGATAGAACCAGTATAACCCTCCCTATGTCTTGTTGATATCCTACGACCGTCTTTTTTCTTGATTATAGCATCTTTAGCGGGTCGTAGCTGCGGAGTAACCCCGACACCAAGACAAGCAAAAGCGTGCATTAAATCAGTGAAAAGTTGGAAGGATGTAGTAAAAAAACTGCGACGAGAAATACAACCATCACCTTCAACGTAACCTCGTATTAAAACCGACAACTGACGAGATGATAACTTAGTCCAAAATTGCGGTAATTTCTTAGCATAAACAGAAAATCCACAACAATTAGCGAACAATTTGGAAAAACCAGAAGAACAGATTCTAATTGATCTGCCTTTATCAGATACTTTAGAGATATCACTTGGAGAAAAACCAAATTGGGTAAAATATTCTTGTATCCGACTGAAACGATCAAGTTCCAAATCATTACCAGCAAATCCGAGCCTGTAGTCCTTATCGGTATGACCTTCAGCAATGTAAATGCCGAACAACCATAATAATTCATCAGTCAATTCTATGACATTTGGTATCGGATTTATCGATTTGCCGCCAAATGGGTAAATCAACCCATCCCTTACTTTACATCTAGGGTCGTCAATATAATCACTAATAGTCAATTCTTTTAAATCGTCATCAGGAAGAATGGGAGCGGCTACGTGTATAAAATCATCGGGACTAATATCACGAATCTCTTTCATTCCAATCAAACCGGTTTCATGGCATTTAGAATACAATCTATGATTTTCAGTGCATACCATCACTTGGCTACCCAGAAAACCATATAATTCTTCTCTATCTCTAACCTTTCTCTTACCAATACACTGTACTTCTCTAAGACGATTTTTATGTGTCCAAACATACTCACCAGGGCGAATGTCGCACAGCCTCTTAGAACCATTGATAGTCTGAACAGTAACCTCAGGATTCCAACAATCATTCGCAAGAACAGTCTTCAATCCAAAATAATCTGCCAAGCCTACTAGATCCCAAAAGACCTCGTAGTCATCCTCAATCCCTGGCATTTGCAATTCGATATAGTAATCCTCACCGAATGCATCCTTAAACTTCTTCACCCACGTCGCAGCAGCCTGGAAACGCTCCTTACGAGTAGTCTCAACAATGAGATTATCCTCTTTGTCTCGAAGTTCCTTATACCGAAGCTCATGAGCCACGGGACCATTAAGGCACCCGCTAAGAATAATCAGACCCTCTCGGTGTTTGCAAAGCTTATCGAACCAAATACGGTTCATTTTACGACTACCAGCCCCGAAGAGCCCATCATCATAAGCTTCCGTAGTCAATTTGAGCAAGTTATGTAAACCCACCTCATTTTTACACAATACAGTAAGGTGACGATTGCGGTTGATTCTAGTGGCGAGTGCGAAATTCTCAGCACGCCAAGCCTGACTCTTGAGCTTTATGCCTTGTTCGACCAACGACTGTCTTTGGGGTTCATAATCATTAAAATAAATCTCGCAGCCAAATATACTTTTCAGACCGTGTTTTTTGAATTCAAAATGAAAATCTGGAACAGATCCCATATGACCATGTTCAGTGATGGCCATGCCGGGCCATCCATTATCGACACATTTTTCGGCGTATTCTTCGATAGTCGCTACACCATCAAGTGCCGAATAAATCGAATGACAATGAAGGTGGGCAAATCCCGAAGATCCGGTATATTCGCTAGGTTCAGGCATCGAAAATCCAAAGAGTTGAAGTAATGGCAAGAAGAAGAACACAAGAAGAATTTATTGAACAAAGCTTAAAGAAACATGGCGAAAAATATGATTATAACAAATCTAATTATATAAATGAATATACTAAAATAATAATAATATGCCGAGAGCATGGCGAATTTGAGCAAAAACCGTCAATCCACTTAAAGGGACATGGGTGCAGAAAATGCCGATATGAAAAATTAGCAGCCAATATGGGTGGTGGATTAACCGGTTTTATTAAGAAAGCTTCTAAAATTCATGATAATAAATACGATTATTCAAAAGTTGAATATTCGACATCACAGAAGAAAGTGGTTATCATATGTCCAGAACATGGTGAATTCGAACAATTACCGTATAATCATATTAATAAGTGTGCTGGTTGTTTGAAGTGTTCGACCGCTTACCAACCCACAAATAAAGAATTTATAAACAAACTTGTTTATAAATTCGGAGAAAGGCATGATTATTCTAAAACTATATATACATCATCGAAAGACAGAATTACTGTAATATGTCCAGAGCATGGTGAATTTCAAATTAGAGCTGAATCTTATGTAAGATCTGGATCTTGCCCTAGATGCTGCTCGTCTAACGAACAATTGGTGATCCACGATTTTGTTACCAGCTTCGAACCAACGGCAAAATCGAATGATAGGGAAGCCATACGCCCTTTAGAATTAGATGTCTATATTCCAAGCAAAAAACTTGGAATAGAATATAATGGAAATTATTGGCATTCATTTAACAGAAATGAAACAACAGAAGAGAGAAAGAGGCACCAAACAAAATTCGAGAAATGCGAAAAATCTGGTATAAGATTATTTCAAATAAACACCACGGAATATGAAGACAAATTCGAAATAGTCCAATCTATGATCAGACACAGATTAGGATTATCAAAAAAGGTCGGTGCCAGAAAAACAATGGTCAAAGAAATATCTAACAAAGAAGCGGGAATTTTTTTAGACCGCTGTCATATTAGTGGCCACAGAAATGCATCTAAAAATTATGGATTGATTCTTGACGACAAATTGATCGCCACAACCACATTTAGTAAATATAAAATAGGTTGGGAAATAATAAGATACGCCAACGAGTTAAACATAACCGTGGTAGGCGGTTTTTCTAGATTACTAAAATCATTTATAATCGACAATCGACCGAAAACAATCATGACGTTTGCTGATCTAAGATATGGAAGTGGAAATGTTTATAAAGAATCTGGCTTCGAGTTAGTGAAACGAACGAAACCAGGATATGTCTATCTTGACTCTAATGCAAGATATATGGGGTCTAGGATAAAATTCCAAAAACATAAACTTGAAAAAATTTTAGAAGTCTTTCATACAGAACTAACGGAATCTGAAAACATGTTTCTCAACGGTTATAGAAGAATGTGGGATGCTGGGCATAATCAGTTTATTTTGAATCTCTAAAGCTTATGACTTTGTTGATATTTTGGATTAACGACGGAACGTCCGAGTCCTCAATCTCTAACACATCGAGAAGTTCATTAAAAGGATCAAATGTGACAGACTCCATTTCCTGAATAATAAGATAAATCTTATCACTATATTCCTTATCCCCAACATACTTAGCCCTAGGTTGGTACCTATCAAGTGTCATGCGAGAAGCACGGGCTGACCTCTCTCGAATCAATGGATTAGCCACTATTTTGGCTACAAACTCTTTTATCTTGTCGAATGGACGCAGTTCGACCCAAAACAGTTGCACAAATCTTTCAGCTGTCTCTGGGTCAGATAAGGATTTAATCAACCTCTTAACGAAGTCTTTGAAATACCGTTTCGATTTCGAAGAATAACCAGCATTGTAGCCATTCTCATAAGCCAAAGAACAAGCTTTGAGAGTAGAAAGAGAAGCTTCGCCCCTAGTTGCTTCCGGAAGCCAATATTCAGGAGCAATTATGTTGAGTTGTTTGAATTCGGAATCGAAGATTTTAATGTCCCAGATATCGAAAATATCAAGATAATAAACCGAGTTACCTATCTTGATAACAACCACTTTATCTTTTGAACACAGAAATTCAAACTTCGCCATTAGAACATTTCAGCAGCTTTCAAGCATCCTCGTGCCACAGTGAAGAGTGGACTTTTGCAAAGGATGACTTTATTAATCTCGAATGGCACTTCGAGTTCTTTGATCAATTTGATGCATCGATCATTGAATCCGGCAGGGCTGGCGGTGCCTCCTGCCATGTAGAGGTTGACACCTTCTTCGATTCTGGCTTCATTCTCGTTCTCTTTGAATCCTTCGATGATACCGGTAAGAACATTATTAATGAGAATATCATAATGTAACACAATATCCATGCCAAGCCGGTCATCAGGCTCTTTGCCGGGAGTGAGATTAACAGACATTTTACGTTTCGACACAGTAGTCGGAGTCTCTTTGGATTTCTTCCGGCTATCGGCATTGAATCCATGTCGTTGTGCTGTTTCATAATCAATCCAATCTCCGGAACCAACCCAGCAAAAGCTGAATATTTCTAGACCGTACTTGACATAGCTGACAGTAACGGTACCAGCACCCCAACTAATACCAATCCCCGTGCCATCGTCTGAGGAATCCAACACAATCGCGTGTGATTCCTTGATCGTATGCCGTTCGATATTGGACTTAGTTTCATAACTATCCAAGATGACATTGACTACACGAGTATGGTAATCCAGATTGATATCTTTATTAATCGCTTTGGCGGTCGTACAGTAACACAGCTTGACACCATCACCGAATTTGCCGATGTCGTCTTCAGCCGTCTGCAACAAGCCAGTGACAATCGTTGAGAGGATCGTCATAGCTTCTTCGTCAGCCGCAACACCGCCCTCAGCCATGGGACGCCGAAGATAATCGTTTTTGGCATAAGCGAATTCTTCTGCGTCTTTGCCGAGAATGATTGCTTGACCGTCTAGCTCGATCCAACGTGCCGGGCGTTTGGTCCCGTCAGATCTGACCTTGTTGGGATCATCGAGCATATTCTTCAAGAATGGAGTGACACGCTCGAAAGGCCAATAACCGTTAACCTCACTGAGGTAGCCGATTTCGCCGTTCTCTTCCTTAAAGGCAAGAACGATATTACGGGTTCCGAGGTCGAGTCCTAAGTATTCCATTTTCATTCTCTTTGTTCTACAAATTTCGCCAAGCCGAAACACCCTTGGTTTCTTGGCAACCTTATTTACTACCGAAGCAATGCGGGTATGCCCACGAACGATATCGATCTTGGACAGTGCGGGCTTGGTAGGTTTAGGAGCAAGAGGGGTATCAGCGATGACAGGGATTGGACGCTTTACAGTGTCCGACAATATTCTATTAGGTTCACTCGCCACTCTTTGCCCTTGAACCGAAGCTAGTCTTGGGTGCTTTCTTCATCATCGAAGCAGGATCGGGTAATGGAACTTCCTGTTTCTTACCGTAGCCATTTTCCTCTCTTGTTGGAAAATCCAACGTCTCCACATTGCCCTTATAGACTGTGGGAGTCTTGGGTGCTTCAACATTAATATTGATGACGGATTCCTTCTTCGAAAACACCCATGCCCAATAATTTGCTGAAACAAGAAAAAGGATCATCCAGACAATTGACATACATCACCCAAGATCTTGAAGGAAATACCACGATCAGTGCAATGCTCTATGATCCTAGTCATAAAAGTCTGACGTTTAATGGATTCAGAATTATCGCCAGCTGCGACCAAAGTACTGAACACACTATTAGAATTGACCAGGATAGACTTTGGAGAGCACGACACCAAGATCTCAATGGCAGTCAGCATATTATTGGAAGAGACAGAAAAGGGCGGTGCGAAATTGATATTCGACGTGAACTGCTTAACTGCGAACGTCCCAACCGGACCCAAAGACGGAGTGAACAAAGGTCCAGGACTAGTATGGTCAGGCAAGACTATCTGTGCGAATGTTCGAGACATATCGAATTCCGTGATCATCGCACCCGGCAAAGCGAAATAAAAATCCGCGTCGATATCGGGGTCCAAAGCAAAAGTCAAATAATTATACTGACAAAATTGATAATCATTCGAATAAGAGTCAGTCAGCAATACATCATTACCACGGACCTTATCAAAAAGTTTAATAAACCCGTCGCGGTTTGAATTGTGAACTCCGGTCATTGAACCACGAGATTGTGTAACAACGATCTCGTCTTTTTCAGTAGACAACAAGTAGTCTAAAGATTGGCGTGAATAATTCGACGACAATGAAGCCCTAACTGTTGGCAACGTTTCTCGGAATTTAACAGATGCGAGCCACCCTTCCAAGACTGAAACATCATATGACTTAGGGTGCAGCAGTAAACTCAATTCTAAAAACAAGTCGGTGATGTTAGTACACCGATGCAATAATCGTGCCAACGTGCCCTTATGAGCTATTAAACCGAACGGGATAAAATCCGGCTTAACATCGACATTCGTCAAAACCGGTTGAGTCTTCAAATTAGCTTGGAGAGCAACGTGGTTAATCTTCTTGCCGAATGGGTTCTGGATTTTAGAACTAAATGGCAAGATCTGAGGAACATACATTGCTTTCACATTTGTAGTATCAAAATCAGCCGGTGGTTCCAAGCACTGATACGACAAGTCTGCAATCATTACCCATTCTGTTGGAGATTTCCGGACTTTATCAAAGAGCCCAGAAATAGACAATCCATCAGAAAACTTGATACGATGTAATTCTTGATATTTCATAGATTAATAATACAGTGTGGATTCACACTCAACATTCGCCGGATTCCGGAAAGATAAAGTAATCATCCTGACAACACTCATCACCAGTTGGCTCTTTAGGACGAACCAACTCGTAAGGATATCTACCGGGTCGAACGCCCTCTGGGCCATACCATTTGAGATCTTCTGAACATGCTGCAGCATCAGTCCCAGAAATCCAATCGAATTCATGTTTTTCAAATGAACGGCGAGTGAAGCATCCGTCTTGAGGTTCCCATTGTTGTAGATCTGGGTCCTCGACTTCTACTTCAGGAAATGCATTAGACAAAGGCGTCGTCTTTTTTATAGCTGTCGCTACACGTTCCACAGCAACATACCGGCCTTCAACTATAGGCCGAGTAGTGGTAGTACCAGCCAAAATATCAGTCGTAATCAACTGAAAAGCATCTTGAGAAACCAAACGAGTATAATTGACATAAAAAGTGTCATTCTCGCAGTCCAACCGAAAATGAGTCAAAGTCCCATCAGGACGAACATTCGAATCATCTGGGAATTCACAAGGCTCAGTCCGGATAAAACCGTCCGGAATATCACCACGATCACCAGTGGGACCACGTTGACGGGCTTTCCAAACAGTTTCTTCGGGCCAACCACCGGAAATTTCGAATTTGAGAAGTCCGATATTTTGATCAAATTCGATCACAATATCATCTGGATTAGCCCCGATGCCATTGACCACTATTTCAAAAGAGCCATCTACTGGATTAATATCCAACTGGAAAATGACATTAGGCACAAGATTCAAGGAATTCGTCACAGTTTGTGACAATGCGATATTTGGACCAGTCGTAAGACCTAGAGACTGGTCAATTATTTGCTGGCGTAAACGTGAGAAAACCGTTTTCTCTTCATCAGCAGCAAAAGGGCTGTCAATCACATCAATCCAATATACCAACTGGTCCCCGAACGAAAACGAACCAGGGATTTCATAAAACCCGAAAAACCTAAGGCTAATAGGTGTGATTGTAGGATGATTAAAATACGTCCCAATCGGAATAGGAACATAAGCTTGGCCGGTAACGACATCATTAACCTTAAAAGGATAATATGTCGCCTCATTTGGGGCCGGAATACCAACCTCACCATCAGGACCTTGCTCGCCCTGGGGGCCTCGATCGCCAATACAGAGATATCGGTAGTAATAAGCGACGAGCTTTTGTTCGTTGACGTCGATATTGATTTCGCCATTACCACGATAGCGAATATCGATTAGCCCGTCAGGACTGTAGAAATAATAGTAATATGCGTCAGTGCCAGGAGCGATCTTGAAAACGGAAACATCAAGACCTTGAAGAGAATCCTGCAGCGTAACGAGCTTGTTATAAATTACCGGTGTGATCAACCCATCCTGGACAGGCGATGCAAGAGGAATCAACTCATTCAGCTCATTCTGCACCCAACGAATAGATCCGCTTTGATACCGCCACTCAATTCCATTTGTGTCGACAAACAGTTGACCGTTTATCGGATTACGAGGGAATTTAGTGACAGCTGCCATCAATCTACGCCTATGTTATCAACTGTGTACAGTGAATCGCCTTCATGGATAATCTCACTGTTTAGCTGCTCCATTAAAGACTTATTATATTTATCTGCGTGTTTATCACGATCAAAATATCGGCTAAAGAGATCTTGAACTTGCATCCTGGACGGAGCACCATGACCCCTATTAACTTCGGGCTCAAGGGAATCTTTCAGTCGAAGGAATCTGACGACCTTTGCTCCCTTATCCAACAATTCTTTCCGGTATTGAGTCGTCAAATCATCAGGGAGATACTGCTCCGCAATAATCCGAAAATGATTCCCCATCACATCATGTTCCGATAAACCAGCCACATCATCAAGACCAATCGTTAACATATGAGGGGGAATCATCTGGCCAGGATTATCAGTGTACATCAGAGGACGCAAATCCACGAAGCTATGCTTCCCGGTGTCACAATCGTATTCAACAAAACCATGGGGCACAACACCCTCATCGAATGAGAAAGGAATCGGCGACCCCACATAGTGAGTCTTCACGCCAGCCCGATGATAACAATGAAAATGTCCGGTGAAGACCTGACCAGCCGCTCGGTGGTCGAAATTAATGGCCTTTTGTTCTTGGAATAAGAAGCAAAGGTTGTACGAGGCCCCGATACATCCAATGTGAGTGAGTAAAACGTCGCTTTGGCGACATTCCTTGTCGATCTCGTCGACGACGTCCATATAAGCCTTGTCGACGGCGATGAACGGGATCATCCAAAATCGACGGTCAAATAACTCGACGCGATGAATGTCTTCCAGCACGTGACAGACGTCCGCTAACGGTCGGAGTGATGTGATTTTCCAGTTGTGCTTGTAGTACATGTCATGATTGCCTGGAAAGACATACCATTCTTGATCGTATTCTCTTTTCGTAGCCGCGAGAAACTCATAAACGACGTGCATCACTTCAACGTTAATTGACTCACGATCATGGAAGAGATCACCCAAAACAAAAACGTGTTTAATACCGTTCTTCTGGGCGTAACTCCGAATCGATTTCGCTGCCATCAAAATGTCTTTGGTCCGACCGTGAAGACCAAAATGAAAATCTGCCGTTAAAAGGACTTTGCTCATGTCTGAAACAATTCCAGCTCAAGTAATTGATGAAAATCTGATCGATGCCTGTTTCCCAATGGAAACCTATCGACCACAACAAAAAGAAGTAATACAAGGAATAGTTCGTTCAATCAACGCAGGCTACAAGTACATCATTGCCGAATGCCCAACCGGAAGCGGCAAAAGCCCAATCGCTGTGGCAATCGGAGCCCTAGCAGGAACCGAACGTGCTTACTACATCACGAACACAAAACATCTGCAGGACCAAATCGAAGCAGACTTCCCAAACGTTGTTACGCTCAAAGGCCGCAATGCCTATCCTTGCACCGCATACCAGAACTTCCAGGCTCGACTCTACACGATCCTGGGAAAAGACCGGTACACCCAACAAGCAGGTCAAGAACTCAGCTGCGACGAAGGATACTGCAAAACCAACACCGGCAAAGCCAGCTGCAGCATGTGCCTCCCAAGCCAAGAGGACAAAGACTCAGGCCGAGTCCAACTGCCACAGGACATGAACTACAGCTTCTGCCCATACTACGAAAAACTCTACGGCGGGATCAACGCCCAAACCTGCTCGATGAACTTCAACAACTTCATCCTGCACCTGAACGCCGGGCACCGATTCTCCAAACGCAAAATCCTCATTATCGACGAATGTTTTCATGCACACACATTCATCGAAACAGAAATTGGAAGAATTCCAATTGGAAAAATAGTAAACCAAAATCTGCAAGTAAGGGTAAAAAGCTGGAATTTCGAAGAAGAAAAATTCGAATATAAACGAGTCACCAGATGGCTAAAAAGAGATGAAAACCAGACATTCAGAGTTCTGGCTGGCAACAGAATAATGTATCCCACTATGGACCATAAGATTTATACCCCAAATGGTTTAAAAAAGTTGTCTGATTTAAGGATCGGAGACCAAGTCATGGTAAATCAAAATCAGATCACAGATGACCAAGAACAATTGGTCTTAGGGTCCTTGTTGGGTGACGCATCACTTGATATTGTCGAATCAAAAAGAATTTCGAAAAAACATGTCAATAAAGGCAATAGAGCAAGAATAAGTTTTCGACATGGGCCGAAACAATATGAATACTTGCTTTGGAAACATTCTTTATTAAAAGGACACGTCGGAAATAAACCCAAACTAGAAAAATCGAAAGGTTTTGGAAAAACAACAGCCAGATTCCAAACAAATTGCGGGTTTTATGATACGATCATGCCGACAATATTAGACGGTCGTAAAACACCAAAAGATTCATGGTTGAATAAAATCGGACTACTCGGTCTGGCAGTGTGGTACATGGATGATGGTGGAAAATCGAATGAGACGTGCAGATTTCACACTCAAGGATTTGATTATTCAGAAGTGGTTACATTAAGAAATTGGTTAACAACCAAATGGGATCTTGCAGCCAGCGTGCACGAAGAGAAAAAAGAAGATGGGAGAATCTATTTCTATATCTCATTAAACAGACAATCATCAAGAAGGCTAATGTGGATTATATCAAAATTTGTGCCAACACATATGAGATATAAATTACTTGAATTCAAAAAATGCAATCAAGACGGGGTTTTAGACAAGTCCATTGAGAACGATTCATGGCCTCAATACAACGACCAAATAGAAAATCAAGATGTAAAAGAAACGACATTTCAACCGATCATCTCGATCGATCAGTATAAATATGATTACACCTATGACTTAGAAGTAGAGGATAATCATAATTATGTTGCAGGAAACACTGTTGTTTCTAATTGCCACAACACCGAAGCCAAGCTGCTTGATTATCTCGAATGTACAGTGAGCAGCCGACACATCGAAACCAAAATCCCAGAACTCACCAACCCGATGCAATACGTCACATGGTTGCAACAGATCGGGGCGTTGCAATATCTCAAGGACAAAATCGAAACAGCTCGGGAAAGCCAAAATCTCCGGATGATGACGACTTATGAGGGACTGTTCAAGAAGTACATCAATATGATGATCGAGGTCAAGGAAGATCCAACAGGGTGGGTTGTCGAGTATGAGAACGACAAGAAAACGGACACAACCAAAGCAACCCTCAAGCCGATTTTCGCTCACCGGGCTGCGAAGAACTTTCTATTCAAGTTCGCTGATCACATCGTCTTCTTGAGTGCGACGATTCTCAATGCCAAGACTTTCGCACGGAATCTCGGAATCCAAGAGGGAGAATACGCCGCTATGCGTATCCCCTCACAATTCCCAATCGCCAACCGTCCAATCACAACCGATTTCGCCGGTCGATTCACTGGCGGCAAGGCCAAAATGGGGCAGTGGATCGGTGACATGTCTAATAAGGTAGTCGATATCGCACTACGTTATAAGGAGCATCGTGGGATCATCCACACTCACTCATTCGGCATCCAACGAGCCCTTATCGAGAAGCTTCCACCGGTAGTGAGCAATCGATTGATCCAACAATTCGATTTTCAGACCAAAACCGAAATGATCGAAGCCCATGCGAAACGTCCGGGCTCTATTATCATCGCACCGGCCATGCATGAAGGTGTTGACTTGAAGGATGATCTGAGCCGATTCCAGATCCTTTGCAAGGTGCCTTTCGCCAATTTCTACGAGAACAAGCAACTCGAAGCTCGTATGGAGCTTGATTCAGAATACTACGACTACATCACCATACTCAAAATTATACAAAGCGTAGGGCGCAGTGTTAGAAGTATGACAGATTGGGCAGATACTTTTATTATTGACGAGTCTTTTGACCGAATTTATCGGAATAATCAAAATTCTTTTCCATTGTGGTTCAAAGAAGCCGTAACCAAGGAGATACCAAATGTCCGCAAAAAGGAAAAGATTTAATTGCCATAAATGCGGAAAATCATCAGAAAAAACCGTTCCCAATTTTTACAAACAACTTAAAATCTACGGTTGTTCATATTGCACAGATTGTGCTATAAAGATAAGGAATTCTAATAACTCAAAAAGAGAAAAAGAAAGAAATAAATCGAAGATAAAGAATAAAGATCTTGTTGGGGCAATATGTGAGAAATGCGGGCAAACCAGATCGATTCAATATAGATTAGCAAAACAATCTAAACTATGCTACTCTTGTGCGGCCAAAGAATCACATAGATCACATCGCGATTCATATTCAATAGGACAAGACAAACTAAAAAACAATAATAATTTCAAAAAACTAGTATCAAATGGTATAATGGCGGCTTCAACGCCAGAACAAAGATCAGAGAACGCAAGAAAATCTGCTGAATATTGGAATAATCCAGAAATTAAAGAATGCATCTTAAAAAGACGCATGGAGCCCGAATACCGCAAAACCATGAGGGAAATTTGGGATAGACCGGGATATAGAAAAGCGGCCTCAAAAAGAGCCAAAGAACACTTTAAAAAGTTGTGGCAAAACGAAGAATTCCGAAACAAAATGGCAATAGCAAGAAGCAAAATGCCTAGGGAATCAAGCCAACAAAAGATTCTTTCGAATATACTCGATGATCTTAATATAGAACATTTCGAGGAATACCCAATAGGACCTTGGTGTTTTGATTCATTCATCCCAGAACATAACTTATTAATAGAAGTACAGGGAGAATATTGGCACTCACTACCAAAGGCTATTAGAAACGATAGATCGAAGAGAACATATATTACTAATTATACCGACTACGATGTGTTGTATTTATATGAAAGAGACTTTTATTCCAACAACACTGTCCTGAATAAATTATTAAGTAAATTCGGCATATCTTCTGTAGATGAAAAAAAATTTGATTTTTCAAATGTATCAATAAAAGTAGAAGAAAATAAGACCATTTCAGAATTTTTATATTCATATCATTATCTCGGGACAATAACACACAGTAACAATATTTGTTTTTATCTCAATGATGAATTAATAGCGGTTGGGTGTATAGGGCCATGTTCAAGAAATGAAACGCCAAAAAGACACGGCTTAACCAACAATGAATGTCGAGAATTAAGAAGATTTTGTATAAAACCTGGATATCATAAGAAAAATTTCGCTAGCTGGTGTTTGAGTAGAATAAGGTCAGAACACAAAGAATCAAGACCAAAAACAAAAAGAATTTATAGTTTCGCCGATAGCACCATGGGGCACAATGGCACAATCTATAAAGCGGATAACTGGATATATGATGGTGACACTCAGCCATCATATTATTATATCAGTAATAATGGTTGGGTTATGCACAAGAAAAGCCTGTATAATATGGCCATAAAAATGGGTTTAAAAGAAAAAGAGTATGCAGAATTACATGGATACGCAAAGCAACATACAGATAATAAATCAAGGTTTTATAAAGACATCTGAGTCTTTTGATCGAGTCTACCGCAATAATCAAAGCTCGTTCCCTCAGTGGTTCAAAGAAGCTGTTACCGACAAAATCCCAGATGCTAAGAGATTTTAAGTCACATGGGGTTTGTAAATCCAACCATTCATGTTCAAGAAGGGCCTCAAATGGAATTCATTAGGGTTACGTTTTGATATCAGATCCTTAGCTTTTTCACCTACCAGTAAATCCTTAATCTTTGGTATAAGAGCATCTAGATTGACATTCAGGATAGCATCTCCAAAGATAACCACACTATCAAGATTTTTTAAGTTTTCACATTTTCCCTTGAATAATTTGACATTATCAAATCTATCTACTATATTGTGATTCTCTGTGACGATAATGTTAAGTATACCAGGCTGATTTATAAGAGACAATAGAAAATTGGGGTTTATTTTTCCTATAATTAATACCCTTTTGTTTCCCCGAGAATTTAATAAAAGTGGAATATCATAAATATCGGACACTCTATGATATAAACATACGATCGAATGTTTTGCTAGGTGTTTCCACGCAGTATTGTTCTGCATAAGATCATTTTTATATTTCTTCCAGATGGTCGAGATAGGTTCCAGATCCAAAACATCATCAATTCTGGAGAATAAGTTCGAATACTTATTCCCAATAGCTAGACTTCCATTTGTCTGGATTCCGCATTTATTACACATTGAAAGTTTTATCACATGAAGGTTACAAATAAATTGGCTTAGGACTAAAGCCTGTGCTTTACATGTCTTATCGCCGTGATCAACATAGGTATCAACGATAGAGTTTACCCATCTGTCTGATGTGTTTTTAATAATATAGCCGATTTCGTATTTAACAATCTTATCAAATGCTTCGAAATTCTGGGAAACATTAATATTCCTTCTTAATTTGATAATTAAGATTATCAAATCCGCAAACCACTTTGGCTCGTTTTCAGGAATATTACCAATCTCCAAATCAATTCTTTTAGACAATCCGAATCCCATAAATAGGTCCTAGTGCATGTTAGAAATAGCTAAATTCTCGTGGTCGAACTTTTTAAGTTTCGGTGATTACGTATCAACCGTTGACTTGACCAATTTGAAAGAGTGCTTCATAACCGGGACCATTGAAGACGAAAACGGCAATCTGCTCGATGGACGATCCAACGGAGCCGGTAAGAGTAATGTCATTTCGGCCCTTCAATGGACGCTTTTTGGTCGCACCACTCACTCAGCCAACCCCGGCAATAAAATCAGAAACTGGGGCAGTAAAGCGGATACGTGGGGCAAGGTGGTCCTCGAAAACGGCGATAACATCCTCAGAACATGCACAGCAGATGGAACCACGGAAGTCACCTTCTATCACGCTGGAGAAGAAACGTGTGCAACAGCCGACACACTTGGCACGCTCAAAGCACAACAAGCCAAGCTGAACCAAGCATTCAAGCTCGATTGGGATATCTTCTCCAAAAGCGTTTTCTTTTCATGCTTCGACAAGCCCTGGTTACAAATGAGTGACCAGAAGCGGAAAGAGGTTTTAGAAAAGCTGCTCAAGTTGGATAGATTGGGATATTACGCCAAGAGTGCTCAAGCGAGAGCCGGTGCTGATACCAGAGATCTTGAGACACAAAAGACTGAAATCAGCAGCAGAATCCGATTCTTAACCGATCTAAAGACACAGACAGAAGCCCAAAAGAATGCTGCAGACCAATTTGAAGTCAACCGCACTAATCGTATCAACGCCAAAATCCAACAAAAGAACGACACACAGGTCCAGCTTGACCAATGCCAAGTATACGATATTGAATTAGTACGTGGGTGCTGGGAGCGATATAATGTTCTCAAGGCCCAAATGACCGAGAAGATCAACGCAATCCAGACTAACAGGACCAAGACGGCGAATAGCTATAATTATTCTATGCGGCGGGTGGCGGATCTTCAACGAGAGATCATGGCGTGGGAGAGCAAGAAAGGTACTACGTGTGCGTCTTGCGGTCAGCCGGTTGCCGATGGTCATGTTCATGAGCAAACGACGCCGAAGAGCGAAGAAAAGGCTTCCTTGGAGTCAACGTTGCCTGATCAAGCTGGTCAGATCGAAGCGATGGATGCGATGATCGCCAAGGTTCAAAAGGTAATGGTCGAACAAGCACCAAAGATCGAACTGAGCGTTGTAGAAGCAAACGAACGGTATCGGGTGAGCCTCCAGCATCAGATTCAAGGCTTTGATGCCGAGATTGTTCGGATTCAAGAAGAGGTCGCTCCGAACGTCCAGGCGATGGATGAACTCAAGTCATCGTTGGGTCGGATTAAGCAGGAGATCGGCGAATGTCAGAAGAAGGTCGGAATTCTCGAAGAGAGAATCATCCACCTTGAGTACATCCGCAAGGCTTATAGCGATCGATCGAAAGTCAAGAGGGATATTGTCGGACAGCATATTCCCCTAATCAATGAAAGACTTCGGTATTACTTGGATGTAATGGAGCTTGAAGTCAAAGTACAATTGACTGATAGTCTTGGAGTAGAGAGTAATTATTGGGGGTACGATTTTCAGAGTAATGGTGAGAAACGTCGTACTGATGTGGCGATGATGCTAGCTACTTATGACCTCCATGAGCAATTGTATGGGCGTCAGTGCAATATGCTTGTTCTTGATGAGGTTGATGGTCAAATGGATCGTCAGGGGATCAACGCACTGATACATATTATTAAGAATGATTTGGTCAATCGTGCCGGATCGGTTTTTATCATTTCGCACAATAATACAATGCAGAGTGTATTCGGAAGCGAAATTAAAGTACGCAAGCGTGCTAAGTTGTCATACCTAGAGTCATAATTTCATGCCAGTTGATCTAGATAATCTCAGAAGAGCCGCGAACTGCCATAAAGTACAGAAGAACCTGATTCATTATTTTATCGGCAAGGTCGGCAAAGAAAGTATGGGTAGGATTGTTGATCCTAGCCAATTGGCCGATATAACTGTGCAGATTCCACAGCTTCACACGAAGTTGGAAATTGTGCCGAACGCTAAGGATTTAAAAATCCAAGATGACCACCTATCATTAGAGTGGAATCTATTCGTTCTGGGCACGAAGAGAATGTTCCTGGGGCGTACGGCCCACCAGGATATTATGGCGGCACTCCATACTGTTAAGATGGGTGAACCTGTGAATAGGGTTCATGGTATCGAGTATGGGGTAAACCCGAAGCAGATTATTGCTTTTATTATTCGGGTGTTGAGTAAGCACGAAGATGGCTACGTTCCTTGGGTGGCACCTGAACGTAGTATCGATCAGGTACTCAACTTCGGAATGTTGGGGACAGGATATAGTCACTCAGCCGGTATGGCTGGTGACATTTATCGCTAATAGTCGCCTTTGACCATCGCTAGTGTCAAAGCTTCGACCTGGACACGGACGGTGGTCAATTCCTTCTTGGACAGCCCGAGCATTGACTCAATGTTCTTGAGTGACACTTTGGCGTCTCCGAATTCTTGCAGGTATCGGTCGTACCAGTACCCTTCGCCGCTCTTGATTTGGCGATAGGCTCGGCAGTTTTCGGTTGGGAGTCGTGCGTCGACCGTTGCGAGGAAGTCATCTGAGATGATCTTAGCAACGTGGTCTTGCTCGGCTTCGTTTGGAACCTCGATTGGGCTTGGCATGTCTGGTCCCCGTTGGCTGGGGGTGAGCATCGTGACGTGGACTTTTTCGGTCACGCTTTGGGTGATGCTCTTGCAGTCTGGTCCACGTTGGATGGTGATGCCAGATGGGTCGAGGGAGATGACCACTCCGTTTTCTTGTGCTTCTTGTCGGATTGCGGAGATTTGTCCGATGATCCGGCTTGGGCATGCCTGGACGTCGAAGTAGACGCTTGCGGCTTGTTCGCTACCTTTGTCGGTGTTGACTTTCTGGTGGCTGATTTTGGAGCTGTTGAGTAGGCTTTCGACGGATCTTACGATCTGTTTGTCGGCGTAATCGGTCACGGTATTCGTCCTCGTAGTGGTGGTGATAGGATTTTCCCGTAATTGTTGACGAGTGGCATTAGACAATTGTTGACTAAACCACCGAGACATTTGTGTCTCGTCTTGGATTACGGAGTCAGGGTCAGGGTGGCGTTCGCCTACAACAATGGCTCGGATCGGAGATTCACCGTCATCGCCTGTGCAACCGCAGTTCTTGCAGGGATTATCACGGCTTCGAATTTCCGATAGAGAACCAGTCTTGTTCTTGTAAGTCCGTGATCCGCACTGGGTGCATTCGAACTCGTATTTCTTGTGGTAATAGAGCATCACGACGCCACGCCAGATGATGACGTAATAGTCTTGCTCGGCGGCTTCCTTGTCTCGGTAGTCACCCCCAATGGTGGTACTCATATCTCTAATGTACCTCCGCTTGTGTTTTTCCATTTCGGGGTGGTTTACAACCAACGCCACCATTTCATTTGCCCGGTCCTGCTCTTCAGCAGTCAAGTTGGCCATCGTTTCATTAGCTAGGCTACCTCGCAGGTAAAGCTCTGGCAGTTGAGTAATAATACTCATAATAGGAAAATCCTACATGGCACGTTATTGTGACAGTAAAGAGTTAGAACGATTTTGGTTCGAATGGGCAATGGCATCCAGCACACCCGATTTCGAACCGTTACGACAGGTAGGAGCGATCTACAGCCGTGTTAAACCCGACCAGATTGTAACACAGAAGACTCAAACGTGCAAGAATCCCTGGCTTCCTCTGAAAGAGCATTTTTTGGTCCTCTTTGACCCCGTACATGTTACAAGCGAGGCGGGTGACGTTAATTTCGACCTCGAAAGAATACAAGTCAGGGTAGCCGACAGGGTAACACATCAGAGATTACTTGACGATGGTTACTACCTGGAGCCGACCGAGTCTTACGCCTGGGAAAGGCTGTTCCTTGAGGTCAAAAAGATGTGTGAAGGAATATCCAGAAAATTCTCTGTCGAACCTGATTCAAGGATGGAAATCGAACAGGAAGGTCTGGTTATGGTCATCGATAAAATACGGAACAAGAAAATTCAGTATGAGCCAGGCTTGGCTCCCGTCTTTAATTTTCTGACGACAACAATCCATCGCTGTATATACAACCACCTGAGGAAGTCGACACGCTATTCGAAGCAGATGCATGAACTGCGTGAGAGGATGGACAAGGGTCACCTTGATGTTTCTATGAGAAGTTACAAGCCTATTTCAGGAGTTTGAAATGAGCAGAGTTAGCGATTTGTTGGATGATGCAGATGAATTCATCATCATTACCATGAAGAAAAATAATGATGCCCAATTAGATGTGGGCGTCATTATGGGTTGTGACCCCGGTGGTCCAATGCTTGACGTCCTAGACAATGTTGTTAAGGACGCTAAAGATGCAGCGAGCAGTTACAGCAAGCGTGCTGAGACGGACAGCGATCAAACCGAAAGTGACGGTAATTCAAAAACCGGTTACGCAAGCAGCGTCTAATAAACAGATCCTTCAGCGTACTACTCAAGTACGTCACCAACCGATTCCACCACGGACCCAAGTACAACCAATTCCACCAAGCGAAGCGGCCCCGGTGGTCGCTCGAAGAAACCAATCGGTTAACACGGTCCGAGACCGAATCAACAGGACACGGCGGGAATTAGTCCCCCAAGCTCCTAGACGAAAAGTCCCACCCAAAGTCACCTATCTCAGTGCTGACCTAACGGTCGATCAGATCGAAAAAGTCAAAGCACTCAAGGGATCAGCCCAAGGCCGATACCTGGTGATTTTGGGTAACGGGCCATCTTTAGAGCAAGTCGATACTAACCGCTTAGCACAGTACGACAATATCAAGCTCTGTACGATCAACGTCCCAGACAAACGATGCTGGCCAACACCATACTGGGCCTTCTATGATCGATCACAATATCATCGTCACAAAGAATTATACAAGGGCTTTGCAGGAACCGTCTTCAATAGCACCGGCATCAAAGAAGGCAACGTAGGAAGCATCAAGTTCAAACACAACCCCGGACTAGGTTGGAGTAGAGATATTTCTAGGGGAGTATATGTCGGCATGTCGAGTGTCTACGCCACCCTTCAAATCGCTGTGTACATGCAATTCAACCGGATATACGTCGTCGGTTGCGATATGAGCGAAAGCATGGACCTAGGCAAGACCCATTTTTACGGGATAAACCCAGACGTCAAGCCAGAGGAACGCAAAAAGCGTTTTGTCAAGGAAGCGAATTGGTATGATAGGATGACGGAAGTTTTAAAAGAAGACGAGAAACAAAAAATCGTGTTTTGTAGTAAGGGTGTAAATAAGTGGCCATTCATGAGTCACTTTACTACTGTGAGGCCAGATCAAGCCACACAATTTATCATCCAGGATACGGGTTATGCCAGCTAAGTTCTATGTCGCGACCACTCTTTCTAATGCAGATCAGGCCAAAATAGCAATTAATCGACTGAGTGACTTTGGTCATGAAGTCAGCTACGATTGGACGACCCATGGTTTCGCACCAGTCGAAGTCAGGAAAGAGATCGCAGCCAAGGAATTGCAAGGCGTTATTGATGCGGATGTTTTATTCGTTATCTGGCCCGGTGGTGGCGGAACCCATATTGAGATGGGTGTCGCGATATCTCTAAACAAGCCGATCATCTTTGTTGCTCCAGAGAGTCTTGAAAGAGAAGTATCATTTTACCAACTCGACAATGTATTGAGAATGAGTGAAATGAGCAAGGCCATCGAGGTCGCCCACAAGCATCTATCCCAATACGAAGGACAATTAGCAGATTATGAGTGACATCAAATGGGGTTCATTGATTATTCAATGCAACGACGCACAATCTATCCGACCAGCTTCTGAGCTTGCTCACAAACAAAGAGTCGGCAATGTAATCGTCCCGCCCGAGAGCATCGAGCAAAGCATCATGGGACGCAGCATGATGAAGGCGAAATACCATCTCCTGACAACAATCAAGAACCCAAGCCAACGGGCTCCAGGCTCTGACAAATTCATCAACATCAACGCAGATGTTTTTGACGTCGAAGGATTCGAAATCGTTCCAATGAAAACGGATAACCCGCAAGTCTTGCTCAAAGACTTGCGGATGTGCTCTGACTTTCTGAAAAACAACCTCAACCAACAAGTAACTATTGGTTGGAACCTTTCAGGTCACGGTCTCAAGGACAAAGAGACCCTGCAGCTTTTAGATTCAATCGCCAAGGGCTACAGACCAGATTATATCCGGTTTGATGAATCCCAAGGGCTGATCTGCACAATCGCGAAAAAGATTTGTGCGACGAAAATGGCTCTTCCATTCAATGCTGACGTTGAATCTGACTGGAAAATCATCGAAGCTTCGGAAGCCCTCAAGCTTGCGAAACAACCAGCATAAGAACGATCTGGGACTGAAATGAACGAACAACCCGAATTTTATCCGGCGTGGAAAGTGAAAGGTGGCCTGTTCTGGTCATTCAGAATCATGTTAGTGCATTTATTGTTCATCTTAGCTCCGCTAGCAGGACTCTTCATAGACCCATTGATGGTTCCAGTCGGACTGTGCATCTCAATGGGCTGGGCATACACAGAATTTAATAGGTATTCTAAATGGTGGAACAAGACCCTCAGAAAAGACCGAAAACCATTTTGATATCAGACGTCACTTAACTTCATTTCATTACAGAGATACTATGAAACTTGGAAAAATTAACCTCGTCGTAGACGGACAACATGGCTCAACTGGCAAAGGTCTGATCAACTCATACCTTGCATGGCGAGACAGGCCCGAAGTCATCAGTTGCACCAACATGGCAAACGCAGGCCACACCGCCATTCTCCCGGACGGAACAAAATTCGTCGCAAAAGCCCTGCCAAGCTCCACGATCCTTAACAAACTCGACAACTACTCACCAGAAGTCGTTGTCGGAGCAGGAGCAGCATTCACCGTCGACCAGCTGCTCAAAGAACTGAAAGAATGCGGCAACCCGAACTTAACCGTCCATCCAAGAGCCGGAGTGATCACGCAAGAACACAAAGAGCGTGAATCCGAACTCAAGGGCGGTACAAAGCACATTGCCAGCACAATGCAAGGCTGCGGAGCCTTTTTAGCTGATAAAGTGATGCGAGGACCAGATGTCAAGCTGGCTGGAGACTACGAAGATCTGTCCTTCTTCGCTCCGGGTTTTCTTGCTGATCGTCTTGGCTCCAAAAGCAAGTATCTGCCCGATCTGTTGATGCAATATTTAACCACCGGTCGCACTATTCTCCATGAAGGCTCCCAAGGTTTTGGGCTTGATATCAATCACGGGAATCAATACCCGAATTGCACAAGCCGTCAATGTACAGCTTTGCAATCAGTCGCTGATATGGGGCTGCCCCATCAAGTTATTGGCGACGTTTACATGGTGATCAGGCCCTATCCAATTCGAGTTGGGAATGTGGTAGAAAAGGGCAAGACTGTTGGCTACAGCGGCGACCCCTACTCCGACAGCAAGGAGATCACTTGGGAGGAAGTCGCGACTCGATGCGGTGCTCCACCCGAAGTGATGGCCGGAGAGCTAACAACGGTCACGAAGAGGCTTCGACGGGTGTTCGAGTGGTCAGATATTCAGTTCCGCCAAGCTGCAATGGTCAACGGGGCCACGAAAATTGCTTTGAACTTCGCGAATTATGTTGATTGGTCTTGTTATGGCAAGAACAATTGGGATGAACTTGGCGACAAGGTTCACAGTTTCATTGCGAAGGTCGAAGACGCGGCTGGAGTGCGGGTTGAGCTTGTTGGGACCGGGCCGAGCGTTGAACATGTTGCGGTTCGTCCGTAACGTACATAATCCAGACAGTGAGCGACTCAAGGGCTTGAGGGACATGGTTGTTTCTCAAGCCCTTGCTATATACAAACATAAGGAGGGAGATTCTTTATGACTGAAACAAATCCAATTATGGCCTCGGCTAAATATCCACTTGGTAGCACGGCATGGTTCCTGGGATTAGAGCCGCATGAAAGTTATCAATTGGGTGAACAATATGACATGTTCATGTTCGAGCATCCGATTTTCGCACTTAGCCGAACGCCGTTGCGACATATTTGGAAGAGTAGTCGTGCATTGCCAAAGTTAGAATATGAATCTTTTGACAATATAATCACTCTGGTTACGAGTCGTATCTTAGTCCAGTCAATGGTTGTCGAGAGTATCGAACGAAGCGAAAATACAGGGGAATTCGTTTATTTGGATAATGATCTAGAGGTCTGCTTACCAGAGCAAGTTCTCTATTCTACGAGGCGTGAAGCTTCGCGAGAACAAACACGAATTCTTAAAATGGTCAGAGACTGGGCAATAGCACAATTGGAAACGAACAATGAAATGTTTTCCATGCGAAGGAATAGCAAAAAACAACAAAATCGACGTCGTGATCGTCGATCCGGGAAAGCCCCTAATCAGGGGTAATTCTAATCAAGCACGATCGGAGTTCCCGTGGACTAATCCTCGCAATCGGTATGACGTCAATAATAGTGGCGATGTAACGGCACTTGATGCCCTCTTAGTTATCAATGCATTAAATCGAGGCATTGAATTCGACCCTTTCGTAGAACCAGAATTCTTCTACGATGTGAATGGTAGTCGGACTGTTTCGGCACTAGATGCACTGCAAGTCATCAATTACATTAATGGCCAAGACACCAACAATAATGGCGTCGTAAACAGCGGAGATCTTGACACACAACGCCTTATCGCAAAGAAAATCGAAGGCGTAAAAAGACAAGCAACCCGTCTACGGGCACAAGAATCGAACGAGCCAATCAGACTTCAAAGCAGTGGAAACGGGGCAGCATTAAGATTCGAACTATTGTTTCCATTCAGAACAATGGGTGGAGCTTTCCGATTCACCCTACAATCAGTAGAATGGGGCGAATCAGTATGGTCGCCAGAAATTCGTATCCCAAATTCTGTCTATCACAATGCTTTAAGTGACCAACCAGCTGCTGGAGCCAATTATTCTTCTGACATGGCGGACGTCAGACAACAGATGTTGGACGCGGTCTTAGCCATATACAACAATACTCCGACTTTCGATAACATCACAGCCGCAAACGTCACTATCCAACAATATGTTAATCGGGGATTCTGTTGGTATGGTATCGTCGTCGATTGTGTGCCACCAGCGGGTTTTTGTGGAGCAGGTCAAGAATATGATTTCACCATCTTTCGAACGACATCGACGAGTCGAGTTCTAGCAGCACAATCAGCTGGATTTTATGCTGAAAAAGTTTTTTCATTCTCTGGACCAGGAGGAAGTTCAGCCTTAGGTTCGACTTGGAGCACTGATAGAAGACTAACAGATGGAACATTGACCTTCCAATTCAGAAGACCAATTTCTATCCAACAAGGAAATATCAATAGCTTCGTAAGTATGACTGTCCCGTGGGACATGAATTTCAGTGACTTTGCGGCCTTGGTGGACCAAACCATCGGCCCATTGTATGGCGGTGCAGGACAAGGAAATACATCTGTAGAGAATTATACTGGTAGTTTTCTTTTCAACAGCAAAATCGGTGAGAACACTTTAGGAATTAGAGTGAAGCAATTTCCATTGCTTACAGTAAATGCGGCTGCATTGGGAGATCTCCTATTTGAGATCGATGGAAACAATGCCAAAATGTTGGTGCCATATAATAATGTAACTCCAGCAGTTACTCAACTATTCTTTAGAGAATGCGGTGGCACTGGTCCAACAAATGTCAGTGGAGGATGTGGTCCTTGCAATCCTGGCGGTGGCTCAGGTGGTTCAAACGGGTCTAATGGCTCTAATGGATCGAACGGCTCTAATGGATCGAACGGCTCTAATGGATCGAACGGCTCTAATGGCTCAAATGGTACCAATGGACAAGATGGAGGACCAGACAATACTTGTGTTTATGATTTTCTAGAAGTGCCCGTCTGCAACACTCTGCTTGACCCCAATTTAACGCCTCGGCAAAGAGGATATGGTGCATATGGTGCGAGCCACGAATGGGATCTCACTAATATCGGATATGCTAGTTTTACTATCAACTTCACATTCGGTGGTGGTCAGACCGCATCTACTCAACCAATCATCGTAAACGATACGACGATCTCTGCGTCGCCATTTGTCGACTATAACACCGAAGATGTGATAAAAAGTGGCGATCAACCGCCATCATTTTTCGCATTGAATAGTTTGATCCTCGAAGCAATATTCAATTTATATAATTCGAATAATGCCTTCCCATACATCAGTCGAAGTGAAATCCAGGTTTACAATTTCCACGTCCCAACTGGTATATCACCATTCACGTATATCGTGAAATGGGGCTTCCGAATTAAGAAGGCCCCCTTCGACGGATTCGAATCAATCAGCGTTACCACGTCAACCAAAACCAACAAGATCTTCTTCAACGACACCGTATCTGGATCGACGTTTCCAGGAGTTTCGATCGAAAGATGGATAAGGTTTGTCGGTGGTTCAACTGGAACATTCAATATCGTTGCTACAATCGACCGCCAATTCGATGATGTCGATGACGTGCTGTTGTATCAAAATATCCCAGCCAATATTACACTGGCTGATCTCAAGACATTATTAAACACCCAGAGTTTCTCTAATGTTGGAACTGGTGGACAATTCAATGCTGGGCAATTCGAAGTAACCCCGTACACAAATGGGACAATGTCTGATCCAGTAAACAATGGATCACTCTTTAGAATCGCATATCTATTCACATCACCTCTACAACCGGTGATTAATGAAAGAAAATTCGTACAAATCGAAGCCGAAAATCTCAACGACAATATTATCCACAATTATTTCAACAAGACGATTAATTTGGATGATTGCGGAGAGATCAATGGTGTAGTAAATGGGAAAACGCCAGCGACATTCACACCATTTCAAATCAGATTCGAACCAGGCCCAAACCCAAATGTTCCTATAAACATCTACTCTGTTTATGTCAAATACAGTCTAAGAGAAACTGTGAACACATCAAACAGAACCATCGTTTACATGCCAATAAGCGAATATGATGGAACTTCCGCTCCTAACTGTGTGGACTGGGGAATCAACGGCATAACTGGCGAACTCAATACTGACTTAAACTTAGCAGAGCTTCAAACAACAAGTTTAGATGTGTCAGGTAACGAGAAATTCATTTTCACGAGATTCAACCAAGGAAGCGGAGAAAGCTTCGCAACTCAGCTGGGCTTTGAATTCGAATCGCCATGGACCAACAGTCCAAATCGAGTAATCGATGGTGATACCGGTCTTGCGATGCTTCCCGGAATGACAGGATACAAACCCAGCCGGATTGAAAAAGCCGAGCTATTGATTCTGGCGGGAAAGCCCGACAACCTAGAAGCACAAACACCAATCGAACTGTCATACTTCCCAGACGAGAGAAAAGTTTACAGCTCTGTGGGCACCACCCCGACCCACAATCAATTCAACGTAGTTCTGATGGTCTCAAGAAATTCGGGGGCCATTCACGGACAATTGACTACTCCGAACATCACACAGTTTGTCGATGATTTGGAACTAGCACTAGGTTCAACATCTTCTGTTGCAGTCGTCGAATTTGGTAAAGTGCCCTCCTTATTCTCCGGAAATAGCAATACAGTTCTTGGTTTCACACCATTAACGAACAAACCAGCGATAATCGCAGCAATTGACGGCATCGTTTACAATGCAAGCGAATCAAAGTGGGGACAAGTCCAAGGCTTAGACGCAGCCGTCACTCTGTTCAATAGCCTTGGAACATCGCCATCACGAAAATTGTTGATCTCACTCAGCAATGGTATTGAGACACGACAAGCAAGAATCGAAAGAGGCACTAGTCCGACTAGTTGGCTTGTGAGAGCTTCACAGTTTTCATCTAATGGAACAGATGTAGTCTTATCAAATCAAAGCAATGACTTCCCTGGTATGACATTGCCACTTGGAGTCAGCTACGGTGAACCAGACGACTATACCGATTTTCTAGACAGACTCGCAGGAGCGATCTACGCCTACAACAATGTTCCGTACGCCGATCCAAAAAATCTGCTTATTGAACTACCAGTATCATGCACTGAGGGTATTTCAGAGCCGAACGATTTGGTGATTTCGACACAAATCGGTGCCTCGACTTGGCGAACCATTCTACCTTCTAACAGGATCATAGCTTCAACGGGCAATCCGTTCTTTTGGGGCTATGATTTTGATGAAGGCAGTGGATTCTTACGCAATATCAGAATCGACGCACAGACCGTCTTTAACGACGCCGTCGTTGGGAACTGGAATAATCTTCCAGCTATCGACTTCAAAAGAGTAGGCATTGAATTGGAAGAAGCTGGCTGGAACACACTATGCTTGCCTCTTGGAGAGAATTTGCAAGGTGGTGGAGATGGAGGGGGATTGGACGGCGGTATTGTCACAGATGGATGTGATCTGAGCAACATTCAAGTCAGCTTGACTTACGATCTGTTCACAAGGAATCCAATCAACATCTATGCCTCGGCTATGAAGTACGTCGTTCGAGACTTCATCAATCCTTCTATTAGAGCCACAATCATTGTGCCAATTGAAGGATGGAACAATCTGAACCTCTCCTATGGACAAACACCATGTTCATATTGGGTGAGCAATACGATCCCTACTCAATATAGCCGATATCCCGCCCCGACATCTGGTAGCGTGGTAAATGTATCAGGAGTAGCGAACTTCATTTCGCCATTGTTCGGACTTGGGGGTAATCCTCAAACGACGATATCCACGGTGCCGACACACGATCAAGATAACGTAATGGGGCGGATCGTTTCTGGTGATCCAAGATGCACACTGACAAGAAGCCAAGTTGGATATCGATCGTGTGTGGTCGAGTCGATGGAACTTCTGCTATTATCGTCACTTGCTAACAATCTACTGGCTGATCCACCATTCATTGAAAGAATCTTCGATGAAGAAATTATTTTCTTCGATCCCGGCAACTGTGATGTGTTAGACGTCGTTTTCGCAGTTGACAATTCTGGAAGCATGAACGGACCGATCAATAATGTTAAATCCAGTATCGATCAATTGATCGATTTCATCTTTAATATCAGTCCCTTAGGACGCATTGGTTTGGTGAGTTATGGTCAATCATCTAACAATGGTTTACCAATTGTTTATCTCTCGCCCACGTCCGTAGCTACCGCGATAGAAAGAGACACCATTCGACAAGCAGTCCAATTATACCAAGCAAGTGGTGGTAGAGAACCACACGGTTCAGCAGTAAAAACAGCCGTTGACGAACTATTGGCAGTACCATTTTCTGGTTTAACGTTCTCCGGAGCACCAGAAAATATCGAGCCACAAAACAACTCGGGAATCAGACCGAGCATTATTAACGGCCAGCCTACTAGCAATTATGAAGCCGTTGGTGTCGTCAATGGAAACTGCACAGGAACACTAATTGCACCAGAATATGTGTTAACAGCGGCCCACTGCATGTTCGACCAGAACAATGTTAAGATACCGCTCAGCAGTATGAGCTTTGAGGTTGGCGGAACCGTTTATAATGTAGTCGAAGAGACAACTCATCCAAATTACGATGATGCATTCTTCGAAGTGGGATTTGACGCCTCTATATTAAAACTATCGACACCAGTGACTGGAGTAACCCCGTATGGTCTACTAACAGTACCACCAACCGTTGGCGATACATTGACCATAGTGGGCTTCGGAGAGGGTGGCAACAGTGCATCACCTCAGCCCAACTTTGGCACAAAAAGAGTAGGACAAACGCCACTAGAAAACCTGACTTTCGTCCATTTAAAATGGAGTTATGATCCGGGCGAAGCGAACACAACTTTCGGCGATTCGGGAGGACCATCATTTGTCGATGTCAACGGCACAGATTTAATCGCTGGAATCGTTAGCGGCGGTACCGGTAATCCTAGGGATACACCGGGTGTGTCATCATTCAACACCAGGATAGACACGATACTACCATGGATCAATTCCGTGTTAAGCGGAGGTGGTGGTGGAGGTAGCGGACCCGTCGATCGTTCGCAAGTAGTCATATTAATCACTGATGAAGGATCGGAAGATGACGGATATAGTAGTTCCAATGAGTCGGATGCTTTCATTCGGACACAAGCACAATACGCTGGTGCTAATGATATCCCTATTTTTAGCGTTCAAGTGGCGAACTATTCTGGAGATGGAGTAATCTTCGATTTCCATAAAATCAACGCTCAGGAAAGCTCAGGTGCGGCAGTCAAGCAGATCGATGGTTTGATTGTTGAACCGTTAATCAAATTGTTCACCAGATTCTGTCTTACAGCAGTAAGCACTTCAAACACAGAAGTAGTAACACCGAACCAGTGTACGGGTCTTAACAATGGCAATATGCTGATCGATCTGGAATTCGACAGCGAAGCCTATCCGAATAGACAATCTTTTCAATACAATCTTCAAGCGATTGAGATATTGCAAACCACTGGCAATGAAGTATTCTGGCCTTATAACCCACCAGCATCTCTTCAATATGACACCAGACCAGACGGCAATTGGTTGAACTATCCAAATATCGACCGACAGGGTGTTGAGATGGGTCTGGCACGATGGGAAGGTTTCAGAATCTTCACTGACCTACCGGATGGAACTGGAGTCGTTCAGTGTACCGGAATTAATGTTCGACCAATCGAAGGCAGAGGAAACATCACAATACCAACGATCGACATTTCAGGTATTGGTCAAGTTGCCCGATGCTTTACAGATCTGACTGCTGCGATAATTAATGAAGGTGGTAATGGAAATCCAACAATTCAGGTTATCACTCTAGATAACGCTACTGGTGGAGATTGGCAGATAGAAATACCAGACACCACAGCTGGAACAGTAACATCTGTTTTGGGTTGGGATGCTACGGCCACAGATGTAGAAAACGCATTAAACGCTCTCCCGCCACTCACTGGCAGAGTCACAGTAACAGGAAATAATCCAATATTCACAATTACTTTCAATGCTGGGATTAGCCCAATTAGTGAATTGATTCTGATAAACAATCTTACCTGTACTGATCAAGCGATCACGATTGTACCAGATGGGCCATATTGTTATGAAGTGCCTAAGCCAGGACCGAATGACAATGTTGATCCGCCAGATGAATCATGTAATTTCTGCATCCCAACGGTGACACAAACCGTAAACCTTCATTATGAAGGCATTAGTGCTGGATGTGATACATCGACACGTAAAATAGCTTGCAGATTCACCAAGATTCCTGGTGATTACAACTATTTCAAATTGGTCAATGGCGTTTTGCAAACGGTACCTGCAGATTATGAAGCAGTTCCCGGCGACAAGATCGTTTTGTTAAACAAATCGGTCGAACAGACCAGCGTTATTCTCAGTAAAGTCAGTCGGTCATTTACTGAGAAGATATGATATCACCCCGTCCGACAAAATCGAGCTTGTTTCAATGTTGGGAAAAATAGTCCTGCCAGTCGAATTTTGTAATCGCAATATCTTAAAAAGCGAAAGACTGGCAAGAATCACCACCAATATGGCTCAGCACGGGTATACTGAGATTGTCGAAAAGCTCCGTGGGCACAGAAACCCATTGTATGGTCTTTTGCGACAGTGTCAACTTGTCGGTGGGACCTATCAAAAGATATTCTCATCGAACGAAGTGGTCTTCCACCCCGTTCATCCGTTTCTTTATTCGAAACGAGAACAATTAATAATTTTGAGACTTTTCGAAGGGGACATAACAGAATACCCCATTAGCACGATGGTCAATGTTCCAGACCACAAAGCCCAACGACGCAAAACCGTGGGCGACAAGCAATTGTACTGGGGAGTGGCAAGCAAATTATCAGAACTAGATGAACTCTTGTTTGGTCAAACACCCCAAGAGATATTGTTACCTGGCGATGTTGCTAACGTTTTTGGGCTTGAAGTGCTCAGTAGCCTCAAGACGCCTTTCCTGTAGCTCGCTCGAACATTCGACGAACTATTGCGGCCTCGGGGATCTTCGCTTCTTCATAACGTTGAAGAACTATTTCTGCCATCATGGTCGGATCTTGCCCGGCCTTCTTGGCTGCTCTGGCAGCTGACATCATTTTGCGATAAATGACTGCACCAGTAGAAACAGGCTTTTGCTGTTTGGGCTCTTGATCTGGTACCGGAGCTGGCTCAGAAGGTTCGCCGTCATCTCTCATAGGATTTTCCGGTATCAATGTGGGGGGTAATTGTGTCACCTGAGGCATAGGGACTTCCCTCTGATCTGATGGGCGACCTGGATTCTGAGATATTTCGTCGAACCCATCTTGTACAGGCGGTGCACCGCTCATAGGTCGTGCGTTTCCAGAACCCGGTGGCTTTGGTTCTGTTCTCCACCTTTCTGGTTTAGACGGTTGGGTCTTTTGGACTGGCGGCTTCTTGGTCGGCATCTTGAATTTGTCGGAACCCAACAATTTCGAAGCTTTGGCCAGGATTTCTGCGTTGCCTGATTCTTCACGACTTTTCCAGGCTTTCATCATGAATTTGCGATCAATTCCAGCTGTTTGTAGCTTGTCGTAAGCCCTATCGGTTACGATCTGCAATAGATGGAAAATAGCAGCTTTGGCGAGGTTCTGAGATCTTTTCTTGTCATATTTCTCACCCGCCATGATTTTGGTCAATTGGGGCGAAGCGAAGAAACTGGACATTTTGGAGACTACGTCGGTGAACATATTCTCTAGTAGAATTTCTTCGGAGATCATGTCCCGATCGTCTTGCTTCGATTCCTTGGGCCACTCTGAAAGGCCACCGGAAGGCTTTCCCTTTGAGTCTGTTTTCTTGGTTTCTCCGGAGCCGGGCGGACCTTTTACAGCACCACCGGAGCTACGGGAGAGCCTTTCTTGGGTTTCGAGAGCCTTAGTAAGACGTTCGTTGAGCTTGTTGAACCGTGCGGAGATCATCTTCTGCATTTTCAGAAGGTCTTCGGGGGTGGTTTTACCGCTTGATGCACGTTTTCCGAAAGTTCCTAGCATTTTCTGTAGTGCTGGGTCTTTTTGGGCCAGGGGTGTATTGGTGTACTTCTTGATGGCGTCTAGAGCGTTGGCTCGGGGTTGACTTGCGGCTGCTTGGACGTTAGAATGGACTTTTTTGATGTCAGCCCATTTTGCTCCCGTTGCCTTTCGTACTTCCCCCCACCATTCCCGGTTGTTTACGAAATCGCTCGGAGCACCTCTGATTATACGAGTTAGGTCGCTCTTGTAAGAATCTGGTAAGAGAATGGCTGCAATCGGTGCGAATGCAGGCGGCGTCGGAAGTTCCGCAGCACTCGTGACAGCACTGAGTGCTTTGCTGAAAATGTTTGGCATTGTTGACCTCTATAATAATTACTAATGTATTTTTCTACTGGAGGTAACTCATGGTTAAGAATCTTGGCGGTCGAATTGAACTGGAAATTGGTAAGAAGGTTCGATTCCTAGATATTCATGGTTGTGTCAGCCCTGATATTTATGAATTCGACACCCCGCACACTGATTACAGAGCAAGGGCATCACTAAAGAATGGAGACTGTGTTGTTCAAACGCACTACGATCGTATTCTACCCCTTGAATCGGGAGGAAAAGCAATCGCAGTGTTGGGCGAAAAGGACATAACCATTACTTGTCCGAGTTGCCGCAAAGTCGTGACCGCCGAGTCCGGTCAAACCCATTTCACTTGTTGTTCGACATTAGAGGTATTTTTCATGTCAGACGCTGTAAACGAAGTCCAAAAGCAGGAAGAGCAAAAGTTCGACCTTGAATCACTCAAGGCTAACTACGAAGTATGGACCAAGGATGGTCAATTCAGCGAGAACATCGGCTTGACGACAGTCCAGCTGGTCCTTCTCCAAGGCGAAACTCCGCGAAAGATGAGTTTCAATCTCTACGACGGCAAATTATCCACCAGCGGCAAACAAGTCGATCTTCGCCTCGAAGAATTCAACAAGGGCGAAGTCAACGAGGGCAAGAAAAAATTCTGGTACGACGTGGATTCCACCAAGTACCAAAAAGCCCTGACGTCCAAGGGATATGAAAAGCTTGCCTAAGTTACCAAATCGACACAAAGATAGGACGCCCCTTTTACTACTAACGGAGTAACAGTCGATGCTAGTGCTAAGTCGCAAGAAGAATGAAGAGATCATTATCGGGGAAGGTGAGAACCAAGTCCGACTAATGATCGTGGAGATAAGGGGTGACAAAGTTCGCCTCGGAATCGACGCAGATCGAAGCGTACCAGTACACCGTAAAGAAGTGTACGACGCCATCGAACGAGAGAAAAACGGCGGAAAATAACCGCCGAAACATTCTGTTAATCACAAGCCACTCGGGTTACATAACCCGAGTGGCTTTTTTAATATATTAACAGGAGTAGAAAAATGAAAGTATTAGTCACAGGTGGAACCGGATTCCTAGGCAGACACCTACAAGCCCGACTAACACTACACGGCAACGCACAATTCTGCTACGCCAATAGCATGGACTGCGACCTACGAAATCAAGCAGCAGTCAACGCCTTCTTCCTCGAACACAAATTCACCCACGTAATCCACCTAGCAGCAAGTGTTGGGGGAATCGGGGCCAACAAACAAAACCCAGGCAAATACTGTTACGAAAACCTCATCATGGGTTGCAACGTAATCGAAGCAGCCCGACTCGCAGGCATACGCAAGCTAATCTGTGTTGGAACAGTTTGTTTTCCAAAAGGAACGATGATCAACACAAATAGTGGTTGGAAATGTATATCTAATATTAATGAATTTGATGATGTTGTTACTCACACTGGTAAATTAAAACCAGTAACACAAACAATGTGTCGAGATTATGACGGCCCAATACAACACATTAAAATCAATGGAATACTCGATATTAAATCGACACCAAAGCATCCTTTCTTAACAGAGAGGGGTTGGATCGAAGCTGTAGAATTACGCCAAGATGATAGAATTTTGGTGCCGATAACTCATAATTATAAAGACCAAAGACTCCAGGTTTTACAAGGCCGAGACTTGTTAAGATGGGTATATCACCACGAACCGATAAACAAAGTGGAATTCGCACAAAAAGGTGGGACAAATAATCAATGGCGTGATTGGAAACGACATACACCAAAATGTGCTAGAATCACATCACCATTTATCACCACAAACGATATAGCATGGTTATTCGGAACATATGCTGCCGAAGGATTTAGATGCAAAAATGATACTGGTAAAAGAGGTTCAAAACATTATTTATATTGGGCGACAAACCATGAAGAACGAAGATTTAGATTAGAAATAAATTCAGAATATTACAAATTGTTTGGAAAAACAATGTCAGAAGTCGTGAGAGAGACCGCTACTAATCTGGAAGTAGGAGACAAATATACAATCGATTTGTTTGATGATTTTTACTATGATGGTGGAACAACGGCGGAATTTAAAAAAGTCCCTGATTCAATAGCAGATTCATCAGATTCCACAATAAAGCTTTTTATTAAGGGATATTGGAAAGGAGATGGCCATTGGGCAGAAAGAGCTAAAAGGCCCGGACAATACATTGCTACTTGTAATTCTACATCCCTTAGAATGATTTTAGATATTCAAAAACTTTTGCTAAAGTTAGGCATATTTAGTACAGTCCATCCTCGGAAAAAACAAGGGAAAATAATTATTCAAGGTAGAGAAGTGGAAACAAAAGACTCTTGGTCTATTAGAATAACTGGTAAGTGGGCTATAATATTTATTGAAACTGTCTTAAACGAAAAACTCGACAGAAAAAATTGGATTAACAGAAAAAATGATGCTATAATCAATTATAACCATGCGTCATTAGGAATGTCTAAAAACACTCAAGAAGATTTCGTAGGTGTGGTTTATAATATATCTATCAGAGACGACGAATCTTATATTGTACAAAATGTGGCTGTACATAATTGCAGTTATCCCAAGCATTGCGAAATACCCTTCGTCGAAGAAGACCTCTGGAAAGGCTACCCAGAGGAAACAAACGCCCCATACGGTATCGCTAAAAAAGCCATACTAGAAATGCTCAAGGGCTACCATACTCAGTACGGCATGGACTACACCTATCTAATACCCGTCAACATGTACGGCGAATTCGACAACTTCGACCCAAAAAGCAGCCACGTCATACCCGCACTAGTAGACAAGATTATCGCGGCGAAACGCAAAGGTTCAAACACAATCGAAGTATGGGGCACCGGGAAAGCCACCCGTGAATTCGTCCACGCCTCCGACGTAGCAAACGCTATCGTAAAAGCTTTATACATCGAAACAGACGTGGAGCCACTAAACGTGGGCTCCGGAGAAGAGATCTCAATTGCAGATCTCGTCGACAAAATCGCCATAGCAGCAGAATGGTCTGGCAAAATGGAATGGTTATCCGATAAACCAGATGGTCAACCACGACGACTCATAAGCTCAGAAAAAGCTTACCGAATCCTGGATTATCAGCCAGAAATCACCCTAGATGAAGGGCTCAAAAGATTAGTAGCCTGGAGAGAAGCTACTTGCTTACCAGAGAATAGCCCCGTTCAGTAAACCAATCACCGAACGAATCTTCGATTCTTTTGATCAGTTTATCACAGACAACGCCCTTGAAGGCCATGTGCTTACCATTAGTAACATGGCCTTCATGATATAACTCTTCTTTGTTATAAGGCTTGCCATCACTGGCAGGCTTCTTATCAGCACTAAGCTCTGCCATGACTTTATCAATGTCAACAGTTACTCCAAGCTGTGCTGCGATATCCTCTACGATCTTTCGAGGATTTAGCAAGAAATCCTCATATCTCATAATATAATGAGCAGCTTTATCGAAGAATTGAGACTCAGTCGCGAGGCCACGAGCAACGTCCATCGTTGGCTCCATACCCCACATTCTCTTTCTGCTGGCCAATACGTCGCGAATATCGCGATAAGAATAGAAAATGTAAGTCGCTTCGGACAATAACCGATGATCTATACCATGGGCTTTGATGAGATTTACTTTCCGACGTTCTTTGATGTCGTCATGCCAACCACATAGGAAATCTTCTGGCTCAGTAAATTGAGACAGAATGTGACGAAGAGCGTTATAAAGCCAGGTGCTTCCCGACCGAGGCATTCCATTAGTCAGTACGACTTGCATTATCGATAAAACCAGATGTCGAATTGCTTGATATAGGATTTGTAACCGTTCTTGGTAAACAGTTCGGTAAGTTCATCAGAACGTTTTGTGTTGCCACGAGTGTGATCATTATGCTCGATCGTCCACCTTTCGACGTCCCATTTATGAAATGGAAAGACATTGAGGATTTCCATCTCATTGCCTTCAGTGTCGACCGAAATGTAGTCGATTTTCTGAGGACAATTGTGTTTGGTCAACAAATCATCAAGAGTGATCGTCTCGACTTCGATAATTGGACCTGGGAAATTGGTGGCATCTGCATGACTCAGATGCTCGACCATCCCACCATAAAGATCACTGCATTGAAATTGGACTTTTTCGCCCGACTTTCCATGAACAGCAAGATTCGATACATCACATTGACGACACTTGCTCAACTTATCGAACAGTTCCGGCTGAGGCTCTACACAAAGGCCCTTCCAACCGTTTTCTTCGAGCCTGACGGTGTTCGAAAATGTAAGGCCGTCGTGAGCCCCGACTTCGACGAAGAAGCCTTTCTTGATGCTCTTGAGTACCCAGTCGTCTTGACCAAGCTGGCTGTATTTTGGGTATTTTGGCATATTATAACTCAAGTGGTGGCGAAGCTTTGATTTTACGCGATGGAGCAACATCCGGACGAATATGATGACCGATGACAAGGCTCGTGGTGTTCGAATCAGCATGGACAACGGTATTATACTCAGCCGGAAGCATATGAAGTGTCGGACGGTCACGCGGGCCTGAATTGCGATAGAGATTCAACAACGTAATCTCATCTGGTTCATTTGCTTTCGTAGCTTTAAGCCATCGTTCTACAAAACGAATAGCTTTGGGTCTGAAATACAAAGTACCACTCAGCCAATGCCCGCCTTTGGAAACATGGATCGCCATTTCAGCAGTGCCCATGTTTTCGAAAATCTCTGGGTGCTGGTAAATCTCTGCGTCCGCGTCGACCCAAAGAATCGGTGCTTGATACAAACGAAGAGCATGCAAGATTACGGTCGGCTTGAGAGAACACCCCGCAGTCCAATCAGTGACTGGGTTGAGTGGATAAACCGCATGTGGTAGATCGAACTTGATGCACGATTTGGTGAAACGGGCTGTGGCTCGTTTATAATAATCACCCAAATGACTATGGACCGTATAAGCAGTAACGATCGTAGGGAAATGTGGGCGATGTAGGATGTCTTTCAGCATAATCTCTCTTCAATAGGAAGTTTGGACCTTGTGTGCCATGTATTGGCGTCCTGTGAACCCACCTTGATATAATGAGCATCATGCTCATCGATCTCTCGTTTCTTCAAAGCCCAATTCTTGTGTTCGAAGACGGGAGAATTATCCCATTTGTCGATCAACAAATTAAGTTCACGCAGATTATGCATCAATTCAGTATCTGAATATTGATGAATGTAGCTTGTGTGATAGATGATTCGATTAAGACGTTTCAAGCAACTCATCGTCATGATGGGAATTGTCATCGAATCTTGCTTGATATACCCATCATGCACATGAACAGCGGCCACTTTACCGGCCAAGACTTTTTTGACCCATCGGTCCCAATGCAAAGGAGCATAGAAATCGTCGGAAGCGAGGATGATAATATCATCATCTTCTGCTTCGACCGCATCTGTCAACATCTTGCAGGCATAGGTTACGCCTTTAACGTTCCCCGACACAAGAACTTCAGCACCAGGAATATGGATTGCATCCTTCTGTTCTTGTGTGTTAACAGCCACCAGCAATCTGAAATTCTTATCATCGGCATTGGCTAGCCAATGATGATAAGTTGCAGACATCATGGTTGGGCGAATGGTTGGCCAAAGCAAATGAATCATAATATACCACGCAACAGAATTAGTCTATCAACAATATTTACCAACCAAAGACTACATTCTAAATTCGCCGAAACCCTACTCAGGCTCTGCAGTGCCCGGAACGATCATGGTTTTAGTAGCTGGGAACCGGCCATGCCAGCAAGCAAGAACCTCACGCATCCGAGCAGTATACGTATAATGAGCCCCAAGACCGGTACGAAGCTCACATTGGTAGAGGAATTTGTCGGCGGTTGTAATGTGCTCGTAAGCACATTGAGCACCAAGTGGGAGATAATACACATAAGACGGATCGCCCTTCTGGGCCATCTTTAAAGCACGTGCCACCAACCTCTCGCCACACTCTCGAAGACCGTCGAGGTCTTTCGCCGCATCGGGGTTGCTCAGACTCAGCTTACTGACCTGATCATCCGCGAAGTAACAACCAACCGGGGTCAAATCGAAAGTCTTTGTACCGGTTCTATGACGATTCAAATCACGGAGTTCTGCAATAGTCAAGGCTGCCCATCCAAATCGAACAGCAGTTCGACGAATTGTAGGACCAAAATAATCATACCTACCATTATGATCTTCGAGATCACCGACTATAGCCGCTTGTAGATCATTTTCTTTCATTTTGGGCGGAGTAATCTCGCAATAAGCACCAGCACTATGCAGCTTTGAAACAGAAAGCGGGGTCTGCTCATACGCAGTCTTACGAACTGTCTCAAGCTCTTTCGTAAGTCCGGAACTGAATGATTCATCGGGGCGAGCGTGACGAGTCAATCGAGGGGTAGCAAGACCGAGATTCTCAGTCATCAACTCAGCAAGTTCGACGGATTCAGCGTTGTAATCGGACCAAAGCATCTTGATCAGATCTACCCAGCCACGAGCACTCATTTCGAGCATGACGTTAGTCTGGCAACTCATTGGTAGGAAATATCGAGCCCTATCAAAGGCGAAATTCCGCCGCATTCGAGGAAGAGCTTTATCTCCCTTTTCCATTCCATCTGGGAGATTCATGATGCTTGGGTCAACTTCCGCAGCTTCCGACCAGATCTCATATGCTGTTTCATACGCTGCAAAGGCTTCTGCCATCAAATCATTGTAATCGGCATCAGCTTTTGGCGGTTTAACGATATTCTCTAGTTTGAGCTTCACGTACCGAGTCGAAGATTCCTGACCACCAGCTGTCGGACTCCATTGCCACAGACGCAAAGCCATCCAAAGTGATACATCATCAATGAACATGGCAACCGGAGCCATGTCGGTGATGGACCGGTGTCCATAATCGACCATCTTAAAAATCGAATCAACAGCTTTGTCAGGGTCCATACCCTCGACTTTGGACAGAATGGCTTCTAGACCCTCATTATTGCGAGAGTACCGAGCCCCGGTAGCTGCGAGCATTTCTGGTGTTAGCTTAACTGTTTGTTGGGCTGTAGAATCAATGCCTACACAAGTGACTTTCATTTAATCTTGGCTTTGTACAGAGGTTAAAATTTCTGAATCGGGTTCTTGAATCAATTTAACACTTCCGAGATTCAACCAACGTTGTGTAGGGAGGATCAGCACCGAAAGAATTACTGGAGCACGGGCTTTTGTGACAATTTTACCAGCGGAGTGTTTCCGCACGGCTTGCAGAGATTTAGCTACTTCATCTGGATTAAAACCGTAGCTTTCGAGACCTTCTGAACCCGATATCAAACCTGTTATGGTACCATATTGTGGATCAGGACCGTAATACGATTGTGCTACAGAAACACAAAGCATACAAATGTGTTCGTGCTTCCGGCCATCCAAGAAGGGCTCGTTTTCGAATCTTTTGACTATCACCTCGATTTCAGCATCACAGATTTCGCAATACATTCTCTTACTCCAAAAAAGATTTATTACACTTTAACACGGGAAGTCATCTGATGCGTAATCTTGTATTTCTTGTTGCGATTCTAATTAGTGCAACATCACACGCCACATCTGGTAGACGATTCGGCCCAGAAGTCTACACCATAGACGCTCTTGAGATAAATTGGAGATATACTTGGCACGAAGCTTGGGGACCAAATCTCAACAGAATCAAGGTAGCAAAGATCAGCTTCTGTCAATTAATCTATTGGGACGCAGTTTCACACGACCCTTACGAAAAAGCACCACGGAAAGGCTGGGCAAGTTGTGGATGGACGATGTATGAGGTCAAAACGGAGACCAAAAACGGCAAGACAGAAAAAATCAGAGAGCTAAAAGACCATCAAACCAAAGTCAGCTTCCCAAGACGCAATTGGAATGACGGCTATTGGTACGTCACTGTCCGAGACGGGACGCACACAATTAAGGTCAGAACTAAAATTTTAATCGGTGGGATCGATGGGACAGACACTCTAATCGATCCGGATTCAGCCGATAGAAATCTACGGCACGAAAAACGCACCAGTCCGATAAGCCTACACAGAGAAATTATGAAAGCTCGTCAGGATGTATTGCGGGCACGGCGTGAACGCCATCAGAAGGAGGAAGCTCTGACACCAAATGATCAGGAGTCTGTTCGTCGGCAGGATGATCTTGATTCACTGGAGCCGGTTGATCAGTAGCCGGTTGATCAACGTCCACCTGTTGGAACTCGAACTTGTCGCGATCCGTCAAGTATAATTGGCGGAAGTCTTCCTCTTTGATCATTTCCATCGCCTGACGCACTTCTTGACTGTGACGACCCCAACGACGGGCAATATTATCAAACCAACCAAATTCCCGATCGTGGGGACGCATCTTGAACTCGACACGACCTAAGTCGTCATACTTGACCTGACCGTCCTTGTTTCTTTTGATTTCCAGATGGTACAGTTCGTGGTCGATCAAGGCACGCTGACCATCTTCGGACAGGTTGCCCACTAAGAAACCGTCGAAAGTGATTTCAGCGTCACCCCGGCCCATCGTTCGATCTTTCAGGGGCACAGCACGGACAACGGCGAAAGCCGGGAGACCGTGATGCATCACAGCAGGACCGCCAGTTGTGTCGTAAGCATCGATCAAATCGACAATAGCACTGTGGTCATTCAGATGGGGATGGAATTGTTCGATAACTTCTTCGGTCAGGCCACGAACCAGACTATTAGATTTACGGTATGTCTTTGGCATTTATTCACCTATCGGTAACGTTCAAGGGACATGTTATATAACAAAAACACAATGGAGAGTGTGTTAAGAGGGCAGGAATTCACAATTGGAATCGACTATGAAAAAATTCGAACAATCTCTAATCGAAGCCGAAGAACAGATCGACGATTCATGTGCTGAATTCATCGTCATCAAGGACAAGCTAGAAACCGGGAAAGTCCATTTCACCGGCAAGAACATCTACGTCGACAAAAAACATGTCCT
>Ga0136601_1000026_pt1 | contig 76116 bp, 73 predicted proteins | sample AntRauMFilla2699_FD_181020 | JGI IMG/M metagenome (GOLD analysis project Ga0136601, IMG submission 181020) | Saline lake microbial communities from Rauer Islands, Antarctica - Metagenome Filla 2 #699 | ecosystem: Environmental > Aquatic > Non-marine Saline and Alkaline > Saline | place...
ACCAATGGGAAGTGCTTCGGGAATGGCCCCCACAGCAACTGCAATTGAAATAAGAAACATCTCGAGCATTGGTTCTCCACGATAAAACCCGAGGGCAAAAATTCCAGTAACAAGTGCCGAGACACCGACAGCAATGAGCCACGCAAGTCTTGAAACGGCCTTTTGTATAGGAGTAAGCTCGCGGCTTGTTCCCTCAACTAATTCTGCAATTTTGCCTATTTCTGTCTCCTTCCCTGTTGCCATCACGAGAGCATGCGCGCTTCCGTCGGAAACAAGCGTGCCTCCAAAAACCATATTGTGCTGTTTAGATAATGGAGCTGCCTCAGAAACTGGTTCAGTAGTTTTTTCTACTGGTAACGACTCTCCAGTTAAGATGGACTCGTCAACACTAAGACTCTGCGTCGACACTACGCGCGAATCTGCAGGGATTCTGCTTCCAGGCATGAGATGAATCAAGTCACCCGGTACCACCGTTGCCGCGTCTATCTCGGTTTCTTTTCCATCACGGATAACACGCGTTCGTTCTTGAATATATGAACGCAAATCGGCGAGCGCATTTTCAGCACGATTTTCCTGATAAAAACCAAGAAACGCATTAATACCGATAGCGAGAAGAATAACAGCTGAATCTACCCAATGCTGCATCAAAAGTGTAGCGATGCCGGCGATAATAAGTATGAATATGAGTGGACTTTTGAACTGCTTGAAGAAAAGTTTTAATTTTGAAAAATGAGTAACGTGTCCAAAATGATTGGGTCCATGTTTTTTAAGACGTTCTTCTGCTTCTTGAGTGGTTAGTCCTTTCTCTAGAATAGTCATAGGTTCTTATGTTTTTGGTGTTTTTAAGGTCGAGTATCAATAATTATGCGTGCGGGCCCTTGAGTTCAACTACTATAGCGAGACACAATACGTGTATGATACCGTAGATGTTCTCTAAACTATCCCCATCTTTTGAAGGACCAGCTTTTAAGGAGTAGACATTCTTCTTTCTCAAATATTGATTGGTTAGTTTCGAACACCGTCCCTAATAGCAGAAAACAATGTAACGCGCCTCATGTGGTGGAAGATGCACGCAGGAAACACAAAAAAATCACAATTGTCGTTTTCCAATTTCTCTACCAGATCTTCTTTCTCCGAGCCCACGGCATAGACAATTGCTTCTTCAACTTCTTCTTTCAAAAACGTATAGGTCACTGTTATTCGCTCTGAGTGCTCATGCACGCTCTTCGGAACAACATACCCGAGCACCCACGCCTCAGTATTAAAACGAGCACCGTCTTCGCTCGGAAATATTCCGGCAGTATGACCATCTGAACCAATTCCCATTGTTGCAATAATAATCCCGTTCGGATGTTCTTTTTTCCAGAAGAAAAGTGCTGCCTGGAATCGCTCAGATAGGCCACGAAGATCCTCCCCCTCTATGACCTTCGTTACTATTGTTTTTACACCTCTTTCCATACACTTTTCATAAAAGGACGTTTGCTCCAGCTTGGCAAAGTTATTAACCAAGGGGTTCGTTGAAAATCGCTCATCAAGAATGGTGAGCGTTAGATGGGGGCCGAGTACGCCCAGCTCTACAAATTCGAGGAACTGAAACGCAGAACCTCCTGAAACCATTAAAAGAATTGGTGTGTTCGCATATCTCTTGAGCGTACTCGTGAGTTTTTTTCCAGCGTCTTCTTTGGGGTGCGCAGTTCTTACAATCTTCATACTACTCCTTCTTGATTACACCGTGACCGCCAAATTGATTTCGCATGGCAGCAATAAGCTTCCCACGGTACGACTCCTGTGCTCGTGTTTCTTTTCTTTGAGCAAGAGCAGCTTCGAGTACTTCAACACTCCCAATCGTGGTGATGTGCTCCATTTCTGACTCTGTTTCACCCTGTGGCACTTCACCTTTTATTACGTCTATCTGACCCGCATCGAATGCTTCACGAAGCCAGGTAACAAGTTTACTCGTGATAATACTCTCATGTTCGTACGGCTTAAAAACCTCCTTTAGATCAATATCGAAATCCGCTTCATGTTCATGAAGTACTGCAACACCCTCAGCAATTGCTCCCATCATTCCATACTCTATACCGTTGTGAACCATTTTTACAAAATGTCCCGCACCCTCGTTCCCAACTCGTGCATATCCACTCGGGGCAGCAAGTGCTCTAAAAAAACGCTCGTGCATTTCAAACACCTCAGCAGGTCCACCTATCATAAGAGAAGCTCCGTGCCGTGCTCCTTCTAAACCTCCCGATGTACCGCAGTCAAGAAAATGAATATCTCGCTCTTTCAGTTTTTTGTGCCTACGAATTGAATCTTTATAAAAACTGTTTCCTCCGTCAATGACGGTGTCGCCAGGAGCTAAGAGCGGCAGAAGTTCCTCGAGCACAAGGTCGACCGCATTACTCGTAACCATAATCCAGACAACACGAGGAGATGAAAGCGCTGATACAGTTTCAGCAAGTGAGGCCGTCACTTCAACTCCGAAACCAACAGCTTCTTTTCGGGGACCTTCGCTCCGATTATAACCAACAACCCTATATCCACTCTCAACAAGTCGTGCGCTCATATTCAGCCCCATTCGCCCCAGTCCGATAAAACCAATTTCTTTATGCATATTCATAGCTATTATTATTTACCAATAAGTGGCGGATTACTTCCTTTTGCATACACGTGAAGTGGAATTGTCTTGAACGACTGAAGGATTGGGGTAATAAAATCCCACGCTGCGAGCACTTCTGCGCCACTCACAAAACGCGTTTGATCTCCTATGATGCAATCATAGAGAACGCGCTCATACGCCTCCGGTGAATAAAGCTCTTCGCCTTCACGCGAAGCAAGAAGAAGCTTCCGTTCGTGCAGTTTAAAACCAAACCCCGGCTCTTTTACCCACATGGTAAGGTGAATACTTTGCTCTGGTGAAAACGTTACGTGGAGAACGTTAGCATGCTTATGCGCTTCACTCTCAGCAGCGCACATGCATAGATCAAGCGGTCGGAATGTTATCACTGCTTCAGTACGTGATTCAGCGAGCGCCTTACCTGATTCAAGGGTAACGCGCACATCTTTCCACAACTCACTGTCTATGCGCGTCTCAAGCTTGAAATAGGTCTCTGTTTCACTCATAGGATCCACTCCTTCGCTTTCTTTATATCCTTTATATTGTCCACGAATGCGTAGATCCGTGTCATGCATAGCTAACGAAGTAATCGCGCGAAGTCGACTTTCTCGCATCGCCTCTGCATTATGTACATCTGCTGGCTGCATCGTGAGAAGTGCAAGCATCTGAAGCATGTGATTCTGACCAACGTCACGGAGCGCTCCAATACCATCATAAAAAGAACCTCTGGTGGAAACATCACCCGACTCAAACAATCTCAGTGCGATTGATTCTATACGATTACCGTTCCACGAGTCAGACAAAATGCTGTTTGCAAAACGAAGCGAAATAATATTCTCAATTGCTTCTTTTGCGAGATAGTGGTCAATACGATAAATCTGTTCTTCTGTGAAGAGTTCACAGAGTTGCGCCTCGAGCTTTTGTGCTGTTAAAAGATCGCTTCCAAAAGGTTTCTCAACAAGAAGACGAGACCACGAACCTTCACGCTCACAGAGCGCCATGGCATCACTTTGTTTTAACTTTTCGAATATATCCCCATATAAATGAGGAGGGACTGCGAGATAAAACAGTTTGCTTGTACACTGTCCAATGCTCGCATCGAAAGCAAGTAATTTTTGCTTTACTTTTTCGTATAGCTCTTCATCAGTAAAGCTTCCAGTCACAAATCCAACACGGGAACAGAATTGGCTAAGAAGTTTTTCATCACTCATTGGCGCCTTCGAAAGGACCGTTTCGTATACGAATTTTTGATACACCTCATCAGAGAATTCTTTTCGCGAAAGACCAATAATAGCAAATGACTCAGGAAGCATCTTTCTCGTATAGAGATCAAAAAGAGCAGGAAGTAATTTCGTTTTCGCCAGGCTACCCGTGCCGCCAAAAACAACAAAAGCAGTTGGGTTAGTGTATCTTTGAGTCATATCAGTACAGTATACGATACACTGACAAACTTGCAGCTCCTACTCTTATTGTTGCGAGTGGATTATTTTTCATCTTTAAGAACGTGCCTCTATTCACCCCCTTACACACACGACCACTACACACCTTTTTCAAATTTTTTTCTTTTAAAAATCTTGTTACGTTCTTTGTGTATTTTTCTTTCTTCTTGTTTATGTTTCCAGTCAGATTCCCGATCAGCTTTTTGTTCTTGAAAAGCTTTTTCTTTAGCTTGAGATAATTCTGAAACTGTTTATCAGACAAGAATCCTTCATGTGTTGTGCCCTTAACAGCACTACCATCACTCTTCTCATGATCATAGTCGTAATATTTGCACTGCTTCATGAGTGATTCTATTTCTTTGAACATATCGCCCTCAACTTCGCCAATGAGACCAAGTTCGCGCATCCCTGGAGTATCGATTATGTATCCACCAGAAGGTAGCGAGAAGAGTTCACGAGCGACGGCTGTGTGTCGTCCGCGACTATCATCTTCCCGCACCTCTTTTGTTTCTTGAACAACACCACGCATAAACCAATTAGTTATTGTTGACTTACCAGCGCCTGATGAGCCAAGCAACACCACCGTTGTGTCGCTTGAAACATACCCACCTAACGCTTCCATGGATTCTCCGGTTACGGCACTGACAATCTCAATCGATAGATTGGGGAAACGAGCTTTGACTTGATTAAAAAATGAATCGGGGTTTGATACGAGATCTGCTTTGTTTAACACAACTACTGGTTGTACACTGCTTTGCTCAGCAAGTAAGACATACCGCTCAAGACGGTTCATATTAAAATCGTTGTCGAGCGCCATAACGATAAAGACAAGGCTGACGTTCGCAACAACAACTTGCTCAGCAGTACCTCCGGCCACTCTCCGGATCACCGCACTTGTGCGAGGAAGAACTTCTTCAATAACGGCTTGTCTTTTTGCGGTAGACGTGTACCGCACATAATCTCCAACCTTAGGATATTCTGCTTCTTGATGAAAAACGCCGCGAACCACTCCAACAAACTCTTCTGTTTTGTCTAAAAGGATATAGTTTGGCTTGTTTTCCTTAACAACGCGTGCGGTATTCATAAGAATATAAGTATAGCAAAAGGAAAATAATTAGAGCTGAGGAGTCACTCACCGTGATAAACTACAGATATATTAGTAACTCTATATTACCTATGAACACTTCATACAAAACGTTCTTCAGCATGATTGCCACCTCTTCAGTGCTTATGTATGCCGCTATGTATCTGAATACTTACTCTCTAGATCACGTGCTCTTTAGCGAAATGCGTCTTTACATGAACGGACTCATGACTGCCATAATGGCAGTGGTCATGCTGTGGTTCATGCGTCACATGTATACGAATAGGAAGGTTAATACCTACATTGTGACTGGAAGTATTCTCCTGTTTTCTCTCTTGCTTTTCCTCGTAAGGAGTCAGGCGCTTGTCGACCAAATAGACTACATGGAAGCAATGATTCCCCACCACTCAATTGCCATTCTTACGAGCGAGCGTGCAAACATCTCCGACCCTCGAGTGCGGCAACTTGCGGACGAAATTATAGAAGCACAACGGAAAGAAATAGCAGAAATGAAATCGCTCATAGCCGAGCTCAAAAATAACTAGAGCTTCTAGGCCTGAACGACTTACAAACTCCTACGTGGATATATGGTGAAATATCCCACCCTGACATACAAAATATCCTTGAGTTTACTAGCTAATTTCAAATAACAAGATATAAGCGATAGATAACGTTCATTGCTTATAATGCAATGAGCCACATTGCTATCAGTTTAATGCTTCATTCTCGAACTTCCATATTAAAGAGGATACCCACAAAGTTGACCCCGGGGTGTAGAAGAAGTTACCCAAGGAGAAGTGCGTGAAAAATGTATGTTTTATCGAATACTCTTTCTTTATTTTGTTATGCTCTTCTGGTCTTATATTTAGTCTTATATTCGGAGGATTAAAAATTAAATCTCATCTATATCCAATACCCTAGCCAGATCCTCTTTTACTTGCTCGGCACTCCTTCCAGCTACACGAACAAGTCCACCACTCCCATGCTCAGACTTCCACTCTTGCCACTCTACGCTAACATCGTAGTCAGGTAGCACATCCTTAACATTCCGCGCAATATTTCCCGGAATACTAAGCTTCTTCTCGTCATCAAACTCTGTAGAAGAGCTGACTCTTATTTTAATAGACTTTCCGTCTAATTCTGTTACTGCCCACTGAATGTTTCCATACATTCCATACTGCTTCCTTATGAAGAACAGTGTCTCACTATTTAGTTTTTCTATTGCATCCATAATAAAAAGCATATTAATAAGTAATATGCCTTCACCAAAATTCTGATATAGAGCCATCAGTTGCAATTGAAGCACCTTACTCGTTAGTAGGTTGCTGGTAGGTCATAGAGTTGCATCTCTCGCTACGCTCTTGATGAAAGCTTCTTTATGGTAGCATTTTTTGGGTTGTAGGAAAGCCTCTACGTAAGCCCCATCCCACCAAAGCTACATCTTGGTATGATTGGTGCGCTCCAAGGGCGGTACGACAGTGATTAAAGATACGGGTGGAGAAGGGCTTGCGGGCTGAGGAGCTATATAGAACATATCCCTGGCTTCGTGTATTATGAAGTTTGTGAAAAGTAAACATGTAATTCTGTATAGCTCTGCTCTCACGGTGATATTAATGGCCCTCTACTCCTGGTTGTCTGTTTTTATGACTTCACCCGAAAATGCTTCCTATCAAGAGCTTCGAAACATACAAAACCAATTGCAAAACCTAGAAGTACCAAGTAATAGTGTACAGAAAATACTACCCCCCTCACACGGTATGTACTTTGGAGCGTTTGCAAACTTCGAACAAACAGAGGATGTGGTGACGGCAGAGAAGATACGAAGGTTCTCTACGTTAGTAGACAAAAAGCTTGCCTGGGCATATTTTTCTGACAATTGGTTTACCGGTATCAAGTTCCCTTCGGAGACGGTTGAATTACTCGATGATTTAGGGATAACTCCGTACATCCGAATGATGCCACGAACAGACTTTCGCATACAGCCCGGTGATTCACCCTACACACTACAAAGGATTCGCGACGGAGAATACGACGAGGAACTCAGGGCTTGGGCTCGAGATGCTAAAAGAGCAGATGTCCCACTACTGCTTGAGTTTGGCACAGAGGTGAACGGAAAATGGTTTCCTTGGAATGGAAAATGGAATGGTGACGTATCCATTAACCTTAATGGTGAGTCTGAGAATACTGGAACTACATTATTTATTGAAACATACCGACATATTATTGATTTATTCGAAGCTGAGCAGGTTGAAAATGTGACGTGGGTGTACCACGTGAATGCAATTAGTTCTCCAAACGAAAATTGGAACGATTTAGACAAATACTACCCCGGCGATGACTATATTGATTGGATTGGAGTAAGTGTCTATGGAGCACAGAGTATCAATGATACGTGGGTTGATTTTGATACTATATACTCACGTGCATACAAGAAAATTACCTCATTCACTGAAAAACCTATCGCTATTGTTGAATTAGGCGTAGCAGAAGGTTCCTCTGAATCTTTAAAAGTCGCCTGGATTACGAACGCCCTTCAAAGTCTTGAGCAAGGAAAATACCCGAGAACAAAAGCTGTTTCATACTGGCATTCAAGTTGGTATGACACTGGTGTTGAGTATAGTTTAAGAATAGACTCATCAACATCTGCCGAACAGGCATTTCGCGATGGTATTAATTCAAGCTACTTTATCTCAAACACCCTGATTAAATAGAAGGGGTATTTTCTGTAATTACTCTCACAATTTTTGCTGACGCTGTACCGTCCCCAAAAGGATTTTCCCACTGACGTTTTGATACAATCATGGTATTAACCGCTTCAAGGATTTTTTCAACATCAAATCCCGCTAGAATATTTGCACCCACACTTATGCTTTCAGGACGCTCTGTGTTATTTCTAATAGTTACACAAGGTACGTGTAAAATACATGATTCTTCTTGAATTCCACCTGAATCAGTCAAGGTTATCTGACTATTTGCCTGTAAGCTCAGCATGTCTAGAAAACCTACCGGTTCAATCAAAAGAATTTTTGGGTTATTCTTTACTCGATCAAACAGAGCAAAAGCTTTCAATTGCTTTTCTGTCCGAGGGTGAATTGGCCATATGAGCACAAGGTTGTGTGTCGATATTACTGCTTCAAATGCTGTTACAATAGTTTCAAGTTTTTCTTTAAAGTCAGTATTTTCTGCTCGGTGTATTGTTACTAAAGAAAATGGAGTATCTTGCATCCTTAAATTTTCAAGGATGGTAGATTTTTCTTTCGACAAATCAAAGTTTTGCAATACAGTATCAACAATTGTATTTCCAACAGTGTAGATTTTACTATCAGGTACACCCTCTTTTCTCAGGTTATTAGCAGCCTCTTCTGTTGGAGTAAAGTGAAAGGAGACAATGGAGCCGGCCAAAACTCGATTTAGTTCCTCAGGCATGGTCCTATCATAGCTTCTTAGCCCAGCCTCAACATGTGCTACAGGAATATTTAGTTTTGCCGCGGCTATCGCGCCGGCTAAAACAGAATTAGTATCCCCTTGAACAACCACAACGCTTGGTTTTTCCGCAATAAGTACGTCCTCAATCCCCATCAACATTGCAGCTGTTTGATAGGCGTGTGTTTTTGAGCCAACTCCCAAGTTATAGTTTGGCGCAGGTAGCTCCAGCGTATCAAAAAACACCTGATCCATATTTTCTGAGTAGTGCTGACCAGTATGAATTGTTATGAAATTAGTCCTTGTTGCTATACATTCTTTTATAATTGGAGCAATTTTAATAATCTCAGGACGAGTTCCAAAGACAAAACAGATTTTTTGTGAAGATATGTTATTCATAATTAATTACGGCTTCAACTGTTCTCTCAGTCTTATACCAAGTATTTTGATTCCTGTTAAATAGATAGCTGAACAAAGCCGTAAAGCGTGGTATTGCCTGAATGATAATAAATACTGGCATAAACAATAGATGCGACACTGATTTCGAAAGCCGTTGCTTTGCAGGCATTTCAGGATCAATATACTGCTTTAAACTTCGGTACATAAAACCATACGTGTCCCAGATACCGACGGATGCAATGAATAGAATAATGGATGCATATCCAAAGGCAGGATGAATATAGCTATATGCACCCACAATCATGAGATAAATTGAAAAGATGGGGAGGCCGACATCAAACAAAAATCGAAACTGTGAAAAGATTATTTTATTGTAGAGCCTAAATTTTTCCCACGTAGTTAGAGCTGAACCACGAATCTGTTTGATTAAATCAATATGACCTCGAACCCAACGATGTCTTTGTTTTCTGTACACAGCAAAATTTGGTGGCGTTTGTTCAATCTCTGGTGAATTCAACCAATGCCCAACAATTTTAAATTTTGTATATAAGCGGAGAGCGATTTCAGCGTCTTCAACAAGCGCAGTTTGATCCCATCCACCTACATCAACAATAGATTTTGTATCGACAAAATAATTAGTTCCTGCTAAAAATTGCAAACTGTTTGCCATGTGTAACTTAGAGGGTAGTTCTGTTAGGTGATGAAGTGCGAGCTCAAGTCCTGCAGCTCGCCCAATTATTGAAACATCTTTAAAGTTACTCACCTGGAATACCGGTCCCTGAAGAAGTTTTGCAGCGTCACGCATTCGCTTTATAGCCACTTCTTTCAGGACATCCGGGTGTAGTCTGCCATCAGCATCAAGAATACCCACCATGTCAATTTTTTCTGTGCCTATTGTCTGCAAGCAGTAGTTTAGAGCACGTCCTTTTGTCGATTTTCCAAAAATTTTACTTTCATCATTAAATACACCGCTATACCATTTTGGAACTTCAGCTATTTCGATGAATTTTTCTTTGTGTTCATCGTGTAAGGTTTGAGCTGTTTCGTGCGCGACATCCTTGGTTGTATGTTCTACGTTATCTTCTAACTCCCGTTCATCAACAATGACAAAAACCTTTAACTTATTTTTTGGATAATCAATTTTTGCAATTCTTCGTAGTGTATTTCCAATAACTCGGCTTTCATTTCTTGCGGGTACAAATAGGGCTAAATTCGGTAGCTCAATCTTATTATTGATTGAAAAATTAAGCACCTCATTCAAGGAGATTTTAAAACTAGTTATTTGTTTTAGATATTTGCGTACAAGTAATACGTTGCGAGTATAAATAATGGCACCAGCAACAAAAGAGAAAAGACTAAATAGAGTATGATGTCAGTAAAAAAAACGCGAAAACCTGTTGCTGGGATCTTCAAAAGTTCGTGTTCATTTTCAACTAAATCATAGACGGATACGAACGTGAAGCCGTAATCTTGTATTGTTTTTATAAGTTCTTCTAGCTCGCTCACGTTTCTCCAGGGGTGCCAAAAAACAGAAACAACGGGGTCCTCAAAAGTAAGAAGTTGTTTTATTCTCTCGACCTTGTCAGATGGCTGGTCAGTGTCAGTGATATATCCTAGGTTTTCAGGGATAAAGACCGTGCCATCAATTTTTGCTGCAAATGGTAAGGAACCCACAGAAGAAATGTGTTCATATCTCATGGGATATCTAAAATTAAATGCCTCGTCATCAATTTTACTCTTAGCATAGTGGGGAGTTTCCCAGATATCAGGCACGGGCAGGCCTGCTTCGACCATAGCCGTTTGAGCACTTTGGATTTTCTCTATAGGATATAAACTGGCTTCATTCGGTGAGTTAAATTTAAGAGGCTGATTATTTTGAGCATCCCAGAATTCATACCCCAAAGCACTAATTTGGTCACCCAATTGATGAGTATACCCATGCTGTACGAGCACCCCATCCCTTTCGGAAATCATTTTTTTAATAATATAGGTAAATCTTACCGAATCCCCTGCAACCATATCAATCTTCTCTCCTGGGTTTATGTACCTTGGAATAAAAGCAATGTGGAAAGGTATCTCGTTAGCTTTTAGATATTTACTTACTCTATTGAGGACTCTGCCATTATCATACGTATAGACATTCACGTCTTCTAATCGCAGGAGTGCAGAAAAACCTGATTCGTTTCTTAGATGGTGTCCCAAAAAATAGTGAAAAACATCCAAAAAAGGTAAGGAGTACAAATTTGTGTCATACGATGCCGGTAGATCTGATAATATTCTGATGTCCTTATCGTTCTTAACACCGGCGTAGGGAATAACACTCCCCTTTGTATTTGTGTAATAGATTAGCGGAATGAAATCATCAGGTAGTTTTCCAAGGATTTTTAGATATTCATCTGTTTCAAAATTGACATTTTTGTAATTAACAGAAAGCATGTCCTGCGATTCAACTATAGTAGTATTTATTTTAAAAACCGAGCTATCGTCAAAGCCAATCCATAAGGTTTTTGCATCGGTATTTCTGACAACGTACGAAAAGAAATCAATTGCTTCAGTATTAGCATTTAACTCTAAAAGAATAATATGTGAATATTGTTTTGTCTCCGCATAGGACACATCTGAGAAATTTTTGCTTGTAAATGCTACATTCCAGTGCGATTTGATAATTTCTTCAAAAACAACAATGTTGTTTTTGTCAGTAACCGGGATAGAGTATAAAAATAAAACAGAGATTGCTTCTTCAGGTTCAGACTCGTGCTTCTGGACGAAGTATTCAGGGGTAATAGCATTGGCGCCAATACTTTCAGTGTTTTGTGTACTCGCACCATAAAAAGCCTGAATGGATACAGGCATAAATGAAAATAGTAAAATAATACTGAATAAGGTGAAAACAGTTTTGTTCATAAATAGAGCTCTAATTTTTAGACCTACTTTTGTGACAGTGCAGCCTCAAATGTATTTGAGGTCTTTAAGGACCATTTTTGCTATTTGTGATGTGACAAGTACTCAAACCGAAAGCATGGCTTGAAATATAACTATTCTGACTTTAGTGATTTTCAGAAAAGTTCGAGCACATGATTTGTTCAAAAAATACATTGGGAAACATGACCAATTTAGCGTCTTGACCTCCCCCTCCCTTACTCGCTGCCGAGCTTAGGATTCACTCCTTACAGGAACAGTACCAGTTCTATCCTATTTAGCAATCTTTTCATAGAGACCAGTAAGCTTCTTGGCAATTAGAGAACTTGAGAACTGAAGGAATGTTTTCTCTGCCTGGTTGGAGCATTTTTTCCGAAGTATAGGATCAGCAAGAAGTAACCTGATTTTTTCAATAGCTTCTTCTTGCGAGTACACAATAAATCCATTCTTTCCATCTCGAATGATTTCTGGCGCAACGCCGACAGCATATACAACAGGCACAAGCCCCTGCGACATCCCCTCTATCAGGCTGAGCGAAAAACCCTCATAGCGAGATGGGATAAAGAGAATGCTACCCCTAAGGCCTCTTACAATGTCAGGAATTTTTTCCTTTTTTATATTTACAAAAAGTGAATGATTTTGGATTGTATTTAAAAACCACGACGTAGGTCCTTTGTTGGTTGTCATACAGATTGTTGTTTTTTTATCTCAGGAAAATGGGAGTAGAGATGAATGAGTCGATCAACATCTTTAAGTTTTAAATTAAATGCGTCCCCTCCAATTCTCCCGAGAAAAACAATGTTTGGTTCTTTTAGGAAATCAACTCGCTCGTTGTTAAACCAATAATCTTCGATGGCATTGTAAATCAAGTGAATTTTTTCTTCATTTACCCCCATGTCTAAGAGTTCATTTTTTACTTTTAGTGATGTTGCAATCACGGCTTCGGATTTTGAGGCGACATATTCCTCAACCTCAGCAATATCTCTAAGTGGGCGACGTGTTTTTATATTGAGCTCCTTAATTGCCTTTACTTTCTTCAATTCGTACCAAACCTTTTTCAAAGCTGGTTCTAAATTATTAGCCAAAGGAGTGGACTGTAGAAACCCTTTAGTTGTCGATCCAAAATGGGCAATGACAGGTATATTATAGGCAAGAAAAGGCAGAGGAGTATATGTTGTGCCCTGCACAAGACTATAGGTGAGTATTTCTTTTCTTTTTTCAAGAAGTGAGTAGAAGAACAAGATGTTCTTGAGCCCACCAAGATGCACTGGCGCGTCTAAGGAAACTCGGGGATAAAAATTTTTCACCTCGATATTAGACTCCTTCAACTTAAGAGACATGAGATCATTGATATAATGGGCCCCGGTTCCTATCTTTTTTTTATTATGAATAATGCAATTTTCATAGTGAGACACTTAATCTTTTTAGTAGTATGAGACACATTAGAGATTACCACACTTGGCTCAAATTGTACGAATTCAGTAGGTTCCTCAAATTCATACTCGCTCCCCACAGGAACAGTGCCCCAATTGGATATGTTGCTTCAGGACATCGCAACATACGCTCAATTGGGTTTCGAGCCCTAGTCGAAAGCGTCCCACGCTTTCTTTCTGGCAGTCGCAACTCGTATGCTACTCGACAGGAATCGAGCAACATATACTCGACCTTTTGACCGCGTTTTAAAGGAGTGAAACAACTATAAAAATGTAAGGTGAATTGCGAAGCATAATCAAATTACTTATTAATATCTTCTATATAATTCAACTGTTTCATTTATCCTACAATACCAAATAGTAAAGCACCCTATCACCCTGACGCTTTTATTCTATCCGTGGCATACAAGTAAGAAATTGCTTGTTTGTGCAGTAATTCAACATAGACTATACTAAAAAACATAAGTGGTAAGATGAAAAAAACTAGACAAAATTACAATCAAAATCTAACCATTATTGGTGCAGGAACGGCAGGCATCATGTTGGCTCACAAGCTAAAGCATACGGGGCTAAGCATCACCATTATTGACCCAGCAGAGCACCACTTCTATCAGCCTGGATTTCTCTTTATACCTTTTGGAAAATATTCGTTAAAGAATCTGCGTCGTCCAATTTCAGAATTACTCCCCAAAGGCGTACGCCACGTTAAAGAGTCTGTAGAAAGTATTGATTTTGATGGTGATTCGCTCAAAACCAATGCGGGCAAAACTATCTCATATGACACACTTGTGATTGCTACAGGCACTCACGTCGATCATTCTATGACCCCAGGTCTAACTGACTCTGGCTGGAAAAAAGATATCTTTGATTTCTACACTCCCGACGGGGCTATGGCTCTTAGAGAAAAACTCGATCAGTTCAAGAAGGGTAAGATCGTTGTTCAAATTATGGATATGCCCATAAAGTGTCCAGTCGCTCCGCTAGAATTCGCGTTCCTTGCTGATGACTTTTTCAAGAATCGTGGCTTACGAGACAATGTACAGATTGAGTATGTCACATCTCTATCCGGTGCTTTCACCAAGCCGGTTGCCTCAGAGAAACTAGGGCATATTTTAGCAGACAAAAACATTGATGTTACCGCCGATTTCTATGTGGAAAAAGTAGATTCAGATAATAACAAACTTATTTGTTATGACGGCCGAGAAGTTACGTACGATCTTCTCGTCACAGTTCCAGTTAATGTCGGAGCCGACTTCCTAAAAGATCTTGATATTACTGACGAGCTAGGCTTTGTAGAAGTGAACCATCATAGTTTACAGTCCACCGAACATTCAAACGTGTTCGCCGTCGGTGATGCGGCGAACTTACCTACTTCTAAGGCCGGCTCTACCGCCCACTTTGAAATAGATACTCTGTGTGAAAACATTCTGCGGCAGCTAGACGGAGAACCTCTCGAAGAAACCTTCGATGGCCATGCAAATTGTTTCGTAGAGTTGGGTCAAAAAAAAGCATTACTGCTGGACTTTAACTATGAAACTCAACCTCTGGAGGGCACTTTTCCTTTTGCCGGCTTTGGCCCCCTCAAACTTCTTAAGCCAACCCGCCTTAACCATCTGGGTAAGCTCGCCTTCCGTTATATTTACTGGTATCTATTGCTGCCTGGTAGAAATATTCCATTTATTCATGCTAAAATGAGCTTAAAAGGTAAAAAACAACCACAAAATGAAAGAGTCAATGAATAAAACAATAAATGGTCACGACGTCGATGTCGATGCCGAGGGTTACCTGACGGACATGGAGCAATGGAATCGTGAGATTGCTCAAGAAATTGCCAAAGAACTAGATATTGACGAATTGACAGATAAGCACTGGGAGGTCATAGATTGGCTACGTGAACAAAAATCTCAGGGGATAGAATTAAACATTCGTAAGGTTGGTAACTCTGGCGTTACTGACATTAAAGAATTCTATCAATTATTCCCTGGCGGTCCCCTCAAGAATGCATCAAAGATTGCGGGCCTTAACAAACCAACTAGTTGTTTATAAAAATAATTATGGAAGATACAAAACAAAGCCAAGATCACAAACGAGAACACGATGGACATGAGATGTGCCATAAGTGCAATCAATGCAAAGACTGTTCGTCATGTCGCTGTGATTCAAATCATGAGGGAGCCCCGCTAAAGAAGATGATGATTGTTGTGTCAAAAGCCAACATCGACAGTGTCTATGCTGGCTTTATTATGGCTAACGGTGCTCGTAGCGAAGGTATAAAAGTAGACATGTTCTTTACGTTCTTTGGTTTAGACGCAATTAGCAAAAAACGCATGGAACATCTAAAAGTAGCACTCGCTGGAAACCCAGGCATGCATATGCCTGAAGTGGTTGGTGTTTTTCCAGGAATGGAAAGTTTGGCTACTCACATGATGATGAAACGCATGGACGAACTCGACATACCTCCTGTCTCAGAATTCTTAGACATCATTAAAGCTTCTGGTGGTAGCATCTATGCCTGCAAACTTGCAATGGAAATGTTCAATCTCAAAAAAGAAGATTTGTATGACGACATAGATGGCGTTCTGACCGTTGGGCAGTTCTACGAGCGCTATCACCCCGGTACACAGATAATATTTATCTAGAGATTAATCTCTTTGCGGCTAAGATTATACTTTTTCGGCGAGTCTTGTTTAATTAATATGCCACCCGCTAACATAGACAGCTGTACTAGTGTTTAGCTATAAAACAGAATCATATTTGAAAGACTCCGGTAAGTCTCACATGAGTGCTGCCGGACTTGGACTTGTTTCTTACTGAAACAGTACCCCAATTGGATATGTTGCTTCAGGAAATTGCAACATATGCTCAATTGGGCTTCGAGTCCAAGGCGAAAGCGTCCCACGCTTTCTTCCTCGCAGCCGTAACGTAAAAATCCCCTCATCGGGGATTTTATACGAACGGCTGCCGGACTTGGACTCGAACCAAGATACCATCCTCCAGAGGGATGTGTCCTACCATTAGACGATCCGGCAATATTAATTATCGTAAAGTTACACTTTCAGACTTACTGCACTATGCGGAACTTGGAACACTAAGATTTGTATTCAATCACTTCGTTCTTGTTGTTGACCTTGAGGCAGAGGTGTTTGGACACCTCTGCACTAGCGTTTGTTACCAATCGCAGAGCTCTTGTATCTGGGCTCTGAGACAGAAGCTTGAGGCTTCTGCATTAAGGTTTGTTGTCAATCGCTTCGCTCTTGAACAAACCTTGAACATTAGACGAGTCCCTGCAAAATTTGTAACGCACTAACCTTACAATAAAACAATGCGGGAAACAATATCGTATTCCGCCTATTTCTCTGTCTGTTCTCCAAGCGATTCGATGAGCATGAGCTCAAGCGGAAGTGTTTTCATGCTTGCGATTGCAATCAGGGGTTCGAGCTCGAGAAACGCTCGCAGGACCTCGGCGTTGATGTTCTTTGCTTCTTTTGAAAGAGTGCTGAGGAACGCAAGGTCCTTTTCAGAGTACATCTTTTGAATCTCGTCCTTGAGAAACTGGTTGCCATATCTGAGTAACAGAATGGAACGCAATCGAGAGAGTGCCAGTTTATGAAAAAGATCCATCTCCACCCCTGCGTCCTTCATCATCTCGACCTGCGCCAGTGTGTTCTCGAGATCTCCTTTTGCAAATGACTCAAGAAATGAATTGAGGAGTTCTGTTTTCGGAGCACCGAGGAGGCGCGCCACCTCATCGTCAGTCATCTTTGGGGTACTCTGAGCTGAGAGGACCTTTTGAAGGACGGACGTTGTATCACGGAATGAACCGTCACCCAGTATTGCAATCAGTTCTGCTGAGCTCTTGGTGATGCCGAGTTTTTCTTTTTTTGCGATGTCTATCACAACATCGCGCAACATATCAACTGAGGGTCTTTTAAAGTGAAAGAGTGTGCAGCGAGAAATGATGGTCTCAGGAATCTTTTCTGGTTCGGTTGTCGCAAGGATAAAGACAACGTGACGTGGGGGTTCTTCGAGCGTCTTCAGGAGAGCATTAAAGGCGTCCTTACTCAACATATGCACCTCGTCGATGATGTAGACCTTGTACGGAGAGCTGTAGGGTTGTGCGTGTACTCCCTCGCGCAGGTCCCGCATATCGTCTATTCCACGGTTGGATGCTGCGTCCATTTCAATCAGGTCGTGCTCTTCGGTGCCAATCGCGCGAGCAAAGATACGCGCTACGCTCGTTTTTCCTATTCCGCGCGATCCTGAAAACAGATAAGCGTGCGCAAAGTTTTCGTTTTTAACTGATTGCTCGAGAACAGCAGTGATATGTTCTTGCCCTATAACCTTTTCAAAGATCTCTGGGCGGTACTTACGATAAAGAGATGTGTTCCTCATGTAAGCGTAAGTATAGCAAAGTTCACTTTCCAATCAAAAAACAGAATCGATCCCTTTGGAGAGCGATTCTGTTTTAGTGTGTTTTGGTTCTTGTGCTACGCGTCCTTTTTCGGAGAAATCTTACGAGCAACCTTTTTACGGATTGAGTCTGACTTTTCTTTTGCCTCACCTGCGGTCTCTTTGGTTTCTTTTTTGATCTTTGACCAATATCGCTTCAATTCTTTGTTCAGCGTTTCTGCCTTGTCTTCACCAACGTCTTTCATTTTTGCGTAACGATCTGTTACCGCATCAACTATTTGATGATATTTTTCCTCAGAAACTTCTTTTGCACCTTCAAGCTTTGAGAGCACTTCGCCCTTTGCTTTGACTGTCCAACCTTCAATCTTTTTCTTGTTTTCTGCGCCGTTCGGCCCATAAAGAAAATATCCAACAGCAGCTGTTGCTACGGCTGCTCCTGCAGCAAATGCGCCAACCTTACCGCCTGTTCCTGATGATTTTTTCTTGTCTGTTTGTGTCTTCTTTTTATTCTCGGTCATGATGTATATATTATTATGTACAATTATGCGTCGTTATTAGTCTCTCTGGCTTCCTCTTCCTGTTCTTCCTCCTCTTTCTCTTCCTCTCTTTCGGCCCTTCGTCTATCTTGAAAAAAACTCATAATTTTACTTGAGACTTTAGCGATAGAAAAAACAGAAACTATTTGTGATGCCCTTTCTGCCTTCTCTCGAACTTGAGCACGAAGCTCGGTAATGTCATCTGAAATTTCTGCTGCACTCTCTTCTACTTGATTCAATATCTTGCGCAGCTTGCGCAAGATAAGAACGACGTAGGTGAGTGCAATAATCAAAAGAACCGTAAATACTACTACTGAAATTGTGGTGACGAAAAAAAATATATCTGCCTGTAAAACATCTTCCATGTCGATCATTATAACAACTTTTAATCACTTGTTTCAAGTTTCAGAAGTTCCTCCTTTATTAATAGACGCACAGCCTCCATATTTTCTGTTACCATCAATTTTTCACGGAGGGCTTTTGCATTTGCAAAACCACTGACGTAGGAACCAAAATGCTTTCGCATTATATGAAATGGTTTTACCTCTCCCAACATTTCATTAAAATACTCAGCGTGTTTTAGAAGAGCCACAAGTCGTTCTCGCTCAGAAATAGTTTCCTTATCTTTTTTGTCATTAAAGAGCCATGGATTACCAAAAATAGCCCGACCAAGCATAACTCCGTCAACACCATATCGTTCTGCTTTCTCGCGTGCGTCTTCTAGGCCCTCTGCGTCACCGTTACCCACAATGAGCGTTTGCTCATCGGGAGAGATGTCTTGCGCGAGCGACCACTCATTACGAATTTCAACGCATCGCGCTATGTCGTCCCAGCGCGCAGGAACTTTTGACATTTCTTTTCGTGTACGCCCGTGAATAGTTATAGCTGCTGGCTTCGCTTCAAGAAGGGCTGGTATCCACTCTTCTATCTGATTTACTGTGTCACCGAGACGCACCTTTACTGATACCGGCAACTCCGGTGCACCAGCCTTAGCGGCGGCTATAATTGCCCGAGCTAGGGCATAGTCTTTTGCAAGAGCTGCTCCAGCGCCCTGCTTGAGTACGGCTCGATCAGGACACCCCATATTTATATCCACTCCATCAAACCCGAGTTCTTGGATAAGAGCTGAGGCCTTTCGTATCTTTTCAGGGTGTGCTGAGAACAGCTGAGCAACGATGGGGCGCTCCGCTTCAGAATAGATGAGGTCGGGAAGAAGTTTCTCTCGCCCAGCTGAATTAAGGCCGTCAGCAGAAACAAACTCTGTCCAGAACACATCTGGCTTTCCGTGTTCAGCAATAATCCGACGAAAAGCAGCGTCGGTTACGTTCGCGAGTGGGGCTAGAACAAAAAACGGCTTCTCTAATTTTCTCCAAAATCCTTTCATGTTTCGTAGTATACGTTATAAACGCAAAGTGCTTGAGGAGCAAGAGATATATTTACTGAGATTGCCATCATTTGACAAAGAACAACCTCTTTTTGTACTGTAACGGTGGAAGTGAGGTGTGTATGACTCGAAAACAGCGAAATCCGTATACGTTGATTCTTTCGCCGTGTGGTACTCACTGGATACCTACACCAGTATATAACGGAGGTGATCCGCGAATGGCTCCGCGAGACCCTGACCAGCGCGGGCATAAGAAGCTGAAGCGAAAGACGGGCAAGCGCTACGGGAATCGCGTCAAGAACACCTAAAACTGTTCGAAGGGAGTGACGTGAGGTCCCATAACACGGTTAAGGTTAAGCCGAACGCAACGAAGGATAATCAGAAGCAGAGCACGATTCTCTGGGATCTTCGAAAGACCCACCTTCAGTGCATTAAAAGTGCAAAGACCTTCCTCGCGCTAATTTCAAAACCATAACTACTTCTTATCACGAGACCCTCACTTTTCTTGTAAAGGTGAGGGTCTTTTTTTTGATCACATTGCTCTTCCTCTCTACTCGTAATAGCGATAGAAAATCTTGCTTCCAAAACGCAAATCAAATTGATATACGTCCTCAAGAGACTGCCCTTCGTCAAAAACTTCCGCATCAAGAGCGGAAAAGAACCGCTCAAGCTCATCAGTATAATCATTGTCTATCTCTAAAAGAAGGGAAAATGGTTCATCAGTCCCCACCTCTATTGTATCTTCGTCTACGAGGCGCACCCTACCAACACCAATATCCTCTCGTTCTAATACTTCAACAAGATTAGTAAGCTCGGCGAGCTCTTCGTCCGTAAGCGGAATATTTCCAAAATACTCTCCTTCACTCGGCGCCGGCAAATACACAATAAGAAACTCAGATTTTGGTAGATAAGGTGCGTGAGAATATATAACACCCGACACATCAGCAAAAAAACATTCACCGATATACCGACCATTCAACAACGTGTCGTTATCTTCACAAAAAATATATGCGGGTGAGCGTTCTTCAACAACCACAATCAACTCATCAAGCCCTTTGCGTAATATGTTCGTACGCTCAACACGAATAAAGGAATCAGCGAGCGACCTTTCAAGCTCCCGAATAGGAACAAAGAAGGAATTGGTTCTGGGGAAAAATCTGTCCCCACCCTCCTCAAGAGACTCTTTCACAAACACTTCAATTTCCTCAGCGCTTGTCCTACCTCCATTTCGCACATCAATAGTTTGTATTGTTAAGCCTTCCGCATGTGTGACATACCAGAGTGCAAAGATAAGAGCGAAAGCGAGTATAGCAAGACTAATAGAAAATGAGAGGAGGCGATTTCTTTTTTTCAGAAATTTGCGTTTTCGTAAATCAGAAGGTTTGAGGGTTATTTTTTCCTTCGCCCTTCGCGTTCCCTTTGCTCTTTTTAGTCGCAGAAACGAAAAAAAACTTTTCCTGGGTTTTGTGCTATTTCTATTACGTTTTCGGGTTTTGCGCATTGGATGGATGTTGGCTTTCAATCTTTTCTTTTCCGAAAAGAGGTTGGAGGGCAGGAGGGATCGTGACACTGCCGTCTTCATTCTGATACTGTTCGAAAAGTGCAACAAGTATGCGAGGAGTTGGAATAGCAGTCGAGTTCAGAGAATGCACAAAGCGCATTTTTCCACCGTTATCTCGGTAACGAATATTTAATCTTCGGGCCTGGAAATCATGAAAGTATGACGCCGAACTTATTTCGCGATACGTATTTTCTGAGGGTACCCACAGTTCGATATCGTATTTTTTTACCTGACCGAGCCCAAGGTCACCTCCACAGTTTACGACAGTTCTAAAATGAAGCCCGAGCTCGTTCATTGCCTCCTCAGTGAGACTGTTCATTGCTTCGTGGTGCTTCACAGACTCTTCGTGGCTTGCTTCACATAGTGTTACCTGTTCCAATTTGTAGAATTCATGCACGCGCACGAGGCCTTTGGTGTCCTTACCATGAGAACCAGCTTCGCGCCTAAAACATGGTGAAAAAGCAATAACTTTTTTCGGTAACTCACTCTGCTCTATCACATCATCACGAAAATACCCCATAACCGGAACCTCGCCTGTTCCGGTTAAATATTGATCATCTTGAGTTTTATATAAATCTTCTTCAGATTGCGGTAGAAAACCCGTTCCAATAAATGACTCCCTGTTCGCAAGTGAAGGCGCAAGCAGTGGATCCAGCCCTCGACTTGCAAAAAAGTCTAAAAAGTAATTCCAGAGCACAAAGGTCAAACGCACAGCATCGTTTTTTAAAAAGTATCCTCGAAAACCTGACACTTTTGTTCCCCGTTCAAAATCAACAAGGTCGAGTCCTTGCATTAACTCAATGTGACTCTTAGGGGTATAGCTGAACTCAGGCTTTTCTCCACTTTTTCGTATTTCAAGATTATCTGAATCGTCCATTCCTTCTGGCACAGACATATCTGGAATGTTAGGAACCTGCACCATTAATCTTTGCCACTCGACCATAATTTCTTTTAGCGATTCCTCGTCACGAGCCATGCTTTCTTTAAGCTCTTTCATATCATTAATGATAAAGGTTCGCTCTTCGGGCGTAATTGTTTTTTCTGATATACGCTTCGTGGCTTCGTTTTGCTTCGCTCGTTTTTCCTCAACCGTACGCAGAAGCCCCCGTCTGTCACTATCTACTTTTAAGAGATCTTCTACGTCAAACTGTATGTGTTTTTTCTTTGCCGCAAGATCAATGAGTTCCTTGTTCTCACGAATAAATTGTATATCGAGCATTGTGGTAAATAATTAGTTCAATGGGTAGCGTTAAAAGACGAACCGCACTCTTTATCTTAAGATTATATCAAAAATGATACAATCTCCACATGAATACACAGGTTATCGAACCTTCTGAATATCCTGCACTTCTTAAAGAAATACCCGACCTCCCCGAAAAACTCTATTATACAGGGGCCTCCATCCCTCAAAACAATGTGCTTATTGCAGTGGTTGGAAGTAGAAAATATACGGAATATGGGAAACGAGCAGCAGAATCAATCATTGCAGGGCTCCGTGGATATAACGTAAGCATTGTCTCCGGACTCGCTCTTGGAATTGACGGAATTGCTCATAGAGCAGCTCTGAAAAATGACATTCAAACGATTGCTGTGCCGGGCTCTGGTCTCGACTTGCGTCATATTTATCCACACTCACACAGAGGACTTGCTGAAGAAATCCTTAAGAAGAACGGCGCGTTGTTTTCGGAATATGAACCAGATGCAAAAATCTATCCTTCAAACTTTCCTGCCCGTAACAGAATAATGGCGGGAATGTCACACGCTGTCGTTATTATAGAGGCTGCGCCGAAATCGGGTACGCTCATCACTGCACGCCTCGCGATGGAATACAATCGTGAAGTTTTCTCTGTGCCGGGCTCTATTTTTTCTAACGTCTCAGTAGGCACAAACACACTCATTCGCGACGGCGCATCGCCAGTACTGTCAGCAGATGATATCATCGAAGAACTTCATTTGATAAAAAATAAGGAAGGGGGTGCTGAAGTCCGTGACTCTTCAGAAGAATTTGCTCTTTCTTTTGAGGACTCGATATCTCGAGATGCCTTCTTAGAACAATTTGAAGATGCGAGCGCTGCACAGAGGACACTCACGAGACTTGAGCTTGAAGGAAAGATAACTGTACAAGGTAATTTTATTTATAAAAAATAACAACGAACACAAGATCGCTCTTGCGCGATATTTAAATGTGTAGTATCAGTAGCACGTATACTAATTACTTTTTCTCATGAAACTTCTCATCGTTGAAAGTCCTGCAAAAGCAAAAACAATATCGAAGTATCTCAATAACGAGTACACGGTAAAAGCTTCTGTTGGTCATATTAGAGATTTGCCAAAATCAAACAAAAAAGCCCTCGACATACCGGGTGGCTTTATTCCCCATTACGAAATTTCTAAAGGAAAAGAAAAGGTTGTCGCTGAAATTAAAAAACTTGCACAAAAAGCTGATGAGGTCATTCTCGCTACCGACCCAGATCGAGAAGGAGAAGCTATTGCCTGGCACATCGCAGAAGCTGTGGGACTCAAAGATCCTCAGCGTGTAGTCTTCCACGAAATAACCAAAGACGCGGTCCAGAATGCCATGAAACACCCCCGCACAATTGATCTAGACTTAAAAGAAAGCCAAGAAGCTCGGCGTGTTCTCGATAGACTTGTTGGGTATGATCTTTCGGGACTCATTTGGAAAAAGTTGCGATATGGTCTTTCTGCCGGACGAGTGCAGTCACCCGCCCTTAGGATTATCGTAGAAAGGGAGCGAGAAATTCGTGCGTTTGTTCCTGAAATCTATTTTGTCCTTTCTGCTCTTGTTAAAAAATCAACAGGAGAAGGCGATCCTTTTCTTCTCACCGCAACAAAAAATTCAAAGACGAAAGAGGATGCTGAAAGCATTTTGGAATATGTTAAGAAAAATAATTGGTTTGTTGCCGACATAACAGAAAGAGAAGCGGTCCGTAAACCAAAAGCACCTTTTCGAACATCAACACTTCAGCAAGCTGCATCATCTCGATTAGGGTTTGCGCCATCACGAACGATGGGGCTCGCTCAACGCCTGTACGAGTCGGGGTACATTACCTACATGCGTACCGACTCAACAACGCTTTCGAAAACTGCTATTGCCGAAGCTCAAGAAACGATTAAAAAAGAATACGGAAAAGAATTCATTGGGAAGGGTGCCTTTGAAGCAAAGGCAAAAAGCGCCCAAGAAGCACATGAAGGAATCCGACCAACGAGCGTTGCGGCTCGCAATCTGGGTGCTGATGAGGCACAGAAAAAGCTCTACGAGCTCATACGAGCACGCACTCTTGCAAGTCAGATGGCAGACGCAAAAGTTCTTTCAATGAAGCTCATAGCGCGCGCAGGAGACAACGAAGACATTCCTACGTTTTCAGTAAACGGATCACGCACGCTGTTTCCTGGCTGGTTTCTTGCTGATCCAGCAAGCCGAGGTGAGGATGTTGAACTGCCGAACGTCGCGAAAGGTGACGCACTCTCACTCATTGAAATTAACTCAGAAGAAAAACGAACAGAGCCCCCTTATCGTTATTCAGAAGCTGGTCTCGTTAAAGAGCTCGAGAAGCGTGGAATAGGACGACCTTCAACGTATGCATCTATTATCAAAACAATTCAAGACCGTGAATACGTAGAAAAAGAAGGTAAGGCCTTAAAACCAACTGACACAGGAGAAATCGTAAGTGAGTTTCTTGAAAAGTATTTTGAAAAATATATTAGCGATTCCTTTACCTCAGAAATGGAAGACACGCTTGACTCTGTTGCCGAAGGTACAACAACATACAAAAAAACACTGACTGACTTCTATGGTCCTTTTACAAAAGATGTAGATAGTAAAAAAGATATTGAAAAGATAACCAACTTGGGCGATGCTCCAGAAGAGTTTACCTGTCCAAAGTGTGGCTCATCAATGATTATCAAGCTCAGTAAATCAGGTAAATTTATGTCTTGTTCGCGCTTCCCTGACTGTGACGGCGCGCGCACAATTGACGGAGAAGAGCTGAAAGGACCAGAGAAAACAGGAGAGGCATGCCCAGAGTGTGGAAATGATCTCGTAGAAAGAGACGGAAAATATGGCCGCTTTATTTCTTGCTCCACCTACCCAAAGTGTAAATACATCAAAAAAGATTTAGAGCTTGAAAAAGAAAACTCGACGGGTATAGCCTGCCCTGTCTGTAATAACGGATACATGGCCGAAAAAAGAGGGCGGTATGGAGTATTTTATGCATGTACAAACTATCCTAAATGTAAACATGCGATTAAAACACGACCGACAGGAAATATTTGTACCTACCCGCGAGAAGACAAGGGTGGTAAACCGTGCGGAGCGCTTATGATGGAGGGAACAAAAACAATTCCAGAACGTTGCTCTGACAAATCATGCCCTAATCACTTCCCGCACAAACTTGAAGAAGATGCTTCTCAATATAAAAAATCTCTTTAGTCGATGAGCCGTAACGCCTTGAGGCTTACGATTACTGAAATCGTGGTTCAGAAATAAAAAGTGGGCTGCGAACGTACTCTCGATACGTTTCAAGCGACTCTGGCGACGACCCTATGTGAATATCGGCGTGAGCATCACAGGTTTGCTCTCCGTAGTCGACGCAGAAGCGTGACTGCCACCAACCAATAGCGCGCAGACGTGGATATTCACCGCTTACGATGTCATCAAAGAAATTGGAAATCCACTCTGGCTTACGCGGATCCTCTGTGACTCCAAACTCCATAAGAGCTATAGGTTTATCATTACCAATAATCTCAGACTCTTCAAGAAGTTTGTACGAGCGATCAAAGGTATATGACATATCCCACCAAAAAGGATTGCGTCCGTCTTGCGATCCATAACACGATATAGCCACCCAATCGATGTACTCGTCTCCTGGATAGTACCCGTCGACGCTCGTGATTGGATTTTCAATCTCACTCGGCCAAATACAGTTCACATGATAAAACCAGGTTACGTTTTGGACTTCTTCTTCTCTAAAAATATCAATAATATGTCGATATGCGTCACGAAATCGTTCGTGTCCGTCATATAGATCAGGGCTTCCGTACTCACGTTTTTCCATATTTCCATTATGGCGCATATTCCACGGGAACCACTCTCCGTTCACCTCTACGCCGAATGTCACAAGGAGTGGTGAAGGAGTTGCTTTCGCGTCTCGTGCCCATGCACGCAGTTTTTCATCATGCTCGCCATCGATAAAGGTTTGAAGTTTATAATCTTCAAAATCATTCGAAATACAACGATCGTACGGCAACATCCGAATAGACGGAACGTATCCCGCGCGGAGCGCTGTATCTACGTCTCCCTTCGGAAAATGAATCCCGGGATCAAAGGGATGAAACAAACTTTGTCGACAATCTCCTCTGGAAGCTCGAGGGAACCAGGTGTTAGAAACAGAAACCCACGACAAATCCTTTCCAACCATTGTCTCTGTGTTCTGAATAATTTCAGGATTAGTGCGAGAACTCCAACCTGTAAATATTTCCGGTGACATTGCATGATAAATTTTCCCCTCAACAGGAAGGAGCTTGAGGTTCGGATTGGTTTCATAGCCTGTTATGTTTGAAAGCGGCTCCTCTGTTGGAATCGAAAAAGCGAAAATAAGCGAAAGTGCTCCGAGAAAAAAGAGGGTGGCTACAAATAGTTTCTTCATAAGTGTAATCGTAGTATAGCAATTAAATAGAATATGAAAGGCGAAAGTGTGAATATAAAAATGAGCGCCATATAAATCTATGGCGCTCAAAAGTACTTAGTAACCCATAAGTGAATGGGTCTGGGTGCACGTTGCACCCGTTGGGTCTTGAACAGTGATCGAAATCACCGTTCCGATCGGGAGAGAGTCGTAGTACGCGCTTTCCTTCCACCAGTCAGCGCGATCGTTCGGACGATTGCCCTGTCCCACGTCGTAGGAGATGATCTGGACACCATGTTCGGCGTCGAGAGCATTCACGCCAACGTTAGCGCTTACCTTCATCCCGGCCTGATAAGGGTTATCCCTATCAAACTCACCGACTCCTGTAGTACCAGTGAAGTTCAACCACACCGGACAGTAGTCAAGAGAGATGCGACCGAGAGTTTCCTCGAGCACGGTTACCCGAGCATCGAGACCAGTAATGGCTTCGTCTTGACGAGCCTGGTCACGTTCGAATTCAGGGCGTGTGACGAAGTCACCGCGCAGCTCTTCGAGTTCGCGATTGAACTCATTGCGAAGCGCATCTTCATCAGCGTTGCGACCAGCGGGACCTTGCGGACCCTGAGGACCAACGAGGCCACGAGGGCCCTCGGGACCCTGCTCGCCCATGCATGCACCGTCGGCACACAAGGACCAAACCAGGTCAAACACTTCTTGACGAAGCGTCTGAAGCTTCTCGTCGTACTCGGCGAGTACGATCCAAAGACTTCCGACTTCACCCTTCAGCTCGTCCCAGCGCTCGTTGATGTTTCGAACAATGTCGGACATCTCGGTTTGGAAATCGACACGAATGTCGAGATCCTGACGAATCAGCGCACGGACCTCTTCCGAGTAGTCCGGGCGAGCTTCGAGCCGTTCGATTGCTGCTCGCAAATTTGCGACAGCTTCATCGTGTCGAACTGCTTGGCGCTCCACGAGGTCCTTAAAGACCTCGGGGTCACCGTGGTACGCCTCCTTTGCAATCGGACAGCCAGGACGGCTGTACGACGCATTGTTGAGGACAACTTCGAAAACCAGTTCGGCGACACGCGCAGCAATGTTTGCTGCTTCGTACCGCTTGAGGTCCTCGTCCATGTCCCACGCGAGACTTCCGTCTCCGTAGACACGGCCAGTCATTAGTCCACAAGCATGAGCAATTGCAACCGAAGGACGAACTTCGTAGGGAACTTCTTCCCAGTCGACGTAGTCCCAGTCCGCGGGGGACTGAGGAACTTCGACAACTTGACCAAGGGCCATGCCGTCGATGTTCGCATTTGCATACTGAGTGCTGACAACCGAGTCCCACTGGTCTACCCAGCGAGTCCAGGATTCACCGTCACGAACATTCGACATGTCCGTGAGCAAGCCGTGCACTTCGACCCGAAGGTCGACGTTCTGCACGTCCTGCGCGAGTACAGGAAGCGAAGCTCCTGCAATTGCGACAACCATCGCAAGCGCGATAGCAATCTTGGTGTACAACTTCTTCAGTGTCATTGACCCACCTCCGTGGATGCGGGGCTGCATGCCCCATAGAGTTTCGTTCCGACTATCGGACATGTTACCCCTTCCTCTCCCTTTCAAAGAACTGAGAAAAGTATAGCACATAAATAGAAAAAGTCAATACCCTAGAAAGTACTGACCTATTCTTTCGACACTTTACTTCAATGTTTTAATTATGCAAGAGCTGGCCTCATCGATTCAGCTGATTGTCTCGGCATCTCTGAGATCTCCTCCGTACGCTCTGTTTTGTACCATATCTGAGGCGCGTCAGGAGACCTATAGTATTTGAACGGTGCATAATAACGTGGGATTGCTTGAATAATAAAGTGAAATGGCGTATAGCAGAAAAGTGCAATCGACATCTTCACCTTATGAGCTCTAGTGATCTTGAAATTTAGATACGGTTGCATATATTCAGCAAGTGAACGATACATGAATCCGTAGAAGTCATAAATAGTAACCGAGGCAAATAAGAGGTAAAGCATAACAAACTGAAATCCTACCGGCAAAAATGCATAAGCTCCTATTCCCATAAGAAACCATCCTACTACAGGCAAACCGAGGTGCCAGATTGAACTGTACGCATTTGCATAGATTTTAGCCAAGAGATAGAGCTTGTGCGGAATAGTAAGCTTGGACTCTACAACAAACGGTATGAGCTGGAAATGGCCTCGTGCCCAACGCTCACGCTGTTTAAAGTATGTTGGAAGGTTTGCTGGCGACTGTTCAATTTCTGGGCATGAGTACCACTCTGCTGTGTGTCCCGAAAGAATATATGTACGTAGACCGAGCTCTGCATCTTCAACGAGTGATCCTGCATCCCATCCACCAACCTCCTCAAGAAGCTCGCGTTCGAAGAAATAATTTGTACCAGCAAGAAAAAGCAGTTTCTTTTTTGCAGAAGTAAGTCGGTGAGACATGAAAGTTAGATGGTGTGTAGCTCCTTCAATGAGTGCACCTAGTCCAACAATATTAATGTTTTTAATATTAGACACACCAAGCACTACTCCTTGAAGGATTTTACTCCCCTTTGTCATACGGAGCGCAGCAATCTCCTTAAGTGCGTTTACATCAAGTCGACCGTCAGCATCAAGGATGCCGATCATTTCAATTTCCTCAGCATCTCCTGTGTAACGCATGTATTCCAAACAATAGTTGAGAGCACGTCCCTTTGTTGAATGTGAGTATGACCGCGTGAAATCACCAAGTTTTCCTGAATACCACTCAGGAACCTCCACACAGTTTACAAACCCTACAGAAAACTTCTTCTGTAAATCTAAAATAGTCTCTTTCGCCACATCTTTAGTGAAGCATTCAACATTGTCACCGAGCTCACGCTCATCAACAACAACATAGATTTTGTATGAATCTTTTGGATAATCGAATTCTGTAAGACGTCGAATAGTATTCTCAATAACACGACCTTCGTTTCGAGCTGGTACGAGTACCGCAATCTTCGGAATATCTCGTCCTTTTTCAACAGATATTGAAACTATGTCTGACATTGAATAGACACGTCGCTTAAGTAGGTGCATATGCTTTCTTATAAAACTAACGTTCCGCAAGTAGAGAAAACTACCAACAAAAAAGGAGAAGATGGTTACGTAAGTCATGACCGCAATAAACAATGCCGTACCTACGTACAGAATAAGAAACAGAATTATATTTACCCCCACCAACACTTGGGTTATAAACATAATTCGATATAAGTTTTTATCGAGATATCGTTTCATGATGTTTTTTATCATACCATATATATATGATTTGTCAAGTATATAAAAACCCCCTACGCTTGTGTGCGGAGGGGGTGAAAGAGCTATGGGCTTAGACTATTTTACAACGATGGTAATCCACCACAGATCAGCCACATCGTTGTCGTATCCCGTAACCCGGAATTCATATTCTCCTGGTTCCAGGTTGCTTGGATCAATAGTTTTTGATCCCGAATTTGCCGTTGACTGATAGACGTCTCCAACTTCAACTCGATAGAGTTGAACGTAGTGACGATCATAACCGGCCGAGAGGTCCCACTCCATCCTGAAATCAGGACCAGAGCGAGAAACACTCACGTCGTGTTGAAAACAGTTACCATTATACGAGACAAGGGCAACTGCGTCCTCGCAAAGTTCGGCACTTTCATCTACTTCGAAGAAGTAAATGTCGCACCGAATGTTTACATCGTCTTCCATGTGGAAATCGACTTCTGTTTCCGAGCCTTTCCAGCATTGACGTGCGACTCGATCGATCTCGAAGTCGTTCCGTTCTACAAGCGTTGCTTCATAAGGTCCCTCTCGTAGCTCGAAACGATCACCACTGTCGGCATACCCAACCAGGTATCCACGACTATCAGTGATTCTCATCCTCATGTCTTCAGCAGAGTATCCACTGGGAGCAAAGAATGAAAAGGTAATCCCTCCGCGTTCTCCAGCTCTCGTCTCATCTGGACCTACCTCAAATCGAGTAGTCCTCATGTACATCTCTCCATCTTCTTCGATGCGAAGTTGTACCACAACGTTGCTGTCTTCTATCTCAACGAAAGGAATCCATTTCGTATTCGAGCTTGAGCTCGAATGGTAGATTTCGGTACCTGCTGAAGTAACGGTTACGTCAACCTCATCCGCAGAAGAGTCAACTGACCAGTTAACGGCAATGCCTCCGTCTCCACCATGTGGATCGATTTCATCGCCGTTTTCTACTTCGTAACTACCTCCGTCCAAGGTAACGTTGAACCATTGCACTAATTTAGAAAGGTCAGGATCTTCATCCTTCGGATCATCTGTCTCGTCATGGTCTCCCACAACAACAGTCAGTTCGATCGGCGTACCTGTTCTAGATTCTCCGTTTTTGTCCGAAAGCCACAGACTAAAGTGGTATTCTCCATCATGAGTCGGAGTCCACTCGAAAGTGTGCACCCGCTCGGTATCTCCCTCGTCATAATTGAATGTGAGAGGAAGTCCGGAAACGGTGACTTCGTCACCCTCTTTATTCCAATTCCACTCCTTCAGCTCTACGCGATATGTACCGCGCAGATAGCCGAAAACAAAAACCAGATCGTCTTCCCTTTCTACTTCGATAAGCGAATCTTCGTTTGCCCATCCCCAGGTCATGCCCTCGTTGTCAGTGTCTTCGTAGTCGTCTATCGTCACGAGAGTCAGGAACTCACTTGGTGTCGTCTGGTCACCCGGATCCGTGATTGAATCCGTAGTAATGCCACAGGCACTGAGCGCCCACACTGCAATGAGTACCACGAACCAGTTAAAAAGCTTCATGTTCTCCTCCTTCTAAGGAATAGATTCTTTTATACAGCTCGGCCTTTACACACCTCTCTATCTGTTTTGTAAATGTATCTTGTGCTTTTATAGCATAAATTATGATTTTGTCAATAGTTTTTTCTAGATTTTGCTTTTTGAAAGAAACTACTGCTTCTCTGAACCTATGTTTTGCTTTAGAATACAATCATGGCAAGCATCAAGGAACTTCTTTTGAAAACTCCGACAGGAATGAGTAAAGATGACGAAACGCTGATTCGGCGCGCGTATGATTTTTCGTGTAAGGCTCACGAGGGCCAAAAGAGGTATTCCGAAGAACCTTATTTCAACCACGCATTTGAAACTGCAAAGATTTTAGCTGAGATTGGAATGAGCCCAACTGTTATTTCGGCGGGTCTTCTTCATGATGTTATAGAGGATACTGACGTAACAGCTGAAATGTTACAAGAAGAATTTGGTACTGAAATTTCATTCCTGGTTGATGGGGTTACGAAGCTCGGAACCCTCCGTTTTCGTGGACTTACTCGCCACGCGGAAAGCTTACGAAAACTATTTGTATCATCATCAAAAGACATTCGGGTGATCATCATCAAGCTCGCGGATCGCTTGCATAATATGCGCACACTTGAATACGTCCCTGAGCACAAACAAGAACGTATTGCCCGAGAAACACTTGAGATCTATGCCCCACTTTCCTACAGACTTGGAATTAGAAAATTAACCAAGGAGCTTGAAGATTTAGCGTTTCTCTATGTGTATCCGAAGGAAGCAGAAAAAACAAAAGAATTTCTACATCAGAAGCAAAAGGATAATGAAGATCAACTTGAAAAGGTTTATAAGCTCTTGAAGAAAAAACTTGCAGAAAACGGATTAAGGAATGCAAAAACAGAGTTTAGAACAAAAGGTCTTTACAGTCTCCATAAAAAACTCGTACGAAAAGATATGAACATCGAGAGCGTTCACGATCTCGCCGCTCTGCGCGTTATTGTTCCGACTGTAGAAGACTGCTATAAAGTTTTAGGCATCATTCACGGAACTTGGAGACCTCTCCCGGGAAGAGTGAAAGACTATATTGCTTTTGAGAAACCGAACGGTTACCAATCTATTCACACCGATATATTTACAGGGAGTGGAAGCACGGTTGAAATACAAATTCGAACGGAAGAAATGCATCAAGAAGCAGAATACGGTGTTGCGAATCACTTTGCCTACAAGAGTGACTCAAAAAAAGGTAACAATTCGAACCTCCTTTGGTTGCTGCAGCTTCTTCCGCGCAGTTTTTCTCGAGAAAAAAAGTCATCCGAAAATTGGGAGAAGGATATACCTGAGTGGGTAAAAAAACTTAACGAATATCAAGAAGAAGAGTTTGGCGCGGAGTTTCTCGACAACATAAAGAATGATTTCGTTAAACACCGTATTTTTGTGTTTACTCCAAAAGGAGAGGTTGTTGATCTTCCTATTGATTCTACCCCTGTTGATTTTGCGTACACGATTCACTCTGACATTGGAGACAAAGTCAGTGGTGCAAAAGTAAACGGGAAAATGTCATCCCTTTCCACCACGCTAAAGAATGGTGACAGAGTAGAAATTGTGACTAATAAAAATACAAAACCGAACCGCAAATGGCTCGATTTTGTAAAAACAACCCTAGCAAAGAAACACATACGAGCAAGCGTTGAAAGCGAACGCAGGTCGTAAAATTAGCTCTAAATACTGAAATTCTTGACAGAGTAGAGCTCGTCGCTCTCTTTTGGCTCGGAAAGTTCTTCCTCTACTTTTTCAGCGGGCGCCTCTTCGTTGGTCTCTACATCTTGAGACTCTTCTTTTTTCTTCTCTTCTTCCAATTCACCGTACGTTGGAACCCCCGAGAGAGCCGGACGCGTCTCGTGAACTTCTGATGCAAAAGACTCCGTCTCTTGTTCTTTTCTTTCTTCTAGTGCTTCAGGTTCGCTGTTTGGTGCTTGCGAATCTATAAATCTATTAAGCATGTCGTACTTCTCGCTCTCTGACCCTGTACGGGTTGCAGTAAGGAGAGCAAGAATGTTTCGCACGTCTTCTGGAGAGAAAAAGTCAATCGTGATTTTGCCACCATTTTCTCGACTTTCAATTTGCACCCGAGTACCAAGTGACTCTGAAAGTTTTCCTTCAAGTTCTACGAACTCTGGATTATGTGCATATTCTTTCTTCCGTACTTTATCATGTGCTATTCTGCGTGCGATTGTTTCTGTTTCTCTGACTGTTAAATGCTTATAAATCACCTCCTTAAAGAGCGTCGACTGTTCCTCCGGACGATCACTGAGCATCATGAGGGTGCGAGCGTGTCCTTCGGATATCTTTTGATTTGATACCGCGTTCTTTATCTCATCGGGTAATGTTAGAAGGCGAAGAGTGTTTGAAACGTACTCACGACTTTTCCCAATTTTTTTTGCAACTTGTCCATGTTTAAAACCGAACTCTTCCACGAGCCTACTAAATGCGATCGCCCTATCAATTGGATTTAGGTCTTCGCGCTGAACGTTTTCAATAATCGCAAGCTCGAGTTTCATCAGTGAATCCTCCTCACCGCTTTTGATAATCACGGGAACTTGCGTCAATTGAGCTATTTTTGCTGCGCGCAGACGTCGCTCGCCAGCAATGAGCTCATACTCAGTTGCTATCCCTCCATCCTCTTTCTCGATCTCACGGCGCGTCACGACAAGGGGCTGCAATACACCGTACTGACGTACCGAATCAGCAAGACTTCTTAGTTTCTCTTCATCAAAATCCTTGCGTGGCTGGTACGGATTTGTTTTTATTTTTTCTACCTCAATCCAAAAAATTGAGTCTCCCTGAAAATACGACATTACTTTTATGCGTTAGTGTATCAACTATAGCATAAGACAGAGGGTAATTAAAATTTGACTTTGTTAATTAGTTTTGCTTTATTTGACTAGGAGGTGGTGGGTTATGACGAACACTATTCTGCATGTACATGGTAGCGAATCTGAGGAGGTGCGTGGTTTAGTCAGAGAACTTGAGAAAGCTGGATATGAAGCATACCTTCTACCTTGTTCTAACCTAGCAACACCTATCGTGATAGGACCAAGCGGAGAGCAGTTCAAAGGCCAAGAAATTAGAAAGGTCTTTCTAGTGGAAACAACTACGTGACCTTTCAGGGACCTTTCAAGGTCCCTTTTTTTATACAAGTTGCTGGTCTATCCAAAAACATATACACTTTTATGGGAACGAAGAAAAAACAAGCCGAAGTGGCGGAATTGGTAGACGCGCACGACTCAAAATCGTGTCTCGCAAGGGGTGAGGGTTCGATTCCCTCCTTCGGCACAAGTGAGCAAAGCAACTGGGGCGAAGAGCAAGCCAACTGCTTGGCTTGCGTGAGGGGAATCGCACCACAGGAGTATTTACATTTTTATAGTCGTTTCACTCCTTAAAAATGAGGTCAAAAGGTCGAGTATGTCTTGTTTGGTTCCTAGCAAACAGAACACGAGACCTGCACTGTTTCTGTTAAGAAACGATTCCCTTCTTCGGCACCATGAGTGAAATGAGAACTTGCAACCGATTCGTTCCACACAATCCTTTAGTAAACTATGTCCACTCTCCCTAAAATTCTCGCAATCCTTGGCCCAACCGCTGTTGGAAAAAGTGACTGCGCTGTAGAACTTGCTTTATATTTTAACGGTGAGGTTATTTCTGCTGACTCACGGCAAGTATATAAAGGTCTTGATATTGGAACTGGAAAAATAACAGAGGAGGAAATGAAAGGCGTCCCGCACTACTTACTTGACGTCGTTTCTCCCAAAGAGCAGTTTACGGTCGCCGATTGGAAGAAAGATTCACTTAAAGCAATTAATACAATTACAGAGAGAGGGCGTCATCCAATCGTGTGTGGTGGTACAGGATTATATATTCAATCAGTTGTTGACAATATCAGCTTCCCTGAAGTTCTCCCCAACAAACCCCTGAGAGAAAAACTTGAAAAAAAAACACCCGACGAACTATCTCGCCTGCTCTCTTCACTTGACCCTGAACGCGCAAAGATGATTGATCATAACAATCCACGCAGACTAATTCGAGCAATTGAAATAGCAACCGAAATGGGGTACGTGCCGAGGATAACAGCAGAACCTCTTTTTGGCACACTTCAAATTGGACTTACTTTACCAAGAGAAGAGCTTAAGGAAAGAATTCACCTCCGTCTCTATAAAAGGATGAACGGAGGTCTTGTTGAAGAGGTACAGCGTTTGCATAAAAATGGTCTTTCGTATGCACGCATGATTGAGCTCGGGCTCGAATACCGATACCTCGCGCTCTATCTACAAAAAGAGATGTCCCGTGAAGAAATGCTGGGAAAACTTGAAACGGAAATATATAGATATGCCAAACGACAAGAAACATGGTTTAAGCGCGACAAAAGAATACACTGGTTTTCACCAAGTGAAAATGAAGAGATTGAAAAAACAGTGATGAAGTTTTTAGAGAAAGGTAAAAGATAAAAAGGCGACAGGACTCTTTCCCTACGGGAACGGTACAGGTCTCGTATGCTACTCGACAGGAATCGAGCAACATATACTCGACCTTTTCGAGTTCTGACACAAGCCAAATTGTTGGCTTGTTTCGCCCATGCATTTTTCGCACAGCTCAAAATGCAGGGGCGACAGGACTTGAATCTTACAGATTCTGTACAGGTTTCATATACAGTTCAACAGGAATTGAACTGTATATATTCAACCTCTTCAAGTCCTGACGTACGCAAAGAAATTTGCGTACTTCGCCCTGCGTTGCAGGGGCGACAGGACTTGAATCTTACAGATTCTGTACAGGTTTCATATACAGTTCAACAGGAATTGAACTGTATATATTCAACCTCTTCAAGTCCTGACGTACGCAAAGAAATTTGCGTACTTCGCCCTGCGTTGCAGGGGCGACAGGACTTGAACCTGCAACCGACGGTTTTGGAGACCGTTGCGCTACCAATTGCGCCACACCCCTTTGCTCACAAACTATACTATATGTAGATACTAAAAACAAAAAGTCGCTCAAAGAGCGACTTTTTGTTTATTTTTTTGCTTCTTTAAAGATAACGTGCTTTCGCACATTAGGATCATACTTTTTAAGCTCAATCTTTCGAGTAACGAGCTTTTTATTCTTTCGGGTGTAGTATGTATATCCCGATTTGGTTGACTTCAATTTTATAAGTTGATCTTGTGACATAGTGTTTTTGTAACGCTAGCTACTATAGTAAATCCGCGAATGATAGTCAACTCTGTTACCCTTTGTTGCCGAGATTACGAACAGCGTCAAAGAATTCTATAGGAAGCGCAAAGACTGTAGATTTAGCAGGATCTGAGCTTGTTTTTTCAATTGTTTGCAAGGTACGCATTGCCATACCACCGGGAGTTTCAGCAAGTACTTGAGCTGCCTCGGAGAGCTTAGTTGCGGCTTCGCGCTCACCATCTGCCCTAATAATAACAGCGCGACGCTCACGCTCACTTTCTGCCTGCTTAGCCATAATCCGTTTCATGTCTTGAGGGAGTTCAATGTCCTGGATTTTAATTTCGAAGATTTTAATTCCCCAACCAGCAATTGCCTGCTCAACAATTTTCTGGATTGACTGTGCTGTTTCTTCTCTTTCGGAAAGAAGAGTATCGAGGTCAACATTTCCAATTATGTCACGAAGTACCGCTTGGGCGTATTGCGACACTGCAAGCGTATAGTCCTGAATATTGAGCGTTGCATCCTCTGCAGAATTTACTTGAAAATAAACTACAGCATTTATCCCGGCCGGCACATTATCTTTAGTAATCACTTCCTGACGAGCAATATCTATGGTGCGAATACGCATATCTACTTTACTCAAGCTCTGAACTCCGGGGAAAATCCAGAACAATCCCGGATTGCGTGTCCCTGTGTACCTTCCAAGCGTTAACACAACTCCTCGTTCATACTGATTCACAATTCTGAGACCAATGATGACGAAAACGAAAAGAAAACCGATTATTATTTCCATATGTATACAGTATACAAAAAAAGGGCCTGCATAGCGATCGGTGACAAGCGGGATTCCTCCTTACAGGAGCTGTACGACTTTGTTTTCTTATGAACCTTCGTGAATTAGAAAACAAGAAGTGCCCGTGTGGCACACCTTGTCACGATTATAGTCCAGGTATTCCTATAATCGCAGGCAAGGTTTTCGAATGCTACCTCGAAGGCGCCAGGTAGGATTCTTTCCCTACGGGAACGGTACACCTTTCGTATCGTGCTCGCTATGCTCCGCGCGATATACTCAAGGTCTTCGAATTCTACCTCGAAAGCTTCGCTTTCTCGGCGCACAATATAAAAAAACAGGACGACATGTCCTGTTTTTTTATATTGTGCGCCGGGTAGGATTCGAACCTACGTAGCCCATAGGGCGACAGATTTACAGTCTGTTGCGATTGACCGCTCCGCCACCGACGCATAAAGCCACGAAAGTGACTTGGCAAAATATACCATAGGTACAAGAATATTTCAAAAAATAAAGCCTCCGTTGCATGCAACGGAGGCTTTATTTTTTCTTTAAACAGTTACAGGATTCTTCTTTTTAGCCTTCTTCGCTTTTTGTTTCTTTGTTGGCTTTACAAGGTCAAACGTAAGTTCTTCATCTTTAGTTCCCACGCGAACCTTCGCTCCATTACCGAGTCCGTCCATAATCATACGGTTTGCGATTGGAGTAAGAATCTTTGTCTGAATAAGACGCTTAAGCGGCCGCGCGCCGTAGCTGCTGTCATATCCCTTTTCTGCGAGAAACTCAATCACTCCTTCTGTAAGTTCAAGCTTAATCCCACGATCAAGAAGTCGTTTTTGTACGATATCAACCTGAATTTCAACAATACTTTTAATGGCCTTTTTCTCTAGAATATTAAAGAGAATGATTTCATCAAGCCGATTGAGAAACTCGGGAGAAAAGTGATCCTTAAGGGCCTTCATAACATTAGTTTTTGCTTCTTCATACTGACTCTCTTCCGTTACGGTTACACCTGCAAAGCCAATTTTTTCCATTGCTTGGATATGTTTCGAACCAACATTTGAAGTAAGGATAATGATGGTGTTTTTAAAGTTTACTTTTCTACCCTTAGCATCGGTTAGATGTCCGTTGTCGAGAACCTGAAGAAGAATGTTAAATACTTCAGGATGTGCTTTTTCAATCTCATCAAAGAGAATGACTGAGTATGGTCTGTGGCGTACTTGTTCGGTCAGCTGTCCACCCTCGTCATACCCAACATATCCAGCAGGAGCACCAATGAGCTTAGATACAGAGTGTTTCTCCATGTATTCCGACATATCAACACGGATGAGTGCGTTCTCGTCATTAAACATGAACTCAGCAAGCCCCTTAGTAAGCTCTGTCTTACCTACGCCTGTTGGACCAAGAAATATAAACGAGCCAATAGGTCTGTTTGGATCAGCAATTCCGACCCTACTTCGTTTAATAGCATCAGAGACCTTTTCGACAGCTTCGTCCTGACCGACGATACGCTTACGAAGTACCTCTTCAATTCGAGCCAGTTTTTTAGTTTCCTCTTCGAGCATCTTATTAACAGGCACGCCCGTCCAACGAGAAACAATTCCGGCAATGTCTTCTTCTTTTACTTCTTCATTAAGTATTTTTCGTGAACGCTGTAGCTTCTTTAGTTTCTTGTTATTCATATCGAGCTCTCTCTCAATCTTCGGGATTTCTACGTACCGAATTTCTGCAGCACGTGAGAGATCGGCGTGCGCTTCAGCATCTTCTGCTTCAATCCGTCCTTCTTCAAGCTCTTTCTTAAGTTTTTTAATTTCAAGAAGCGCCCCTTTTTCGTTTTTCCATTTCAGTTCAAGTTCTGACGTACTCTCTTTCATATCAGCAATTTCTTTTTCAATCTCTTTGATGCGCTTCGAAAGTCCACGCTTCTTTGAACTATTTTGTTCATTTTTCAGAGCTTCCTTCTCAATCTCAAGTCGCATAATCTTACGATGCGCCTCCTCGAGGAGAGCGGGCTTGTTCTCAAGAGAGATTTTAAGCTGGCTCGAAGCTTCGTCAATCAGGTCAACTGCTTTGTCAGGAAGAAACCGATCAGTAATGTATCTACTTGAAAGATCAACAGCTGCAATTGTCGCATCGTCGGTAATCTTTACTCCGTGATAGAGTTCATACCGTTCTTTCAGACCTCGCAGAATTGCCGTCGCGTCTTCAACAGACGGCTCATTTACGTATATAGGTTGGAAACGTCGCGTAAGCGCAGGATCCTTTTCAATGTATTTCTGATACTCCTTTAGTGTCGTAGCTCCGATTGCGCGCAATTCGCCTCGGGCAAGAGCTGGTTTGAGCATATTAGAAGCATCCATTGACCCTTCGGCTGCTCCTGCGCCGACGATAGTGTGGATTTCGTCTACAAAGAGAATGATCTGACCATCTGCTTTTTCTATTTCTTTAATTATTTTTTTGAGTCGATCTTCAAACTCTCCTCGGTATTTTGTCCCCGCGATAAGTGAGCCAAGATCAAGTGAAGCAAGCTCTTTATTTTTAAGTGACTCTGGGACCTCGCCTGTTGCCATACGATTCGCAAGACCTTCTACAATCGCTGTTTTCCCTACTCCAGCTTCTCCGATGAGTATTGGGTTGTTCTTGGTCCTACGTGAAAGAATTTGAATCAATCGATGAATTTCGTTGTCGCGCCCAATGACTGGATCAAGTTTGTTTTCTTTAGCAAGCTGAGTAAGTGAGCGAGTATATTTTTGAATTGCTCTGTTTTTAGGCGCCTGATCAACGTCAGAAATATTTCCCTCTTTGATATCTGACAAAATATTCAGCACCGCTTCTTTGCTTATTTTGAAACGTTCAAGAATTTCCCGAGCTCGTCCCTGAACTTCAAGCGTTGCGACAAATAGGTGTTCTGTTGAAATAAACTCATCTTCAAGATCCTGAGCTATTTTTCCTGACGACTCTAAGACCTGAGCAAGTTCGGGGGTAAGATATATCTGATAAGAAGGAGAAAGCGTTGAAGAAGATTGAGAGTCTTCAAGTGTGTCAAGAATATTGTCGGTTAAAAGAATCGTATCAATTTCTAGTTTTTCTAAAACCGAAAACACCGTTGATTCTTCTTGTAGAATCAACGCTGCGAGAAGATGAAGTGGGTTGACGTGGTTTTGACCCCGTTCAACCGCAAGCTCGTGAGCTTTACGAATGGCTTCGCGAGCTTTTGATGTGAAGTTGTTGAATGGTGCCATATAAGTAATACGTTAATGTTCAAATAGAACCCTGAAAAGACTTTCTACCGACGGAAATAGTTCCGAAAATAATTACTTTTAGATTAGTAGTGTACAATATTTCACAGCTTTGTCAAAAGCAGTGAATTCACTTTTTTTGCCGTACACTCCTGCTAACTTGTTCCATTATAACAATCATCAGATAATGGTGCACCTGCTCCGACAAGTCGTTCTACGATGCCAATTGTTTTTTCAAGTTCTTCTTGCGTCGTTTTTTTTCCGAAAGAGAATCGAATTGAGTTTTCCGCACATGATGGATTAATAAGGCGAAGTACGTCTGACTCATTTCCCTTTCCACTTTTACACGCGCTACCACGCGATACGCTTACACCGGCAGCGTCGAGCTGAAGCACGAGCCACTCCGCGTCTACTCTCGGAAAGCAGAGACTGATGATATGTGGCGAGAGATTATTGTCCTCGCCATTAACTATTACTGATGAAACCTTACTCTGAAGACGTCGTATAAAAAAATCAGCACACTCCTTAACTCGTTTCGCGCTCTCCTTCCTGTCTAGCTCTGCTTCTTCGAGGGCTTCGGCGATGACTTTAATCGCCAGAGTGTTTTGAGAACCAGGTCGCACGCCCTTTTCCTGACCTCCGCCAAACATAATTGGAGTGAGTGAAATATTGCGCCTTACGTAGAGCACTCCTGAACCACTAAGCGCTCCTATCTTACCCCCGTCTATTACCATAAGATCTGCCGACATGCGCTCGACATTAAGAGAGTGATACAAGGGCGCCTGCGTTGCATCGAGAAGTAAGTAAGGAAATTTTTCCCCTGTTATATTTTTTTTAAATAATCGAAGCTCTTTTATGTACTCTTGAAGCGGAAGTACCGTACCTATTTCACTGTGTACATAAGAGAAAGCGAGTAGCACCGTTTCTTTCTTTAACGCCCTACGTATATCGAGAGAAGAAACTACTCCCGTACGGCCCGGCAAAAGATAATCGACTTCAACTCCTGTTCTTTCAAGCGCCTTCAGTGTTTCAATAATTGCTGGGTGTTCTATAGCGCTCGATATAATGTGCTGCTTTGAGTTTGTTTCACGCGCCTTTTCTACAACACCCCGTATTGCGAGATTAAGTCCTTCCGTTGAACCCGAAGTAAAATAAATTTCATCTGCAAGGGCCTCGAGACACCGCGCAACTCGTTTACGGGCACTCCCTATATCTGCACGCATCTGTACGCCTTCCTTGTGTATCGAGGAAGGATTTCCATATTCACCGAGAAGCTGAGAAATAAGAGTCTTGACCTCAAAAGTCAGTGGCGCATTTGCTGCGTAGTCAAGATAGATGCGCGCCCCATCCTCAACTCCCTCTTTTTTTGTCCTGCTGTTTTCCATCCTCTTTAAAACATTCGTGTGGGAATACTGTACCAGACTATTGGCAAACTGCAATTTTATCTGTATAATGCTGAAACTTAGGTGCGCAGGATACGCAACACAAACACCTCATTCATCGGCTCCGACTCGTAGTCTTAGACAACGTACGGAACCTTTTCCGTGAGCACCTCCAAATAAATCTATGAAAAAAGAAGAGACACAACTACACACTACAGAAGATGAACGCCAGCTCTTACCTGACCGCCCTCCTGTTATTGCAATTATGGGTCACGTTGATCACGGCAAATCAAAGCTCCTCGATTACATTCGCAAAACAAATATTGTTGAAGGTGAAGCAGGTGGGATCACTCAGCACATCTCAGCCTATGAGGTTGAATATGATTCAAAAGAGCGCGGTGTGAAAAAAATAACATTTCTCGATACTCCAGGACATGAAGCATTTCAATCAGTGAGAGCTCACGGAGCCCAGGTGGCTGATATAGCCGTCCTCGTTGTTGCTGCTGATGAAGGAGTCAAAACTCAAACACTCGAAGCTCTTGAAACAATCCAATCAGCAAAGCTGCCCTACATTGTTGCGTTGAGTAAAATCGATAAGAACGAATCTGATGTTGAAAAAACAAAGATGGCTCTTTCAGAGCACGGCATCTATGCAGAAGGATATGGAGGTGATGTTCCTGTGGTTCCGATTTCTTCAATCACAGGAGAAGGAATAGAAGACCTTTTTGAAATGATATTGCTTGTTGCTGAAATCGAAGAGCTGAAAGGCGATCGAAGAAACGACGCGAGCGGAGTTGTTATCGAAGCAAACATTGATCGTCGGAAAGGAATCCTGGCAACACTTATCGTAAAAGAGGGTGTTATTAATCAAGGAGAATTTATTGTTGCAGGAAATGCTTTTGCACCTGTACGAATAATGGAAGATTTTACGGGGGAAAAAATCGATGAGGCTACATTTTCGATGCCTATTAATATAGTTGGCTTTAATCGTCTTCCAGAAGTTGGTGCGCTGTTCGAGGTTGTCAGAAACAAAAAAGAAGCTGAAAGTCTTATACGGGAAAATGAGTCGTTGAAACAAAAAATTGATGAAATTGTATCAACCTCAGATAAAGAAATAGTCTTTCCTGTTATTCTTCGAGCAGATGTTTCTGGATCAGTAGAGGCGATTAAACATGAGTTTAAAAAGATTGAGAGTGATTTTGTTGATGTCAAAATTGTTGACAGTGGAGTTGGAAACATAAGTGAAACAGACATAAAGATGATCTCGGGGAAAGAGCATTCGACCGTTATCGGTTTTAATACGCAAGCAGAGGCAGGTGTTCGCGACCTTGCAGAACGTATGAATGTAAACATTGAAACATTTGACATTATTTACAAATTGTCCGAATGGGTTGAAGAAAAAGTAAAATCGATAACACCAATCCAAAATATTGATGAGTCGCGAGGTGAGGCTCGAGTACTAAAGTGTTTTAGTCGAGCTAAAAATAAACAAGTGATTGGTGGCAAAGTTCTCTCGGGAACGCTCTCTAAAAATGCCCCGATTAAAATTATGCGCAGAGAGGAAGAAATCTGCCGAGGAAAAATACTTGAGCTCCAGTCACAAAAAACAAAAACAAACAGTGTATACGAAGATAATGAGTTCGGTTCAATGATAGAAGCTTGTGAAGAAATTCAAGGAGGAGACGTGCTTGTTGCTTTTGAAACAGTACAAAAATAATACCTATGTCAATTCGCCAAGAAAAAGTAGCAGAACTTTTAAAAAAGTTAGCCGCTGAATATCTCGTGAGAGAATCAAACACATCATCTCTCATAACAGTGACGCGCACTGATGTCGCAAGCGATCTAAAGAAGGCGACAATCTATTTTACAGTACTCCCCGAAAGTGAAGAACAATCGGTGGTAGAATTTTTATCACGAAAAGAGTATGATTTTAAAGAGCACATCAAGAAAAACGCATCTTTGCAGTACCTTCCAAAAACTTCATTTGTTCTTGATTTAGGAGAAAAGAATCGTATCAAAATAGAAGAGCTTTCAAAAAGAAAATAAAGACCAACCGGCACGGTGGCGAAGTGGTAACGCATCGGTCTGCAAAACCGCTACTCACGGGTTCGATTCCCGTCCGTGCCTCAAATTAGAATCACCTTTAGGTGATTTTTAATTTGAGGCACGGAATAAAGCGTAAGCTTTATGAGGGAATCGCACCACAGGAGTATTTCCATTTTTATAGTCGCTCTACTCCTTAAAAATTAGGTCAAAAGGTCGAATATATCGCACGAAGCGTAGCGAGTACGATATGAGACCTATACAGCTTCTGTAAGAAGCGATTCGTTCGTGCCTCACAATAAAAGGAAATATTCTAAAAAGAACAGTAAGGATGAACGGTAAATCCTTCTACATCTTTGGTTCCTCCCTTTGCGTTTTTATCGTGCTTTAGTAAAGTATTCAATAGTTCTATTTTTTTGCCCGGGTGGTGTAATTGGTAGCCACGCAAGACTTAAAATTTTGTGGCCGTAAGGCCGTGCGGGTTCGATTCCCGCCCCGGGCACAAGTGAGCGAAGTGAGTTGTGAAGGAGAAAATCTGGGAGACTTTCGTGCGGGAATCGAAGCCCGATTGAGTATATGTTGCGATTTCCTGATGCAACATATCCAATTGGGATACTGAACATGTAATGTTCGATTCCCGCCCCGGGCACAAGTGAGCAGCACGAGCGATAGTGGTCGAGGAGTACGCAAACTATTTTGCGTACGTCGGGAATCGAAAGCAGCAGCGATGTGTGAGTTTGTCTGATGTGAAACGAAAGACAAGGCGAACACAGCGAGGTGGGGATGGAACAGAAACTGCTTTCTGTTCCATCCGGTTCTACATGGTAGAAATTTCTTGTGTGAGTGAAACGAACAAGAAATAGGAGGCGCGGAAAATTTCCGTCACGAAATTTATCTGTGACTCATTCCCGCCCCGGGCACATTGTGAACGAAGTGAACTATGGAACCGAGAGAAATGTGCTTGAGCACATTTCGTGCGGGAATCGAAAAGGTTGAGTGTATGAAATTTGATTCCTGTCGAATTTCATACGAAACCTGTACCGTCCCTGTAAGGGAAGATTCCCGCCCCAAACTCATAAGTGGATTTATAAAAAACCTTGCAAAACAAGCCTTTTCAACGTAAAATATTTTTGTTCTATAAAAAGAAATACCGCCCATAGCTCAGTTGGTAGAGCAGTCGCCTCTTAAGCGAACGGTCCTAGGTTCAAATCCTAGTGGGCGGACAAGAACGAAGTGAAGTTGGCCGCACAAGCAGGCAAACTGCTTTGCGTGCGACTAGGATTTGAAAGGACTTCCTATGTTTTTGAAAATTTCCTGTTTGAAAAAACCAGGAAGTCACCTGCTGATGTAGTCAGCAAATCCTAGTGGGCGGACAAGAAACTCATTTATGAGTTTATGTCTAGGATTTAAAGACCTTGAACATATCGCACGGAGCATAGCGAGTACGATGTGAAAGGTGTACTGGTTCTGTAAGAACCAAATCCTAGTGAACCCACTAGAAAAACAAGTGCAACTCTGCTACACTTGTCCGAGAAACAAACGCCGGGGTGGCGAAATTGGTAGACGCGCTAGTCTTAGGAACTAGTGAAGCAATTCATGGAGGTTCAAGTCCTCTCCCCGGCACAAGAGAGCCCGCTTGCGGGTTCGCCCTGTCTCGGGAGCATACGTTAGTATGCGTGAGAGGACTTGAAAAACCTTGAGTATATCGCACGAAGCGAAGCGAGTACGATTCGAAAGGTATACCGTTCCTGTAAGGAAAAAGTCCTCTCCCCGGCACACGAGTGAGTTACACGAACGCGTGTGCCGGGAGTAAGCCAACAGTTTGGCTTACGTGTGAGGACTTGCACCACAGAGACACTTCTTGTTTTCTAATTCACGAAGGTTCATAAGAAAACAAAGTCGCACCTTGTGGTATTTCCATTTTTATAGTCGTTTCACTCCTTAAAAATTAGGTCAAAAGGTTGAATATATGCAGTTCAATTCCTGTTGAACTGCATATGAAACCTGTACCGAATCTGTAAGAAGTAAGTCTCTGGACCCAGAGCTTAGCGAACACGATTCGAAAGGCATACCGTTCCCGTAGGGAAAAAGTCCCCTCTACCAAGGTTCAACCTTGATAGGAGTGATAGATAAACGCTCAAAACGTAGCCGATCTGCTCTTGCCTTTTGGTATTGACAAAACGTTATTTTATGCTATTATATTAGACAGAAATGAGTTTCAAGCTCATTGACACAAAGGAGGTAAGAAATGAAAAGTTTTGGGGAGATTATCTGGGCCTACCTAAACGTAGATGGTTTCAACAAAAGGCAGAAAAACACCGACATGTACTCGGTCTCGAAGCTCGAGACGTACATACTCGGCATTCTTTTTTCTGCCCTGGCAACCGGAATCACGTTCGTGATTTTGGGACTTGTTTCTGGGTTCCTCTCTATTGGCTTCGTCAACATGTTTACTGTGCTCGCAGCACTGGGTGCAGGGATTGCATTCTTCGGCGCAGGGTTGGTCACCATCAAGGTTGGCTACTTAGGCGTCTTGGTAATCCTCGGTGAACGTGTTCGGAACGTAGAGTTTCGAGAGGGCACCTTCTGGATGTTTCCTTTCTTCACACGCGTCGAATACGTCGACGGAAGACAGCAGTACTCAGACTCGAAGAGCAATAAAGCGATTACAAGCGACAACGTCGACCTTGACGTTGACGCTGACATCACCTGGCTTGTGAATGACGCCTACGAGCGACTGAGCACAAACGTCAAGGACGTAGAGGGTGCTGTCAAAATTGCAGCTGAGAGCTCTATCGTAAGGGTTCTCAACAGGCACACGAGAGAAGAGGTGTTCAATCAACACAAAGAAAGAATCCCGGCCGATGAGCAAAATGGCTACGCCGCGATGACAAAACTAGAGCGCCAAATCGTTGAAGAGATAGACTCTAAGATTCAAGTTTTTGGCGGGCACGCACTAAAGATTTACATTTCGACACTTCTCCCTAACGCAGAACTAATTGCGGAGGAGCGCCGGTTTGCGATTGAGAAAGCTCAGCAATTGGCTGAGGAACTTCAGAACTCGCATGTGATTGTACAGATCAATAAGATTGCGGCAGACACTGGAATGTCCACGGAAGCTGCAACCCAGCTCTTCCTAACTCAGATTGACAAGGCAACGTTTAGCGTTGATCAGAAGAACCTGAACCTAAACAAAGAGACGCGCGACGCAATTGCGGAAATCGCCAAACTGTTCGCCGGGCTCAAAGGAGGGGGTAGTAACTAATGGCAGCGGATGACAAGATGTCTACCGACTTCACTGGCGAAAGTGCGACCGGACAATCCAAATCGAGCAAACGACTGAAGACGATTGGAGGTATCATCTTTGTCGTTGGTATTCTCCTAAGCATTGCTGTCAACTCAATCGATCTTCGTCCGAACTTTGAAGAACGACGTGCTGCAGAGGCTGCAGAGGCTGCAGAGGCCGAAGAAGCTGCTGCGCGACGAACAGAGCAAATTGCTCTTGCACGCGCAGTGGTGAACGAGGAGCTTCTGAGGTTCGATCGGGGTGTGTGGCTGTTACAAGACCACACACAAAACACCGAGAGAGAAGTCTTCATGGACTCTTTCTCTGTTGACTCGGAAGGCAAGGTTAAGGAGTTCGTGTTCAAATACAGCTTTACTGGTAACGGTAACGCATACGCGAACACGTGGAGCTGTGAAGCCTCTCAAATGGAACGGTACGACTGCACCGTCAGACAGCAATATGACGGGGGGTCGTGGCGAAACGAAGGAGATCTTGTCCGGGAAGATGATGCAAGTTTCAACGGACGCTATCTCTACGAACGACAGTGGTACAACGTATCACTCGTTAGAAAGGAGGAATAAAGTACATTAATAAACCCGGGGCCAGGAAATCTAATGATTTCCTGGCTCTTTTCAATTTCAAAAAACTTTGTTTTTTACTAACACCCACCCGCTGGACAACCCCCCGGTGTCGTTGGTAACAACGGCAACTCATCCACGGTCGGTGCTGTTGGAGTATACCCTGCACCGAAAAAGAAATTTTGAAGTATGGTAACAAACCCCCATACAGAGACCATTACAAAAAGGGTGATGATACCGCCAAATATTATTCTCCTTCCTTCGTCTTGCGCCTTAGGGTCCCCTGCTTTAAACGCATATTTTGCAAGTCCAAACAAGATGGCAAAAACAGCAAGAGAAATAATAAAAGGAACAAGCGCGTCTATGATATTCTGAAACTCACCAATAAGGTCAATAAGGGTACCCTGAGCAAGAACGACAGAAGGGAAAAGCAACAAAAGGACAAAAGTGCTCATAAATGCAATGCGTGATTTTTGTGTGGTGTATAGTCTGTTATTTTTCATACCTTCTTAAATATTTGAATTTATGCCAAAAGTATTAAGCACAATTCTGATAAGCGCAGTTGCGCTCAGCATAATAAATAAACCTACAATTGCATACATAATGTGTCTCTTCCCCTTTGATCGCGCCTCATCGTTTGAAGAGTTAGCGACGAACATAAAAAGCCCGAAAACAAGATAGAGCGAAGCGAGTGCAAAGAGAAGAACAATAAGAGGGTTAAGTATTGTAGCATTCAAGTTTGCCACAAACGTTTCAGCTGATTCCATATAGCCTCTATAGTACCACGCCAGACACACAAAATACAAAACAACCCTGTGAAGAGCTGTTTTGTATTTTGTCTCGCTTATTCAGAGAAAACGCGCTTCCTTATGAAGGAATAAGGCTGTCACCAACGTTATCTGGCGCTCCTGAAGCTGTTCCACTGAAGAAGAACTGTAGAAGAATGTTTACGAATCCCCAGATTGCAACCATTACGAACAAAATAATAACGCCCGTAACCATAATGCGTCGTCCGCTTTCTTGAGCGCTTTCGTCGCCAGCGGCAAATGCGTACCTAGCAAGTCCGTAAAGGATAGCAAGTACTGCGACAGCAATAAGAAACGGAATTGCTGCGTTTATAATCGCCTGAAACGCATCAATGTAGGTTGTCACAGCGCTTGCGTTAGGCTGTGCTAGAGCCAATAAAGGCGTCATTAAGAGGACCGGAGCAATGTATGCTAAAAACTTTTTCATTTATATATTAATGTTAATGGCTAAATACTCAATATGTACAAAAACGACCTTTGTTTAGTACTGTCAAAATAGTACCAGAGAATACGTCTGTTTGCTATACAAGCTGTGGATTACAGGATTTTCTATAAAAACGTATTTGTCAGCAATGCGACAAGACCCCAAAAAGACAGAGCTACAAAAAGAGCAACAATGCCCCAGAACATAAGTTGTTTCCCTTCTTCAATATTATCCGAGCTTCCCAGTGAAAAAACAAACTTCGCAAGTCCGAATAGAAACATAATTACAATTCCACCAAGAACGAGAGTGAAAAGTGGATTTATCAGCGCAATAATGAGATTCACAAGCTCAACAAAGTTTTCCGGCTGAGCATGTGCTACAAACGGAGTCATGAGCGTAAAAAAGGTTAAAGCAATAAATATGTACATAAAATCTCTATAGTGATTCAATAGAACCTTGGATAAGCTCTGAAATTGCCGCTGCGCCGAGTAAAATCAGAGCACCAATAAGTGCGTAGGTAATTGCTCGCTTTGCGGTATCGAGCTTATCGACACTTCCCTGCGCTGTCACAAAAAGAAATCCGGCATAAATCACCATAAGAATAACAATGGGTGTTGCAATGAGGATCAGGCCTTCAAGAATAAGACGAAAAAGATCGAGAAAGCCAACACCCTCACCGAGCGGGTTTTCAATTTGAAGCGTCTGGGCCTGCATGTATTCTATGTATCTTTCCCACCAGTTCATACGTATATGTGTTGTTATCTATAGTACCTTATTACGTTAAAAACGCACCCTTCCTTAGCTTGGGTCTTGCTCTTCAAGGAATTGGTTATATCCAGCGGTATTATCAACCCCGAGAATTGATATAACAACCTGAACAAGAGTATACGCAAGAAATACAATAATAAGCCCAATCGCAACAGACGTGAAAATTGTTTTTGCCCCTTTTATTTGCTGAGGATTGCCTGCGGCGGTCGCATATTTGAATCCTGCATATCCAAATAAGAGGGTTGCAAGTCCTAAAGAAATCACAAACAAAAGAGCGATCAAGTTAGCGATGAGCTGAAGCGCCTGATCAAAACCACACTCAGTTGCCGCTCCTTCCCCAAGACACTCCTCTGGCACGAGGGTCCACCCATCACTCTTAACGTCATCAGGGGACGGAGTGGTAACCTGAGCAGTAACTCGAGAGGCTCCAGAGAACATGGACACTCCTAGAACGGTTGCAATAACAAGGCGGCGCATCAGATTTGTATTCATACGGTGTCAGTTTTTAAACATGAAATTAAGCTCGGACGCGAGACGTGACAGGGCCTCTTCAGCATCACGTTGATTCGAGCGCACGGACTCGATCATCTCACGGAAAGCCCTGTTGGTTTCTCGGGGCTCAGGATCAACCCACAGACGAGTAATAAGCGCGGAGTTTACGAGAACTCGAGAAGACGCCCTAGTAGGATCCTCTTTGCGGAGAGCATTGTGTACTGAAGGAAGCCCCGTTCGTTCATCAAGCTGTGAGAGCCCCTCAACCCCCGCAAGTTTATAGAGCGTCGTAAATGCTTGCTCAGTCCTAGGTGTGCTTTTTAAGACGGAAAAACCATAGAGGTCACCGGTTGTCATTTTTACTGGAGAAGAGCTCACCTGCGGTATTTCCGCAACGCCAAATGAAAGGTTAGGATTAGCTGACACAATCTCTCGCTCCTCACTTGCAAGACCGAAATAGAGCGCTAAATCTTCTGCGAGAAATGTGGCTCGAGATTCAGGAAGTGACGTATTCCAGGAATATACTAATTTGGACGGATCTGAGAATTCAGTATAAAAATTGATTGCTTCAGAGGGAGGGAGCGAAAGACTCGTCGATTGCTGAGAAAAGTCTGCTACATACCCGGTAGCCCCTTTTGCGACAATTCTTGACCCTGACTGCATAAGCAAGAGGGAGACAATGTCTTTTACGTGATTAATATTTGACGCTGTACCAAGAGAAACAGCGCTTCTTTTAATATCCAAAAATCCATCAGTTTCAGTCACCCGCTGACTAAAATCCCGCATGGTGTCCCAACTCTCAGGTGGTGCGTCAATTCCAAGGGATGATAAGACTGGACGATTCCAATACATAACGAGCGGGTCTATGACTGCAGGAAGAGCATAATAACCGGTATCACTTTGAAAGATTCCTCCCGCTGTGAGATACGCCGCTGAAAAAGTTGAGGCTGAGAAACTTTCAAACGGAATTTTATAAATACGATTGCGATGCTTATAAACTGAATCGTGCCCAAGCACTACCACATCTGGACCAACACCATCGGCAAGCGCCTCTATAAGAACCTGATCAAACTCTTCGCTACGAATTTCACGATACGCAACCTTTTGAAAATATGGGTCCTCCGACTTATTTTGTCCTAAAAAGGTAAAGTATTCCGCGGGTAATGTGCCCCACATCTGAAGCGTCTGCATATTTCTTTCAGGATTTGTGTTGCGCGTGACTGAAAAAACAGCTACTCCTATAAGCGCACCTATTCCGAATACAAAGAGGATTATTGTTTGAAAACTGATATTGTTCTTCATGTTTATTTTTTAAAAATTAAACCATAATGATGGTCACCTGCGCCAATCGTACGATCAAAAGTAAACCCTACTTCTTCGGCGATTTCATTCAAGGCATCCTTTGAAACAAGGTGCTTTTCTGATGGACCCATACCTTTGAACGACTCATTCCAGTCAATAATCAATGCTTCTCCGCTCGGTTTCAAAATACGAAACGCTTCTTTTAGAAAAGCAAACCTGTCACTGCTTTGAAAGAGGGCGTTGGAAATAAGCACAGCGTCCACGGAGTTTTCCTCTAAACCAGTTCCTTTTGGTTTTTCTATATCGGCAGCAATAGGAACTATATTTATCACACCTGCATCCCGTGCGCGCACCATAAGCTCCTTTAACAGTTCTTTTTGTAAATCAACAGCATACACCTTTCCTGAAACGTCTACTGCTTTTGCAAGCGCAAGAGCGTGATGTCCTACTCCAGCACCCAAATCAGCGACAAGATCACCGACGCGCAGTCCAAACTGAGCTACGTTATGTGCGGGATCTGAAAAATACATAGATTCAGTATAGCTTATTTTTGTCTATAATTTTAAATAACAGTGTGGAGAAAGAACCGCATAAAGATAGTTGCAATCATAGGTAATACACAGTTTATAAAGTAACAACTGAAGCAATTGAATCTCCTTCGCGCAACTTCATAATACGAACCCCCTGTGTTTGACGTCCAAGGTTTGGTATTTCGTCAGTACCCAATCGAATAACCTGACTCTTCTTTGAAATTGCAACAATTTCCTCTCCTTCGCTACTTAATATTTTTGCAGAAACAAGCGAACCTGTCTTAGTGGTAAGTTTCGCAGTTTTAATACCGGAACCTCCTCTATTCTGCACCTTATATTCTTCTGCGCTCGTTTGTTTACCATACCCCTTCTCACTAATAACAAACACTGTTGCATTTTCATTCTTCTTTTTAACCACACCTGACCCGATGACGTAATCATCCTTAGAAAGCTTAATTCCGCGGACTCCTCCTGCTGCTCGCCCCATTTCGCGAACATCAGTCTCGTCAAACCTAATGGACTGACCCTTTGTTGTAGCAACCATAACGCTGTCTCCTTTTTCTACAAAATCAGTCGAAATGAGTCTGTCGGTTGGACCAAGTTTTACGGCAATGATTCCATTTCTGCGAACATCATAAAAACTTTCAGCTTTCACCTTTTTTACGACACCCTCTTTGGTAACCATCATGAGACTACAGTCATTTGTTCGCACGTCTTTTTGCATAGCAAGGACACTCGTTACGTGTTCTCCTTGCTCAAGGGAAAGAAAATTCATAACAGACTTTCCCTTTGTCGCACGCTTTCCTTCAGGAAGGTCGTACATTTTCATCTGATACACCTTACCTGCATCTGTAAAGAACAGGAGATCTGAGTGGAGCTTTGTCGTGATGAAGGTTTGAACAAAATCTTCTTCTTTCGTGTTCAAATCAACAACTCCCACCCCTCCTCGTTTTTGCCGACGAAACTCGTCAGGTGAAGCTCGTTTAATATACCCTCCTGATGTGAGCACGAGAACGTTTTCTACGTCTGGTATGAGGTCTTCAACTGAAATATTTTTCAGTTCACCCTTAATAATTTTTGTTCTCCTTTCATCGCCATACTTTTCAGCAATTTCTTTTGTTTCAGATTGAATAACACCCATAATTTTCTTTGGGCTTGCAAGGAGCGCACGGAGTTTAATAATTGTCTTTTGAATCCCAAGGAGTTCATCTTCAACTTTCTTTCGTTCAAGACCTGCGAGGCGCTGGAGTTGCATTGCAAGAATTGCCTCAGTTTGTATTTCAGAGAACTTAAACTTTTTTATAAGATTTACCTTTGCTTCATCGCGATCATTCGATTTCCTAATAATTCGAATGATCTCATCAATATGATCAAGCGCCTTTTTTAGTCCGAGGAGGATATGTTCTCGTTCGAGAGCTCGATCTAGGTCGTACTGTGTGCGCCGAACAATAACAACACGCCGGTGTTCAATAAACTCCTGGAGAATTGTTTTTAGCGCAAGCGTCTGAGGGACGCCATCAACAAGAGCAACCATATTAAAGTGGAACGTCTCTTCAAGCTGTGTATGTTTGTAAAGATAGTTGAGAACTTTTTGAGGATGAGCGCCTCCCTTTAATTCAACAACGATGCGTGTATCGTTCCAGTCCGTTGATTCATCACGAAGACCTCGAATCCCCTCAAGTTTTTTGTCTCGAACAAGATCCGCAATCTTTATGAGCAAATTTGCGCGATTGACTCTAAACGGTACTGAAGAAATAATAATTTGGAAGTTTCCCTTTTTGTCTTCACTAATTTCAGCAAGTCCGCGAGCTACCACACCACCACGTCCGGTGGCGTATGCTTGCTTAATATCTTTTGCATTAAACGCCACGCCGCCTGTTGGATAATCGGGACCCTGCACAAACTGTAGGAGATCATCTACTGTTGCATCGGGATTCTCAGTGAGATATAAAATTGCGTCAGAAATCTCACGAAGGTTGTGAGGAGGAATATTGGTTGCCATACCGACAGCAATACCAAGAGTACCATTAAGGAGAAGGTTCGGAACCGCCGAGGGCATCAGTGTCGGTTCCTTGCGAGTGCCTTCATAGTTTTCTCGCCAATCAACGGTATTTTTGCCTATATCTCGAACAAGTTCCTGGGCAATTTTTGACATCTTTGCCTCGGTGTAACGACTTGCGGCTGCTGCATCGCCGTCAATAGAACCGAAGTTACCCTGACCAATAACGAGGGGGTATCGCATTCCAAACGGCTGTGCAAGGTTTACCATTGCGTCGTAGACCGCAACGTCTCCATGAGGATGATAGTTACCTGTTACGTCACCGGTTATCTTAGCTGATTTACGGGTTTTCCCTCCAGGAGAGAGTCCGAGTTCATGCATTGTGTACACAATACGACGATGAACAGGCTTAAGGCCATCACGCACATCAGGGAGTGCGCGCGACACAATAACAGACATAGCATAGTCCAAATATGACTCCTTCATCTCAGAGACAATATTTTGACCTATGATGCCCTTGTGTGGACTGTCTTGATTCTCATTCTCCTCCCCCTGTTCTTTCATAGTGTATGTATAAGTATAGCACAGCTCTTACCTATTTAAAAGTGATTTTATCCCTCTATCTCTAGCTCTCCTTCCGTTTCGTCACGAATCTCAACGTCCTCATACCCATCTTCTTCAATGGCGTTTTCTATCTCCCGAGCGTCCATATCATATGTATTTGATGGGGTGTACTCATTCATGATATCAACAGAGGAACTTTCATCTCGCGGGCTTGAGGGTGAGACAATCTCTTCCTCTGGTTCAACCTTACCCTTGTTCCATAGTTGATTAAATTCTTTACCGAGCTCATTAATACCGATTTGAATATCATCAAAAACAACACCAACATCCTCAGAAAGAGTCTTAAAGGGCGAAGCTGTTGCTGCTCGAGAGGGCTCTTTTTCATCTAGTGTAAGGGTCTGTGGAAGAATAGCCGTCCCCCACACAAAAGCAATAACGACGGTTAAAGAAACAGAAACAAGAAAAGTGATACGGCGACGTTCACCGTAACTTTTCTTTCTCATTTTTTCAATACGATCTAACATCTTTATAGTAATGGTGCGGAATCAGAACTTTACGCCGAACTTCGAAGAATCACGATGTCTCCCTCTCGCTCGTCAACCTCTTTCTTTTTTATCGTAAGTTTATCGAGTGCTTTTTCATCAGATTCTCCCTCTTCTCCCTGAAACTGTTTGAGCGTTTCGTCAGAATAGAACATAGGAATGACAATATTTGCTTCGAGCTTAAGTGAAAGTTTATATGCCTCATTGGGTGAGAGCGTCCCCTGTCCACCAATAGGAACGAAAAGAATGTCCGGCTCACCGAGTCCCTCAAGAACCTCAGCTGGGATTTCAGGGCTGGAAAGCGCACCAAGAAAGATAAGGTTCATGCCTTCAAGCGTAACGCTATACACTATATTTGTTCGTCTTTCTCCCCCATGTTCGGTTATTGTTTCAAAACCTTTAGCAAAGACACCTTGCACCTCATATTCACCAGGGCCCCCTATCACAAACGGTTTTTTATTTCCTAGACCTGCGTTTTCTTCTCCTGCTGTATCAGGATGGAAGTTTGAGATAAAACAGATATCAGAACCAAATTTTGTCTGTTTGTATGTAGAATTTTTCGAAACAGGGTTAAAGGCGAGCGTAGTGTCAGAAAACTGCACCTTAAAAAAAGACGCCCCATAATACGTTATTATCATGAACGTATTATACCGTAATCATTCGAGTTCTCAAAATACCAAACCCCTATTTACAAAGCCACTTATTTGACTATACTAAGGAACAGCTAAAGGCACGGTGCGGTTCTAAATTATAAACATACGTCTCCTTCGTAACACTTTCTCTCTACCGAAAACGAATGAAAACAGCAAAGCACGATCAAGGGAAAGCACGGGGGGGGGCGAAATCATTAATATGGCTAGTACAAACGATACATTAGTAAGAACAGAGACAGAAGGTGAGTCAGAAGTAACAACAAATGGCATAAAGCGCAGTGAGCTTGATATGAGCGCCGAGGAAAACCTTGAGCTTGTTAGCGTTGCTATGGATAAAGCGTCTCAAGGCGAGGCGTCCGACTTTATGTCTAACCTTGTTGCAGAAATGCCGACACCTCCGGTTGCGGGTGATCTCGTAGAAGGTCCAGTTATTGGTATAGAAAAATCGCGAGTTTTTGTTGACCTCCACCCCTTTGGGACCGGAATTATTTACGGACGAGAGTTTAACAACGCACGAGATATTATTCGCAACATCGGCATTAGTGATTCTATTGCAGCTAAAGTAATAGAGGACGACGCCGAACACGGATATATCGAACTTTCTCTTAAAGAAGCACGCCAGGCAATAATCTGGGGAGAGGTCGAGGAACTTATACGAGACAAAGCGACACTTGACTTGCCGATTATCGATGCAAACAAAGGAGGGCTCATTATTGAATGGAAAGGTATTCAAGGATTTCTTCCGGCTTCTCAACTTTCAGGAGATCACTATCCTCGAGTTGAAGACGGGGACAAACAGAAGATACTTGATGAACTTAAACGTCTCGTAGGAGAACGGCTTACCGTTTCAATTCTTACCGCTGATCCAAAAGAAGGAAAGCTTATTTTCACCGAGAAAAAGGGTGAGACAAAAGAAAAAGCAGAAATGCTAGATAAATATGAAGTTGGAGAGATACTTGATGGTGAAATTTCTGGAATGGTAGATTTTGGAGTCTTTGTAAAACTGCAAGAGGGACTTGAGGGGCTCGTACACATTTCTGAGATTGACTGGTCCCTTGTAGAAAATCCGCGCGAACTGTATCAAATTGGAGACAAAGTCCGCGTTCAAGTTATTGAAATTAAAGACGGTAAAATTTCTCTCTCAATCAAAGCCCTTAAAGAAAACCCGTGGGTTGAAGCAGAGAAGAAGTATAACAAAGGTGATGAAGTAGAGGGGGTTATCATAAAATACAATCGACACGGGGCGCTTGCGTCTATCGAAGAAGGTATCGCAGGGCTTGTACATGTTTCAGAGTTTGAAACTGAGTTAAAACTCCGCGAAACCCTAGAACTAGGCAAAAGTTACTCTTTTATCATTACGCTTTTTGATTCAAAAGAACAGCGAATGGCTCTTTCCTACAAAAAATAGAAAGAAAAAAGAAAGTACATAAAAACCCTGTGTAACACACAGGGTTTTTATGTACTTTCTTTTTTGTAACGATGTAAAAATCCTGCCCCTCAAAACAGCCTAGCCTTCATTAATACTATTCATCGCCTCTTCTACTCCCCTTAGACTTAAACATTCAAGAGCCTCCTCTACTCGCTGAGTAATCGCTGCTAATGCCTCTGTTTCCTTCGGAGAAAGACGTCCGAGAACATAACGACTTACCACATCTTTATGAGGCTTGCTTTTTTCACCACTTTCGTCTATGGGACAGATGCCGACTCGTATTCGAATAAAATTCTTTGTGCCCATATGCCCAACAACAGACCTTACTCCATTGTGCCCTCCATCTCCTCGGTCTTTTGAAATCTTCACTTTTCCAAAAGGTAAATCTATATCATCGTAGACTACGATAACGTCTTCATAGGTAAGTGTGTACTTTTTCATGAGCTCTCGAACTGCCTCACCAGAACGATTCATGAATGTTTCTGGAAGTGCGATAATCAACCACCCCGTTTTATCAGTAATTTCGCGTGGCACGACTCTCGCTTTAGCCATGTAGCCATCAGAAACCAGCGAATGGGCATAGCGATCATTTTGTATGTCTGAAAAATCTCCTCGATTAATTATTTCTAAAAGAATATCACGCCCAATGTTGTGTCGGGTGTGAGCATATTTCTGACCTGGATTCCCTAATCCAACTACGAGCATAAAAATATAATAAATAAATAAGCTCTCTTGTATAAGAGGTGTCTCTATACTACAATACTACCATGTTAGAAACTACTCCGGAGGAAAATAACGAGGATACGCACGACCGTCGCTCACTTCGCACAAGAAGCGACAGATACGAAAAAAATAAAGATGACTCTTTTTTTGGTGATCTCATACGCTTTTCGCTTCTTTCAATTATCATCGTTATCCCAATTAGGCTTTTTATTGTTTCTCCCTTTGTCGTTAACGGCTCGTCAATGGAACCGACGTTTTCTACCGGAGAGTACTTAATTGTTGACCAGTTAAGCTATAGGCTTCACGAACCAAACAGAGGTGATGTGGTTATTTTTCACTACCCACAAGACCCTTCAAAATTTTTTATCAAACGAGTCGTGGGACTTCCAAACGAAACAGTTATACTTTCTGGTAATACAGTGCGTATCATAAACGATGAAAAACCGGACGGGTTCTATCTTGACGAGTCATTTCTTACGTACATTTCAGAAAACGGAAATGAAACTTTTTCTTTAAACTCAGATGAATACGTTGTCCTCGGAGACAATCGTCTTGCGAGCTCAGATTCTCGTTCATGGGGAACCTTAAATGAAAAGCTTATTGTCGGTCGAGCATTGTTACGTCTCTTTCCTGTTACATCAATAAGCGTACTCCCTGGCGAGGTAAAGCCTGAAGATTTCCAAAGTAACCTATGAGTAAGAATCTGAAATCGAATCGCCCACAACTTCCCCGCCTGACGTATACAGGACCATATAAAAAAGCAATAGATATTTGCGAGTTTTATGGTGTTTCCCTCATTGATCCTCCAAAACTAGAGAAAGAAACAGAGGCCTATACTGAAAAGTTTAAAGGGCTTTCTGATAATGAAGCAGTAAAAGAACCGGCGCTCTCTATTAATGAACGAGCTTCGATGATACGGGTCTATTCTGACGAAGGATGGGATACACTTTCTCAGCCCGTTCTTGTGATGTACACAAAAAAACCAAACGCTCGAGGTGAACGTTTTCTCTACCTTCACGCAATTGGTGTTACAAAATGCATAGCTGATATGCTTTCAATTCACCTTGCGTGGACAATCTTAAACGAAACAGTGAAAAAGAATTTTATGATTCACGTAAATAGTATGGGTAACAGAGATTCTTCAACACAGTTTATTTCTGAGCTAACCTCATATTACAGAAAACGAATCAACTCTCTTCCCGATGACAGCCGTGAATCATTTAAACTAAATCTTTTAAATATTTTGAGAGAACCACATGCGGAGAGTCAGCTCTTTCAAGAAGAAGCGCCGAAGTCTATTATGTATCTTGGTGACTTCTCACGTAAATACTTTAAAGAAGTTATAGAGTTTATAGAAGCGCGGGATGCTCCATACATTATTGACCACTCTCTTGTAGAGCACAAAGACGCATATTCAGAAACACTTTTCGCGATTCGTGAAAAAAACGATGAGCTTAAAGGAAAAGTGTATGCAATAGGAGCGCGATCCGATAACTTAACTCGCGGAGCGGGTATGCGTAAAACTGTCCCAATTGTTTCAACAACGATACTTATCCCAGGATCTACAGGACGAGAGAGCGTCAAGAAAACAGTGCCAAAGAAGAAAAAGCCTCTCATATATTTCATACAACTCGGCGACGAGGCTCGCCTTCGATCATTCACCCTCCTCGAAAAACTTAGAAAAGCAAAACTACCTGTTACTGTTTCTATTGGAAAAGAAAAAATGTCCGCACAAATTGCACAAGCTGATCGCCTTCGTGTTCCAATTACGCTCATCATTGGCCAAAAAGAAGCGATTGAAAACACTGTTATTTTGCGAGACATGGAAACACGCTCGCAAGAAACAGTTTCCCTAGATAATATAATTCCTAAAATAAAGACGCTGCTCAACTAAAGACTGTTTTCAGCATAATTTAAAAAAGCTTGAGTTCAGATTAACGCTGTGGTACAGTTCTGCGTATGACAAATGTTGAAGTAAGCGCAAACTCTAACGAACCGAATGCGAGCATCGTGCGACGTTTTACGCAACGCGTGCGTAATTCTGGTCTCTTACGAACAGCTCGAAGTGGTAGATACGCTCTTCGAGGAAAATCAAAGTACGTTAAGAAGAAAGATGCACTTAAAATGATTTCCCGAGGAAAAGAAATTGAGCGTCTCAAGAAACTTGGCAAGATGCCAGAAAATACACGAAATAGAAAATAAAAGATCGACAGAAATGTCGATCTTTTATTTTTTCTCCACAGATACGCACAATTTTTAATTAGTATTCTTTTTGTTATACTGAACTTACTTTAACTGAAGGATCTTTTCTTCTGTTTTGTACTTATGACTAAAAACATTGCTGTCGGAATAGACATTGGAACATCGAACGTAAAGGTTGCGGTTGCAGAAAAATCATTCGTTGATGGTAAGGTTGTCCCACGTCTTATTGCCACAGGGTTTGCTGATTCAAGAGGTTTGCGTCAAGGGTACATCATTAATGGGAGCGATGTAGTAAAGAGTATCCGTAAAGCTGTTCGGCAAGCCGAAAAAGCTGCTGGTGTAGAAATTGACCAGGCATACGTCTCAATTGGAGGCGTGTCACTTGAAGGAAACACCTCAATAGGATCTACGGTCATATCTCGTCCCGATCTTGAAATAACAGAGGAAGACGTGCAAGAAGCACTCAGTGCATGCGAAAGAACGCTCCCACGCGCCCTAACGCTCAACAAGAAGATACTTCATACTGTCCCGGTACAGTTTAAAATTGATGGACGAGAAACTCTTGGACGTCCAGAGGGAATGCGCGGCTCAAAACTTGAGGTGAAGGCTTTGTTTATAACGTGCCTCGAACAACATCTTAACGATCTCATACAGGCCGTTGAAGATGCAGGAATTGAAGTAGAAGATGTCGTTGCCTCGCCAATTGCCGCAAGCTTTGTTTCGCTTTCAAAAACTCAAAAAATCGCAGGTTGCGTTCTTGCAAATGTAGGATCGGAAACGGTTTCTATTGTCGTTTATGAAAATAATATACCGATCTCACTCGAAGTGTTTCCTCATGGTTCTAATGATATTACCAACGACATTGCCCTTAGGTTAAAAGTTACCATCGAAGAAGCTGAAAAAATTAAACTCGGACATCCAACAGGACTGAGTTATACAAAAGCTGACATAGAAGAAATTGTCGAAGCTCGACTGAGGGAATTTTTCCTCCTCATCGAAACTCATTTGAAAAAAATTGGTAAAAACGAACTCCTACCCGCTGGGATTATTATCTCAGGAGGAGGAGCTGGGCTTCATTCAGTACAAGAGACAGCAAAAGCTACTCTTGATTTACCGAGCATGGTTGCACGAGCAGATATTATCTACACATCACGCAATCCAGTAAAAGATGCTACTTGGTCGGTCGCGTATGGATTATGCATTCTCGATTTTAGCGCTGAACCAGATAAGCCTATAAAAGCGAACGCGGGAAAAATCTTCAAGAAGTTTTTTGCTTGGATAAAGCAATTTCTACCTTAAAGACGCACATTTTGTCAAAAAAGGTTGAAAGTGGTGCGTGCTTTTCTTTTTTCCTTGTTTTGCTATAGTAGTAACAATCACGCAAGTACATTGGTGTGTCGTTTAACAACGAGATTATTGGGAAGTGCGCATTGTTTAATACATTTATAAGGAACATATGGCTAAAAAAGTTACTCCGGAAGTAGAAACCTTTGCACGGATACGTGTAATAGGAATAGGAGGGTCTGGTGGAAATGCAATCAATCACATGATTACTTCCAAAGTAAAGGGTGTAGAGTTTGTTGCGGTCAACACAGACGCGCAAGACCTTCATCATTCCCTTTCAAAAAATCGAATACATATTGGAAAAAATCTTACCAAGGGCCTCGGAACAGGGATGAATCCCGAACTTGGTAAACGAGCAGCAGAAGAAACCAAAGAAGAACTCCAGGAGATAATTAAGGGATCAGATATGGTCTTTATTGCTGGAGGAATGGGAGGTGGTACTGGAACAGGTGCGAGCGCAATCATAGCTCGAACCGCAAAAGAACTCGGTGCACTTACCGTTGCGGTAGTCACAAAACCATTTTTCTTTGAAGGAACACAGCGAATGCGCCTCGCAGACCAAGGACTTGAACTTCTCAGAAAAGAAGTTGATGCGCTTATCATTATCCCAAATGATAAGCTTCTCCAAACTGTTGAAAAAGAAACGACCGCAAGAGATGCATTTGCAATGTCTGACGAGATTCTTCGCGTGGCAGTGGAAGGTATCTCTGACCTCATTACAAAACCAGGTATTATTAACGTTGACTTTGCTGATATTAAGTCAGTTATGGAAAACGCCGGAAGCGCTCTTATGGGAATCGGTATTGCTTCTGGAGAAAACAGAGCTGTTGAAGCGGCAAAGATTGCAATCAACTCACCACTCCTCGACATCTCTACGGATGGAGCTAAGGGGGTACTGTTTGCAATTGCGGGCGGAGACGACATGACCATGAACGAAATAACAGAAGCGGCAAAGATTATTACCGAATCAATCGACCAAAACGCAAAAGTTATCTTCGGTGCTATTTATGATGATAAGCTCAAAAAAGACGAGGTGAAAGTAACAGTTATCGCTTCTGGATTTCCGCAAGACGTAACAAACGAATCTCCACACCTTCCCTCTGACCCAAACTATCTACAGAACGCAACAACAGACGGTGGAGTTGGAAAAATTTACAACTCTCTTGGACTCGGAAAGAATCGTAGAGACGAGGAACCAAAAAAAACTGAGGAAAAACAAGAGCCTGAAGCTCCTAAAAAAGAAGAAAGGAAACCAGATACTCCAAAGAAAAAGGAAAAGGTGATAAAAGAAGAGGACGAAAATAACGATGATGATGACTGGGGTTCAATTCCCTCTTTCCTCAGACGTTCCAAGATTCGATAACAAAGAAAATATGAAAAATCGACATCTCGTCGATTTTTTTATATACTGCTTCTACATGTACGAGCTTATTATTATTGGAGGGGGGCCAGCTGGTATAGCGGCTGGAGTCTACGCTGCCCGAAAACAACTAAAAACTGCTCTTGTTGCTGAACACTTTGGAGGACAAAGCCTTGAATCAGTGGGTGTTGAAAACTGGATTGGAACTCCGTATATTTCTGGGGTTGATTTAGCAAAACAGCTTGAAGGACATCTGCGAGCGTATACGGGTGAATATATGGATATTTTTGAAGGATTACGAGCAGGTCGTGTTTCAAAAGTCGACAGTGGGTTTGAAATTACGCTTTCAAATGACGAAACTCTTAACGGGCAGACAGTTCTTGTTGCAACAGGGTCGTCTCGACGAAAACTCGATGTACCAGGAGCAAAAAAATTTGAAAATAAAGGAATTACCTATTGCGCCTCATGCGATGGTCCTCTTTTTGCAGACAAAGACGTGGTTGTGATTGGGGGTGGAAACGCCGGCTTTGAGAGTGCTGCCCAACTTCTTGCCTACGCTAAAAGTGTGACGCTGCTCCACAGACGAGACACCTTTAAAGCTGATTCAATTACGGTAGAAAAAGTGCGTTCACATCAAAATATGCGTGTTATTACAAACGCAGTTACGACCGAAATTAAAGGAGAACTTTTTACAAAAACCCTCGTCTACGCAGACACAAATACAGGAGAACATCATGAAATTCCTGCAGAAGGTATTTTTGTTGAGATTGGTAGCATACCTGCTACTGACCTTGTAAAAGACGTGGTAGAACTCGATGAAACTAGTCAAATTAAAATAGACCATCGCAGTCAAACCACTTCAACACCTGGCATGTGGGCGGCTGGTGACTGCACTGACACTCTTTATCATCAGAACAATATTGCCGCTGGTGATGGCATACGGGCACTTGAGGATCTCTATTTGTGGCTTAAGGCAAAATAAAACAGCCTCAGTAGTTGAGGCTGTGCAGAACTGTGTTGTACAGAGGTATTGGTCTCGGATAGGTTCTCTTTACCCACATCCTTTCTTTTTCCTTTTCCTTGCGAGGGTTACCGCCACCGTCGAGCTGGACAAGAAGCATCATCCCCGGATAATCTATACCGTCTCGAGAGCTACATCTAATGCCATTGATTAAGACAATCCTTTTTCGCAACCTGCCCTCCTCATTGAGAAGATTTAAAGCTGCTCTCGTAAGAAAACCGGATTTTTGTATTGCCAGTGGAAGCTCCTTCTCCCACCACCACTTCTCTTCATTCTTATAGAAGAGGTGAAGCAAATTCTCAGCCGTCACACTGATTATCCGCATGAACGAGCGGTAGGCAAGAAACCCAACTACAAAGAACGTAAAAAGTACAAGGACAATAACCTCCACCACACACCTCCTTTCTGTACACTACAAAAGAACAACAAAAACGCAAGGTTCGGACCTGGAGATACAAGACTCGCTTCTTACAGATTCGGTACAGGTTTCGCATCCGTAGCCACAGGAATGGCAACGGATAAGCTCAACCTCTTCTCGTCCTGACGGAAGCAAAGCAGTTTGCTTCCTTATCCATCCTCGTTCGCTCTGCTCACTGCGGTGGATACAGGACTTGAACCTGTAAGACCTTGCGGTCGACGGTTTTCGAAACCGCTCCGTTACCAATTCCGGGCAATCCACCATAATCTCTCGATCGTTCACATTGTAGCTAAAAGTAGAGAGTATTCAAAGTTTCTCACTTTGCACTTGTGAAAAAATCTGATAAAGTAACGCTCGATACACACATGCGGCCCCATCGTCTAACGGCTAGGACGCCAGGTTTTCATCCTGGTAATCGGAGTTCGATTCTCCGTGGGGTCACTGATTTAGAGCGCAGCGAAAAAGCTGTGACACTAAGTAAGCAACTTGAGTTGTTTACGTCGGAGAATCGAAGACCTCGAGTAAATCGCAGCGAGCCGACCATGGCGAAGCGAGATACGAGAGGTGTACAGAATCTGTAAGATTCGATTCTCCGTGGGGTCACCATTTTAAAAAGCACTTTGAATAGTGCTTTTTAAAATGGTGACAGCCGGAAGCTGACGAGCTGAGACGGGGTCGCGGAAATTTTCAGCAGAAAATTATCTGTGACCACATGTTTATATATTCAAAAAGACTGGACTGCTCCAGTCTTTTTCGCTTTTGTGAAGCCGCAGCGATGTTTCTTTTTCCTCCTAGAAAAAGAAACCGCGAGGCGGGGTCGCGCGTACTTAGTAGAATCAGAGCGTAGCGAATGATTATACTTAGTAACTTGTGACCACAGGGTTTTGATTGATATGCTGAACTGCTGCAGATTCGTGCCCGTGTGACCCCACGGAGACATGTTTTGGCTTTTCAAAATTCAGCCAAAACGGTTGAGTCCGGGGAGGAAGTTCTTATGAGCGGAGCGAATTAGAAACTTGATCCCACAGATAGAAATTATTGATGCCGGGGATAAAACAGAAACTGCTTTGTGTTTTATCCGGTCCCCCACAATTCTTGTGGGCGAATTTCCAGTGTGAATGAAATGAACAGGAAATAGGCGGCGCGAACACTTAGTAGATTTGAAACGGAGTGAACAAATATACTTAGTGATTCGTGACCACGAGTTGTACATGGGTGGCAAAAAGTTTTATATAAACATCCACAGAACAACAAAAAACACCTTGGCCTGCGGATTCATATGTAGGACTAAGGTGTTTTTGTTTCTGAAGATAAAGCATAAACCTATTTCCCACCCTTCTTCGAAACCTTCGCGACAATTTCATCTACCCCCAGAAGCTTTTCTTTGCTTTGTGGGATATTTTGCAAGACTTCACGTTTCGTAATTCTTTTCTTCGCCATGGCAGCACCCTTCTAAAGAAATGAACGATTCAGTTCTATTGGACAAGGAATGTAACACTAAGAACATGCCCATGTGTCTCGTTTAACTATCTCTAAAGTAATTGAAAAAGGTGATAAACATGATAATCTATACAACGTTGGGCGATTAGCTCGAGTTGGATGAAACAGAAAGCAGTTTCTGTTTCATCCGGTCCCGAAGTTTTGCTGAGGGAACTTCCAATGTTGAGTGAAGCGAAACAGGAAGTAGGAGGAAGAGTTTACTCGAACAACTGAGTGGGTTAGAGGATAAAAAGAAGTATGAGGAGAACAGTTAAGTTTGTATAATTGAATATGTTAGATACGGGCGATTAGCTCAGTTGGTAGAGCATCTCATTGACGTTGAGAGGGTCAGAGGTTCGAGTCCTCTATCGCCCACAAACAAATGAAACCGAGTACTGGGTGTGCTCGGTGATTGTTGCTTGCGTGGCGATAGAGGACGAGAAAACCTTTTGAGCAGATTTTCGGAATCCCTGAACGAAAATCTCCAAAAGGTGTACAACTTCTGTAAGAAGCAAGCCCTTGTTTCTTTTGTAAGGGCGATAGAGGACTTGCACCACAGCGTCACTTCTTGTTTGATAAATCAAACAAAGGTGTACAGTTCCTGTAAGAAACAAGTCTTCGCTACTTTTGTGGGCTATAGTAAAGCAAAAGATCTTTTCATCTACATCAACATAACGCTATACTCTGTATATGAAACTTGCACTGCTTTCAGATAGTCACGATAACACTAACAACCTCGAGAAAGCTGTTACAGGTGCAAACAGTAGGGGGTGTGAGGTTCTTATCCATGCGGGCGACCTTATGGACCCGCAGCTTATAGGAGACCTTAAACAATTTAAAGGCAAAGTTATTTTTGTTTTCGGAAACAACGACAGCGAGAAAGAAGAAATGAGGCAACGCTCAAAGAACTCAAACGTCATTGTCGCTGGAGACTTTTTTGATGGTATGTTTGACAATAAACGACTATACGTTACCCACTATCCTAGTAGTGCAGAAAAAGCATTTCTCTCAAACTCTTATGACCTAGTGATCTTTGGACATACACATCAGCATATGAGCGAAACAAGAGATGGGAAGACTCTTGTAAATCCCGGGGAAATCTATGGACAAAGAAAAGGATACACATCTTGGGCAATCTATGACACGGAATCAAGCGCTGTTGAATTTATTGAGATAGTTTAGGACGTATTATAAGAAATACGAGGACTGCTGCGTGGTATACTTTTTATAATGTTGAGTTTTTCTTTCCCTGAGCCATACATGCTGCTCCTTATTGTGCTGACAGGAATGTTTTTACTTTTTACCCTCAACAAAGTTCGTTATGACTTTGTTGCAATGGGTGCCCTTGTCGTTCTCGTTGCTTTTGGCGTTATCCCTCACGAGACCATGTTCTCAGGGTTTGCGGACACTGCCGTTATTACCATAGTTAGCGTATTTGTTTTTTCAAAAGGGCTTGTTTATTCAGGACTCATTGACTTTGTTTCAAACCAAGTCCTAAAGTTAAGCAAAAAACCCGGGGTTGAGCTCTTCATCCTTATGCTTTTAACAGGAGTACTTTCGGGGTTTATTAACAACATTGCGGCAATTTCATTAATGATTCCAATCGCGGTTAGGATCGCAAAGCGACACAACCGTCCACTTTCCATTTTTCTTATTCCACTTGCCTTCTCTTCTCTTCTTGGTGGTCTTTCAACCTCTATTGGCTCTCCAGCTAATATTGTTATATCAGGAGAACGAGAAAAGGTGCTCGGAGAAGCGTTTAACTTCTTTGACTTTGCGTTTGTTGGATACCCCCTCACGCTTCTCGGTATAATATTTCTTGGAATTGTCGGTTGGAACCTCATGCCAAAGCGTAGACAAGGAGGTTTAAAAAAAGAACTTTTTGAAGTTAAAGACTACATTACAGAAGTTCAAATACCTCACGAATCATCATACATAAACAAAAGTTTAAGATCGATAGAAAGCGCGACAGAAGGAAATGTAAATGTTCTTAAGCTTATTCGAGCAAAAGGAGTTATCCAAACACCGTCACAATTTGAGGTTTTAAAAGGGGGTGATGTTTTGCTCTTACAAGCAGATTCTGAAGCATTAGAGATGCTGCTTAACAAAACACAACTGCGCCTTATGGGTAGCAAAGCGGTGAGCGAAGAACTTCTTGGTGCAGACGATGAAGTAAGTAGCATCGAAGCTGTCGTTGAACACAACTCGCCTATCATTGACAAGTCGTTTAAGACACTCGGTATACATACCACGTACGGCATTAATCTTCTAGCAGTAGCTCGTGAAAGCGAAACAATCCATACTCGCCTTACAAATACTAGGTTTAAAGCGGGAGATGTGCTGCTTCTGCGCGGAAAAAGTGAGACACTTAACGAGGCAATCAAGCCGCTTGGCATACTTCCTCTCATGGAGCACGATTTGCGCATAGGGGAGCCGAGAAAGATAGTACTCGCGCTCATTATCATGCTTGGCGCAGTTCTTTCATCAACAATATTCGCACTGCCTGTGCATCTCTCTTTTCTCATTGCTGCCATGGCAATGGTTTTCACGAGTATTCTTCCTGTCCAAGAAGTATACAGCTCTATCGAGTGGAAGGTTGTGGTGTTAATCGGTACGCTTATAACAATCGGAAAGGCTTTTGAGGCTACTGGTTCTGCACACTTTATTGCGCATTTTCTTATTGAAAATCTCCGTGATTTCTCTCCCCTCCTTATTATTGGTAGCGTTCTTATTATCACAACACTTGTTTCTAACGCAATAGATGGAGTTGCGGTTGCAGTTGTGTTTGCTCCTGTAGCTATTCTTCTTGCTCAGGGACTTGGAGCATCACCAGATCCGTTTCTCATGGCTGTTTCAATTGGAGCTTCAACCGGTTTTCTTACTCCTTTCGGCGCGCAGCCCAATGCCCTTGTCATGGGACCAGCGGGATACACCTTTGGCGACTATGCCAAAGTAGGAGGTTTGTTATCTTGCATTATTATTCTAGTAGCGACACCGTTGATTGTATATTTTTGGCCGCTCTACTCCTTGTGAGTAACTCGTGTATAGTGTGAACACTATGAATATCCTTTCGATTGAAACATCATGCGATGAAACTGGCGTCAGTCTGGTAAAATGCTCGCGCGATAATGAAATGTACCAGTTTGACGTACTCGGAAATAATCTTGTGTCCCAAGCTGATCTTCACGCTACGTTTGGCGGAGTGTTCCCCTCTCTTGCTAAGCGCGAACACGCTAAAACAATTATTCCACTTATCGAAAAGACACTTAGGGATGCAGGGATTGGCGACTCAAAACACAAAAAGGTGAATCTCGATTCCGCAAAAGCTTTTCTTGAGCGAGAACCGGAAACAGCAAAAGCCCTCGAACGACTAATTCCCTACGAAACAAATGATATTGACGCTATTGCAGTCACGATTGGTCCGGGTCTTGCTCCAGCTCTATGGGTGGGAGTTAATACTGCACGTGCGCTTTCTACGCTCTGGGATAAACTCCTCATACCAACCAATCATATGCATGGGCATATCTTTTCAAGCCTCTTTCCCTCTTCAGAAATGTTTAGCTTTCCGGCGCTTACCCTCCTCGTTTCTGGTGGACATACTGAGATTATTAAAATTGAGCGAGATCTTTCGATTGAGATACTGGGGTCAACTCGCGACGATGCAATTGGCGAAGCTTTTGACAAAGCAGCACGTCAACTCGACCTTGGATATCCCGGTGGTGCTCTTGTCTCTAAAGAAGCAGAAAAACACCGAAAGGCACACCCTGCCCATGCAAGCAAACTCTTTCCACGACCAATGATAAAAGATGATTCTTTTGACGTTTCATACTCAGGACTTAAGACCGCGCTTCTCTATTATCTACGCGACAATCCTATTCAAAACCCAGATGAACTTTCTCTAATTGCCCGAGAGTTTGAGGATGCAGCCCTTGATGTCATTGTAAGCAAAGCAGAGAAAGCGCTTAGGGCTCGTTCATTTTCCTCGCTTACCATTGGAGGGGGTGTTATCGCTAACACTGAGTTACGAAGGCAGCTGACGGTTCTCGCAAGCTCACTCTCTCTTCCTTTGTATATTCCTGAAATGAGCCTTACGACAGACAATTCACTTATGATTGCGGTCGCGGCATTTGTTGCAAACCAAAACGAAAAAACGCACGCTCATACCGACCTTGAACAGATGGAGGTTCAGGCAAACATGAGCTCTGCTCAGTTTTACTAGTCTAAAAGCAAGAGAGGCGAAAGAAGAAGAATTATTGTGATGGAAAATCTTCTTTATTTTGGCTTAAAATATTGCTATTATAGCGATTATGACTGACGTATTTGAGAAGCCATACAACCCCAAGGAGACAGAAAAACGAATTTATGCACGGTGGCTCGAAAGTGGCTATTTTACACCTGAAAACCTCCCTGGTGAGCGCAAGAGGCCCTTTACCGTTATAATGCCACCTCCTAACGCAAACGGCTCTCTTCACGCAGGACACGCTGTTTTTGTCACTATTGAGGATCTTCTGATTCGGTATAAACGCATGCAAGGCTTTGCCACGCTCTGGCTTCCAGGCGCTGATCACGCAGGTTTTGAAACACAGGTTGTGTATGAGAAAAAGCTAGAAAAGGAAGGCCGTTCGCGATTCAATATGGATCCAGACGAATTACGTCAAGAGATCATGGATTTTACGCTTGCTAACAAGTCACATATGGAAGGACAGCTCCGTGAACTTGGAGCGTCCTGCGACTGGACACGAAATACCTTTACCCTTGACGAGAAAATTGTACGGACCGTTTACGATACCTTTCAAAAACTGTACGATGACAAACTCCTCTACCGAGGCAAACGAATCGTTAATTGGTGCGTAAAGCATCAGACGAGTCTTGCAGATCTCGAGACAAACTCCACAGAACAAAAGGATCCTCTTTATTATATGAAGTATGGACCATTCACACTTGCAACCGTTCGGCCTGAGACAAAGTTCGGCGATACCGCCGTTGCGGTTCATCCTGAGGACTCTCGATATAAAAAATGGATTGGAAAAGAAATTGAGTTTGAAGGACTCATAGGACCCGTAAAGCTAAAAGTTATTGCGGATGAATTTGTTGATCCAGAATTTGGAACGGGTGTGGTGAAAGTTACTCCGGCCCATGATCCAAACGATTTTGCGATGGCAGAAAGACACGGCCTTGAAGTAAAAGAAGTGATCGACAAATATGGAAAGCTCAATGAGCTTACTGGCAAATACGCTGGGCTTAAAATAACAGAGGCTCGAAAAGTGATTGCTGAAGACCTCGAAAAAGCTGGCCTTCTTGAGAAGATAGATTCGGACTATACTCACTCAGTTAAAACATGTTACAAGTGTTCCCGCACACTCGAACCCCGCATTCTTCCCCAGTGGTTTGTTTCAATGAAGCCTCTTGCAGACCAAGCAATTAAAAAGATTGAAAAAAATGTAACGTTTTATCCTCATCGTTTTAAAAAAACAGCGGTGCAGTGGCTCGAAAATATTCAAGACTGGAACATATCGCGACAAATTGTATGGGGTATTCCTATTCCCGCAAAAATATGTACTGAATGCGAGGATGGCTTCCCTGACCTCAATAACTCGATTACCTCCTGCCCAACGTGCGGCGGTGAGGTAATAAAAGACCCGGATACCTTTGACACATGGTTTTCATCAGGCCAGTGGCCATTTGCGACACTAGGATATCCTGAAGCTGAGGACTATAAAATGTTTTACCCAACAGACGTCATGGAAACGGCATCTGATATTCTTTTCTTTTGGGTTACTCGAATGATTATGCTCGGTCTCTATAGAACAAATAAACTCCCCTTTGATACTGTGTATCTTCATGGATTAGTGACCGCACCAGACGGAAGCAAGATGAGTAAAAGTAAAGGTAACGTCATAAGCCCGCTCGACATCTCAAATGAATACGGAACTGATGCACTGCGCATGGGACTTATTATCGGAAACACCCCAGGAACACCGACTCCTCTTGATAAGAATAAGGTGAAGGCATATAAACACTTTGCAAATAAACTCTGGAACGCAACACGGTTTGTACTTCTTAACACGAAAGACTACAAAAAAAGGGGGGGTGGCCTTGAGAAACAAGGGGCGGAAAAAGGGATACACCATTCTCACCTCCTACGATTGAACGAGCTAGTCGAAGAAGTGACGGACGACCTAGAGAACTACAGACTGCATCTTGCAGGAGAAAAGCTGTATCACTATTTTTGGCATGAATTTGCGGATACGATTCTAGAAGAAAGCAAGAAACTACTAGAGTCTGACGCTGAAACTCAAAGAGCTACTCAAGAGCTTCTCATCACCATCCTAACGACTTCTCTTAAGCTTCTTCACCCGTTCATGCCTTTTGTTACCGAAGAAATCTGGGGACACCTTCCTAAAGATTTCACAGACTCTGACGAACTTCTCGTGGTTACCTCGTGGCCTAAAGCTGAAGAAACAACAAGCTAAGTAGCGGCCATGATACAATTTGAGGTATGGATGTACCTTTGCTTTTTAGTGCACTCCTCTACGGACTTCTTCCTATTCTTGTATGGCTGATTTTTTGGCTGTTAGAAGACCGAGCTCATCCGGAACCGAAGAGACTAATCGTTCGGGCTCTCCTTGCGGGAATGCTTGCTGTTCCCCTTTCTATCTCTATAGAAATGTGGATAGAACAGTATGTTGGTCAAGGTTTTACTCAAACACTTTTATGGTCACTTACGGAAGAAGTCATGAAGTACACACTCGCGTATATTCTTGTACTTCGTTCTCGAGAAGTTAACGAGGCGCTCGACCCATTAATATATATGATTTGCGCGGCACTCGGTTTTGCCGCACTGGAAAATACACTTTATGTACTTGAGCCCCTTATGAGCACAGAGCATCTCGGCGCGGCAAACCTCACCACCATGCGATTTGTTGGAGCAACTCTTGTTCACGTGCTTTCATCAGCTACGGTGGGTGTATATATGGCTTTCTCTTTTTATCAAAATCAGTTCAAGAAATCACTCGCGCTTATATCGGGACTTATCCTCGCAACATGTTTGCATGCACTCTTTAATTTTTTTATAATAAGTGTGTCTCTAGAAGCTGTATTTATCGTCTTTGCTGCGGTTTGGATTATAGCGCTAGGACTTATTTTGATAGCAGAGAGGATAAAAAAAATGGATGCTTATTATACAGCTCGGTTCTAACTAACACACAGACACTATGCGAAAAGAAAAAAAATCTTTTTTTGAAAAACTTACTGGCGCCATTAATATGGATGACGAGGAGTACGATTTTGATGAAGATTTTGTAGAAGAAGAATATTCTCGACCAGAACGAAGATCTTTTCCTCAAGAAAGGCAGGTTCCACCGCAAGGTTTTGCAAATGACATGCACCCGTTCTCACGTGACGAGCTCTCAGAAGGTCAACTTTCTGTAGACGTTATTCAAACTCCTGACGATATTATTATCAAGACAATTGTCGCTGGAGTTAGTCCTGATGAATTGGATGTATCTATCTCACGAGACTCAGTAACAATTAAAGGAGACCGGATTGATGACTCCGCGATGAGCGACAACGATTATGTCCACAGAGAAGTTTCTTGGGGTAGTTTTTCTCGAACAATCTCCCTGCCTGCAGAGGTAGAGGTTGAAGAAGCAGATGCCTCAGAACGGCACGGCATCCTCACGATTAGACTCCCAAAAATTGATAAGGAACGTCAGACAAAACTCCAGGTTAAACGAACTCAGTAATAAAAAAAACCGCTTCAGGGCGGTTTTTTTATTACTGAGTTATGCAGGCTCGAATCTTACAGATCTCGTATCTCGCTTCGCCAAGATAGGCTCGCTGCGATATATTCGACCTTTTCGAGCCAGCTCTCACGCGTCGAGTAGTCGACGCGCTCTCGCCCAAATACTCACTTTGTTCGTATTGTGCCGAGGAGCAGGCTCGAACTGCTGACCCTTCGCTCTTCAGGCGAATGCTCTACCAACTGAGCTACCTCGGCAATTATTCTGTTGTCTCTGCGTCGACACCTTCTTCCAATGGTTCCAATTCTTCTGGTGAAGTCTCTCCTTGCGGTTGCTCTGCTTCTTCAGATAAATCAAAATTATCCAAAAAATTCTCAAGGGCTTCGTATCTTACTCCATCACTTCCGGAATCAAGCATTGTTCTGTAACTTTCTGTTAACACTTGAATTTCGGCTATAAAAGGTTGAATGAGGTAATATACGGCTGCGAAAGAACCAAGAATAAGAATCCATTGAACAAAACGCATAAAAGCAGCGGTACGCTGTGCTCGTTGCATTCGACGAAGAATTTTATTGTTTTCCTCCGTCTGACGCGCTGTCTTAATGAGTATTTGTTCTATATCATCAGGTTCCACGTTCACAAGTATAGCTAAAATCAGTCAAAAAGTGAAGAGTGGGGGGGGTTTTAAAACAATAACACTTTACCACATCCAGAGATGCTGAGTTTTGCATAAGGTGAAAAAGAGCGCTGCACTACCACTGAAAGAAAGTGTTAATAGTTTCTGTAATCGTCAGCAATGAGATAAAACACTGAGCCATCTACACTAGGATCCCAGCGTACCTTGCCGCACTGCAGGTCATCATTTCCGTCAATCACCATACTTACTTTTTCCGCAAATTCTAGAGGAACACCACGAACACCTATATTTACACCTCGATATACAGGCCCGCTACCACATACAAAAGTATCAAAGTCGTTGTCATAATGCATATTAACCCCAATGGGCAATAAGGAAGCTGCGCTTATGTATTTGCCCAGTCGATTGGAGTCAGCAACCATATCCGATATATTACAGTTGTTTGAACAAAAGCTTGTTTCGCGCCACCACGCTGAAATGTTCTCCTCATCAGCAAGCAATCGAAGTGCTTTTTCTACCTGCTGAATATTGCTAATTACATTTGCGACGGCAGCCTTTTCACGTGCAGCATTAAGACTCGCAAAGACAACGCTGGACAAGAGTCCGATAATAGAAATTACGACAAGGAGCTCAATGAGGGTAAAACCTGAATTATGTCTATGCCTAAACATGATTATGTTTCGTCGGGACTAACAATACCGTACGGATAATCTTCTGGATTAAAATTCACGTCACCCTTTCCTCCAAATACGAGAAAAAAAGAAACAAGGGTGACTATTAATACAAATCCAAACAAAACATAAGTTGCGTGTTTTTCATTCTTAATAAGTCCACCTGAATACTTAATCACCACTTGAACAAGCTTTGGCGTATTTGAATTTGGAGAGAACATTGTATTGTCCGTGTCGTCCATATTAAATTTGAGTCTAAAAAGTTTAGATTTTATGATTTTATATAAACAGTATAGCCAAAATAAACAAGAACGTAAAATCCGTGGATGTGCTTCTTGGAACATGAACAAACTCACACTTATCGCGCAAAATGAATAAAATATAAAAAGTCAGCTGTTTGAGACAATTGGCAAGCCCACTGTATACGGCAATTCCTCGCTTAGAACACCTGAGAGATGTGTCTCTACGGAAGAGACCGAGGAACGACACATAAGCTTAATCGGGCTTCGATTCCTATGCGCCGAAGCACCATTGAGCCCATAGTGTTCGGCTCGTAAGGACAAACGCTAAGCTTATTGTTCTCTCGGTAGGAATGAGTCACAGATAAATTTCCTGACGGAAATTTTCCGCGCCGCCTATTTCTTGTTCGTTTCACTCACATAAGAAATTTCTACTACGTAGAATCGGATGGAACAGAAAACAGTTTCTGTTCCATCCCCGCCTCGCGGTGTTCGCCTTGTCTTTCGTTTCACTCCAGACAAACTCACACATCGCTGCGGCTTTCGATTCCTACACGGAGACGTTCCACGTCTCCTCTGGGGCACTT
>Ga0136601_1000027_pt1 | contig 70699 bp, 68 predicted proteins | sample AntRauMFilla2699_FD_181020 | JGI IMG/M metagenome (GOLD analysis project Ga0136601, IMG submission 181020) | Saline lake microbial communities from Rauer Islands, Antarctica - Metagenome Filla 2 #699 | ecosystem: Environmental > Aquatic > Non-marine Saline and Alkaline > Saline | place...
TGTATTAAATTCCAATTCATGCGGTATTTCGAAACCTCCATGAGTTCCTAAAAATTCTTTTACTTCATGAAATTCATATGATCCATATTCATCGTCTCGGTGAACCCTTACTTCAATAGGCAAAAAAGAAAAATCCTTGATAATTTCTGAAACATCTTCATCTCGATTAAGAATCCCTGCAACAAAGTTTCTTTCGTTTTTATATTCAGAATATTTTCTGTTAAAAACTTCAGTAGAAATTACAACCTCACCGCGAATTTCTGTAATTTTGGCGGTGGCATTAATATTATCCGGAATTATCAGATCTAGTTTATCAGAGTAATCTCTTCCTGCGTCTCCATTACCTCTTGAAAGTATAGAATCAAGCTTACCGTTTCGATAAATTATATTGACTGCGTTACCATCAAATTTTGGAGTGGCGTAATAAATTAGTGAGGGGTATTTAAATGACCAATCAATAAAGGATGAAAGAGGAGCAGTCCTGTCAGCATTTGATTGGATTTTATCCAAGCTACCCATTCTTGAAGGATGGGTAAATTTCTTGTTGCGATTATCATCACTGAATCCAACAATACTTTTAAAATTTATTCCTAAAACATCAGCCTCAATTTTTAATTGAGATTCAAGGGTATCGAATTCAAAATCCGACATGATAGGTTGCCCATTATAATAAGCCTCTTTGGCTTTTATATAGGTCTCTTTAAATTTTTCGTATTTATTCATTTGTTAATTATTGATTACAATATAAATATAATCAATTTAATTGACAACTGCAAGTATATCATGTTATCTCAATGTTAACCTTTTTGTATAAGTCAATAATTTTTTTCATGCCGTTTATCTTGCCATGTATTGTGTAATGCTCATCCATACCTCTCCAACCTTTCTCAATTTCATAATTTCTTTCTTCTGTTGCTAGTAACTTTTCAGCTTCTATTAAAAATTCATTTTTCATTTTATAGATTCTTGGATTTTTCCTCTAACATTTGAAAGTTTACTACATTTTTCATATTCCTCTTTTTCTTCAAAAACCTGTATCACTTGATCAATAGCCTTGATTTGTTCAGGTTTAGTTTCAATTTTGATAACATTAAACTCATCTTCTAGCATTACTATAGATTCATCCTTTTCTGAGGAATTGACAATAAAATCATATGACGACATTAAAAACTTTCTGAAATCGTCGGGTTTTTTAGCATTGGTTATATCTACTTGGTCAGGTCTAAAGTAAAACTGTTTTTTCTCGTTACTAAAATTAAGATTCTCTGCACCACTAATAAATGGTGAATCTTGTGGATAAACACTTAACATAAAATGTTTATACAAATTTAAAAAACCTTCTTCTATTTCTTTTTGAGTATGATTTTCATCGAGTTCATCAGTAATATCCCATTCAGCAGGTAATTCATGTGAAGACATTATTAAAACTTGACCAAAAATGTCCCTAAGAAAAAATGAGGATGCTCTTTCATTATAAATTTGGAAATCTTTATCTTTTTTAAGATTTAAATTTTCATTAACTATTACCCAAATAGGTCCTACTTTATCAGGAAGAAACCACCCATTTGTGATTTCTTTAATTTCCTCAACGTTAAACTTATCTCCTTTCGGTTCAAGTTTATTTAAGTTTCCGTCGATTCCTATTATGTATGCCATTATTATTTCTTTTTATTTTATATTACCTAAAATACTAATTGTTTTATAAAATTCTAAGCTTCACAAGATACACATTCTAATAAATTTCTCGAAACCTGTTGCGCTGCATTTACACTTCTTTGATAGTATAAAGTTTTAATACCCATTTCCCAAGCTTCATATAACAACTTGTTTTTATCCTTGAGTGGTGCGTCAGGAGAAATCATTAAATTAAGTGACTGGGCTTGATCAATATATGTTTGCCTTTGTGCCGCTTGTTGTATAATTTCTAATTGACTTAGTTCACCAAATGTTTTAAATACATTTTTTTCAAGTTGATTCAAAAAATCTAAATGTTGTACAGATCCACCTCGCTTCATAATGGAATCCCATGTATCATTCGTATTTTTACCCTTGGTGGTTAATAATTCTCCTAAAAATGGATTTTTATATGTGACTTTAATTTTAGAAAGATCCTTTACAAAATAATTGGAATGTAAAGGTTCAAATGTTGGTGAAACTTGACCAAGTATAAATGAACTTGATGTAGTAGGTGCAGGTGCCATTCTTGTGGTAAATCTTTCGCCATATCCTTCCAACATTTTTGGTTCACCAAATTTGTTTGCTAATTCTTTACTGGCCTTTAATGTTCTTTCGTTTAAAGTTTTGAATATTTCATTATTTTTAAATTTCGCATTCATACCCTCAAATTCTATCATATTTCTTTGTAAATACGAATGCCATCCAAGAACTCCGACTCCAATACTGCGATGTTCTTTAGCAAATTTAACAGCTTTTTCCATAAATGGTAACCCATCAGCCTTTTCAATGAACTCACTATAGACTGCATCTAAAAAATATGTCAATGTTTCAATTGCATCAGTATGTTTAATTTCATCCCAATGTAAAAGATTAACCGATGATAAACAACAAACGAATGTTTTTTCTGCATCAGTATATTCGATTATTTCTGTACACATTTGCGAATGATTAATTCGCATTTTTTTATCTTTATAAACTTGGGGTTTTCCACGTTCAACATTATCACTAAAGAAAATATAAGGAAATCCAGATTCGTCTCTCTTTTTATGAATAGCCATCAGTCTTTTCCTAGCCTCAGGATCACCATCCTTTGCTCGTATCATAAAATCATCAGAAATACAAACTCCAATAGCTAAATCTTGTATAGCGTGTCCCTCGTCACGACATTTAATAAATTCCCAAAAATCTCCATGATCAACGTCTTGGTATGCAGCAAAAAAGCCTCTTCTTGCTTGACCTTGCGAAATAACACCAGTAACTGTCTGGAAAAGTTCCATCATTGCAACTGAACCATTCGTGACTCCGTTATTATTAATGACAGATCCTCGTGGTCGAATTTTTCCAAAATAACCAGCAGTTCCACCACCTTGTTTTGTGAGTACGCCTATTTCAGCTGCTGCACGCAAAATATCTGCTGTGTCATCTTGAATATCAATCCCATAACAACTAATAGGAAGTCCTCTCCCTAATCCAAAGTTAGTCCAAACAGGTGTGCTTAAACTAAAATAGCCTTTAGCCATATAATGATAAAATTTATCAGAAAAACCCTCTATTCCTAAAAGTTCTTCTGCCCTGTCTGCTATTTGTTTTACTCGTTCTTCACCTGTGACTCCTGGAAGTAAATATCCTCGTTCTAAAAATTTTCGAGAGTTTTCGTTTAGCCAATAAAAATTAGAATAATTCATTTGTGTCATATGATTTTGAATTTTTAGAATAGTCAATAGGTTTTTTATGAAAAAAGTCTGTCATTGCAGAAGCATATACTTCTTCTTCCATCCAATTAGTTTTTTGAATGATTTCTTCGTTAACATTGAAAACTTTATTGAATCCTAATTTTAACAGACAATCATTCAACCGTCTTTGAACATATCCTTTTAATATTTCTTTTGAAAGAAATTCGTTACTGTAATCTTGCAGCATCCAGTCTATTAACTGCGATTCTGCTATAAATGCTTCTTGGACTTCTTCTTGAATTCTTGCATTGAACTCGGCGTCGAAAATCTCTGGATGATCACTACGAATAGCGTTTACCAAAGCTATACCACCTTCTGCATGAAGGTTTTCTTCCTTTGATGTATATTGTACAACGTTAGCAATATCTTTAAAAATTGCTCTGAATCTATTGAAACCAAGAATAATATAAAATTGCGAAAATAATGCGCAATATTCTGTAAATAATGTAAAAAGTATTAATGAATAAGTAATGTTTTTATGATCCTTTTTGTATACCTTATTTAAATATTTGTTCAAATAATTAACCCGACCTACAACAACTGGTTCTTTGAATAACTCATCAAATTCGTCTTCAAATCCTAATTTACTTAAAATTTCACTGTAAGCTCTTGAATGGATGACCTCGACTCCACCAAAGACTGCACCCATGTCTGCAACTTCAGGTTTAGGAATTAATTTACCAATATTTGACCAGTAAGATTTGACTGCTACTTCGACCTGTGATGTTAATAATACAGATCTTTTAATTACCTGTTGTTCTTCTATTGTTAATTGTGTTTTGAAATCTTGGACGTCACTCCGAAAAGTAAATTCATTGTGAGTCCAGTGACCTGACCACATTGCGTTAATTAAAGGATTAGTAATATACCCGAATTCGAAGGGCTTATAAGAATCTCGTTTAGTAAAAATATCTGACATAAATTTCTTATTTTTGAGCTTAAAAATTTAAGGATTCTAAATTAGAATCCTGAAAAATCTTTGGAAAAAATTGTAAATTATTCTTAGGTGGACCAAGAATAAAAAAGGAAAACAATGCAGTCTTTAATCGTGTTGTTGATATTTGGATTGTAGAGGCATTGTTTCATAGATAATAAATAATTATTTTATTGATGTATATATTTTTTTAAGAAATCAATTTCCTGTTCAATGGCAAACATTTCACTTTTAGCTTCCTTTCTTTTTGCATAATATTCAGTAAGAACAGTTCTGAAAACACTATCTTCAGTATCATCGAACACAGCTCCAGATTTAGTTACTACTTGACCTGCTTCTATTTCTTCTCCTGGTTCTATGTTTTTGATATAATTCTCTGGAGAAATGTTAAACTGTCTCATAATAGAAGGATATAGTGATGCAAAGTCAAACGCAGCTATCCATTCATACATATCAGGTTTGGGTTTAAATACAAATGCACCCTTATAACCCTTTTTCTCGTTATCATTAGATTTTTTAACCCTAGGAAAAATACATCCACGCTTATAGAATTCGGCCAGCATCGCTGTTTCTGCCATATTAATTGGCGAATAAACTTTTTGTAATTCGACGCCTGTTAAAATTCCTAAAGTAAAAAATGTTTGAATAGTCTGTAGTTTTTCGTGAATTAATTGAACCAGATAAGTATCAACAGCATTATAATAAATATACTTTGCGAAATCTTGTTCATATAAATCTTGAAGACTACCAGAATAATTAATCTTTTTAATACCTAGAACTTCTTGTGACACGAAGTTAAGACTATTGTTTTCCTTAACGTCAATACTTTTATCCCACTTTTTATAAATTTCTAAGTAATCGACTATAATTCTATGTAATGGTAAGTTCTTATACGTAAGTTCATTTCTAGGTGATGATATTGCTGGATCAATATTTAATCTTTTACAACGATTCAATAAATATTCCCAGTCAAATCGTATAAAATTCCATCCTGTAATTAACGGCATTTTATGAGTTGCTTTACCCATAAAAGAATAAAGCATATCAAATTCTGTTTCGAAATAAAGATAATTAAAATCTATTTCGGATCTGAAATCTTTGAAATAAACATTAATTTTTTCTTTAATTCCAAGAATTTCATTGGTTGTTAATTTCTTTGTACCCAAAGCAATGATTTTATTTCCTGTTGAAAACGCTATTGCTGTAACTGCGTTTTTTGCTTGTTTGGGTTCTGGGAATCCATCATCTGTTACCTCAGTTTCAATATCACAGAAAAACATTTTAGGTAAATGTTTTGCATATAACTTATCCTTTATGTGTTTAGGTTGATTCAAAAGAAATTCCTGAATCCTATATTTGTTAAGAAATTTACTTTTGGTTTTCTTTACTGGTTTATTATCCCAGCTTTTAAAATTTGGATCTTTGCGCTGCGAAGGATTTACATAATCCCAAATATACTGTTCGCTGGCTGGAATATCTAATTGTAAAAGTCTAAGTTCACCTTCTTCACCGATATAAGAGACTTCTAACTTTCCTAATTCTTGAGAAATATCTACTATCATATTTTAATATCCGTCTTTTTGTCTGCGTTTGTTTTCTTCGGCTTTTGCAAAATAATAATTGTATGCAGTTTTTGCGTCAAGACCAATTGATGCTGGAAAATTCATGAAAAAATGTAGACCGTCTACCCATTCCATAAAAAGTTCCTTCTTATCATTTTCTGATAAATCATTTATAGTCATGTTTGCATAACGGAAATGGTCCTTTTTCCAATATTTCCAAACAGCGTTTCCTGAACCGTCTTTAATTCCACCAAGAGCATCAACCATTTCATGAATTTCATCATTTAATGCATGAATATTAACTAACCAGAAATCCATAATTTCTCGAATAGTCATCTCGGAAAAATCGATATTATACGTTTTTTCTTGCATCTCCTTTTGATGTTCCATAATATCTGCAAGATGTGTTTTTGATTGTTCGTAAAAATCTTTTATCTCTAGATCTTTACATTCATTATCTGTGTTTGCCATAAATTTTACTTTTTTGTGATTTAAATTTTTTTATTAGATTTTTTGATAAAAGTTTTACATATGAATAACAAAATATGTCAATAGATTCAATCTAAGACATTATTTAAAAATGGATAGGTATATTATTATCTAATAGTAGAAAGTTAATCTAATGATCACTAGATTAAACATAGAAAGGGATAAAGAACCTAATCTCTATCCCTTTAATTTTTAACTGAATTTATTATTTCATCATAAGAATCTCGCCATTCTTAATAGCATCTTCTAATTCTTCTGTCGAATAATCGAAAACCATGTCTTCATATTGGCTAGCAGAATTAAATTTATGCATAAATTGTTCAAATCCGATATATCTCATATAAGCTATCCATTGGTTTAATCCATGGTCTAATATCATAACATTCATGCCATCTTTAAGCTGTGATCTCTTAGTGATAGGTTTTCTAATATCAGCAGTAGTATAAATTGAAGGAGTTATTGGCCGTCCCTCATATGTTCTACCCTCGTTGATACCTGCTGTTTCAAATTCTTCAAATGTTCTAAGATTTTTAAGTCTTTTTCGGCGAACTTTTTCTTCTTCTTCTTCATCACCAAAATCATCACCAGATCCTACTTCTCCTGGAACAACATTTCCCATACCTGGAGTATTTACTGGACTTGCTTCAGTTTCATTAAATTTTTTCATAATATTTGTTTTTTTACCAACCGTAATCTTCAGTATACCAACCTTGGTTAGGATCGTATTCGGGTTGTTTTGTAAAATCGTGTCGTTTCCAATTGTAATTTTTATTTGAAACTAAAGCTGGAAATAATACCTTACCACCATTTTTAGGTTTAATACCTTTATCATACATTAGATCAATACCTATTTCGCGAAGATCTTCGCCTATTTTACGACTTTTACTTTTAGCATCTTCTTGAGAATAACCATTCATTTCAGCTAAAAGATCAAAATAATCTTTTCCACCAAATTCTCCATAACCCTCATAACTTCTTTCTTCCCATTTATTTCCTTTGTCATCAAACATATAAACGGTTATAGTATTTTTTCTTTCACTTCCAATTTGAGTCCCACCATCTTGAGTCAACCAAGAAAACTGTCCTTCATTTAAAGATTCAGATTCATTAAGATTTCCGCGCTTTAGTGCACGCTTACCATACATACTTAATTTATAGTATGTTGTACCAGATTCTTTAACAGTTTTAAAATATCGTGAGTTTTTTCGGACCCATGAAAAAGTGGTTTTTCTACCTGAATCTTCGTTTGTGGATGCGATAAATGCTTGTAATGAACTTCTGGACATTCTGCCTTCTTCAGACTCAGCGATTTTTCCTAATATCCTATCTCTGACAGGTGCACGCTTACCGGCGGTAACTGCAGAACGTTCTCCATATTTTCTTTTAAGTTGGATTTTTTTACGACCCTCATTTAAATCTTCTAATTCTAAATCATATTGAGTCAAAACTCTATCCAATTCAGTTGATGGTACTTTATTTCCATAAGCTACTCCCAAATCCTCAATTGCGTATTTGGCATCTATGACAATATCACCAGCATTTTTTGCCATTTTTACAATATCCTTTGTAGTATAAAATTTCTTAGCTTCGGTTAAAGCTTCAAATTCTCGAAATGATCTAATATTTTTCATGTTTTTTTATTCTTTTTTCCAAATGTTATATCTGGATTTATATATCTCCCAGAAGTTCTTAAGAATTTTAGGTGAGACTTCTTTAAATTTTACATAATCATCATCTTCAATTGATCTGAAAATAGTGCGCTTATCATCAATAGAAAAACCAGAGATATCAAAATCCTTTGAGATTTTTAAACGATCACCTAAAATATGTTTGATCGTATTATATTGAATCGAATAATTAGCAATTGATTTTTCATTTACATAAAAATTAATCGGTTCATATCCCACTTTTCTAACTTTGTAAAAAATCTTTTCAAGAGAATAATATGAACAATTAACAATTTCTTTAATGTTATCGTTTTCATCTTGTAAAGATTTAAGTATTTTATCAACCTCACGATCCTCAAGTTGAAAAAGTTCTTTAGATAATTTCAACTTCTTTTTAGAAAGATTGACAATGATTACATTTTCTGCCGAAAATCCTTCGATTAAATCTATATGTTTTTTTGTAATAAAATCGAATTTGCCAATAATACATATAGCTTTAGGTAAAGGCTCAATTTCTTTATGTTTAATTTCTTTATTGAATGATTTTTGTAATGAAGAAACTACCTTGATATAATTAGGTTGTTGATCGTCTAATTTAACGTTATTACCCTCGAGAATTTTAATAGTTTCATGATACGAAAGAAGACCCTCGCCATCATTTGCACTTATACTTTCTTGAATTTTTTCGATAGTCTGATTAAAACTGTTGATTATGCTTTGATTCAATAATCCATGAGGAGATTTTTTACGATGTAGACTAATCAAAAATACTTTAAATAGTTCCTCGTTTAAAGCTGATCTATTTATTTTTTGAAGAGTTTCGTTATTTCTGATAAATTTGCGTCCTAAACAACCATGCGTGCCAATAATATTAGGTTTAAGAAACTCAGGATTAAAATTTTCATCGATTAAATCGGCATCAATAAATTTGTTATATGCATCAGATATTAAATTGATATATCGTTCATTTTCTGAAAGATTATCTCGAAAAATACCGAATTCATAATTCTCCATGAATTCTTGAATTTGTATAATTGTCAAGTCATAAAAATCCCGACTAACTGTAGGTCGAGCAGCTTCATTAAAAATTTTATATGATGGATCCCTTAATTGAGTTAAGCCATTTTTATTTTTGAAAACTAGCGCCTCAATAATGTTATTGCCAGAAAATGTTTTTTCAAATATTCCCTCGATATGTTGTGAGAAAAACGCAACAGTAGAATCTGTTCCCTTCACAAGATTAAGAATATGATCTCTTTGATTTTCTTCAAGTACACCCTGAAAAATTATTGGGGGCTTAGAAACTTTAAGAATATCTGCCCAATTATCTAAATATTTTTGATCTTCATAAACCTTGCGGACTTTACCTACATCAGATCTTGATGATATATCAGTTAGTACTAATCTGCTTTCTGGAATTTTTGAATATTTTATTCTAAGAGGTTTCTGATTCGGAAAATATGAAAATCCAAACCTCGTATTTTTAGGAATGTTTTTAAGAATAGACTTAGGTAAAGATTCGATATGAACTATTGCTCGCTCATATAAATCAGTAATAATCCGATCAATTTTAGAAATCTCACGATTATCGTTTTTCTTATAATACGAAACTTTTTTATCTTCATTTACTTGAAACGAAAATCTATGAGCATCCAATTTTTCAGTAATCGTTATGTTACCTTCTAAATGTTTTTTAGCTTCGATCAATCCGTCTGATTGATAAATTCTGTCTAATTTCTTTATTCCTGGCATGTCTTTTACTTAATAAGATCAGAATAATTTTGGATTAGTTTAGTCTTCTCCACTATTAATCTTTCTATTGTTGAAATAGTTTTGTTATCTTTTTTCTTACTTTCTACCAATTTTTGTATGGCCTTATCATATATATCAATATGGTAAGATAATGGTCTTTTTGTCTCATTAAGTTCTTTGACCAGTTCATCCCAAAAATTATGAAGTTCTTTAGGCATTAATCTTAAGAAATTCTTTTTATCTTTTTTAGAAATTATTTCACGGACCTCAGTGCCACTTGCTTTTCGTGAAGTTTGAACTACATCAAAATCTTGGCGCATATTAATTACATTGCCCTTTTTGTCTCTGAAAGAATTCATTTGCGCAGTATATCCTTTGATTCTGTCTGCGCCTGCTCCTAAAAGTACAGGTTCATACTTAGGTCTAAGATTCACAAACAATTGTTTATCAAAAGAAACATTAGTTATTTCTATGTGTCCGTTAATAAATGGCACAGTCTTTACAAGCTTTGAAACCATTTTATCAAAAAGTTCTTTACTTACTGTTGTACCCTTTCCAAAATCTCCCTTTCCTCTAACAGAAACAATTACTACAGGATAGCCATTTTTATCAACTAATTCTTTCGCAGCAGAATAATGCCCGATATGGAAGGGATCAAATCTACCAATCAAAATATTGACAGGTGTATTTCCCTGTGTATCTTTTTGAGATTCATTAACAAAGTTTGAGAAACTTACAAAATTTTTCATTGATCTTTTAGTATTACGTTATATTGTTCAGCTATTTCTTTTTGCATTTCTGGCGGTAATTCTTTAAATGTTTTTAAAGCGTAATCTTTTACTGAATCTTCCATAAGATCTGGAAAGGTTTTTTTAAGAATTTCTTTTCTTGAATTATAATCCATTTCCATATAATCGATAGCCTCATTAACATCTTCAGTTATCATTACAAGTGTATTTCCTTCTTTACCCTTTCTATCTAAAATAGTCACATGAAATTTATCACCGATCGCATCAGCAATATCTTCAGCTGCTTCTATAGTAGGCACCAAAAAATGTCCAGCAGAATATTCATAATCTACTTTATGCTGAATTCCTTGAGTCTTGAGTAACTTAACAATTTTTGAACGTACTCGAGAATTAATAGACTCGTTAAGAATTTCTTTATATGATTTTATATGTTTCATGGTATATTAGTTATTTCTGATGGTATATTTAAATTGGTTTTTCCAAGATACCACATAAATTTATTTTTGATAATTCCAACCTTTCCAGGATATAAGAATTTTTGACTCTTGATTACATTCAACATTTTTTCAAATGTACTTATATCATCGATTCTAACGTCTTTACCAAAAAGTAATTTTACAGCATCAATAGGATTATTGGAGATGCGTTGCTCATATTTATCTAAAAGTTTAGGTGTCTTGATTAGCTTACCATTTTTTCCTAAAAGAGTTTTACGTACTTTAAATAAACCAAAGGTAGAACGTATTACATATTGTTCATATTCCTCAATTTCCCCATCTAATTTTTTGACTGTTTTTTTAACAATTTCAGATGCAACAGCATTTAATAACATTCCTCGGTAGACACCCCTATAATTTGATTCAGATTTAGTATAATCTGGAGAATGAAAAACAAATTTTGCCCAATCCAAATTATCAGTGATCATTAAATCAACTTGAACAAACCCATTTGGTGCTGGAAGAGCAAAGTTAACTTGACTAAATCCTTTCTGAATATTTGTTCTATATCCCATTGATGAAAGTTTTTCATGTATAGCCATTAATACATCATCCCTATCAAAATGTTTAGCAACGGAACCTCGTAAGATTGCAATATCTATATCACCGCTGGTTTGATTTAATAACTTTTTTCCAGCAGAACCAATTATTGTTGCATCTTCATCTAATCCGTATAGTCCTATTTCAGGCAAAATATATTTATTCAAAAATCCCAAGACTTCTGGAACATCTGAGTTAAGAATAGGTTGCGTAAATTCTTTTAAAACTTTCGTATTTTCAACAGTTGTCATTAGTTATATCTTATGAGTGAACCTATTTGATTAATAGCAGCAAATAGTCCTGTGTATTTATAGAGTTTTCCTTTATATAAAAATGTAATACCTTCAGAAGGCACTAATCTTTTTAGTCCACCTGCTGTATCAATTCTTTGTAATTGATGTTCCAACTTTTCAATAGCTGTAACATCATCAGAATTTCTAATCTTTTCTATTGTACTTTCAATTTCTTGACGCATTTCTTCAGTCGCATTTCTTTGATCTGCTGTTAAGAAACTTTCAATATTGGTTAAAATATCTGCACCAAGTTCTAAAAATAAACCTTCGACAGGTGCAATATATTCTTTCCAGAGTTTATCATACTCTCCGCCACGCTTTTCAAAGTTTTTGACCCAATCAGAAAATTCTGAACCAAGATCTTTTTTGATATTAGGTATTGAATATGATTTTTGTTTTTTACCCCAGCGCATAGCTAATCCATCGATTATTTCTTCTGTATAATTTTTATTAGATAAAATGTCAATAGTTTTATCTCGCCATACTTTATACAAATAATCTGGTATAGAATCTGACATAGACAAATTGTATTTATTTACTAATTTACGTAGCTTACCTTGATAGTAATTTTTCTTTTTAGCAGTATTGGGTAAAGCTTCTAAATTAATATTTTGCGGACCACGGATAAAGAACGTATTTTGTACGTCTTGGTTTATTTGCTTAATCATTCCTGCAAGAATTTTAGCCTCAGTTTTATATTGATTTAAAACATTGCCCTCGATATCATATTCATTAGTACCATGGAAGACTAACATTGATAAACCGTATGGTACCGTGTTTTGTGTCATAGGTGTAATAATTTCTACACTCATGAATTTACTTCCTTCAGAAAAAATTCTATCTTTTTGTTTAGAAGAAAGACTTTTAATTGCTGATTCTAAATCATTAATAGCTTCTGTAAATGCTGTAAAAATTTCACCACGACCAGAATACATTTGACTTATTTCTTGTTTGGATAATGAGTTTTCACCTTGATTTCTTAAATGTTTCTTGCTTCGGGCACCACGTATTTCGCCATTTTTCCATGTAAACATGAGATTTTGACCATCAGTTTTTTCTTGAACAAAATTGTTTTGATTAAACGCTCCAGTTACAGTTAATTCTATCATTTCTGATAAATCATTAAATGTTAAACTATGATCTTCAAATGGATGATGAAGGTGACCAAAAGCGCCACCTTCCATTATCAATTGTTCATTAAGAAATTGTGTATATCCGTGGACGTATTGCATTACTCCTTTCCTACAAGATCTTCGCCTTTATCGGTTGCGCCTTTACCTGCAGTATAATGTTTTTTAATTTCATCAAAAAATTCAGCTTTCTTTTCGTCGCTAAGTTCTGCGGGTGAAGATACTTCGTATTTATCTAATAGAGCATCAAAGACTTCTTTATACTCCTTTTCTAGATCTTCCTTTTCGTTAAGTGATCTTGTTGTTTCTACAAATTTTGTAAATGATTTCATAATTATCTTTTTATTTTAGTATTGTCATTAAATGTAAATTCTAGAGTGCTATTATCGTCTAATAATAATGACATTGTTCCTTTTTATAAACAGCATCTGATATTTTTTTGTTTCTCAAATGATCAGCGATACTATCGAAAGTTGATCCTTCGTTTACAAATTCTTCAAATTTTTTCATATTCTTATTTATTTTTATCTATACGATTCTATATCATTAGGAATATTGTCTGCTAGTTCTTGTTGAACATCTTCCCAATTTCCTTTTTGGGTTTTTTTAAACCAAATTTCCATAGCATCTAAAAAATCTATTGACGCCTCTACTGCATCATCATCTGAGCTGATTGCAGAAGCAAATTCTTTTGCACCTACCGATGTATTTTTAAATTTGTCATAAATACCAAATACTATTTTTTCGTTTACAAATTCTTCAAATTTTTTCATTTCTTTCTTCTTTTTTCCTTGATATTGATAATTTCGTTTTTAACATCAATTTTCTGGATTTCTAATCTATCAACTTCCTTTCGTTTAGTATACAAGTTAGCTTTAGATTCGTCTCCTTTATCTTTGGTGTTTTTGATTTGTTCATCACGCCTTTTATATCTTTCGACTAATTTCTTTTTGCGTTCATTATTTCTTTGTCTACTTACTGAAGGATTAAAATCTTCGTATAGTTTAACATATTCCATAATGTATATATTACAATTTTACTTTATATTTTTTAAAGGGAAATCCTTGTGCTTTATATGTTTTAAGTCTTTCTCTTCCATGACGTATTAGATAATTGTTTTTAAAGCGATTATCACTTCCCCAGGAAAAATCATCAATAAAATCCCATAGATAAACTTTATCTTTACCTTCAAGTAATCGCATTCCTCTTCCTATCGATTGTCTAACTATTCTATCTGACTTATATGATTCTAAGAAAAATATATGATGCAAGTTATGTATAGAAATACCAGTGGCAAAGGTACCAAATGATGCAATCAGGATTTTATTTGATCCCGATTCCATTTCAGTTTTATATTCTTCTCGAGCATCAGATGCTGTACCGCCGTCAATATAAAAGACTGTTTTATCCGTGTTTTCACGAAGATAGTCATATATTCTTTTACCATATCCATGTTTAACATCAAGGAATAATGCTAAAGAATTTTTATTAGTTTTAGCAATAGTCTCACATACAAATTTGAATCTTGTGCGATTTTCAATTACAAGTTTTCTTTCAATATCTAAAAGTTTAGTACCGTCAATGTCTTTACCTCTACGTTCTCTTAATTGGTAAAGCTTTTCTTTTGCTTCATCTTTGAAATAATCCAAGAAAATAGCCTTCACAAGAATTTTTGTAGCGAAATTGTTTTTGATCAGATATTTTGCTGATACCTTGTTTATAATAGGTCCCAAATAAGCATCAAGTGTCATCGCTTCTACTGTATCACCTTGATCAAGTGTACCTGATAATCCATATCGATATTTTGAATCGTAAGATTTAATAATAATATCCTTGATACTTTTTGCATGTGTATGATGAGCTTCATCAACACAGATACATTGAATTTTATCAAAAAACTCAATATCAAATTTTTTCAATGTTTGATAAGTACCAATATAAATTTGGGCATTTTTATCTTTAGTCGAGCGACCACCACCAAACATTTGGATTTTAAAATCATTCTCAAGACGAGTATTTTCGGCATACTCTAGAAATGCTTCTTGTGTTTGAATTACTAAAGAAACATTAGGAACGATTATAAGTTGGTGCTCAATATTTTGTTGTTCAAAAAGATACGCAAAAACCGTAAACATGATAATAGTTTTACCAGCAGATGTCGCTAGCTCTGATCTTGACTTATAAAAAGTCAAAGTGTCTTTACAAGCTTTAATTTGATAATCTCGAAGTTCTCGAGATCCTCCTTTACCATATCGTGTGTCTTTAAAAAAATCCCATACCCACTCTTCAAAGCTTTCTGCATCAAAATCTTTGTTAACAATAAACTCGGATCCTTGAAAATTTAACTTAAACTTATATTTTTTACATTCAGACTGAAGTCTATTCCAAAGACCTAATGGAATTCTTCGATGTTTATCATAAAAATTGATATAGCCATCCCATATTTTTTTTTTTTCACCAGAGGGTGAAACCTCCAGTGTCCGATTCTCTTACGAAAAGACAGTTGCATTTGCGAATGTTCCAATTCTGAACACTCTACTATTTGTATAAAACGGCCATCATCCGTCACGCGTGCTTTCATTACGTAGCTGTGTTATTTTAACAATTGGGTAACCCAATTGTATTTCCCAACCTGAAATTTTGTTATTTTTAACTATATGTCTAGAAGTATCAAAATATCTTGCGGCTGAAGATAAGTTATTAAAATTTAGTATTTCTCCAGTATCTTGGTTTTCTAAAATTACTGGTATTGAATGTTTTTGTTGCTTATCCATATTAGATTTTCGAATTTTTTCTATAGACACAGCTGAAAATTGTCTTCCTTTTATAGATTCAGATATTTTCAATTTATGTCTAATGGAAAGTTTCTTACCTTTATGGCTTTCGGACATCTTTCTCCTTGTATTATCGGAATATTTAATACCGATTCTCGATAAAGACATCTTTCTTCTTGTTTCTTCAGAAACTAATTTATTTCTTCCTTTATTAGCTTCTGATATTGCAAGCTTGTGTTCTTCACTAAGTTTTATTCCTTTTCTAAAGGCATTTTCACCAACATACTTACCCTTTAATGTTTCTGAAATTTTCTTTTTAGTTTCATCATTCATCGTAAAGGCATTCCATCCACCGTCAGCAATATTATATCCAATATTTTTATCTTGCGCATTCAAATTCTTTATCCAATAAATTTCCTTTTTGTCTAATTCTTCTTGTGTCAAAGCTTGATCTATCCACTCTTTAATAAAATTTTCTTTACCATATTTATTCACTGCGGCTTTTATAAGATTACCACTACCTAAATACATAGATCTTTTCTTGTGTGATTGACCCACATAAATCTTTCCATTAATTTTATTTGTAATTTTATAAACCCACATTACATCCTTCTTCTATACTCTTCTACATCTATTCTATGTTTTATACCAAAAATGATATTATCTATAGTTGACATTGAGCCACTAATATATTTCATTTGATTATCCAATTCATCACGAACATCATATTCTGATTCTAAATCTACTCGAATCATTTCTTCTCTTTGTTTAGGTGTCGCATTATATTGATATTCATTTGCATAATACTCAAATCTTTTTTTCTTTTTTGCTCTGATCTTAGCATTTTGTTTTGCCAATAATGTAAATAGATAATGATATCGCTCAAGAAGATTTTGTCTTTCTGAATAAACATCAACTTGTAGTTCATGAATAAAATTAATATCCTTTATTCTTTTAGATAATTCCTGAATAGTTTTCATACGATCTGTACGTTCTTTTTCAAGTCTAATGCTTAAAGAATCTTCTTCTCCTCCTTGATCATCTTCATTAGGTGGAGGATTATCAAAAAAGAGGGGATGATTTTTTATGTTTTCTTCTTCCATTTGATTGAGTGATTACAATTGCGTTAGTTTTTTTCTTAGGAGGTTCAGGTGTAAAATTTTTGGCATTAGACTTTTCATAGTCTTTAGACTTAATTACAATACTAGTCTTAATTTTATCATCCTCTTCAGAAAGTCCCATATCTATTTCGCTTGGTATATCAATATCGGTCATCATTTTAATCTTTTAATAGTGCTTTCAATGTGATCTGGTTTTGCAGTTAAGCTATACTTTCCAATGAAATGATTATGTAAATGTTTTGATTCTTTTAATAAAGGATCTGTCGTAAACTTCTAATTTATTCATAACTTTTAATTTTTTTTTATAAGTAATATAAATCGTATTTATCAGTCGAAAAGTATTTTTTGATCGAAGGTAATTTTATATTTTGTGATTTTGCAATATTCACAAGATCATTAAAATCAGTTTTATACTTATTATGTATTTTAATATGTATCTCTTCTATATATTTTTTCCAGAGGAATACAGGCTGACCTTGTTTAATTCTTTTAATAGATTCTCTTTGACCTGTTTTATCATCATCAAAAATCCATTTTACTGGAAGATTAAATGGAAAATCTCTTCCTGCTGTACATAACGCAACAGCATTTTTTAGAAGAAAAGCATCCATTGGCCCTTCAAATACATAAATATCTTTACTAATATCTATATGTAACAATTCAAAGACTGTCGAGATTTCGTCAGCATATTGAAATCTTGAATCTTGAGGTAAACTTTCATATTTTAGAATGTCTTCATAGATTTTCGATAATTTAAACGTTAAATACTTTGGTTCTCCTTTCTTGGATTTATCAAAATTTCTAAGTTGCATTCCTATGACCTTTGTATTATCTGGGTTCAGATTAAAAAGGGCCAATTTTTGTGTATTAGGATTCCAGGCAAATTTATGAAATCTTTTTTGGTTACGTTTAAGAAGATATTTTTCAATTGAACTTCCTTTTATTTCTTGAAAACCCATAACCTTAATTAGTTCATTTCTATCTATGGCCCACATGTCCACACTTGATGAATCTAAAAATACCTGAGAATTTACTTTCGATACTGAACTTTCGATTGCATGTTTTTCATGCTGGTCAATTAGAAATGAAAGTTCGTTGTGTGTAACTTTTTCATCGAAATCTTTAAGTAATGACTCAAACGACGTATGTTCATGACAATTAAAACAATGAAAATTAAAACCCTCGAAATATAAATTACCTCGTTTTTTGTATGGGTTTTCATGGGAATCACCACAATAGGGACAAGCAAAATTAAGCCTGTCCGTCATTACTTTAATTGACTGTTTTGGAGTTAGACCGTTAAATCTTTCTCGTAATACTTTACCAAGTTTAGTTTGTGCAATATCAACAAACTCAGTTACAGAGTAAGATTTTTCGTCTTCAAGAGAAAAAGAGAACACCGAATTTGGTGTTCTCTTAGTTTGTGGATCAGACATTTTTACATGTCGTCATAAAGTGATTCATCGAAATCTTCATCTTCTAGATCATCTAGATCATCTAAACCACCAGATTCTGCATTTTCGATTTTTGGTAGCTTATCTTCCAAAGGAGCATCATTCTCGTCTCCTAACGGATCATCTGTAACAACAGCCTTTGATGCAGAAGCAGGAGCACCTACATTTTCAGTCTGTACGCCAGCAATTTTGCGACCAGCAGGAATAGTGTTTCTTACAACGTTATTTACAAACTCGTGAGTTTGCTCATCCCATTCTTGATAATCATATTTTGCAAGATCTGGAGATTCAGTTTTAAGAAATTCGACAACTTGTTTCATTCCTTCTTCTGTTTTAACAGCAGGTTGACCATCGATCATAATCGGTGCACCATTATCTAAAAATTTACAGCTGTCATAGTTATTATAACCACCAACTTTTGTAAGTTTTAAGTGAAATGCTTTACCTTCAAAGACATCGAAAGGATTATGAGACTCACCAAATTCTGGTTTAAGCTTTTCTTGGATTTTGTCATGGATTTTAACACCATAAGTATAAACCAGGATTTTACCCACCAAGTCAGGATTATTATCATCTTTAATAATTTGTATTAAAGATGCAAACTGACGTCTTCGTGAAAATGCTTTCGCCAACTGCTGATCAGCAGCACTATCAGAGTAATTAAGTTTGTTCCATACATTACGTAATATGGATTCTTTGCCTACACTTGAAGGACAGTCAACGTAACGTGACTTTTCAGATAAAGGATCAGTTAGCCATGCAGTCCATTTTTGCATAATAGACTTTTTTGCGTCACTGTGCCAAGGAATAAAACGAATCACAGAAGAATAAACATTTTCCTTTCCTTTTTCAGGAGTAGGTTTATAAAGATCTGTGTTTGTTGTTTTTTTTGTTTGGACTAGATCGTCCGCGGAGAGATTAAATAAATCTTGTAATTGATTTTCCATTTTTTAGTTTTAGTTTTTAGTAATTAGCGCTAGTTACTGTTGTTAATATATTAGATATTATATATCCTTTTTTGTTAATTGTTTTGTGTATTTTTGTGTATTTTTAATTCTTTTTTTCCTTTTTGAGTCATCATAGTTACTGCATTTTCGACAGAAATATAACCTTCATCTACTAGAGAATCGTACTCTGATTTTACCTTATTATGTATGCATTCCATATAAACTTTTTTAAATTGGCCAACATTAACTACAAAATCATTAGTGAATTTATAGTTTTCCAGTGCGACTTCTCTGATTTTTTCAAAGAAAATTTCTTTATCAATAAATGCTGATTCTATTAAAGAATATAATTCTACTTGAGAATTCAGTGAATCTTTAAAATTTTGCATGTAATGATCTAATGCAATAATTAGATTATCTTTATTCATTATGTGTTTTAATTCTCAGAATTGCATCCCCGACAAATTTTTTGACTTCTTCGACTGGAACATTATACTTTTTAGAAATACTGTTATAAAAAGATTCTTCTTGTTCTCTAATATGTTGAGTTTTAGAATGAAATTCACTAAGTTTATCTTCTAGCGCTTTGATTTGTTTTTTAATAGAGTCTGCGCCTTTATGCAATTCTGCATATTCATTATAAATTTCACAGATAATACTAGAATCTATTCTAATTTGAGATAGTGACATCGTAAATTTTGGTTAATTTGGTAGGTTCAAGATTTTTAATAATGGAAAATTTTATTACAGCAAGTTGATAATCCTGAGCATAAAGACTTTTTATAACTTCTCCAGATTTTGTTTTTAAACTATATTTATTATTTTCCATTACTTTTTGGTGATTTAAATTTATATTCTTATTTTAGGATAAAGTTTTCCTTTTTGAAATATGTTTTTAATAACCAATAAGAATCAACAATATCATCAATAGGTTTCTGAAAGACTATCTTTTTTGTTCTTTTAGTAGGAATATTTTTGAATTTCATCGGATCATCAGAAATATCTTCATGAAATTTATTTCCTTTTAAAATTGAACTATCATCATCAATAAATGATGTAATCATATCGACTTTACCCATTCCTTTCTTGGCAGCTCTGGCAGTAGATTTGACTGATTGTGGGGCATAGATAAACAAAGAATCAATTTTTGAAAATTTATCAAGTAAGAAGTATCGGGATAGATATTGATAACCAGAAATTTGCGCAAGTCTATTACCACCTGAATTGAACGAGAATCCTTCAAATATTACAATATTTTCTTTATCGTAATCGAATGTTTCAATGTATTTGGCCATTAATTTACCTAGATTGATAGCTTCCTCAGTATGAAATCTAGACTGTGTATTTAGATTAGATTTATCTTCATTTCTTTCTCTAATATCACAGTAAACACCAGAATCTCTTAAAGAATCTACAATATGTTGTTTAACTACATCTTTATATGGGAAACAAGCGAAATGTATTTTTTGATCATTGTCTAAAATACATACACCAGGTGAGAGAATACTAAAATCTATTGATATAATCATTTACGTAAGTTTTTGGTCAGGGCTGATCCTAACGCAGTTCCTACTAATCTAGATGTTAACATATCATACAAAAGACCCCTATTTATTCCTAGAGCCTTTGCAATAATTTTTCCTACAGAAGGACCAATAACAAATCCGGCAACACCGCCAATAATTTTAGATAAAAATCCTTCATCCAAACTCGCCAATCCTTCGAGTCCTTCACTTTCGTATATAATTTCAAGTTCTTCATATATGCGTTCGGCATCGGCAACCTCAGTTAAAGTCAAACCTTCAATTTCGTGACTTTCGAAAATAGCAGATTCATGGCCAATTAAATTTTTATAACTTTTCATAATTTATATATCAATTCTTTTCAAGTCTTTGCTTAAGCTCAAAATAGTTAAACGAAAATCCACATGAAAAAGTCTGAAATTCTGGTGTATTAGAAGAATAATTTAAATCTAGTTCAGTAATTGAACGCATTATAATTTGTTTATATTCTAATGACACAAATTCATAACCTGAATAATCTAAAAATTGAATTGACATATTAGGCATAAATTCATCTTTTTGATCATAATCAAGATATTCTCTTAATTGTTCAAACATGATCCAATAATTAAGATATCCTTCATAATTCTTAAATGTTATATCGAATTCTCTTTCAAATTCAATACCCATTCTATAACCAGCTTTCCATTGAACTGGATCTTCATGCAATGTTTGGCGAACAGTTTCAGTATTGGCGCCAGGGAATGTTATCTGTTGTATAGACGAGTTTAAATAATCTATCGTAGATTCATATGGGCTATTCAACTTTTTGATAAACTTAGAATATTTTTCTTCTATCTGAGGATATAAGAAATTCTTAGGGAAAGTTACTCTGAAACTATTATTTTTACTTCCTAATATCATCGGCCTCCAGTATTTTCATTTTCTTGAATAGGTGTTATTGATCTGAATCCTGAAGATAAAGAAATACTTCTGCCAGGTATTTCACGAAGCTTAAAATTCTTATCATTTTGTCCGTCTCGTAATTGTTCTTGTGTGCGCACTCGAGTTGATGATACTAATTCATTATCTAATTGATCTTGATTTTTTAGTTTAGACTCTTCAGCCTTTAAGATACTTTTTTCTGGTGTACTACGTTGTAATTGATTTCTACCTTCTTCTAAACCTCTAAGAGTCAAAATTTTCTGATCGATTGCAGATTCTACTTCTCGATTTAATTCTGTAATGACTTCATCACGATTTGTAAAGTTTTCATATTTTCCTTGATAAATCACAGTCTCACTTTCCTGATTCCCTACTACAGAAATAATATAAAAGTTTTTGTTTTCTTGACTTAAAAGTTTACCAGAAACATCACCTGGAATTAGAAATTCTATTTCTCCAGCATTTGGATCAACATCTTTTGAAATTATTGAATCAATATAAATTTTTGAGCGATCATCTATAATAAAACTTAATTGTAATTTAGCATTAGTTGTTAAATCTAGACTTTCTAATTCTCCGTCAATATTTTTATCATAAACTTTGAATTTCAATCGATTATCAAATTCATTTAATAATATAGTTGCTTTACCCTGTGCCCAAATAGTTTGATCTAATCTTTGGGAGGTTTTTCCTATGGTTGAAATAGATATGTTAGAATTACTGAAAAATATTGGAACATATTTAGTTGCTTTTAAATTTTTGAATGTTCCAGGTGCGGCATCTAAAAATGATTTTGCTGTTCTATCCTCAGTATTTACTATTTTATTATAGACTTTAATAGGTCTGTATCCATTTGATACTTGGATTCTTTCAATCTCTCTACCATATTTTTTAGGTTCAAGTGAAGTTAATGATGACTTTCTAATTATTTGCTGTCCATCAGCTTTATTTAAAAATCTCATCGTATAATCTATAGAAAAAGAAAAGGCAATATCTGCATTAATGATTACAGGACGATAAATATTGGGTTTATCAAATTCATTTTCTTGAAGTACTGTCATATTATGTGTTCTGATAGTTTCAGCACCCACTTGTTCATATACTTCAATTTGGTGAATGATTACCCATTGACCACCAGAATCATTCAGATTAGCAATATAATTTTCAGCAAATCCGCCATCAAACGTTGTAAAATATTCATAATAATCACCATTAGAACTTTCTCGAATTGTTGCACCTAAAAGACCATAAATATCTGCTGGTAAAAAAGAAGTCTCATATTTTTCTCCAGTAATAAAGAAACGATTACCATTTAAAATTTCTGTGTTAGAAATCTCATGTAAAGTAAAATCTATTAGACTATCAAACTGAAACCCTAGATTTTCATGTGAATAAATATAACCAAAAGAGCCATCATTTGTAGGATTAGCTTGAAATTCTGCAAGTATTTGACTTAATGCAGGAATTTTGAATTCTATATATTTGTCATATAGCTTCTCACCTAAAAATAAAGGAGTCGAATTAAATTCATAATTACCATCGCTTGTTAAAAACGTATGATTTGCCAAAGATACCCTTTGTCCATTTAACTCATTGATTTTAATACTGGCAATTATTCCATCTAAACCTTCAAGATTAAATCCAGAGATAATATGAATTTTGACTCGATCATAATCTATCGTAGTATTAAAATTTACACTTTCATCAAATAATTCTAACTTAGAATCACTTTCTATTGCAGTAATAATAGTATCGGTATCTAAATATGCCCACCGATTACCTACTGTACTAATTTCGATTGAACTATTGTCCTGTATATTGTTAGTAAGATTTTTGGCAATATTATTATTGACAAAGACATATTCATCATTATACGCATTTTCAATTCTAAATGGTTTTGCGTTACTTAATTGAATTTCTTCAGAAAGATATTCATATTCTAGTAATGCCCAATCGTTTATCTGTATGTATCTAGAAGTTTCCATTATACTGGTTGTTTGTAAATAAAGTCAATGTTATCAAACTCCACATAAAATGAGCCTGGAGCTGCTGGTGAAGAATCAGTGACACCCACATACGTGTTGGTTGATACTAATCCACTACCTAATCTTTTTACTGTTATTTGTCCGTTTGTTTTAATAGTCAATGTACAGGTTACCCAGACATCGGAACCTCCTACCACAAAAAAACAATTGGCAATTACATTAAAATTTTTAAGTGGTCTATAACCTGATGGAATTTCCGCCACTGGAGCAGTATCATTGACCGTATATGTTTCATTGAATTCAAGGTTTAATCTTCCTTGTAAATATAATCTACTTCCTTCACCGTAAAAAAATGCTTCCTGTACATTTGATGGAGTACCTGATGTAGTAAAATTATTTCCAATACTGAAACTTCTTCTAATAGGATCGTTAACAACAAATCTTTCTGTAGGTTCGGTATTTTTTATTCCTACCTTTCCATTATTTCCTGGAACGACGCTAAAAATTACTTTTTCTTCTAATTCTGTTGTTGGTAAATTACTTGCCATTTATTTTCTATTTTTAATTTCCTAAAACTGGTGGAGTAGTTACTACTCCACCACCTGATTCTGTAGTAAGATAAGAACATGCTATATGATATCCGCCAATTGAGTCACTAAAGGTAAATACACCGGCACCATTATTCGGTGTTGTATCGCCTGGATTACTTTTAAATACTACATCATTTTCTTCATCATCATAAAACGCGTTATATCCCACATACCCAGCGCCTGTGCTCATTCCTGCAATAGCATCGCCATTCATGGCACCAATATTTACTTCCTGGTTATAAGTGTCTGTATATTCATCACCCTGAATTCTTAAAGTGGTTCCTTTCTTAACTTCTTCGAATGGATAAATAATCGTTGTTGTAGGTCTAATTGTAGTACGGCCATCATTATTGATTTCGTAACGCTTATTCTTTCTTACAAAAATTTCTATTTTCTTATCTTGACCCATGTATATTTGACCATGACCTTCTCCATTTGTTCTAAATTGAAATCCTTCATCAGCCTCATATCCTATAGAACCATCAGTTATTTGTAATCCTTCAGTTGCATTGACACTTTTCTTCGTTATAGCAACACGTTGTTTAGGATCCAATAAACTTAGGTATGGAAATTCATTGGGAATTCCAAATACTGTATTTCCCCCATGTGAAAGTACAATATCTTGTCCTTTAAATACAGTGTCGGAATTAAAGGATACCGGTTCAATACCAAATACTAATTTTTTAGTAAATGATGAGAGCATCATTCTAGATGCTTGTTCATCTTGTAAAAAGAATGTGTAACTTAATCCATTTTGCCCAGGATCTGAGTCATTAGTAAAAAAGTTCCAAAATTTAAAGTTTTGGCCTATAGTAAACTTAGCGTTATCGGTAGGTGGTTCTTGGAATACTCCTGGCGATCTCTGAAATCCTTGTGGCCAGTTGAGGGGTAAAGCACTCAAAGCAAATGTGTCAGAGGCTGTACCAGAAAACAAAACATTGCCTTCTACAACCATACCTTCATCTGGTGCTTGAATATTTCTTTTCCCGACAGTCAAATTACCCGAAATAGAAAGTCTTGATTTTGGATCGGTGTGTCCTACTCCTGTACCTGCATATTCTCCATCATTTCTTTGTTCATCTGTGAAATCATCCCAATCAGATTTGTATATACCATCTGGTTGTAAAACTAATTGTGCAGGAGTTTTTGTTCCTGTTAGACCAGTTTCGCTATAAATCATAGGTCTAATTTCTGGTGATGGATCAGTATCATCAATCGTAATTCCTATTCCTAAATGAATATCATCGGTGGCTGGATTATTTAAAAACCATGCAATTTGATGTTCTTCTGTTGGTTTGGCATGAACAGAAAATCTTGATTCTAAAATGTTACTTGGTGTATCACCAATATTTACCTTTTGTAAACCATTAATAGTCATCACGTGTGCAGCATTATCTGCTGTTGAATCTTCTGCTGTATAAAATTCTATATTTCCCCGAGTATTCGCGTTATCTATAAATAATCTAAGACCGAAAGTATTTGTGATTGAACTTGTACCAGCGGGTATAACACCAGGATTTAATGAGTACGCCAACCAAAATTCTGAATCTTCAGGTGTAGCAGGATTTAACATATTTATTCCTGAGCTTGAGCTTGACGAAAAGTACATGTTTTTACTTTCGACTCCTATGAAATCAGTATCGATTCCAAATGTTGAGAGTACTGCTGAACCATCATTACCAGAAAGTAATAACATTCTTGTGTCACCTTCTAAATTACTAAAATAACCATGTAAGAATCCTAAAGAAGTTTCAGGATTGTCTGAGCTTCCTAAATATAGAATTGGTGAAAAGTCACCAAATTCTTGTTGCATGAAAGCAAGGTTGTTTGATGGTGCATTAACTCGGTCTAATGTTGTTAATTGATCAAGACTAAGTTTAAACGCCGATCTATTATATCCACCAATTTGACTAAACGTTAAATCATTTTCGTCATATTCTGCAGTATCGCCAGGATCTGTTGGTGTACCTTTTTGTGTTGAAGTTACAGAAAATGATGCAAATCTATTCGCATTTCTAACACCTTTATTTACACCATCTGCATCCCTGTTTGAATTTGTATCGGATACAAAAAACTCACCAGAACTTAGCGCTGCTGGAGAAATAGGTCTAGGTACAAATTCAAAAATTCCAGGAGTAGTTTCTACAATTTCATAAAAAACTCCATTAGCATTATCAATCCAAATATCTCCTACATTATAACCCTGATTAATTGCGTTTGACGCATCGACATTTTGGTTAGGGTCTCCAGCATATAAAACGTCCCAATTTTCATCAGAACCAATAAATTGTACAATTATTCCATCATTACCACTCTCACCATTCGGCCCTGAAATACCTCGTAAACCAGGAAGTCCTGGAAGACCTTGTTTACCTCGTAAACCTTGGGGTCCACCACCTAAAGTAGATATCTGTGAAAAATTAGCATTCAGTTTTTCAATGATACTACCAATATCTTCGTCTTTAGTTAATGTCTGTAGATTAATAATCATATGATAAATATATTTGGGTTTAGTTATATATCAAAATTAGATCCTGATAAAACTTATGGATATAGAATAAGTGATAAATTTTTTCGTATCTAATATTTGAATAAGTTCATATTCAGAAGAACTTAGTTTTTCTAAATTAACGTTCTGCGTTTTAATGTATCCCAAAGATCTTTTTTCGTTTTCTGATAAGTCTAATCTAAAAATTTCTTGGCCCCTATTAACTGCATCAGTCTTTTCGAATAATGATATTTTATCTATTTTGAAGAGGTTAAGTATGTTTTTCTGTAGATATTCTTTACATAATTCAATAAGTTCTTCTTCAGTAAGCGATGCAAATCTAGTTTTACCTGAATTTTTAATTTTCAAAAATTCTTTAATCGCATTATTTTCTAACATTAATCTAGTCAAAATTTCATCAGTATTAATTGAAATGATTAACCTTGATTTACCATCATTAAATCTATTTCTATTAATTCCAATACCTGACGGTCCACCATCTTGTGTACGAATTGGTTCGGTGAAATCTGTAATGTCTGTAGATATAATAGGTTCTTCGACTTCAAATGAAATTTCTAAAGAATTAAATTCATCGACTTCATAAATATTTGGAGTTTTCATTAACTTACTACCAAAAAATGATTTTTGTTCTTGGAGTTCTATAGTACCTTCTAATTTATCATTAATTGTAAAATACTTTGATCTACTTATTGAACCATATCTCACTTGATAAAAATTGTAATAATCGTTATCCCAGTTAGAATTGAATGTGAAAAAATCTTTAAAATCTATAGAAATTTCATCAACTAATGGATAAAGTGATTGGTAGTTAGAAGTATTTGAAAGTTTAACTATACTACCATCAGATATTTTGGTGTAATATAAGTTTGAAATGTCTCCTACAAATTGATTTTCGATTAACATTCTTGTATTACTTAATAAAAAGTCACGATCAAAATGATTAGTCATACTTTCATTTTCTCTAACCCAAAAATCAATTATTTTACGTGTTTTAGGTTCAAATCTTCCTCTATGACGGTAAACAGATTCTAGTGTATTATTATTTTCAATATCAAATCCTATGATTCCGTATTCTATAAAAAGATCAGGCTTATCTATGTCTTCGATAACAGATAATGTATTGTTTTTTATTATTTTATCGAATTCAATAAAATTAATTTGATAATTGTTTTCTGATGTAGACCCATCACTATGGATTGAAACAAATTTAATGTCTTCACCAGAATTTACACTATTGAAAATTTCTGCAAAGGAAATCGTAGAAATTCTTTTATTAAGGTATTCTTCTCCACCTGATAAGTACCACAGACTTATATCATTGTTGTTTAAATCAAATGATGGTGAACCGAACTTTCTTCGAGTCGGGAATGTGACTGAAGTATTTGTTCTTGATGATGTGGAATATGTTAAATTTGCATTCTGATCTATGATAATCTTATCTTCTAATATTTCAATATTTTGATCTAAACCAGGTTGATTATTAACAATATATACATCACCATCATTTGGATAGTTTGGAATATACTGAGAAAATTCTGAATATTCTCCTCTTTCCAGTGAATCTATATGCACATTTCCACTGTCGATAATAGTTTCATTATCGCCTAAGATGTTATAAAAATTTCTCTTGTTATAAACATTACCGTTAATGGATTTTATTTCATTCAACGGAGAAAACTCAGTACCGGTGTTAGATACTGCGTTAAGATTTTTAGGAAAAGTACTATTAAAAACATTAATGTCAAAAATACCTGGAAGTTTAATATCTGAAAAATCTATAACTGAAGAACCTAGGAATGCATTATAATGTTTTTGTGTTTCAAATCCACCAATTAAATCATTGACTCCATCGTTCCAATGAGCATAACCACTATTACTCTCATACAACATATTTTCATTCTTCTGACTTGAACTTCTAAGGGAATCTTCAGCAGAATATAAAAATGAATAACCATATCCACTGTTTTGGATTTTATAGTCATCTATAAATAATGTAGTGATCATCACAATTGTCTTGTATTGATCATTAGCAACAAATTCAATATTCCGAGACTCATTATTGGAATCAGTTTGTAGAGTTTTTATGCGTAAGATTGAAGAAAATTTATAGTCATTATATTTTCTAGAAGACTGAATTTCTTGTTGATTATCAGGGTTAATATCAACAACTTCTATTTTAGCCCCACGGAATATACACTGCGATCTTTCAACCCCAGGCACAAAATTCATGAATGTATAACGTTCTTCAAGTTTTTTAGCTATAGATTCACCCTCTTTATTTTTATCAGTTGGATAACCAACGGAGAAATATTTCATAAACCAATCGTTAGAAGAATCTTTAAATAAACTTAACCAATTAGTTACCGAATCTTCTATTATAACATTATCATCAGAAATATTTTCAAAAAAGTAAGATCTAGAATTTTCTAAAAACTCGTTTTCAAAATTTTCTGGGAATTCATCAAGATAATAAAATTCGTGGGTATGCAGGCTTGCATTTTTCTCATTAATTTCGTTATCAGGTGAAAATCCGGTTAACCCAAATGCATATGAATTATTTAGTCTATATGGATTATCTCTACAGTCTGTTCCTGGATTAACCCATTTATTGATATATGGAACAACTCTAGATTTTACGGCATAATTTTTATTAAAGTTTTCTCTTAATCGATTATACTCTGATAATAATTGCCCGAAGAAGAATCTATCGATGTCTTCATCTTCAATAAGTTCTTGTAATTTATTTTCGTCCTCGATAGAAAAGAAATCACTTAAACCTAAGAATCCGGAAAAATTACTAAGATCTTCATCTTGAGCATACAAATATTTACCAATTACTGATGGATCAATAGCAACAACTTTAAGTTTACTATATACCTGGATATTTTCTAATGCTTTATAAACTCTATAAAAATAACTTTTAGTATTAGTTGTTGGAGTATTTGCAAGTTTATCAGATAAATCTTTATCAGACTCATAATAATATGATGGTAGTAAAGTATTAAAGTTTTTTACATTATCAGGATCAAAGACCACATCAGTAGAAGTGTCAGACCAAACATCTATTTCGGATACTTGAATTTTTTCCCATTCATCAGAATTAGTATTAAATCCCCAAAGCTCAACACTACCTGATTCAATTTCATAATATTGACCTAAATCTAATTCCTTTTCATCGTTAGGCCCTAGTGAAATTTTATCAAAATAATTGAATATTTCTGCAGAAGGTGTATACGCATAGTCTGAACGAATTAAATCAAAATCAAAATCTTTAATCGGTAAAAACGATAACATACCAACTCTAGGTTTATAGTTATCATAACTTAATATTTTTCTATCTAAAGATCTATAAAATTCGTTTTGGTTATCATCAAGTTGTATTATAGAATGTGAAAGTAGATTATCATAACCGACGATGTTATTACCTTCATCTAAAATCTCGTTTTCTAGATTATAAATGTAAACTAGATCTTGACCCTGGACATTCCAATTTTGGAGTCTGGAGTATTTATTTTTCTGTACCTGAAACCATTCTAATTTTTCTATGTTTTCAGCATCCTCTGTTATAATTTTACATCGTGAACGATTTCTTTGTGTACCACCAATAAATCGCTGTTCAATTATTTGTGTAGAATAAGAAAATTCCCATTCATCATTTAATGTATAATCTACTAATGTGTAATCACTATTAATATCTTCAACAGGATCTCCGTTTATATCAGTTTCAACAGATAAAAATTCGATATCAAATTTATCATCTGAAAAAATCACAGATTTTTTAGTTACATCTAAAACTAAAGTCTTTTCTTTATAAAAACCGCCGTTGATTGTTATATTAACTACTGCATATCCAGGACCTGCGTTTGTAAGTTTTAGTAGGTATGTATTATTTCTTAGCGAAGGTTCTTTCATAGTAAACGAAAGAACTTCACCGTTAGTAGACACATCTACTGATTTATCATCCTCATTTAAGATAGAATCCCGGTTGGGTATTTTTGAGTAGATTAAAGTATTATCAAATACCGAATTTGGTACAAGTTTTCTTCTAAAGATTATTCCGTTTCCGCCAGCATTATCTAAATTACTTTTAAGAATTACTTCATTATCGTTTTGATAAGCGAAAATAACGTTGTTTTCAAATGTATTAATACATTTAACTAAAGATTTAGCAACTTCGTTAGGTGTACCTTTAGGATTAAAATTGTTTTCAAAAATTAAATTGGAATAATCATAAACAGGATAATTCCATGCATCACCCTTTTGAAGTCCGGTAGAATTTGCGTTGCATTTCCATTTTTGTAAATTTTGATTAATATCAACATATTCAAATTCAAGAATTTCACCTTCTTCAAATATTAAATCTCTTGTATCTAAACTTTGTAGATTAATTACTAATTGAGCTTGACCTTCGTTTAATAATTCTGAATCTAACTGAGATTTAAGACTAACTAATCCAGTGAAATTACTAATATCAAAAGACTTATCATATATTTGTATTCCTGTATATGCTTGTTGATTACTTGCATTTTCGTTGCCTAAAGAATAATCTTTAATTGCGTTTATTCTATAAAGTTGATTATCTTTACCCTGAACAAAAAAGAATCTTGCTTTATCCTGTACGTGTGTATCTAGAGGTATAATCCCGGTAGTATTTCCGCGCGTTAAAGGTTCACCAATTAACTCTCCTTGGTTATATTCAATAGGCAATACTATTCCTTCTGGGTTAGTTTGATTAAACTCCTTTCTTGAATATGGGGCAATATCAACTTCTGATATTGGTTTGGGTTCTTGTTCAGCTATTTTAGAAAAACCTTCTGTAAAAATTTCTGTTTTTGCTAAATCTATTGCATTAACATAAAATCCGAAATATCGATTAATATCATAATCATCAGAATATTCGTCATAAAACAAAAATTCAAAATTGAAAAGATTAGGACAAATCAAGCCATTTCTTTGGAATCCATTAGTTACAGATTCTTCAAAGTCTACAATCGCTCTATCTGTTTTGAAAAAATCATGAAGATATTCGCCCTTTTCACCAAGAACGCCTTTACGATAATCTATTCCATTCCATGTAGACAACGTATTACTTTCATAATTAATATTTAGAGGTACTCTTTTAAATCTGGCGTCTTTAGTAATAGTTGATAAATACGTGCCGATATTACTTTGATCCCTAAGATCATATGTTTTAATGATCTTAGAGCTTGTGAAAAGCTCTTCGAGAATTTCTTGCTTAGAAAAATTATCATATGTACCAGGATTGTAAGGTCCTTCGCCTTTGAATATCACGAAAAATTCGGGAAGTTTGTCCTTTACCCAAAGTGGAGCAAATAATCTGAAATGTTCATCATAAAACTTGCTTTTTAATTGACTAGCACCATATCCATAATAAAAATCGTATTGATCTTTGTATGCCGTTTTTGAATTCAGATATTGTCCATCTTTTTCAAAAACATCAAACATTACTTCAGAATTAAGAGAAGAGTAATATTTTTTTAGGTCTGAAATGTAATTACCTTTAGCGTTTACTCGATTTCTTTTGAATTTTGTGTTTGATAAATCATCGTTAGCTTCAATAGTATCTAAATACATATTGGAGTCATTATCGATAACGAATTTTATGTTACCGGAAAGTTTAGGATTAGTTCGCATTAACATATATGAAGATTTCTCATCATATATCTTTTTATTTTCAAGTTGTTTTTCTACCCAATATTTATCTCTGTTGGGTTTATTTTCATTTACTTTGTATCCTATCAAATAAACTTCTTGAAAATCATGCCAATGATCTTGGGGTCCTGTAGGTAGATAATATCCTTCTTGATGTAAATGCTTAATTCCATATATAGGTTCTTCTAATGTAGAATCTGTAAATGATACCCAGTTACTACCATCAAAGAAATTAAATTCACTACCATTTTTAGTAACGTCACCTTGTTTAGGAGTAGACATATCAGTTCTAATTACTGGGAATGTGTCCCAAAAATCTGGTTCAGTGGGATCAGAAGTGGTTATAAAAAATGTTATCTTGGCAATTATATCTAGATCACCCTTATAATCTATTCTGAAATTAGTTTTTTCTCCTGGCGTAGTAAACGGTCCATCTGGTCCTGATAAAGGGGCGCCAATCCATTGAGTAGTATTAATACCAATGTTTAGACCAGCTTGTGTATCTGGAAAATATTGCCCAAAATCTTCTGGGTCAGTATGATTTTTGGGACCACCATACCATAATACTTTTAGACCCTCTGATTCTGGAAATGTATAGTTGGTTGGAGATTTGAATATTGTGTTAAGATCGAAAATGTCGGCCCCATTGAAAAATATTTGATTGCTATATTTTTCGGCTAATTCTTCATCCGATAAAGATTCATCCATGCCTAAAAGTTCGACAATAGGCATAATATAAATTTTTCGGGGGTTATCTATATCAGAAGTGTGCGTTCTATTTTTAAATCTTAGGAACTGTGTTTGTTGTCCTTGAAGAACGTTTTCATTAGAAAAATTAACACTATACCATTTGGTATCTTTAGTAAAATCTGGCATTTATTATCTCAAATTACGTATCTGGCTTTTATCAACTGATACTTGTTGTCTGGTATTAGATACTGTGTTCCCGACAGAATCAGTTTTTTGTGATAGACTTTCTCGTCTATATTTAACCGAAAAGTTTAGATCTACCGAGAATGTGGTTTCATCCTTAGTGTATATATCTAAACCGATAGTATTTTCGTATGTGAGATTAATTTTGCTTTTTGCTTTTGTAATTTGCGAACTAGAAGAAGGATCAAATCCACCAATTATTCCACTACCGACATTACCTTCACCATGAAAATCTGTCATTCTAAATTGGAAAACTATCGGAATTTGAATTCCGTTTTCTGTCCCTTGTTCTAATATTTTAAGTGCTCTATTGTCAGTACCGTCTACCAATAACTGATCAAATGTCGCCGGAGCCATATATAAATAAGAACCACAGGTATCAATACCTACTAAGTATCTATCGTTTTCAGTAAAACCAAATTTATCAGGTAGAATATATTGGTTGTTTGAAGCAGAGTCGTAATCTCCGGCGCTGATTGCGATTGGATATGTTATTTCATCGACTTCATCTCCACCAAAGAAATTGTTTTTCCATTTATCTTCCCCTAACTCATTCCAATTATTTCTATAATTAAGTTGTGTTCTTTTGGCACCAGTTAATTTAGTGATTTCTTTAGAATCTACCAAATCTGTAGGTATGTTTTGAATGTTTATACCCAATGAATGTTTAAACGCAGGAATAACTTCCTCAGAATTTGAAAATGGTATATTTCCATAAAGATCATCTTCAATAAATCCAGATAATGTGAATCCAGGATTTTGTAATTCAACAAATGGAATACTTAAACCAGTATTAAGTAATGGATGTAAGGTATGAATACAAAATCTGGATAATTTACCATTACCGATAGGCACATTAGCTGTATCATAACCTGCTATATAATCCCAAATAAACGATGCATCATTTAATCCTGAATCAGTTACTGGAAATAATGATCTTTTTCTTGGTTCATAAATACCAGAATATCTACTTTCACTACTCTTTCCTGCAGCATCAAAATATAAATCACCAGATTTTGGTCGTAATCCAATATCGGTATATCTTGAATAAATGAATTGTGACATTAATTGTTGTGACTGTAAAAAGTTAGCGGATATTTTTGAGGCGTTGTTTGTCTCAGAACTATCAACAGAATTGTTTACTATCGGTACAATATCATATCTTCTTGCTGAATTATAGTTTGCATCAGGCGGAGTTATAGCATCATTAACCCACGAATTATTTATAGATGACGGTGCATTGCCATAAGGATCAATTGTACTTGGTAATCTTTCACCAATTCCACCAGGTAATCTGGAAATTAATTCTAAAGGATTACTTTCGCCATTTTCTAAAACTAGCGTATATGTAGTTGTTATAATTGCACCCTTTTGTTCACCTACAGGTAAAGAATCTATATAATCCTTATAGTAACCTGCAAAGACATTAACAGTCGAGTTATTTTTGATTGGTATTTTAGTACCATTATTATCTATAAGACTTAATTTAAGAACACCACGAATATCTTCAACTTTTGCTCGTAATAAAGAAAGTTCGTTTTCTAAAGACTTAATTTTTTCAAATAAATTAATGACGTTACCCTCATTAGTAAAAAACCCTGATGCAATTGATTCGGTATCATGTGCATAATATTTTTCACCGCTTGAAAAGGCTCGAGCTAAATGTAAATCTAATCCTCTTGCATCAAGTTCTTGTTGAAATGAAATACGAATCATTTCGTCATTGGCTTCTTTGATTGCATTGGTCGCTTCATCTTCAGCCAATAAATCTTCAGGAAAACTAATAATGACAGGTGCTGAGTATTCTGAAACTATAGGATTAATTGGCCAACCAGCTTCAGAAACACTTTTTATTCTCAATTCGACTTGCTCACCTTTACTTATAGGAATGTCTACTTGATTAACATTATTTATATCCGGGCTTTCAATATCTTCGGTTGCCCAAATATACTTGCCGGTTTGTGTATCATATTCTTTTTTTCTAATTTCGGATGTATGTTTTACCCAATTAGAATAAGTACCTCTTTTTACTTGTCCCTGAGAATCTGTGAAATCATATTGTTTAGAATTTGTTGCACTTCCATCAGTTCTAATATATCGATATTCAGTAATGAATTGAATAACGTTTTGTTCACCAGTTCGTGAGTTTTGCTTAGGTTCAGGCAACTCAAAAAATCCTCTAACTCTGTATTTAGGTTTTTCTAGAACTACTGGTTTATCCTTTGATAACACAGCTAATTCTGATACTGTTGATGTATAAAGTTTAGATTTAGATGTTTTTTCTTGTGTTAAAGAATCTAAATCGTTTTTAGTACCTCTTCGTTCAGCTTCAGAGTTGAATTTTTTATTTGAAAGCTCTTCCTTCTTGGTCTCAATTGACTTTTCAATTTCAGAGATTTCCGATTGAATTCTTAGTTTATCAGAAGCTTTGTTGTTGATCTTAGTAACCTCAGAAGTATCTAATTTATGATCATTTATTCTTGTGACTTCGAAATTATTTTCGTCTATAACAGGTGGATCTGGAATATTTCCATAGACAGCTGGTATAAGTTTATCCTTAGCAGCTGAAATAAATTGTAAACCAAAATCTGCGACTTCTGATTTATAAAATTCTTCAAGAGATTTATTGCCATTTGAAGTCGTAATAATTAGATCGTTTGAATAGAATGCGATTCCATCTGACCAGTCAGTTGATACAACATTAAAATTTGGGTCTACTGATTTAAAGAAAATTACCTGATGTTCATCAAATCCTAAACCTATCTGCGCTTCTTTGATTGAGAATTTATCAGAATAAATTCTTAAAACATCAGCTCCAACTATAATAGATTCATAACCACTAATTCTCTTAGGAATTATCGCATTATTATCTTTATCAATTACTTCTATTTTATAAGTCGTTTCGCCTATAACAATTTTATCATTAACCTTTAAATCTACTGTATCCAACACGTTTGATAAAACGTCGGAATATGTTAGCTTATCTAAGAAATATTTTCGTCTTTTAGAAATGGATCCGTCAGGATTAGTAAAATCTATATCATCATATTTATATACATCAAAAGTTCCCTCATATCGAATAACTGCTAAAGGTAAATCTTCGACGGTTTCATCAAGAAAAAACTCAATACCTCTGTTTTGTAAATCTACCAATAGATCCTCATAGACAATGTTGTTTTGATTATTATAAGTATCATTGAAATAATCTATTTCTTCCTGAGATTCCAAATTCAATATCATTCTCTTTGTGAGAATTTTATTTGCTGAAGGATCTACATAAGGTGTGACATTAACAGTAGTATATAAAGAAGGACTTAAAAATGATTCGAAAAACCAATTATTTTTATACTCAAATTCTCCAGGCACCATAAGTCCGGTTATTCTATCTGGTGAGTTGATTAATCTTGATTCTAAAATCTTTTTAAACGATCCATCCGCACTTCTAATATTTGCGTCAGAACCGTCAAGTCCCATTAATTGTTCTAGTGTGTGATCAATTCTATTTAGTTGAGCTTCAATAAAACCAAAACTTGGTATTTGATAAACAACTTCTTCTCCATCAGCAGTCGAAAATTCGAGAGTCACGTTTTCAGAATTAGAACCCACTGCCTCAGAAAGTCCTTGTAAAATTTCTAGAGTCTGGGTTTGTAGTCTTGCAAATTGGGCAAGTATTGATGAAAAGCTGTTTTTTGTATCTGTCATAGTTTTAATATGAAAGTCTATCTTGTATAGTTTTACCAATATTTTGATGCATCCATACATAAAATGCTACGAGACCTGCGTATTTAGGACTCGTATTTCTTAATTCATCATACATTTCCCAAATGTCATCAGATGACATTTTATCCTTTTTAGATTCTATGATATTAAGATCCCTTTTAGGTAGTTTCATTTTTATCATATCAACAATTTCTTGGGTAATTTCATTATCAGACGAATCTAGTTCAGTTTGTAATTTTTTTAAGAAGGAGACGCTACTTCCAGGTACACCTGCCACATTAAAATATTCTTCAAAATTTTCAGATTTTGAAGAATATGTTGTCAAATTTGTCCAGAAGCTTTCATTTAAACTGGACTCGGTGATAAATTCGTTAAATGTTTTGATATTTTTCATATTTTTTGTTATTTTTAATATATATCTATATCAAAATATTAAATATTCTTCAAAATTTTCAGATTTTGAAGAATATGTTGTCAAATTTGTCCAGGTGATAAATTCGTTAAATGTTTTGATATTTTTTGTTATTTTAATATATATCTATATCAAAATCGAAGGTTAATGGATCTATACATACTATTTCTATTACTGGATCATTACCTCGAGCAATAAATTGTGTGTACGAAACTACTCCGACTTCGGCTGAATAATTGAAGCCTGTATTTAATGTGTCTTGAGAATCTGTATAAATCAAGAAATTAAAATTACCGTTTGTGTTGGATAAATTAAGCCCATGTGTAAAAGATATTCTAAATCTTTGACCCTTTTTCCAAGTAAAAGGATTGTCTTTAATTTGAATGACTACATCTCGATCTACTTCAAAGGGTGTGTCAACACTACCATCTGTAATTCTTAAATAATTTGAAAAATTTAATAAATTAGTTTCGTATGTAAATCTATTTGCAGTAGTAACAAAATCTGACATTACACTAACTCTTGGTGAATTAGTTAATGAAAATGCTTGATTAGCTGAAGATATTTCTACTGTGTTATTTGCGTTCTTTTTAAGTAATATACCAGGACCTTGTTGAAAGGTATCTAAATTATATGTTACATCAACAGAAGTATCGCCGTTATAGATATTAAGTATTTCTTGATAGTTTTTCTCAATTAAAGAAGTCAGTTGATTGGCGTTTGTAAAAAGTTCTTGATTTGAATTAATTATAGTTTCAAGAGAATTCAGTCTTGATAAAATTTCTCCCGAATTTGTGCTGTCTAAAACTAAACCACGAGTATCATTTAACAATGTCTCAATTTCACTTAATTTTGCTGAATTTTCTCTAAAAATTCTTGTTGTTTCCTTTAATTCGTTTAATGCGTCCACATATAAATCTAAGGAAAATGTATTATAATCATTAATTGTGACTTCAGAAGAAACATCCTCTGCGTTGACGTCAAATTTTAAATTAATTTTAAGAGAATATGCGTTACCATTATCTCCGGTTATTGGGTTAGGTTTCCATTTCTTTAATCTAGGAATTTCTCCACCGCCGCCTGATTTAGGATCAACATTATCTAGGAATAAGACTCCAAATAAATTTCTAACTGCATTTGCAGGATCCAACGGATCAAAAAGTTCATAATAAATAAGTACCGCGTTGAATTCAAAATTTTCAGCTAAACCCGATTCTGCAAGTTCTCCAAAATTATTGATATTAGCACTTGACGCAATATCCGCGTATGTTGCTGGATTAAATTGCATTGAAACTCCATCTAACCGGCTTCTAACAAACTCAACTACTTTTGATCCATCATCAATTTTAAATTTATCGTTGCCTGGATCTGTGAAAAAATCTCTTTCTAAATAATATGTATTAACTTTAGGTATTGGATACCACCAATAAAAATCAGGGTCTGTCTCGTCTATCCATTGTGAATTAACTGCATCCCAATAAAATAATTCTGCGGCAGGTGATACACCTGAAGTGGGAGATTCTGCAGCGTATGTTCCAAATTCAGAATCATAATGCGCCTCAAAATCCAGTCCTGCGGGATGAATATCAGATACACTGCGACCAACAATATATGGTCCATCTAAAGGATCTTCTGGATCATTTGTAAATTCTAGGTCTGGGCGATAGTTATCATCTTCCTCGGTTGTGAAAAGTATAGATGGCTGGCGACCATGGGAAGTGGGAATATGTACATAAACCTCGCTATATGCGTTTTCTTTATTTCTGACGTTATTAATTACATCAATACCGCCGATATATTGAATTACCTTTGAGTATATTTCAGATTCGTCTTCTTCAACGTAATGTACTCCAAAAACCTCATCAGATAATTCAGATAAGTTTGCTTCTCGAAAACGTATTACATTGATTTCTTTTAACCACTTAAAGAAAACTCTTTCGGAAACTGATCTGTCTAAATTGGGATTATAACTATCCGCCGTGATTATTGAAGTTTCTAAGTTAAGCGCATAATTTTGTAAACTCTCACCTAAATATGTATTTAATGATTTAGAACCATCTATTGAAAAATTACCTGGTACTGAATCAAATTGTGCCCAATTTTGATTAGCGTCAGCGCCTCGAATATCTGGAATATTAAGGCACACGTAATTAGAAAATCTAAATTTCTTATCATCATTATTAAATGAAAAACCTAAATCTTCAGATGCCGAAGTAAATGTGTAAAATGAACCACCGGAAGTCCGGATGGGTTTTATAAAAGGTGATACAGCCATTCTTTAATTATTTTTTAAAGTCCTACAACATCTGGGTGTGCATTATAAACTTCCCAACCTGTAGCTTTATAAACCAATTCGACCCATTGTCTTCTGAATTCATTCGCTGTAGTACCAGTAAACCCGATAGATACGTTTGTGGAATTACCGTTATATGTAGAAACACTCCCTAGAACATCGTATTTTGCGTTGAAATTTGCGTCTGCGAAATAAATACCAGAATCTGTATCTGCAGGATCTCCATGATCGCTAACAGTCACATATAATCTTTGACCAATTACACCAGCAGCGAGTTGAATTACTGATGCGCCGACATTAGAAGCAAGAGGAGTATAATCTAAAGTTACTCCACGTTTTTCAGTTGGGTCATATTCATGTCTACCTGTACCACCAACTGTTTCAGCTGTTGGATCGTAAGAATCAGGTGCACCTATTTTAGTGTCGATGAAAACTACATCTTGTAAAGTAAAAGGTACAACGCCCGCACCTCCTAAAGTAAATTCAGGTGATGCTCCAGCACCAGTAATTAAAAGTTTATTGGTCGCAGAAATATTTCCGCTTAATGAAATTGCACCAGATACTGTCAAATCTCCACTTACTGAAAAGTTTCCATCAACTGTACCTGAAGCTTCGAGATCGAACAGAACGTCCGTTACTGCATTTGCACCAATGTTCACTTTAATATTCCCAATTCCTATATCACCTCCTGCTGGAGTAGTGTTTAGAAATTGTTCTAGTGTATTCAGTGCATTTTGAACTGTTTGAAAATTCTGAGCAACATCTAATCTAGATGATGCGACATTATCAGTTCCTAAAATGTCTTTTAATGTTATTGTAGCCATACTTCAAATAAGATTTTATTATGATTTGAAGTATATATCTATATTAGATATTTTTCTTAGGTTTATTCATATCAATACTTATTTCCATTGAAAAACACCCTTCAATGTTTCACCCATTTCAGTATATCCGACCTGGAAAATTAAAACAGGTATGGCAAAGAAAATAAAGAACCATGTAAGTGGATACGGATTCATTTTTCTATATGTATAAATATCGCCTAAAGGTTTTTTCTCTCTTTTTTCTAGTACTATATAAAGTCCGGTAAGTATTTTTCTCATTTTTCTCATTTTTATTTTTTTGTTGCTAATTGTTCAACATTACTTGCAAATATTATATCCTTGTTTAATTGTCTGATATCTAAAAGATGTCGGGACTTGAGTGTGCCATCTGGATTTATAGATTCAACCATTACACCATGATTATATCTAACAGGTATTATTCTAATTCTTCTGCATTAAATTCAGAAAGTTTTTTCCAGGGATTATCTTGAGTTCTGCACAGAATTTCTGCGCGTAAATAATTACCCACACCACTAAATAATTTTTGGTTCATTAGAACTTATTTGACCATTCGTCGGCCCACTTCCATTTACCAAATCTTCTAATATCGTGAAAACATAAAATCATTCCATCCTCACGATAGAATCTTAAATGTGAATGTTTCATAACTTTATCATAGTCCTTATATTTAGGACTAATCAAAGCAAATCCACCACTCATGCCCATAAACATAAGTAAATACTTACTTTCCTTTTGGTCTGATATTGATAATCGCAATTCTTTACCTCTAGATTCTGCGGTAATTGTAAAGGGTCTATTCATATTCATAAAACTTAAATCTGTTTTCACTTTGGAAACATCAGACTTTTCTGCTTTAATAAATCCTTTACCAACACTAATCTTATTTACAAAGTCGGAGGTTATTCTTAATTCGGCCCATTCTGGCATAATGTTTTTATTTTAAATTCTTTGAAACTTAGCAGTAGAAATTACTATAAAAGGTAACAAACTAAACTAATGATAGTATCACAATTCCAATTTCTTCAGTTGTAAGTGTCATATTACTTCTTTAATTTTGAGATATGTATCGGCAGTAGCTTTAACGTCACGTTCACAATAGTCTTTAATATCTTCCAAACGATTATCATTATAATAAGCTCCAGCAACTTGTGCTCCGCTAATATCTGTTTTGGGTGTCGGTACTCCAAGTGATACACAAATCCAATCTAATGGTGTGTATTTTTCTTGGTTACATCCAAATCCCCATTCTTCTGCGATATCAACTGCTGTGATTTCCCACGGTTTTTTATCACCGTTATTTAAATCATAAGGAATTTTGATTCCATTGATAGCCATACGCTTAGCAATAAAGGGCATATCAAATCTTTTAATTGAATGACCACAAAGTTTAAAATGGCTTTGTGTTTTTGAAAGTAGATCTGCAAATTTCTCCAGATTTTCTTTTTCATCATGGCCGTAAAAAGAGTCGCAGCGCCATTCATCTTCTTTATAATAACCTGCACTAATACAAATCATTTTAATGAATTCGGGATAAAATCCTGCTTCATTAGAATAAATTTCTGAATCTGATAAACCTTCATGCTTACCTTGATTTCTAAATTTTTCACATCTACGGGACCAAGCCTCAGCATGAAGTGGAAATTCAGTTTGGAGAGTAGAAAAGTCTTTTGAAATTGGGACCCATTCTGCATCTATATATAGTAAATTTGCCATAGTTTTATTTTTATATAATATTGACTATAGAAAGTTTTAAAAAACCTTGAATGTTAAATATTTGTTAAAAAGTAAAAAACTAAAACTTTTTGGCCCAAGACCTAATATAATTTACTGTAAGTATCCTAAAAACTGTAAGGTATACATTCGGCTTAGACTTATTTTATAAACTTAAAAGCTTTAAAACTAAAGAAGCTTTTCAAAATTTTCAAAAACTATGCAGAAACAAATTGATATTGCCAAGCTTGATTACAAAGACTGTGGCTGCCCACAAAAAAATTTAATGTTTCAACCTGTGACATTAATTAAAAGATTATCAGCAATTATGTCAGAAACCGGTAAGGAAGAAATTGTTCCTATTGACGCTTTTCAATGTACATTATGTGGAAAAATTCCTGACTTTGTATCTGAAAAGATTCCTGGTGGAATCCCTGATGAGGCGAAACCTAACAAAACAAATTTAATAACATAGACTATGCATGCTAATCTTGAGGGTTCTTTAAAAAACCTAAATAAAATTTATCGTGCATTTTCTCACAAAGGAAACAGATTATCTAAATCTCAAGTTAGACAAATTATCGAACACGGTATCCAAAAAGGATATGAAAGTACGAGTGATTTTTCTGATGCGGAAATTGATGAAATATTAAAGCTTATAGAACTCCGAGATTTTGCTAATTATCTTTCTTCTGAATGGAATTGTCCGGATATTGATGATGATATTATAGAGGATTATATTAAAATCTAAGAAAATGAATAAAATTTTACTTACAGGTGGTGTTGGTTTTATCGGTTCGCACATTGCTGTTTCGCTTCGTGCTGCTGGCTACACTCCTATTATATTAGACAACTTGTCTAACTCAAAACGTATAGTTGCTAAAAGAATTTCACAAATTACAGGTTTTAAAGAAAAGATTCATGAAATTGACTGTAGAAATTCTGACGAAATTTTAAGTCTTATCAAAAGGGAAGGTGGTATCTTAGGAATTATTCACCTTGCAGCATTTAAAGCTGTGGGTGAATCTGTAGAAAATCCACTTAAATATTATGATAATAATTTAAAATCTATGATTTCCATTCTTCATGTAGTTGAGAAACTTAATATACAAAGATTTGTATTTTCATCCTCATGTACAGTTTATGGATCACCCGACTCAACTAAAGTATTTGAAAAAACGCCTATGGGTAATGCTTTTAGTCCTTACGGTTATACTAAACAAGTTGGAGAAAGAATGGTAGAGGATTTATCTAATACTAATATTGATACAAAATTTATCTCATTAAGGTATTTCAATCCTATTGGGGCTCATCCTTCTTCTCTAATCGGTGAATTACCTTTGGGTAAACCTGACAATTTAATTCCTTTTGTTTGTCAAACTGCGGCAGGTATTAGGAAGGAACTGACAGTTTTCGGAAGCGATTATAAAACAGTTGACGGAACATGTGTGAGAGATTATATTCATGTGTGTGATTTAGCAGAAGCTCATGTGCAAGCATTAGAATATACCGGCCAAAAAGAAGCTCCTCAATATGATGTTTTTAACATTGGTACTGGAAAGGGAAACAGTGTAGATGAAATTATTGATACATTTAAAAAAGAAAACGGAGTAAAATTTCTAGTGAAGTATGGTCCAAGAAGAGCAGGAGACGTGGAAGCGATTTTTGCTGACACTAAAAAGGCAAACCAAATTCTCAAATGGCGTCCTCAATATACCTTATCTGATGCACTCATACATGCATGGAAATGGCAACAACTTTTATAAAATATCATATGCTGATTCAAAGTAATCTGGTTTAACAGGCCAACAATGGCGTCCCAATTTTTCTGAGTTACCAAAGACAATATAGTCACCTATTGACGCTATTTGCGTTTCACCTCCACTTTCAGGTGTTTTTAAGTGCATACCATTATTTTTTACGATGTCTTCATAGATATCCCAACTATCTTGAGCTTTGAGGTTTGGTGTGTTCACCTTTGTTGTATGAATTGCTTCGTAAACTTCCTTTATATTAGAATCTGTGAGTCGAATAAACTCTATAATGATAGGTTTCTTTTGTGCTTTTTTCATTTTTTGTTAACTTTATCTGGTAAATTTTTGTGTTTAGTTTTAGCAAATTTCTTTAATTGTTCTTCTGACATACCGTCATACATTTCTTTGGCAGCTCCTTCTAATTCATCAGGATCCATATCGCCCTTTTTAGCTGAATAAGCCATTCCGGCTGCTCTTTGTTGAGCTTTTGAAGTTGCTTTTTCTAAAAGTAAATCAGAATACTTATAAACATATCTTTCACTAATCATAAATTTTTTCATTGCGTCTTTGAAAACATTGACTGGTACTCTATGACCACCTGAATATTTTTCAATTGTGTATGATCCTTTATGATTATCTTTTAACCATTTCTGTGTAACTTTAGGATCAACAACAACATCTTTGTCGCCCTGAAGAATGATTACATTTTTAGAATTTGATGCATCAAATTTATATTGAATATCTATTGATTGTTCATACAAAGCTGGATTAAATAAAATCAAATGTTTGTTTAATCTATTACCTAGATGATAAGCAATTAATCCACCCATTGAAGAACCAATAATTATATCAGGTTCAAAAACTGCCGCCTCATAAAGTAGGCTTTTATAGATTGTATTTAGATTAGATTTATAATAACAGGCCGGTGAATATAACTCTCCATATTCCCGCAGTATTTTATCCTTTTTTGTTGACCCTTTACTTTCAAGGCCATGTAAATACATTATCTTCATGACTTAATTCCTTTCGGTCTTCCTAAAACAATTTTAGACATAAGCTTTCCACCTATTTTTCTTGAATACCATCCTTTACCAGGTAAAGAAGCATCTACAGGATGATCACCATGATATTCTACTTGTTTATTAAGAATTTTGTTGATATTTTCTTCTCCTTCGACATACGGTACTTCGTATTTTGCCATTAAAATTTCTGCAAGTTTTCCGCTTACCTCAATAAAAAATCCTAAATTTTTCAAATCAGAACCTCTTTGATCTAAATATTTTCTTTTTGAATCTTTTTTTCCGTCATGTCCAACTCCAGAAAATTTGACACCATATTTAGTTTTCTTTCCCCAAATAACTACATCTAAATCAGGGCTATCGTGAATATCAACACCTTCCCAAAAATTCCAAGATTCATCTTTAGTAACATCATCAGGACTATTAACCTTTAAATGACCACCAATTTCTGAATATGCTATTTCGATTAGATTATAGATTTCATCACTTACTTTTTCAGCGTCTTTTCGTGACATTTTTTTCCATTTGTTTCTTTTTAGATTCAGCTCATCTCCACTGCTTTCTAGAAACATATCGTAAGTTTTAAGTTTTCTTTTCATTCGTAATGATTAAATTTTACTGCCAAATTATAAAATTGACCTAATTTATGCATAACACCTGCCGGTTTATTTGTTCTAATTGAAAATGACATTTTTTTAACTTGATTACCTAAATCTAAATCAATTTCAAATTGTTGTTTTCTTGTTGGATGGATTCTTCCAGTGATATTTTTAATCTGTTCGATATCTTTAGAAAGTTCATCACTTTCAGTAATTTCTTGCCAATCTTTATTAATTGCTTTAATAACTACTGTAGGTACTTCTGCAAAATCTTTAAGTATTTTTTGTTTAATAAAATCTACAAAAATATCATTATTCTCAGTAAAAACTTTAATTAATCTGCTTCGTAAATAATCTAGGTTTTTGTTGTAGTATCCTTCGTATATATCTTTATTGTTTTCTTCTAATTTCTCAAGAAAGTCAAAGGTCCTTTCTTTATGTTCCTTCGTATAATAACTTTCCGGTAATCCTAAGTTTTGATATGTTAATTCACCTAACTCCCTTTGAATATCTGTGGTAGATTCATTAAAAAATTCTAAAATAGGTTTGACATAAGTATTAAGTTTGGGTTCATTTGATTTTTGGCTACCTGTCTTTAATGAAATTCCAATGTATGAATGGTTGGTAAACTTTACGAATATATCACCAGGATGGTTTTTATCAATACCTTCAGGTTTAGCTCTTGGGCACCAAAACAATTCTGAGATTTTTTGTTGTTCATCTAGTGTTTTAATGTAGTTATAAATTGCAATCGCATTTTGTATTTTTTCATCAAATTTAGTAGAATATTTAGCTTGTGTGATAAATCTTTTACCCATCTCAGCATCATTTTCGGAGAGATAACATTTGAGAGTATCTGATTCTAAGATTAATTGATAAAAATCTTGAGACTCTTGAATATTTGGAAAATTTTCTATAAAGGCAATACAAGGGAAAAGTTCTGTGATTGCAGCATTTAATGTAGATTCAGACTGACCCCCAGAAACAGGCTTAAAAAATATTTCATAATTGATATTTTCTGTATTGACTATTTCAGCTTTAACACTAGATCTACTTGATCTTTTTTCAATTGATTCTAGACCAATATCAGAAATATATTTTGAAAAATTTTCTTTGAGAGAATTCCTATCAGTTGATTTAAGATAAATGACTGATGTCTTGGAATTAGAAGATTTGATTTCCACTTCTTTCACAGTGGGTAAGTTGCTTAAAAATTTGTTGAAATTACTCATTATTTTTACTTTTGGGATTATCCTACAGTTTTAATTTTAGTATATATCCCAAAAATAGAAGTCACTTTTACATAACGTAAGCTTTATCTCGAGTTTTAAAATCCTTTTTACGCATAATAGTTTTAGCAATTATTTGGTCAATTCTTTTCTGAAAAGGAATATTAATTTGAGTTTCTCTGTCTTTAACTATAAATTGATCATAACGATCAATAAAATCTTGAAACTTCTTTTTATGTTTAGCTAACCTTTTAAAAAATCCCATTAAATCATCATCAGTTATCTCATCATCGTTATGTTCGATTCTTGTAAGTCTATCGAAAAAATGCCGACTAAACTCGACATCAGTGGGATCCATTTGAAAATCTGCGTATCGCTCGACTTTATCCAAATCAACTTTTTCATTAAGATCTTTATAACTGATTATATACTTCACGATATTTTGATAGCCCCAGCTTTACTCAAACGTTTAAGAATTCTTTAAATGTTTTCATATTCTTTTTATTTTTGTACCCAACCTTCGTCTTTTTCGTCATACCAAAAGGCAATAATATCTGCATCCGCATTTTTGCTCCAGATTTCATTGTCATCGGCTACATTAGTTAGTTTTTTTCTTGCCTGATTCCATTTTTTCTTATCCTTATACCAGCCTTTTTTATCATCCTTTTTCCCTTCGCTTACAGATTCATCGATATCAAACTCTTTATAAATCTTCTTTCTTTCTTCCTCAGTATTATAAAATATTTGTATCCATTCATTATCTCCACCACCTGGACCAGACTCAGTATAAATAATAACAATAGCAGTATGATCTTTAATATAAGTATCTTTAACTTCTTTTATCTTGAAACCGGATCTAGATAGTTTTTTCTTGGCGTTTTTAAAATAGTGTTCAAAACTATTAGGCCCACGACTTTCGGTAATTGATTCATCTATAGGTACGCAATTAGGAACTTTTTTACCATTTTTAGTTTTCATACCGATCATTTCATAACCATCCCAGCAAGGATTATCTTTTTCATTTTCTTTAACTTCCGTTAAAACTTGGATTTCTTCTTTCTTACCATTAGGATGAGAATAAACAATTTTTTCTGGATTCACTTGCAATCTTGCATGAGACTCTTTAATCATTTTAGTATATTCCTTTCCTTTACCTGGTTGAAGATATGCAACAGTCATATGAGGGTGAAAATCAGGAAAATCAGATTCAAAGGGTAAATCAGAAAGGGCTTCATTACATTCCTTAATATTTTTACCTTTGATATCATATTTCAAAACATCATATTTTTTAGATTCAAATAAAGAAATGTTATGTGCTTCACATGCTTCAAATGTAAAATTCTCACAAATTTTCAATGCTTCATTTGCTTCTACCTTTTTATCAAACCCATAAAGTAAAGTACAATGAGGTTCTGTTTCTTTACCAAAAGAAACATCGCCTTCCTCAACATATAAATCCTCTTCTTTAATCATCTCACGAACCTCTTTGGTGCAATTACTTTCAAAGTATAGCATGGCACAACCTCTTTCATAAGATTCTTTTTCATTAATTAAAGATTCGTTCAACTTTAATCTAACTTTTTTGACAATACTTTCTACAGAATCTTTATCACCATTTATTTTAAAAAGTAATTCATCATTACAATATAAATCTCTTCCTTTCACATAAAATATGCAGCCTTTAATTTTTTTAAGTTCTTTTGATAATAATTGATCGAATTTATCACCTAATTTAGATAAAGACCAAAAAGATTCATTTATAAATTCTTCAAATAATTTAAGATTTCTTTTCATTAGTTTTTTATTGTTTATGTACATATTTAGTTCAAACTTTTTCATACCGCGATTGTATATTTGAACATGTAGTTGTTTTCTTTGTTCTTTATCATTTTTAAAAAGCTTAAAACTATCCTTTTTAGTCTTACCTTCTTCAGGTTTAAAGAATGCGTCTAAATACGCATTTGAATATTCCTGTTGATCTAATTCATAACCTCTAGCTTTCGCATATTTTTCACCCTCATTAATTGCTGTTGAATACTGATTATGATAAACCACGAAATCGCTTTTAGATTCGTTTAAATGTTCTTTGAAATTTAGTATAGTTTTAGTTTTTATTTATATGTGTATGTGGGCATTGATTTACCATAAAGATCTACAAGATTCATCATACCTTCAACTTCTACCCAATCAACCATTTCACCACCAAATAAATATCTACTGTTTTGATCATGAATAAACGAATTACTTGTGCCTATTTTATAAATAGGTCCTTTACCCGCTGTACAGACTGCTCGATATTTACCATCTCTAGTCTTCCAAATTTCCAAAACACTGTCTGGCCAGGTTTCATAAACATTAAAATATTTATTTTTTCCACTGATAAAATTAACAGAACCTATAGGTAAAATTGGATCACCATCACGACCATGACCCCATGAAGATCCTTCTCTACCATCGTGCTTTTTAGCTTCTGTTAAATCCTTTCCTTTTTTCAAAGTTCTTGGCATCGGTTTTTCAATAACCTTCAAATCTTGATATTCTGATTTAGCAATATCATAACCTAAAGTTTTAGCTTTATCAAAAAAGATTCTTGCCAATTCTCCGCCCTCGTCACCAAAAACTTCGATTGCCGCCTTTCCTCGGGCATAAGCTTTATGTTTATCTTTAATAGACTTGGCCATATTTCGAGCATACATAGCAGCTTTATTAGGATTTCCACCAGATTTCTTTTTAATACTTTCTAGTCTAGAAATATCTTTCATGGCTTCATTGATAGATTCAATTTCGGATTTTTTTTCATCAATAGATTCGCTTAATTGACTTGCAAGTTTTTCAAGTTCATTATTTGATTGATCAATAGTTTTGATTTCTCTTTTAAAAATATTTAGAAATTTTCCGACTACACCTTTAATCGCCTTTCCAATCTTAGCCCAAATTCCTGCCTCGTTAATTTCACCTTCTGATAATTTATCAATCGAATATGAGGATTTTATCTTTGACGTAGTTGCAGAAGCTTCCAATGCCTCACTTAGAATTTTTTGAGTTGACTTATTAACTTTCGATAAAGCCATTTTAAAAGCTTTAGCATAAGATTTATTTGTGCGTTCATAACCAAAACGAGAAATTTTAATTGCATAACCCTCAGTAATCGCAATTTTTTTGTTAGTCTCCTTTAATCCTGTGAGTACAGGATCGACCATCTCGTCGAACTCTTTAAATTCATCTTTTAGAAATTCAAGTTCTGCAGTAACTCGAGTTATTTCTGATTGTAATTTATGAAATTCTGCTATTGACTTTGTAACATCTTGGGGTATTGCGACAGACTCGAGCAAAAATTCGCTAAATGATAATATGTTTCTTTTCATACTGGGTTTTAATTTATGTTATATATCTCTTTCTAATACTCTAAATTATTTCTCTTTTTTTAATTTGGATAACGTTATTCTTATCGGTCTGTGTCGTATAAACCATAACATTATCAATGATATCATTTTTAAAATCTATAATCAAAATCTTTCCTTGATCTTTAGCTCTATCATCATTGTGTTTACTTATAAAATCTCCTAAAGAATACGCAATAATCGATTCACCATCTCGAACAACTTTATGATTAACGTGTGGGCCTGAACCAATAACAATAGGATATCCATTATTAATTAGATTAGATGCTAGAGATTTTTGTTCAGAATCGGGTTTAGGGTTATATTGCCCTCCCCAATGGATATATCCTATATTAATGCTCTTAGCTTTACTAGAATAACCGTCAGGTGTCATTAGATGATCCGAAAATTCATTATTAATATTATTATTAACATGTGTAGTAAAGTTAACTAGATTGATCTTATGATCATTCTTGGAAATTTCTGTTTCTTTACTAAGTATTTTTATTTCTTTAGCAACCGCAGTCTGTGATTTTTGAAATCCTGCGATTCCATAGTCAAGTGAATGATTGTTAATGAGAGATAAATGTGTGAAGCCAACATTTTTTAAAACTTTGATAAGACTTTCATCAGCACTAAATTTAATTTGCCCATCAATTATTTCATTATTGTTTTCACCAGTAATTATAGTTTCTAAATTTCCCACACAGATATCAGCAGATTTTAGAAGTGACCTCACGTTTTCGAATGAATCGTCAGTCACGACTTTATCATGTTGCATAATATCTCCAACAAAGCATAATCTCAATTCCTTGACATTTTCTTTTTCAAATAAAAACTCAGAAAACTTCTTAATTTTCATATTTTAATTCAACAATAACTTTTTATCAAGAAACAACGGATAAAAATCGATTAATCTTTCTATTACACTATCAGGACTATTAGGTTCAACTGGATTATTCCGCGTACCATATTTCAGAGCAATAACATTTTTTTGAATACCTTTACCAATATTCAAAGTTATTGATCCTGCTGGTTTGAAATTCATAGCATGTAGAAGTCGAGGGCTATTAAGATTAGGATGGGAAATTTTGATATACTCATTAAATTCTGCTGCAAAAGCTTTGAGACTCTTTAACGCTGGTGATTTACCTTGATGTGTAAAATGTAAATTCTTTGATTTCCATATAAATGCGACTTTTTCTTGGCGTTCTTTTTCTTTGAATGATTTTAAATTTTTCATATTTATCTTTTATTTTCTATTTCTTCTAATTTTGCAAGATATCTTCCAATTAATGGATTTCTTACTTGATCCTTATCAGTCAATTCAACCATTCCAAATTCTTCAAAATCTTTAAATTCCTTCATATAAAATGCTAGGCATGAATCACTTTTCTTTTTCAAATCTACTTGATCAGAATCTCCCAGAAAAATCATTTTCGAATCCTTTCCTATTCTTGTCAAAATAGTTTTCATACTACTTTTAGAAATGTTTTGTGCTTCATCTACTATAGTAATTGAATTATCAATATTTGAACCACGAATAAATGCCAGAGGCCAGACTTCAATTAATCCTGCATTTCTGAGTTTATGACATTCTATTTTACCAATGATTTTTTCAAAATTTGTCCAAAAAGACCACATATACGGATCCATTTTTTCTTCGACTGTACCCTTTAGATATCCAAGTTCTTCACCTGGAATCGGAGTAACAGATTTTGCAATGATTATTTTTTCATATTTTGCATCACCTTTAAGTAATTTTAGTGCAGTTGCACAAGCTAAATATGTTTTTCCAGTCCCTGCCTGTCCAGAAGCAAATGTTACCTCTTTATGTTTAAATGCATTTACTAACTTTTTTTGACCTGGCGTTTCACATTTTAGTTGTATTGATATTTTTGAAAATATTTCCTTTTTTGCTTTATATTCTTCCAATTTGCTCCAATTATTTATTGTTAATAATTCTTCTTCCTCCTCTCTATACTGAAGGATTTTTTTAAGTGACTTTCCCATTTTATCATAATCATCTTGTAGTAAATTCCTCTGATTTAGTATATTCACCAAAACTTTTTAAGTCATTAGAGAAATATGGTATGACAGCATATTCATAAACTCTATTTGTACTTAATAGTTTTATATTATATTTATCTTTAGAAATAACTGGTTTTAACTCACCTGGCTTAGAAACACTCACAAGATTTTTAAGATTGATTTGACCTTCTTCCTGTTTCAGTAAATTATCATCTTCTAACATAATAAAAGAAGGACTTGTAATTTTGAATGTATTGACAGTCGAATCAAAAATTTCGAACAATCCTTTGATGATATCACCATCAAATTGTATTTCATCTCCGTCAATAAAACCATGTGAATCCTCTTCTATGATAATCTCGTTAGTTGACCAAAAAGGTTTACGATAATGTGGATTAATAATTTTTAGTGGTTCTGGGTCTGTGTAATAAAATTCAATTTTGGGTTCTTGACGATATCCACCACCATCCTGCAGAAAAAAGATTTCACCAAAATTACCATTGATGATTTCTACCCATGCACTCGCTCGAACACCATCTTCAATATCAGGTTCTGGTGTTTGTGCCCATAAAACATTTTTACCTGAAAATGTCCTATTAGGCTTGGGTAAATTTGTAGCCTCTATGATAACTTTGAACTCGAATATCCAATTACCTAAAATTGAATATTCCCACGAAGTATCTTCTTGAAGTCTATGTTTTACTTGATAAAAAAGATTGTTATCACTTTTTAAAAGATTGATAATTGATATTTGTGCACTTGTGTCAGTAATATTAGTTACCCGAGTAGATAATAATTGATCTTTATCTGGAGTCTTTTGTTTCCAGAATCCCCATTGAACTTCGTCACCCACACTGATCGAAGAAAATAAACCATCTATAATTATTCCCTCAATGATAGTCTCTCCAGGATATGCTATATCATAATATACATCAGTGATAGTAATGTCCACCCAAGATTCATCTTGTGTTTCGGAATAGACTCTAAGTAAATTAGAAATCGTAATAAGATTACCGTATTCGGAATCATCTAAAAATGAACCATTTAATCTAAAAAGAATTTTATTGTTGATTAATTCCTCGATAGAATTTAATACCGTATTTCTGTTAAGTAATACTGTGGTATTTATTTCTGAATTAGCCGATATTTTTAGAATTGAATTACCGGAATTCGCGTCCTCGATTCTAGGAAAATTTTCATTACTCATATTCCAAGGCTGTTACGCCGACAATTTCCATAAACTCTTTACGTCTTCTAGTTTTGACATTTCCATTAGTATCTGTAATACTTAATTCAATATCATATTTACCTTCATTATTAAAAGTCCATATTAAATTCGGGGATATTGTTTCAATTAAAATATTGCCATCTTGATCAATTATTCTCCATAAATATCCAGATTTACCTGCTATATTGCAACCACTCGCGCTAAAAAATACTGTAGCATATAATGGTATCATAGAATTTCGCGGCGAACACATCAAATCAGACCATGTAAAAACTCCGTCAATTGCATTTTTATAAGGGATTCTTTCTGATTTCCATAAATCTTGTGTTGATGAATAAAGATTAGGTAAAGAATCAGCAGGGTACCATCCAATGTCAGCATTTGGATCGACTCCATATTCTCGATATGTTCTGTACGCAACATCCCAGTTTGCAGGATTATTGTCTGGTCCAAACGAACCTGATAACCAATCTGGGTTATTAGCGTTATTAATTGGGAATGTATGTGATATTGTAGGATCAGCAGTATATTCACCCTCAGTACCGTTAAAAAATCTAATGTATCCTAGATTTTCTGAACCAGGTGTAGTAGCAACAGCCTGAATGTATGTTGGTGTTATTGCATCTGGCATAGCAATATAATCAAATCTTGTTAATCCACAATTATCTGTCTCATTTAATTCTAATACAGCTTGGTTTATTTTTTGAGTAGTTGTCATACCTCCGGTAATTCCAGTAAACTCAAAAATACTTTCTTCATTCCATTGTATTTGTCCTGAGACAGTAACGACATTAATTCTAAACCCACAATAATTGTATTGGTTATACTCTAACATATCCCAAGTAGTAAAAGCCATATCATCCCACGTAATATTGTCAAATGAATCCCATGTAAAGTTTTTAAATGATGATCTTAGATTTGCTTCTTTTTCATTAAATACTCGCCATCTTAATCCAAATGATGTGCTCACTTCCCATAAATACGAATTAGGATCATCAACAGTTACAATTGTATTTGTACCTTCGTTACCTATATCAATTACCTTTGCATTATATAACCCTGATGCTGTTCCATAATCAAAAAACCAAGTACTTGTATCATCAAAGTTTTTATTTTCTGGCCAATCATTAAAATTCAATACAACATCAGTATTAACAGAATCATATGAAAATGATACTACCTTTGTTGGAAATTCCCAGTATTTATATTCAAGTGTAGATAATGCATCATTATTGAATAATGACAAATCTCCATCAATCGCGATTAATTTTAAATCAGTATCGGATCCATTTTCAATAATATTTTCAACTAAAAATCTTTGTGAAAAAATTGTAGGATTTAATGGATCAGAAGAATCTATATTATTCAAAGTTATCATATGATATCCTGCAACAATTTCTTCAAATGGATCAAATGTGGGTGCGTTAATTGTGATAATATCAGTTAATGTATCAACACTAAATTCGTCTGATCCTAAACCAGTACCAAATTCAATACTTCTAAATTTATAAACCTTACCCTTTTCTCCAGTTATAAATTGTCCAGTATAATCACCAGCTAAAGATATACCGGCTAAAAGATCTTGTGAATTAAAAACTGATTCTACTATTTCTATTTTTTCTATCTTGTCAATATCGTCTTTACCTTCAATCGATAACCAATCACCAATTTTGATTCCCTGAAGATTATTTTCTGTAAAGACCAAATCGTCTTCTACTAAAATAGTCTGCCCAATTTCTCTAAGTATTTCCCATGTAGTATTAAAACCTATCGGAAGACTATTCAGAACAATTACACTTTCATCACTAATACTTGATAATTTCGCAAATAAAACTCCTGAACCACCACCTGGTGTGATAGTAATTGTTGGTATAGTTGTATAGCCTGATCCTTGATTAGTAACGATACAATCTTCTATCGGTCCTACAATTTCAACTTCAAATGTTAAATTTTGTGGCGTTATATACGAAGAATTAATAACCTTATTTCCATTATCATCTGTAATAACAAACGCATTAGGTGGCATAGTATATCCACTTGCTGAAGTAAATGAATCCCATGAAATAAAACTTCCTGTGGTATCATCAAAATTTCCTATTCCTACAGCAGGAACTCCAATATTCAATTCGGGATCAGCAAATTCAATATTTAATTTATTTGTTCCACCACCAGATCCTGCAAGTGGTACAAGTGGAACCTCGATACCTGCCGAATTTATAGCTACTAGATAACCTTGTCCTGCATCCTCGTATGTAGGTTGAGACATAGTACCATCGATTCTAATCTTAGCAGTCGCGGTTTCACCAATTCCTATGGGTGGATCAATAACAGCAATAGGTCTAGCATTATTGATAACTCCTGTACCAAAATTAATGTTAATTGTATATGATCCTGGTGTATCAACCTCTACTGAATCAATAAAATGTTTATGATCAATTGAAACTATTTGTTTTCTAATAATCGTTTCATCTTGGCGCAAATAAATATAATCACCAGGTGTGTTTGGTGGTCTAACAGGCGCATTGACTACTGTGATTTCATTAATAGAAATATCAACTTCGGTTATCTGACCTAAATATCTGTCATATTCGGAAACTCTTAGAATATCTTGTGTTAATAACGGCGTGAACTTATTAAATTCGTTTTGTGTATAATACGCCATCTCTAACTCATTCCAAGTTAAATCAAGGTCATCCCAAGTTGTCTTATGTCTAACTGGAGTTAACCATTCAAATGTAGCTTCATCCCACGTTATTTTGTCTAAGTCATTCCATGTTTGCCATCCTTGTAAAAATCTTGAGAAATTTACAAATGTAATTTCCGGTTGTTTAACAGTTACACAGCCTTTCTTAATTTCGTTAGTCCAATTATTGTCAGTGTCATATAAAATTAGTTCAATATCATATACACCAGTATTTGGTAATATGACCATGTGTTTAGCCAAATCATCTACTCTACCTCTTCTGCGATATTCGTAAACTAGCGGATTTTGACCTCTAATGATCCATTCTATTTCATAAAAATCTCCGAAACCAATACTATCCCAAGTATTTAATGCAGAAACTGGGACACCACCCGATAAAGATACAATAGGTTCTGCAACATATCCACTACCTGGAGTATTGATTGTAACGTTAGTCACACTTCCTGCAGTAATTGTAAGTGTAATTGCTCCTGGAACAGTTGGACTTCCACCTTGTAAAGTTACAGTTGGAGCGGAAACATATCCTTCACCTTCATCGATGATCTCAAATCCTGAAATTGTACCACTACCATCTACAAATAAATTAATTTCTGCCTGGCGATAATTATAATAAAATGAATTCCATGGTTGTGTGATGTCATCCCAAATGACATCGTTAAATGTAGTAACGTCTAAAAATACTGGAGCACCAACTGGAGTATTTGCTTTATCTGGTAGAACACTAAGATCATTGATTCCATCAAAAAATCCTAACAATCTGGATTTAATTTCTTGTATAATTGTAGAGTCTTTATCTGGATTTGTCGCTTCTGGAATAATTTTGATCTCTGGACGATAAATATATCCAGATCCTGGATTAATAATACTTACACTATCAACTCCACCTAAAGAATTTAACACAACAGATGCAGTCGCAGGTACACTTGGCGCTCCACCAGTAATTTTGACAGTAACAGTTCCTACATAACCAAATCCTGGATCAACTAATGATAAAGATCCTATTTGACCTGTGGGTGTTAATACTGGTGTAATTTGTGCAGGTTGAAAATAATCATATTCTTCTAAAGATCTTAAATCAATAATTGTAGATTCTTTGGGTAGACAAGTAAAATCAGCTTCTCTAGTTAAACTTATATCCAAAATTTGTGTACCATCTGTCCAAGAACTTATCGCATATCTTTCAAAATAAACTCCCTGACCATTAATATCAATGATTCTAGCATTTAACGGCAGAAATTTATCCTTCAAATATTTTTTTAGAGCAAAAAGTTTAATTAGAACTTCCTCATCTGTAAATTCAAAGGCATCCTCAGTAATCGGAATACCAAACTCATCAATTTCACCACTTTCACGATTAATATCATATGATAATGAAAATAAATTTGTTTTCTTATATTTGTTTGATGGTAATAATTGAGATGAAACTATATCTTCACCTTTTCTTGCAAGGTCAAAAGGAATATCAACAGGTTTATACTTGAGATAATTTATAGTTTGATCATTAACATTCACCCAGTATTCTTGTAACTTGAGATCGTTATAACCTAACCAGTTTAAAGCATTAAAAATACCTTTGTATGATCCAATATATGAAATAATGTTTGCATGTTCTAATATGAACTCTTTACGTTTTTCATTTAGAAGCTTAACATTTGGTAAAGATTCACTAACATCAGAATCTCTAAAGATAAATTCTTCATCAGCATTAATTTTTTGCCCAAGATTATCTAAAATAGTTTTAAATCTTGGATCTTCTGATTCAGTCTCAGCATGTATTTTAATTTCTGCAATTAAATACTTTGTCTCTTGACTAGCATCGTATATTTCTAGAGTTCTTTCAAATACTCCTTCTTCTTCATAAGAAAATCCGATATTTGATTTGATTACTCGCGGATTTTCTTCCCCCAATATTCTGATTAATCTTGTTGAAGTTAAATTGTAATCATTAACTGATCCATCAAGTAAATCTGCTGCCAATGTATCGATTTTTTCAATATATGGAGTAAGTTCGCTTGTTGTGTCTACATCAAAGATAAAAAATGCATCTTTATCAGCTTCATCTGTTTCTTTTGTAGTCCAAGAAAATTCTATTTTGGGTTGGTTTGAAGTACATGGGGCTACCAAGTCATTACAATATCTTGGAAATACATAATTTCTTTGTGTAGAAACTATAAGATCTTGTACTTCTTCCAGAATAAAAATATGTTCTGTTTCAATTAAATTAGTGGGAATTTTTTCATCTATAAAAATGCTTCCTTCTAGAGAAAAAGCCGGATATGACCAATTAGTATTAGGTGTACCTAAATTTATAGCTGTAATTATCCCGTCACCATCTATAATAATATCACCTGCAGGAATGACATGAGATTCTTGTGTTAATTCGTCAAGTAAAGTTATTTCTGGTGTTGAATAACCTAGCCCACCATTGATTATTTCCAAAAAAACTAAATCACCACTAGGTGATGTAATAGGTTGAATTTCGACACCATTTCCACTAGAATCAGCAATACTAATGCTGATCTTTTGTTTTCTCGAAAGATTTAATTGATTACCTTTTTTCGAAAAGAATTTCCAATTTTGTAAAAATATCATTAGTTTATGTTTCTGGAATTTTTCTCTATTGCAATATGAAAAGTCTTTTTAATATTTTTAACACCATCGACCATAAAGACGTAAAGTTCTTCAATATTTTTAATTATCGAAACTCTTTTTTCTTCACCGAAAAAATAACTACTGATCGAATTCTCAAGTAGTTTATCTTCATAATCAAAACCTAACTGATGCCCTAAATCATTTCGGTGCTGAATATGTCTAAACAAACTTTTTCTAACTAAATATGTTTTCTTAATTCTCATCTGATTTTATCAACATTAATTCTGTGTACTTCAGAATTATAATTTTTGGGAATAACCTTTTTAACAGAAATATTGATTGAGCTGGGCTTTTCGTCATTTGTGGAATCTTCGTAAACCACTTCGTTTCTGTCTTCCCAACCACCTCGTATAAGTGGTAATTCACCTCTACCGATAATGATATCACCAAATTCATCTAAACCTACAGCTTCTGCATCAGGATTAGATTTTTTATTTGCCTCATTTTCTTGAGATGTGAACCATAAATTAACAGAATCAACACCTTCGATATTTTCGATTATTCGAATTAAATCAGATTTTGGTACTCGATCTCTTCTTCTGAACGAAATAAAGTATTCTGACATTTTAGAAATAATTTGCTGTTTGATAAAACTTCGACTAAAGCCTTCAAAAACTACTAATGAGATATTCAAAATATATTTTTTGATGATTGGATCAATTATTGTATTGACTGCTGTAACCATTTTTTGACCAGATTCTTCTATCAGAATATAGATCTTATCTTTTTCGTCTTTAGTTAAAGTAAAATATGATTTGTCTATGGTAAAATAATTATCATTACCCGAAATTCTTTTATTGACATCGGGTATTAGGAAAAGATAAATGACGTTATCATCATCTAAATACTCATCATCAAAAGTATTAAATGCATCAATAATACTGAAATAATTAAATTTTTCTAGAAAAACAATGTAATTATCAGGGTTAGCTAAGACATATGATCGCGAAGTCCTAGGAGCAATAATTCTTGTTAAGAAAATAGGTTCAAAACTAGAACCAAACGAAATAAGTTTGGATATGGAAACATTTATAATGTCATTTAAATCTACTTCTTCACCACTTAAATCAAATCCACTATCAATAAACTCCCATTGCATATCAGTATCGGTAGTATTGATATTACCTTCTTGACCTTGAGTAGTTAAATATTCGATTCTGATTTCAGATCCTGTTGCTGGAATTGCTCCATTATATGAATTTCCAAAGAAAATATCTATACCTTCACCTTGTGAAGTTCTTACCAAACATCCATTTGCATCTTTAGGAATATCGAATAACGATTTATAGATTTTGAATTTTTGATTGTTGACAAAAACAGTTACTTCATGATGGTCAATATTTTTACCACCACGAGTAGCAGCATTAAAAGATTGAAGTTTTTCTCCGGTACCTGTAAATACTTGAACTTCCATGGAACCTTGTTGAACTCTTACATCAATAGAATTACGAGCATTTAATTCTAGCGATACAGAATCACCTGAAAGAAACATAGTATATTTTAGTCCGTTGACTCCATTTTTTAATTCTGTATGATTAGGTAAGATGACAGAATTTCCATACATATTGACAGGCTTTCCATTATATGTGAACTTGAGATCTCCTGAAGCGGCAATAGGACGAGTGACATTATGACCCACCAACTGTGCTAATCCTCTAACTGAATTATTTCGGGTTGCTGTGAAAATGTTTAACTCGGTAATTGAATCCTCAATATAATAAAAAATCAATCGAGCTAAATTCAACGATACACGAAGTAATTGCCCAAAAGGACTAGCATTAGTAAAATAATTACCAACAGTACCATAAGTTTTTTCTAGAAATGTTACACTGTCTTGGTACATTTCCGCAAACTTTAATCTTGTTGTACTAAAAATCTCGTTCATTCTCAAACTTATTTTACTAACACACCAAATGATTGGCGGCCATCAATTATAAAATCTAGAAGGATAATATCTCTTACTTCTCCTCTATATCTTTTTACACTTAGTTTAATATCAAATTTAATTGATTCAGGAATATATGTACGAATCTGATTTAGCACTTTAGTTTCTATTTCAGTATCGTTAATTTCAAATGTGAAAAGAAGATCTTCCAAACTTACACCAAAATTATAATCACCCAAAACTTCACCTTTACGAGTATTTAATATCATGAATATTTTAGATATGATAATCTCATATTCATCTGAAAAATCTAACGTTGTAGCATTAAATTTAGGATCTTCAGGTTGTCTTATATATATTTCTTGTATAGGCATTAGTTATTAGAATATATATCTTACTTTAAACCAATATCCTATTTCACAGGATTAATCGATACCTGATATTCCTTTTTGTAAGTATTTTTCATAAACTCCCGATGAATATCTCTGATTTGATTTAATCTTTGTATTGTTGATTCTTTAGGTGGTCTATTAAGAGTCATTTCTATCCATGCTGTATAAATAGCAGAAAACATAGAAGGTCCAATGCCTGGCGCACCGTTTATTTCAGGTACCCAAAACTCTTCCTCAGTATCTAAGATTAAATCAATATCATAAAAATCTAAATTAACCTTTTGTTTTACTTCTTCATGTAGAATAAGTAATTTTGACTTTAAATTTTCTGGAAATGTTTTCCAATCTTGGTCAATATAAACAAGATCAATTTTTTCGTCTTTATCCTTTGATCCTACAGATTTATCATTTTTAGAATTTTTTATTCTTTCGGCTAAATGAATTATTTCACCATTCATAATAAACAATCTAAACTCTGTCTTAATATTTTTAGCTTCTGACCATAGATCAAATTCTGTCATAGATTCTAAAGCTTCTTCCTTTGTTTTAAACAATTCAATTCCTTGAGCCGAAAAACCTGCTTTAGGCTTAGCAATAATTGGAAATTCTAATTGGTTAATTTCTCTTTCTTGAAAAACTGTTTTGGGTAAAAATTTAGAGCCACTAAAAATTTTTGAAAACATGACTTTATCTGCAGATACTGGATAATCATGTATTTTATTATAGATTTTTGCCCGTGGGTTTTCTAAGAGTACATGTGGTCTAGAAGTCATATTCAATATAGGTAATGAATAGTTTATATCATTCCATCTGCGATTATCTGGTATTCTTTCTGCTCGATTATAATCCTGATATTTTTTGATTAAAACTAAATGAATCCAATCATCATAAAGTTCTTTCATTAGTTTTGTAACTAATTCATCTGCCTTTGATGTTAGACCAATAGTCCCTCGCATCAATATTTGTATTTTAGGATCCTGGGAAAATTCTTTGAATTTTAATAACTTATTCATACAGTATGATATTTTCTAAACGAATCTACAGATTTTTTGTCTCCATGTGCTATTTTCATAATAAGTAAATCAGCTACATCAATACCTGTGCGCAAACTATAATATTTGGCATCATCAAATTTTCCCATGTGAGTTGGAGATTGTAAATATCTCATAAGATAATCAAATTCCTTTTTTGGTAATTTGTTAATATCTATGTGTGTAGCTCTACTTTCATACAATATTTTATAGCTTATACAATAATCCACGATTATTTTTCTATTTTTTCTAACTTATCGTAATAATCAGGCATTTCTACCAAATGATCTAATGCAATTTCCTCGGCTTGGTTTTTACTATTTGTATGTTCCATTTCAACCTTTATTCCCTTTTTTAATTGATCCTGGATAACTTTTTGTGAAACTCCATGTTTATCAGCAATGTCCTCGATAGACTTTCCGTCAGAAAGTCCTCCTTCAATCTCATTTTCGTTTAATTCATCACGCACCCATTCTTTTTCTCCTGGTCCTAATTGATCATAATCCATTCCAAATTCAGCCTGGGCAACTTCATCTCGCAGATCTTCATAACCCTCGTTAATAAATTCTTTAAATGTTTTCATAACTTTTTTATTTTAGTGGAACATGAAGAACCAGTCAGGTGAATTCTGATTATCAATATCTTCTTTAAGATCTCTTAGTTCATCCTCACCCTCGGATTTAATATCGGCGACATTAATAGTCACTCCACCCGGTAAATTATATTCAAAAAAACCGAGAATTCTGCCTAATGCTTTTTTGACTGTCGCAGTCACAAATCTAATAAAATACCAATCTTCAAATAAATCCTCCTCAGGTATTTGAATATATGTATCAATAAATACATCTTTCTTAGGAGTTCTTCCTTTAATCTTTAATTTGCCAGTATTTTCATTAAAATCATGTGCAATAACTTCTAGAAAAAACGCCTTAGATAAATCCCAATAAGCATATTGAGCAGTCCGCATAACTAAATCGTCTGATTGGAACGGAGATAGAAAAATTTCTGATGCAAAATATTTATCATCAGTAAAATCTAGGTCATTTCCAAAAAATCTTCCTCCACCTGAAATTTCTTTAAGCTCAGTAACAGCCACTACGCATTTAGGTAATTGAATAGTTCTACCATTTTTAAACTCAGGTAATTTAAATTGATCACGAGGAACCACATAATATTGTGATTCGACTGATTCATTATAGTTTCGGAAAAACCATTTCTTGGATTGATTAATGATCCTGTTGATTTCTTTATCAGGTATACTATACGGCAATGCACAAGATCCTTTGATCTCATCCTTTACTTGTAGTATGAATTCATTACGCGTCATTACCTTTTATTTATTTTTTCTTATTAGCATCCCACTGCACACCAGATTCATTTACCTATTTGAATTTATTGTATGTGAATTCGCTCATTGCATTCACAACTTGCATCGGCTCGGTACCATATTTGTTTAGTATATCTATTGCAGTTTGACCAACGTCCTGTACAATACTTCGGCCACCCAAAATACTGTCTATCAAACGACCGACTTCTGGGTCATAAATCTTATCAATCTTCACAAACGCTGCTTGTACTGAGTCGTCTAAAATTTCACCCTTCTCCCATTGTTTACCAATCTTCTCAATTGTTTTTATGAGACTTTTGACTTCTTTACCATAAGTAGAAATAAAATCCTCGTATGATCCTTCGTTGATGATACCTTCGCTAAGCTTTTCTTTAACTTTTTTTATTCTTTTCTCAAGTTGGGCTTTTAATTTCCGCTTACCTGCTTCAGTAGTTGGATTATGTAGTTTGTTGCTTCCTAAATCAAAAAGTCTTCCTTCAAGTTTAGTAAGTTCTTCTGCGTATGTATCTTTCTTCTTTTCGTTGACAAACTCGTCAAATGTTTTTAAATTTTTCATTGTATTTATATTGTTCTTTTTGTAGGTGTGAAGTTTTTTACACTTCCATAACTTGTCGACTTATCGCTCTTTCCGCTGGACCAATCAGAGTGGAACTTGGCTTGTCTTTTATGATTCTGATATTTTTTATGATTTCTCATATTTTTGGGTGCTTCAGTATATAATGTATGATGTAAAGCAGCTGCTTCTTTATGGTCTTCCTTGGTATAATCATCCACATCACTTAATGATGGGTTTAAATAAATTTCTTTACTGGATTTAGTTTGTCCTATTATATTAGATTTTGACTCGTCAATATTTTCATTTGTTGTTTTTACTAATTTTTTATTGACAACCTCATAACCTTCTACGTTACCAATATTTTCGAAATCAAATTGATTTAATGCAGCTATTTTAATTTGGTCAGGAGCTTTACCAGTAATAATTATATTTGCTACATTACAAGGTATTTCCATAAATAACGCGGGTTTTGCAAGTTCAGGAATAAGTTTCATATGTAAATTTGTTGCTTTCATTTCACCTCTTAAATCGAAATTGGATTTTCCTAAAACATGAACTATATAATCATGTACAGCTCTAAACATACGATATTCTTCGTCATTCCAATATGGATGATCTCTATATTCCCGAGTCACATAAATTTTCTTTTCCGCTTTAACTCGCTTAATCATTTCAGGTACACTGTTATAAACTTCTTTATCAACCATTTCGATTTCAATATCTGACATCATGCGTTTATACCAGTCCCTTGAAGAATCTAAGAGTGAATCCCAATGTTTAGTCGCGGACCTATCAAATTTAGGTGCTGCATTAAATGCGTCAAGAATTATTTGCGCATAATTATTATAATCAATCAAAGCCATCTTTTCATTGACTTCAGATTCATTGATAAATTCTTGGAAAGTTTTTAATTTATTCATGTTTTTTGTATACTTTTTAACCACTTCCAGTCCTTGATAATTTTTTTATCTGGCTTGGTATTTTTTGCGATTTGTTCTTCGACTTGAATAGTACCATCTAATTTAGCTAACGAACCCACAGTTCCTTTTCTAATTATGCCATTAATGAACTGACCATTAATAGTATGTATCTCATTTTCGATTACACAATCTTTACATATATTTGTCGCATAAAGATTAGTGTCTTTAATTTTACAATCTTCAAACTCATTTTCTCTAACAGCATTCGCATTATGAATTATCGAGTTGTCTATTTTATTATAAAACAATTCACACCTAGTCACATTCGAATTTGATATCTTACATTTAATAACGTCTAAATCAGTAATTGATGCATAAGTCATATCACACTCAAAGATTTGCAATTTACCCACTTCGGTATCATAATTGATTTGACCTTTTTTAACTCCACATCTTGCGACTAAATCAAAAACGCGGTATTTAATATGTTCCCAATAAGTGACAATTACTTGATCATCTCTTTTTAGATCAATACTTATATTTACATCTTTATAATCCTTTTTAAAATTATGATATGCGTTAATACTTCGTAAATTTTTCTGGAAAATCTTAAATAAGTTTTTCAGTTTGTTTTCTTCTTCTTGGGTATATTCAGGATGATTAATATTATAGAATAAACTCTGTATAAAGAAGTCCATCATCTCTAATATCTTGGGAGTTCTGTTTTCATAATTTTTTCCACCTAAATATCTAAATTCTATATAATTATCATTTTTCTTGAGAAAGTTTATTCCATAGTATTTTTCATTAGGAACTTTTACCAAATCCTGTAAATTAAAATCTACTGGTATATAATTCTGGAAAAAAATCGTATGTTCTAAATCCTTTTTGATACTTTTTGCATACACAGAATTTTCACGTTCTGGAAAATATTCATATACCCTTTTTTCGTCAAAGTTAAGAATAAACTTAAGTACGTTTAGATCTGTGACTTCAATTGTTGATTTTAATTTGGGCCCAAAAGAAACATTTAGATGTATAGAACAACGATCATTTGTATATCCATACAAACTTATCCAATCTAAAACACTAATGATAGTTTTGCGAGCTTCAGAGTAATCAAGGGGTCCTGTGATTAATTCAAACATGTCGAACCCACCTGAATAATCTGCTTCTAATTTAAAAACTTTATCGGTCACATTTACTTCAGAATGATAAACTAAAACTTCTTTTTTCTCAAGTTCGGTAATAGATTTTGGTACTACCACGTTTTTACCTAATTTTTCAGAAAGCATTTTTCCTACTTTATTTGGTGAAATTTTGGTATAAAACTCAAACTCGATTCCTATTCTAGAACCTTCTAAAATTTCATTCTGTGTATAATGTTTAGGCTTCATTAGGTAATGAAAGATAAATTTTATTTTTCTTGATATCATCCACAGTCACCATAATAGTTCCACCTACTTCAGGAAAAATATTTTTTGTTTTTAATTCCTTTTTAGAAATTAATCCTATGATATCTTTTTCCATTTTGACTAATGTCCCAAAGGGTTTGTTTGAGATAACTTTACCTTCTTTAATCATTCCTACACTACTTTCTTTGAATTGATCAAACGCAATCTTTTTAAGCATAGGATTTTCTTCAGACAAAATAATCTTGTTAGTATCAGTGATTTCTTTGATCCAGAAATACATTTCATCTCCTGCTTTAATTTCCCTGTTCTTAAAAAGTTCTTTGGTTTCTTTAATCATTTTAGAAACATGGATCAGTCCAGTAAAAATTTCATCAAATTCAATAAAAATACCAAACTTTGCAGTACCAGTAACTGTACCTTTATATTCCTTATCTAAGGATAAATTTGCAATTTTACCTGGTAAAATATGATCTAAATATTTTTTGTTACTAACAATGAATGTATCATTATCCTTCAAGTAATCTTCAATCATTACAGGTATTTCTTTACCTAAATAAGATTCAAAATTCGTAATTTTATTTGCCGCAGCTAATCCACCTGGTAGAAATGCGTCAATACCTTGAACCTTTACAAAAAATCCACCCTTATTTAATCCAACAACCTTTGCTTGATATGCACTAGAAGGGCTTTTAATTTCTTCAAGAAAATCATGTTGAACTTTATGATCTCGAGCTTTAGATAAGCTTCCAATTATCCCTTGTGATGTATTCTTAATTTCGATATACACTGGTTCAGACTCCAATATTTCTGTTTGATTTTCTGGTGATTGTAAAACTTCCCATAAATCTTCGGGTGTTAAATCGTAAAACCCGCAGAACCTTTTTTCTTTAGTTAAATCTACTCGTAAAGATAATCCATTATATGTCGTAACTAATACTGTGTATTCCTCGACAGGTTCAATAGAGGTTATTTGTACTATATCTCCATCTTGGACATCTTTAATTTTGACTGGATAATCCAGCATTAACTCGTATAAATCTAAAGCATAGTCTTTTCTACATAAAACTCTAGACTCTGGATAGATTTTTTGGATATCCTTGTTATAACCTTTAAAATCTTCCGATTCATATGTTGCCCAGTCAAAATCTGGATCTCCTTGTTCAGTAATGTTATTCATTTTGTTATTTTTAAAAAATTGATAATTGTTTATTTAGTATATATCAATTAGGGGTTAGTAAAAAATCCTTGGCTTTTCTTGCCAGCACTACACCAACTATTCAAGAATAACAAAAATAGAATGTTATTTAAAGAAAGTCTTTCGTATGGTGGCAGATCATCCTTAATAAATGGAATCAAAGAAGTAGCACTCGGATTTATGTCAATTTTGTTCAATCCTATTTGTATAATTGGTGCAATAGGTAAAATTTGAGATCCTGGTTTATTTTTAATTTTTTTGAATGGTCTGACTGCACCAGTAAACCAACAAGAATTTAAACTTACTGGCCCCAAACTAAACGCATTAGGATTTAGTACAAAAACAAATGGTCCAGGTAATACTCCGGCTTGTGCAATTCCAATTACAATCAATGCTAATGGAGTCTGTAATACAAATATAGGTCTCCAAATAACTGGTAAAGGAATTTTGAGTATACCACTAGGATTAGGAATTAATAATCCAATAGGCCAATAAATGGGTACTAAATTAAATATTGTTGCTAAATTACAGAATTTTTTCCACCATTCTAGATCAGTTATTGGTGGAGATTCTTCTAATGATCTTGGATTAGATCTATAATTAATTTCCTCATTTACTAATGGTACTCCATTTTCACTACCACCATTACCGTTTAAAGATGTAGCTTGTGGCCAAATACATAATTTAAAATTAATATCATTTCTGAGTTCTGTGGAATAAATCTTATAATATTCGCAAGTCTTATTATCTATTGAATTCAGAGTTTCTTCTAATTGTTGAATTTTTTCTTCTGCTGATTCTAATCCACCTCTAATAGTTGAGACTAATTCTTCGGCTGCTTGTCGTTCAGCCCCTTTATTTTCTAGAGAAATTCTAAATGAATCTAAAGTACTAGTGCCAGGTATTTCTAAAAACGCGTCCTGAAGTTTTATAGCAATGTGGCCATATTGTTTAGAATAATCTCGAATTCTATTTTCAGCATTATTAATAGCACTATCAATATTTAGTCTTAATAAGTTTTCCTTTTCCTTAACTTCAATATTCCATGCTGGTGTAGATTTTAATGTATCACTAGATTCTGTAACAAACAAATAAAATCCTACTCGTAAATTATGAAAGGGTCCCGACAATCTATCTCGCCTATTATCTCTAGATATAATTTCAGCTTCGATCCATGCGTCATCGTCATCTCCATCAATATCTATAGGGAATCGTGTAAACGATAAATTATAACTAAACGAATAATCGTCATCGTCCATATATCTAGAAATAGTATTATTGATTCCTAATTCATTTGTGAATTCTTCGATTCTTTGTTGAACTCCTTTTGCCAAAGTTCTTGATGATGGATACGCATTCACTGTTTCTTGTGAAGGAATAAAGAATTGAACTTGGGTACCACCATCAAAAATTGGATTAACAATAAAATTTCCATTCGGTGCTGGATTACCTTGAATATCTACAGAAAAAATAGAATCGTCAATAATAGAAGTTTCGGACGTGATTTCCGCATTAATATCAGCCTCAGTAGCAGCAAAAATGTATTGTTCATTTCTTAATTGTAAGATTTCACCATTCGCTTGGTTTATAATGGAAACGGCACCCTGAATCTGAATATAAATAACATTTCTAAGATCTATTAAACTTCTTAAATTTTGTCTTGTTGCTAATGGTAATGATCCAGTTCCAAATGTAGTTTCATAACCCTGAAATAATGTATTGATTTGATCTTCGATATCAGTAATTTCTTGTGTTAAATCCTGTAATCTTTGATTTTCTGTATCTCTTCTTTGTAATGCTTCAGTAAAACCAGAAAAATAATATTCATATGATTCATAGCGACCTGATAACCAAGCTTCTTCTAATCTTAAAAAATACCATTTCTTTTCAGCTTGATATTGTTGTTCCTTTAGAGCCACAGCTTGTTGAATTTCTGATATCTGTTCTTTAGATTCAGCAAAAGATTTTTCTAACTTACTTTTTGAAAGAACATTTATGTGAATTAATTCTGTGTTTTGTATTGAATCTCCGACAGTCACAAATATTTCTTTTACAACTCCTGAGTCAAATCCTCCGGGTATTATTCCAGATTCTGTTCTAAATAACGGTGTGGCACATGAGATTTGATCACCAACTTTTACTAAAATTTCTAGGATTGTGTCTAAAGTATTTCCGATAATTATCACATCAGTCGGATCCTTGATTGCTTCTAGTAAATTGTCTAATTCTTGGACTCCTAGTTCAGGTTCTATTGTGTCGACACCAATAACATCTTCAATATCGGGGTTTCCTGGAATGACTGCTTCTGGATTTACTTCCGATTCTTCTATAATTTTTTCACATGCAGCCTTAATAATTTCTTGTCTTGTGAACGGAATGATAGGATTTTCTACTTGTTGCCGACACTCTTTAACAGAGTCTATAATCTCTTCTTTAGAAAAATTTTCTTGACCTAACGATCTAATAGCACATTCTTTCTTCCAATCTTCAATTACTTCAAGAATTTCCTTTTCGCTATAGACATCAGAGTCAAATTCGTTAATTGTGACAGGTACAATTGTATCGAATATTTCTTGAAAGTTTTCTTTGAACCCAGGATAAGTTTGATCTATAATATTTAATAACTCAGCGGAAGATAATTCTTCAAATCCTGTCTTAGGAAATAATTCACCATCAATGTTTCTGAAAGATTCTTTTTGTAACTCAATAAAATTTTGAATCTCTTCCGATCTATTTGGTATAGTGTTTAATAATCTGTTGAGTTCTGAAGTTGCTTGTTCTAATGACATTTTTTATTTTTTACGGAACTGAGACTTTATTGTTGAGTGATGTACTTGCTACTTCTCCTGCCGCTGCAGCTGCAGCATTAATACCTGGTGTTGGAGGCCATTTAGCATCAACTACGGCTGCTAAACTTTTTAGAAA